>Ga0075364_10000430_pt1 | contig 21031 bp, 22 predicted proteins | sample EndMetdeltDD1764_FD_71517 | JGI IMG/M metagenome (GOLD analysis project Ga0075364, IMG submission 71517) | Populus endosphere microbial communities from Tennessee, USA - Endosphere MetaG P. deltoides DD176-4 | ecosystem: Host-associated > Plants > Roots > Endosphere | place: USA: Tennessee...
ACGTCGTTCCTGCTTACTCCTTCGTGGCGTTATCAGCCCGCGAACCTCAAACTTCGCTTCGTAAATCGCTATTTGCTTCGCGCGCTACTGCAGCGGGAGCCAAGCGACGAGGATCGTTAGTGGACAAAGCTTTTGGGAGCTGTCGGCTACGAATCGAGTAGCCCGAGGCGGCGATAGGCGGCCTCCATCTGGGCCTTGGCCTCGGGCGGCAGCTCCGCCTGCGGCGGCCGGGAATGGGGATAGTCACCGATCGGCAGGCCGAGTAGCGACGCAGCGTACTTGAACGCTCCACCCCAGTGGGTGAAGTAATCCGATCGCCCGGGGTAGCAGGTCCACCACGACCCGATGTCGAGGTCGAATTGGTCCAGGCCCGAATCGCGTCCGAAGTCCATCGCCTCGAGCAGCTTGTCGTTGAACACCAGATCCCAATACTCGGAAAACAGTCGCCGCTGCGGAGTCTCGAAGAGATAGCCCGCGGTGCCCAATTGCGCCGGGCAGACGATTCCGGCGCGCAACCATCCGGCTCTGTAAACCGTCCTATCGCATTCCCACACCGCCAGACCGGGAGCCAGTTCGTGCAACCGCCGGCTGCTTTCGGGCCGGAAGGCGCCCTCCTTGGTGGCGCACACGGCGGGCACCTCGTCGTAGATGCGCGCGCCTTCCGCCGGGGTCAGGACATAGCCCGAGGACGGGGAATTGAACATGCCGAGGGCGATGTCGGTGCGCGCTGCGATGTACTTGAAGAACCGCAACACGCCCTCACCGCCGTGCGCCTCCATCATCGGCGTCTGGATGTAGGCGATGTCGGCGCCTGCCCGCTGGGCGTGCAGCGTCAGGTCCAAACAGTCCTTCGCCGTCGTCGCCGCGGTGCAGGCCTGAATGACGAGGTCGGGATTCGCGCGCCGCCCCTCCTCGATCGCCACCTCCAGCAGGCGCTTGCGCTCATCGAGCGTTAACGACCAGAACTCGGCAATGCCGCTGGTGCACCACAACATCGGGTGCCCGAGATCGGCGACGCAGTAGCGCACCAGCGTGCGGTAGGCGTCCCAGTCGATGTCGTCGCCGTCCTCGCCGCTGAAGGGCGTGTAGAGCGAGTCGCCGATTCCGCGCAGGGCCCCGCGTGCCCATGCACGCGCCTCAGTCGCCGTCGCCATGAGTGCTCCTTCCGGACGGTCAGGTGAAGTCCGAGCCGCCGTCAACATTGATGTTGGCGCCGGTCATGTATGAGTTGCGTCGCGACGCGAGGAACGCGGCGACGGGCCCGATTTCGTCGGGCAGGCCCGCTCGCGGCATGTGCGCCGGGTGTCCGAAGTGCTCGGCGATGGCGTCCATCAGCCGATAGGGATCGCTGCCGTCGACGCCGATCGACGTGGCCCAGCCGACCAGTGACTCGGTCGCGATGCTGCCCGGCGACACCACGTTGACCAAGATCTCGTCCTGGGCCAACAGCAGGGACAGGTTTTTCGACACGCTCGTCAGCATCGCTTTTGCGGCCGTGTAGGCGGGCAGCATGACGCTTTGCCGTTGGGTCGAGTGTGCCGAGAAGTTGACTATCCGGGCCCATTCGGCCTTGCGCAGCAACGGAAGTGCTGAACGGACACAGCGCACCATGCCCATCACGCCGTCCTCGACGGATTCGCGCCACTGGTCATCGGTCAGCACCTCGAAGCTGCCCGGCGCCCCCGGCCCGACCGTAATGACGAGCGCGTTGAGTTCACCGTTCCATCGCTCACCGAGTTGGGCGAAGACCTTGTCGACCGCTGCGCCGTCGCGGACGTCGGCGGCGAGTCCCAGGGCATCCGGGCTACCGCGCGACGTCAGATCCTCGACCGCGCTGTCGAGCGCGTCCGGCGTGCGGCCGACGACAGCCACCCGGGCGCCGTCGGCGGCGAGGCACCGAGCCGCGGCCAGACCCATGCCCCGGCTGCCACCGATCACCGCTGTGGCGGCGTTAGACAGCCCCAGATCCATGGCTCAACCTGCCCAGCGGTATTTACCAAAAAGCCTACGATAGGTATTACAGTAGCAGACGAAGAAACCGCACCAACCAGCATCAGGAATGCCCAAACGTATACGCATGGAGGTGCCCGTAGTGGCCAAGCAGGCGACCGCCGACAAGCGTCAGCGACGCGAGCGCGGGTCCATCAATCCCGATGACATCATCAGCGGCGCATTTGAACTCGCGGAGCAGGTGTCGATAGACAACCTGAGCATGCCGCTGCTCGGCAAACACTTGGGAGTCGGGGTCACCAGCATCTACTGGTACTTCCGCAAGAAGGACGACCTGCTCAACGCGATGACCGACCGCGCCCTGAGCAAGTATGTGTTCGCCACGCCCTACGTGGAAGCCAGTGATTGGCGCGAGACGTTGCGCAACCATGCGCGCCTGATGCGAAAGACGTTCATGGGCAACCCAATCCTGTGCGACCTGATACTGATTCGTGCGGCGCTCAGCCCTAAAGCGGCGCGCATGGGGGCATTGGAGATGGAGAAGGCGATCGCCAACCTGGTGGAGGCTGGATTATCGACCGAGGACGCCTTCGACACCTACTCCGCGGTCTCGCTGCACGTTCGGGGGTCGGTGGTGCTGCAGCGTCTCAACGAAAAAAACGAGTCGGCCGACAGCGGACCACGCGATATCGAAGACACCATGGCCATCGATCCGCACACCACCCCGCTGCTTGCCCAGGTGACCGGCAAGGGCCACCGCATCGGGGCCCCCGATGAAACCAACTTCGAATACGGCCTCGATTGCATCCTCGACCATGCCGGCCGGTTGATCGAGGAGGGCTCGAAAAGCTCTGCGAAAGCCGGTAAGTCGGCGCCACCCCGGCAGCGCAGGACAGCCAAGGCCAGCACCGCGCGGTAGCCGCGCCGTACCAGTTCAGGGATCGGGTTATTACGCTTCCGGTTCCGGGGGTTCCGGCACGTGGAAGTGTTCGTCACGCAGCCGGAACGCTTCCTTGGTGCCGTGCTGGGCCCGCGTTTTGACGAAGTTGAACTCGTCGGGCCCGAACTGCAGGTTGGTGCCGAAAGCGTGGAACAGATAGCTTGCGACTTCCTCGCCCTGATACACCTGGCTCTGCTCGACGAGCCGGAAGGCCTCCTTGGCGATGACCACTCCGTCGGCGGGCATCTTCGCCGCCTTCTCGGCCCAGTACCGGGCGCGGGCCGTCACCGAGCTGGGATCGCATGTGTCGGTGAAGATTCCGAGGTGCTCGATCGCGCCCGCATCGATGATGTCCCCGGTCAGCAGCAGCCGCCTGGCCAGGACCGGTCCCAACCGGTGGAAGAACATGTGCAGGCTGCCGAGGGCGGGCCCAAGAAAGCGGGTTGCCGGCATGCCGATCTTGGTGTCGCGCGCGATGACGGAGATGTCGGTCATCAGCGCCATCTCGAATCCCCCGCCAAGGGCATAACCCGCGATCTCGCCCACCGTGACCTTCGGGAAGCCCATGAGGTTGTGATAGAAGCCAAATGACTTGCGGTCCACCGTGAGTCGCCGTCGCTGACTCGGCCGGCGATTTGCCGCCCGGTCCTCCTGTTCGTTGGGGCCGTCGCCCTGCGCACCGGGCTTTCCATACCAGCCATACGCGTTATTCATGTCCGCCCCGGTGCTGAAAACTCCTGCCTCACCACGCAATAACACGACGGTGAGGTCGTCGTCCTCGGCGACGCGATCCAGGCAGCGGGCGACGGCGTCGCGCATGGCGGCGTCATAGGAGTTGCGGTGCTTGGGGTTGTTCAGCGTGATCGTGGCGATTCGCCGGTCGGGATCCACGTCAAACAGCACGCGATCGTCCGCGGCATCCGAGGCGCTCATGTGCCGGACTCCTTTCGCCGCCTGTCGAATTGGAAGGCGGAGAGCTTCTCCGGCGGCGATGCCAACGTGCTGACCTCACCCGTGCAGAGCACCTCGTCGTCGAGCAGCAGCCGCGCCGTCGACGTGCTGCCGCGTTCAACCCGCGAGCGCGCGATGTCGAACCGCAGCTCGGTGAGCACCGGTGTCGGCCGGCGGAACGTCACGAGGAGCGAGCGCGTCTTACCGGCCAAACCGATGACGCAATTCTGGTGCTGGATGACGCAGTCGAAGAAGAGGCCGAGAAAGCCGCCGTGCACGAGTCCCGGTGGCCCCTCGTAGACCAGCGGGAAGAACACGCGGCCAGTGGCGTTCTCGTCATCGATCCGATCGAACCGGTACTCGGGAAAGCAGGGGTTGTAGGCGCCAATGTTCGTGGCGTGGTTGAGGTAGACCCGCCGGGGGTCGTCGTCGACCGCGCCGATGCGCGGCGCACTGTCCGTCGGTGCCGCGGCGGACAGCTCGCTTTCCCACTCGGCGAACTTCGCCAGCATGGCGTCGACGGCCGGATGCGGGTGTTCCAGGGACAGCAACAGGGAGGACAGACGCCGGATCGCCCCGGCCGCCGCGACGGTCTGGGAGAGTGGCGCTTCCCCGAATTTCGGATCCGGGGGGTCTGGGGGCCGCCCGCTGTCCGCTGCGAGCGCTCCGGCGTTTGTGCTCGTCACAGCGGGGATACCGTCGGCCATAGGCGCCGCTCCTCCTCATCGCTGTTCCGTCGCCAGCGTATCCTTGCTAACTTGTACAGCGTAGCAATCGTATTGCCTACTGTATGGGTAACCATATCGGCGGAGAAAGGCCGGGTTCGACTGTGAGTCACGAGGCCGACTCGGCCGAGCCCGAGGGTTCGGTAACAGCTTGCCGCGATGGCGCGGTCTTGCGGCTCACGCTCGATCGCCCGGCCCGACGTAACTCGTTGACTCCATTAATGATCGAGAAGCTCGTCGACACCCTGACCGAGGCCGCCGCCGACGATTCGTTGCGCGCGATTCACATCCGAGGCGCCGCGGAGCACTTCTGCGGTGGCGCCGACTGGGTAGCGACCAACAGCCCCGGCGGACAACGTCCTCGTTCCGGCGACCTGGTGCGCCGAATTCCGCACGCCGCCCATCGAGTGATCGAGCTCATCGGCAGCATCCAACTACCGGTGGTCTGCGGCGTGCGGGGATGGGCTGTGGGCATCGGCTGCAACCTGGCGCTGGCCGCCGATTTCACCGTGGCCGCCACGGATGCCGTGTTCTGGGAGCCGTTCGTCGAACGTGGGTTCAGCCCGGACTCGGGTTCCACCTGGCTGCTGCCCCGGCTCGTCGGGGTGGCACGTGCACGACGAATGCTGCTGCTGGGCGAGAAGGTGAGCGCGACCGACGCGGCCGACTGGGGATTGATTCACCAAGCGGTAAGCGCGACCGAACTCGACGACACGGTAGAGGAACTGCTGGCCAGACTGGCTTCCGGCCCGACGGTGGCGATCGGCCTGGCCAAGCAGGCCCTGAGCTTCGGCCAGCACGCGACACTGAGCCAATCCATGACACAGGAGCTTTATAGCTTGGAATTATCTTGTCGCACCAACGATTTCAAAGAAGGCCTGGAAGCTTTCCGGCAGCGACGCGCACCAAAGTTCCAGGGCAGGTGACCATGGCCGAGTCCGTCGGGTTCGACACCATCACCTACGAGCTTGCTGACCACACGGCCACCATCACGCTCAATCGCCCGGAGGCCCTCAACGCGCTCAGCCCGCACATGATCACCGAACTTCGCGCCGCCTACGACGAGGCTGAGAACGACGACAAGGTGTGGCTGCTGATCGTCACCGGAACCGGTCGCGCCTTCTGCACCGGGGCAGACGTCAAAGCCATTCCCGAAGACGGCAAAGTGATCTACGAACGGCCGTACCTGTCGACGTACGACCAGTGGGAGGCCCCGCAGGAAGGCACCCCCCCGTTCCGCCGGATGGCCAAGCCAGTGTTGACCGCCGTCAACGGCTTGTGCTGCGGCGCGGGGCTGGATTGGGTCACCACGTCGGACATCGTCATCGCGTCCGATCGCGCAACGTTCTTCGATCCCCACGTCAGCATCGGACTGGTGGCCGGACGCGAGTTGGTGCGGCTGGCCCGGGTACTCCCCCGCTCGGTCGCCCTGCGGATGGCGTTAATGGGCAAGCACGAGCGCATGAGCGCCGAGCGCGCCTTCGACCTGGGGATGATCAGCGAAATCGTGGAGCACGAAAGGCTTCTCGAACGGGCCCAGGAAATCGCCGGCATCGTCAACTCCAATGCGCCGCTGGCGGTGCGGGGCACCCGGCTGGCCATTCTCAAGGGCCTCGACCTGCCGCTGCACGAGGCCGAGATCCTCGCCGAGACATTCCGCGAGCGGGTGCTGCGCACGGAAGACGCGCTCGAAGGGCCAAAGGCCTTCGTAGAAAAGCGAAAACCGGATTGGAAGTGCCGATGAACGAGCCCGCGCCTGCCGAATCCTTCGAACGGATCCGGCTCGACATCGACGCCACCGACCACGTCGCCACCATCACGCTGAATCGGCCGGAGCAGCTCAACGCGTTCGACCACGCCATGTGCGCGGATATGGCCCGGGCCTGGGGCATCATCAGACTCGACGACTCGGTGCATGCGGTGGTGCTGCGCGCGGCCGGCCGGGCGTTCAGCGCCGGCCTCGACATCAAGAAGCCGTACCCGCAGCCCGAAATCATCTGGAACCACGAGGATCCCGGCGAATCACTCAGCCCCAAGTGGCAGAAGTTGTGGAAACCGGTGGTGTGCGCCGTTCAGGGCATCTGCACCGCGGGCGCCTTCTACTTCCTCAACGAATCCGATGTCGTCATCTGCACGACGGACGCGACGTTTTTCGACTCGCACGTGTCGGTGGGTCTGGTCTCCGCGTTGGAGCCGGTCGGGCTGATGCGGCGCATCGGTTTGGGCGAGACGTTGCGCATCGCCCTGATGGGCAACGACGAACGGGTCAGCGCCGACACCGCGCTGCGAATCGGGTTGGTGTCAGAAGTGGTTGAATCGAACCAGTTGTGGGCGCGCGCGCATGAGATCGCCGCGACGATTGCGGCCAAACCGCCCTCGGCGACCCAGGGCACCGTGAAAGCGATCTGGGAGTCGCTGGACAAGCCTTACCGCGCCGCCTTGCAGCAGGGGCTGATATACACGCGACTGGGTAACCCGCTCGGCCAGGCTGAATTGGCCGCCCAGGGCGAGCGTGCCGCGCCCCAACCGAAGATCCGGTGATGCAGGCTCACCCGCTCAGCCGGCGCATCGCCGACGTGCTCGATCTGGCGCCTGACGCGAACGCGATCGAGTGCGACGGCCAATGGTTCTCGTGGGGCCAAATCGGCGGCGCGGCAGGGCGGATCGGGTCACAGGTGGCCGGACAGCGGCAGGTCGGGATGCTGCTGCGCAACCGGCCCGCTCACGTGGCGGCGTTCCTCGGGGTGCTGCTGGACGGTGGCACCGTCGTCGCGATCAACCCGTCGCGCGGCGACGACCGCACCAGGGTCGACATCGCCGGACTGCGGTTGCCGCTGATCGTCGGCGAATCCGACGATCTGGCAAGGTTGGTCAGTCCCGCGCCCGAAACCACAACGGCATCGATCTCGGAGGTCTTCGAGCGGCCCGACGAACGGCGGGTGCAGATCACGCCGAGCAACCGAGCCGGTGTCGCCGTGCGAATGTTGACCAGCGGCACCACCGGCCCACCCAAACGAATCGACCTCGGCTACGACATGCTGGCGCACAGCGTGATGGGCCCTGAGCCGGATCGCGCACCGGCGCCCACGGAACCGCGACGCGGCGTCGCCATCGTCAACGCGCCGCTGGTGCACATCGGCGGCGTGTTCCGGGTGCTGCAGTGCGTCGCCCAGGCGAGACCCTTTGTGCTGCTGGAAAGATTTGAGCTCAACGCATGGACGGCGGCGGTGCGTAAGCACCGGCCCCGGACGGTGTCGCTGGTGCCGGCCGCTTTGCGCACGGTGTTGCACTCCGACCTCACGCGAGCCGACCTGGATAGCATTCAGGCGGTCACCTGCGGCACGGCGCCATTGTCGGCCGACGACGCCGACGCATTTACCGACAAGTACGGCATTCCGGTCCTGACCTCCTATGCCGCAACGGAATTCGGCGGTGGTGTGGCCGGTTGGACCCTCACCGACTACCAGCAGCACTGGCGGGCCAAGCGCGGCAGCGTCGGCCGCGCCAACCCCGGCGCGCAACTGCGCGTAGTCGACGACGCGGGCGCCCCGCTCGGGCCGGACCAGCTTGGCCTGCTGGAGGTCAAGCCGGGGCAGCTCGGGCCGTCGGCGCAGTGGATGCGGACCACCGACATCGCGCGCATCGACCAGGACGGCTTCCTGTGGATCGTCGGGCGCGCCGACCAAGCGATCATCCGCGGCGGATTCAAGGTGATGCCCGAAGACGTGCGCACCGCGCTGGAGGGCCACCCGGCGGTGGCGGGGGCGGCCGTGGTCGGGCGATCCGACGAGCGGCTCGGTGAAACGCCCGTCGCGATGGTCGAACTGCGCGAGGCCGCAGCCACCGACTCCGCCGAGCTCGTGCAATATCTTGGGAGTCGGCTGGCCCGCTACGAGATTCCCACCAACATCGCGATCGTCACCGCGATCCCGCGAACACCCTCGGGCAAGCCCGATCTGAGCGCGATCCGCCGCTTCTTCAGTGCGGCCGCCGCCCCCAGCGACCATGCCCGGTGACTCCCCCACCGTCGCCGAGATCCTCCGACAGCAGACCCGGTCGCGAGCGGACCACCCGCTGCTAGCCTGCGACGACGACTGCACCAGCTACGCCGCAGCGGATCATCGCTCAGCCGAGCTTGCCCGCGGGCTGATCGCCCTGGGCGCGGGCAAGGGAACCCACGTCGGGTTGCTCTACCCGAATGGCACCGAGTTCGTCGTCGGGATGCTGGCGGCGGCGCGGATCGGCGCGGTGGTCGTCCCATTCTCCACCTTTGTCACCGCGCGCGAGCTACGCGAGCAACTGGTCGACAGCGATGTCGCGATCCTGTTGAGCGCCAGGTCCTTTCGTTCCCATGACTACGTGCGGTGCCTCGGCGAGGTCGTCACGGATGCCGATTTGCAAGGAGACGCCCCGATTTTCTCCACCGCCGCACCGCAATTGCGCCACGTAGTGGTCGATTGCGAACGCGTGTGGCGGCTTTCCGGGAGCGTCGACCCTGCGCTGCTGGCGGCGATGGAGGACGATGTCGACGGATCGGATCCACTGGCGATCGTCTACACCTCCGGGTCCTCCAGCACTCCCAAGGGTGTGGTGCACACGCACGCCGCGCTGCTCGGACATCAACGGAACCTCAACGAGATCCGCGGCTTGACGCCCGGCGACAAGCTGTTCTGCAATTCCCCGTTCTTCTGGATCGGCGGTTTCGCCTTTGGGCTGCTGGCGACGCTGATCGCCGGGTCGACGCTGGTGTGCTCCAACGCCGAGAATGCCGGCGCGACACTGGACCTCCTCGAGGCCGAAAAGCCGACCATGACCAACGGTTTCGCCGCGGCCGTCGCGCACCTGACCGACCATCCGAGCTTCGGCGGGCGGGATCTATCGTCGATGCGCCGGGGCAATCTGTACCCGATCATGGCGCCGGACGCCCGCCCCGCCGACCCGGAATTGCGGCACAACATGCTCGGTATGACCGAAGCCGGCAGCGTCGTCTTGATCAGCGGCGACGAAACCGACCAGCCCGAGTCCCGGCGCGGATCATTCGGCAAGCCCGCGCCCGGATTCGAGACCATGATTCACGATCCCGATTCCACCGGACTCGGGGAGCTCTGCATCCGTGGGCCCCACCTGATGCAGGGGTACTACAAGCGCAGCCGCGAAGAGTGTTTCGATGCCGACGGCTGGTTCCACACGGGTGATTTGGTGCGCGCCGACGCCGACGGCTTCATGTATTTCGTCGGGCGCCGCGGCGCGATGATCAAGACGGCGGGCGCCAATGTTTCGGCGGCCGAGGTCGAGAGGGCCATCACGAAAGTCACTGGGAGGCAAGCTCATGTTGTCGGCATTCCCGACGCCGCCCGGGGAGAACTGGTGGCCGCGGTCGTCGTAGGTCCGGGTTGCGACGAAGCGGTGTTGCGCAAGCGGCTCAAGACGGAGCTGTCGGCATACAAAATCCCCAAGCGCTTCATCGCCCTGCCGCCCGCCGAGATCCCCCTGCTGTCCAGCGGCAAGGTCGACACCCAGCGACTGAAGAAGCTGTTCGATGCATGACACCATCGACCAGTGGCTGAGGTATCGCGGCGCCCACGACGGCTCCAAGCCGATGGTAATCGACCCGGGGTCGCGGGTCAGCTATCGCGAACTCGACACGACCACAAGGGAACTGGCCGCGGTATTCGTCGAGGCCGGCGTCGGCAAGGGCACCCGGGTCGGGCTGATCATGCCCAACAGCGTGAGCTGGGTACGAGTCGCGATGGCGCTGACCCGCATTGGCGCTGTTTTGGTTCCGTTGAGCACGTTGCTGCGGGCCGGTGAACTGGCGGCTCAACTGCGTGCCGCGTCAGTGCAATTCCTGGTCAGCGTCGACGAATTCCGTGGCCACCGCTACCTCGACGACCTTCGGTCCGTGCCGCAAGCCGAACTTCCTGCCTTACGGCAGGTTTGGACGTTCGACCGGCTTGTGCAGGCCACTGCCGGCGAGGCCGCGCGCGGGATCGTCGACGCCATGACGGCCACGGTCACCGCGGCGGACCCGCTGGTCATCATCTTCACCTCGGGAAGCAGCGGAGCACCCAAGGGAGTCGTGCACTCCCACGGCAGCGCGTTCGGCGCAGTGCGGGCGGGCCTCGCGGCGCGCTGCATCACCGCCGACACCCGCCTGTATCTGCCGATGCCGTTCTTCTGGGTGGGCGGCTTCGGCAGTGGGATACTGTCCGCCCTGGTGGCCGGCGCCACCCTGGTGACCGAGGAAATCCCGCGGCCAGAAACCACGCTGCGACTGCTGGAAAGCGAGCGGGTAACGCTATTTCGGGGCTGGCCCGATCAAGCGGAGACGCTGGCGCGGCACCCGCGCCGAGCCGACGTTGACCTCTCGGCGTTGCGGCCGGGGAGCCTGGAAGCTCTGCTTCCGCCCGAGCAGCGGGCGCAACCGGGCGCCCGGGCCACCTTGTTCGGAATGACGGAAGCATTCGGACCCTATTGCGGCTACGCCGCCGACACCGACATGCCGCCGACGGCGTGGGGCAGTTGCGGAAAGCCGTTCGGCGGCATGGAAGTTCGCATCGCCGATCCCGACAGCGGTCGGCCAGTCCGGGCGGGCACCGTCGGCATGATCCAGATCCGTGGACCGCACACACTGCGCGGCATCTGCGGTCGCAGCCGAGAAGACCTGTTCACCCCCAACGGCTTCTACCCCACCGGCGACCTCGGCCGTCTCGATGACGACGGGTTCCTGTTCTACCACGGCAGATCCGACGACATGTTCAAGGTCAGCGGCGCCACCGTCTACCCCGGCGAGGTCGAGCGCGTGTTGCGGACGATCGATGGCGTCGACAACGCCTTCGTCACCAATGTGCCCGGAGGTGCCGGTCAACAGGTGGGCGCGGCGGTCGTCTGCGGCCGGGCCCTGACCGCTGAACAACTCAAGGGCCCGGCCCGCGAGTTGCTCAGCGCCTTCAAGGTGCCGACGGTGTGGCTGTTACTGCAATCCGACGACAACGTGCCGCGCGGCGCCACCGGCAAGGTCGACATCCACCGGCTTCGGGAGATGTTGACCCAACGCGGCGTCAGGCCTGCCTGACCGCCTCGATGTCGAGGGCAAGCGTCACTTTGTCGCCGACGACCGCACCGCCGGTTTTCAGCGGCAATTCGATGTCGATGCCGTCCCTGGGCGGCGCGGCGCTCAGCCCGCGCTGGAGCGCTCGTCCACCACGTAGGCTCGCGTTGCGGCCCGATCGATGAAGTTTTCTTCGTCTCGGGCAATCTCCTCGCCGCCAAGGCTGGCCATCCAGGCGGACAGGTCGTCCCGGTCGGCGAAGACGAGTTCGGTCATGCAGTCGAAGCTGATCTCACTACCTTCGATGTTGAAGGCGTCCCCCCGCTGGATGTAGTTGCGCTTGTACACCAATGGCATGAATGCCTTGCTCAGCACGAGCGGCACGTGGTTGTGCTCGTAGTAGTCAGCGAACTCCTGCGGCGACAGGCCAGGCTTGCGCTTCAGGTATCCGAAAACCTTGATCATCGGGTGCTCCCTGGGTCCTGCTAGTCCTGGATGGTCGGGCGGATGGTTATGTCACCGATTTCCACGTCGTCGGGCTGTTCGATGGCGAATCCGATGGCCCGTGCAACCGCTGCGGGCGGGAGGCCAAAGTCGTTCATGCTGCGCCGGATCCGCGCACGCACCGCCTCATCGTCGATGGAACTGTCGAGTTGGGTATCGACAAATCCCGGTGATATCGACGTGGTGCGCACCACGCCGTCGGTCGACTCCTGGCGCAGGCCCTCCATGACCGCGCGAACAGCGTTCTTGGTGGCCGCGTACACCGCCATGGTGGGCACAATCTTCAGCCCGGCCGTGGACACCGTCGTCACGAAGTGGCCGCGGCCCTGCCGGCGGAACACTGGTAGCGCCGCGGCGATTCCGTGCAGCACACCGCGCAGGTTGACGTCGATCATGGCCGACCAGCCGTCGAGGTCAAGATCCGCCATCGGTCCGATCTTGCTGATGCCCGCATTGCTCACCAGCACATCGAGGCGACCGAACGTATCGGTGGCCGTACCGACCAGCCGTTCGAGGTCCTCGCGGCGGGTGACGTCGATACCGCAGGTGACGACCCCTCCCTGGGCATCGTGTATCTCGCGCGCGATCTCATTGAGACGTTCGGTGCGGCGCGCGCCGAGGACCACCCTCGCGCCGGCCGCGGCGAGCAGACGCGCGGTGGCCTCGCCGATCCCGCTGCTTGCCCCCGTGATGGCCACAACTTTGCCGTTGATGCCTGTCATCCGACTCCCTCGCTCCCGCACGCCATTGTCGCACTGAGGGCAAAGATCAGGCTGCTTGTCTAACCCCTTCGTGGCCAGCAGCTTTCACACTCGAGCCGACGGCCGGGGAATTGACCGGCCAGACCGACGGTTAGAACCACTGTTAACGCATCGAGATGGGGGCCCAGTAGATGACCGCGTCCGCAGAAACCGACACCTCGAACGGCGGCCGGCGTCCATCCGACCGCAAGATCAGGATCGGCGTGCAAATCTGGCCGGGCGGGGCGCCCAGCTATCGGGCGTGGCGGGATGCGGTACTGCAAGCCGAAGACCTCGGCGCCGATGCGATTTTCGGGTACGACCACTTCCATAAACCGTTCGTGACAATTGCCAACAACGAGGCGGTGTTGGACGACCAGCAACCCGACGTGAACAACTTCGAGGGATGGACCGCCCTAGCCTCGTGGGGCGAAATCACGTCCCGCGCCGAGATCGGGTTACTGGTCAGCGGCATCGGTTTTCGCAACCCCGATCTGCTCGCCGACATGGCCCGTACCGTCGACCACATCAGCAACGGGCGAGTGATCCTTGGTGTGGGCGCGGGCTGGTATCCCAAGGACTACGAAGTGTACGGATACGACTTCGGCACTATCGGCTCACGAATGTCGCAATTTGGCGACGGGGTAAAGCGCATCAAAGAGCGGTTAAACCAACTGGTTCCGCCTCCAGTCCGCGACATTCCGCTGCTGATGGGGGGCGGCGGTGAACGCAAGGTACTGCCCCTCGTGGGCCAATACGCCGACATCTGGCACTCGTTCTTCGACCTCGAAACCTTCCGCCACAAGAACGACTTGGTCAGCCAGCACGCGCAAGCCGCTGGGCGCGACCCCGTGGCGATCGAGCGATCGATCGGCTGGCTTCCCGGCACCGACGGCGATGCCTTCGCCGATGAAGGCGTGACCCTGTTCACGACGGAGATCCACCCGACCGACGACGGCTACGACTTCACCGAGCTCAAGGAGCTGTTGGCATGGCGTGGGTAAGACGGCGGTCCTGAGCGGAAACCGTCAATTGTCAGATCCGGGTCCAGGGTGCCAGATCAGTCGATGATCGCCGGCATCGAGTCCCAGCCCCGCACAGTGGAAGTCCGTGACCGGCGGGCGTTGTCGAGGTCGACGTGCCACGACGGAAAACGGTTCAACACCTCCTCCAGCGCTACCCGGCCCTCCAATCGGGCCAGAGGTGCACCGACGCAGAAGTGGGCTCCGCGGCCGAAGGTCAAGTGTCCGCCAGGCTTTCGGTGAATATCAAAGCGATCGGGGTCCTCGAAGTGGCGCTCGTCGCGATTGGCCGAGGCCAGCATCACAAGGATCGCGCTCCCGGCAGGCACCGCCCGATCCTGAAACCGAACATCCTCTGCGGCGACGTACCTAGCAACGTGGGGGCCTGGCGGCTCGAATCGGAGGAGTTCTTCGATCGCCAGTGGGATGAGCGAGTGATCGTTGACGAGTTCCTTGCGTTGATCGGGGTGCTCGGCCAACACCTTGCCCATCCAGCCGAACAATCGACCCGTGGTTTCCACGCCCGCACCCGCGACCACCGCCAGAAAGATCAACAATTCCTGCTTGGTCAAGCGACGCGTCGTTCCGGTCTCGTCGTCGAACTCGACGTTGAGTAGCTCCGTAATCAGGTCGTCCGAGGGATGCTTCTCGCGCCAGGTCACATAGTCGCGGAACATGTCGCCGTCGAAGTAGTGGTCCTTCTTCACCGGCAGAGGTTTGCCCGGCTCATTGCGCAGGACGCGATGCGCTACGTCGCGCACCGAGGGTTGGTCGGCGTCTGGGATGCCGGCGAGCATGCCTATCGTGCGCATCGGGAGTTCGCGCCCCAGATCGAGCACGAAGTCGAAGCCCTCTCCGTCGACCAGGGGGTCGAGGCAGGCCGCACAGAAGGCACGCACCTTGTCCTCGAGCGCCCGCATCTTCTTCGGTGTGAAGGCCCGCGACACCAGCGCACGGTGGATCGTATGCAGCGGGGGGTCCTCATTGATGAAAACCCCCGGCGGCATGACGGGATCCGCCTTCACCACCTCCAGGATGTCGCCCTTCGCCGAACTCAGCCGGATCGGATCCTTCAGAGCCGCCTCGACGTCGGTGTAACGGCTCACACCCCAGAAGTCATGGCGCTCGTTGTGGTACAGCGGGGCATCGTCCCGGAGCCGCCGGTAGACCGGGTAGGGATCGAGGTCGATCTCGACATCCCAGGGGTCGTAGTACAGTTCCTCGCTCAACGCCGCTCCTCACCGGTGACTGTACGACCATATAGCATCTGCTGTACGCTCGTACAGTCTAGGTGAACGGAGGCTTGTACGTGAGCGATCGGTTCTGCCTCGAAGGGCGGGTGGCGGTGATTACGGGGGGTGGCACGGGAATTGGGCGAGGCTCGGCCTTGGTGCTCGCCGAGCATGGAGCCGACGTCGTGCTCGCCGGTCGACGTCCCGATCCCCTGGAATCCACCGCTAAGGAGGCGCAGGCCCTGGGGCGACGGGCGCTGGCGGTGTCCACCGACGTGACCACGGCCGAAGCATGCCAGGTACTCGTCGATGAGACCCTGCGGGAATTCGGACGGATTGACATCCTGGTGAACTGCGCGGGCGGAGCGGAGACAAAGTCCATCTTGAAGTGGCCAGACCACGACTTCGACCGCACGCTCGCACTCAACTTCGGTGCCGTCTGGCACCTCTCGCGCGCAGCGGCCAAGCCGATGATGGATCAGGGCAAGGGCGCGATCGTGAACATCTCCTCCGGGGCGAGCCTGCTGGCCATGCCGCAGGCCGCGCCCTACGGTGCTGCCAAGGCGGCGGTCAACAGCCTGACCGGCTCGATGGCCGCGGCATGGGCACGCAGGGGCATCCGCGTCAACGCCATCGCCGTGGGGGCCGTGCGCGCGGCCACACTGACGGACGACGCTGCCCGCCACGGGCTCGACCCGGAGGCGATCGCCATGACCAACGGGTTGGGGCGTCTTGGTGAGCCCGATGAAATCGGCTACGGAGTATTGTTTTTCGCGTCCGACGCGTCGAGCTTCTGCTCGGGTCAGACGCTGTACATGCATGGCGCCCCCGGACCGGCCGGCGTCTGAGGCCAACCCGGGAAGGATCTACCAACGGGCCGGCGCCGGGCTCCCCATCGTCAAGGGGCGTTGGTATGACAAGTCCCCGCGATCACGGGTACCGAGGAGGTAGCCCTTCTCCTTGAAGAATTTCGACCGCAACACACGGGAGTCGGCGACAAACATTCCCTCCACTGTCGACCGGCGAACCACTATGCGCCACTGACCGTCTCGGCGTTCCAACCTATCCAAGTAGCGCCCGGTAATGAACTGAGCCCTGGTCCCGTCAGGACCGATGAGGACGACGATGACGTAACTCTCGGCATGCGCCGTCTCGCCCTGGATCTCGCAGGAGTGGGTGGTGATGTTGTGCGTATGCACGATCGACGTCTCGGCGTGGGTCTTGTTGGCCCACACTCCGTAGTCTGGCCCCGCGTTCACCGCGAAGCCGTGCTCGTCCACCCCATCATCGTGGTAGGCCGCGCTGATGAGGTCCACATCGTGGCGATCGCAGCCCCGCGCATGGCGCGCGATGCAGTCGAGAATGGCTGTGCGATCGAGCAGATACTGGACGTCGCGCCGCAGCAGACTGAGGTCGGTGTCCACGGATGTGAGACTATACGACTGTACAGCGGATGGCGAGTGTGAAATGGTTGCAACCGGACCAGTGAGGTGAATGTGGCAGCAGCACCCCGTCGCGTCGGCGCGGAAACATCCAAGACTCGCGATGCGCTTCTCGATTGTGTCGAGAAGATGATGCTCGAGGACGGTTACGCCAGCGTGAGCTATCGAGCGTTGGCGAACGAGGCGGGCGTGACGCCGAGCCTGGTGCAGTATTACTTCCCGTCCCTGGACGACATCTTTCTCGGCGCTATCCAGCGCTACTCCCAGCGCAACCTCGCGATATTGGCCATGGCGCTGGAAGCCCGCTCTGACGATCCGTTGCACGCGCTGTGGGACTTCAGCTGGGACGAGGCGACCAGTGCCCTGATGACCGAATTCATGGCATTGGGCAACCACCGCAAGTCGATTCGTTCCGCCATCGCCGATGTCACGAACCAGGTACGCCGGGTCGAAGTCGAGGCGCTTGCGCGCAAGTTCGGCAAAGGCGCGCGGCTTGGTGGCGATCTGTCGCTGAACGCGACCGCGTTACTGGTGACGGGCATCCCGAAGTTCCTCAATCTCGAGGAAGGCATTGGAGTCCGTGGCGCGCATGAGGAAGTGATCAAGGCCATCGAGAGGTACCTCGACTCCCTCGAGACCCGATCTGTGCGCCGCAAGCGTCGGTCATCGCAGCCACGTCGGCGAACGTAGTGCCTTCACCTCCGCGATTGTGCTATACAGTCGTATAGGCCGATGTAGTACGACCGTATAGCAGGAGGGCGCAGGTGGGCAGGTTGGATCGGGTAGCGGTGGTCACCGGTGGCGGATCCGGCCTGGGCCAGGCGATCGCGTCCCATCTCGCCCGCGGCGGGCGTCGGGTCGCCGTGCTCGATCTCGACGGCGAAGCCGCGGACAAGGTGGCCAACGAGCTGCGCGCGGATGGGGGCAGTGCCCTCGGCGTGCAGGTCGACGTGTCCGATCCCGGTGCCGTCGCTCGGGCCTTCGCGACAGTCCGAGATGTCCTGGGCCCCGTCGAGGTGCTTGTGACAAGCGCCGCCATCGCCGGCTTCACTCGGTTCGACAAGATAACGCTCGAGGAATGGAGTCGCTATCTAGCGGTTAATCTCACCGGCACGTTTCTTTGCTTACAGGCGGCGCTCTCCGACATGGCGGCGGCGAAATGGGGTCGCATCGTGACGATCTCGTCGGCCGCCGGGCAGCAGGGCGCCGTGGGCCAGGGCCACTACTCCGCTTCCAAAGGCGGTGTCATCGCGCTCACCAAAACCGTGGCCCAGGAGTACGCGTCGCGGGGAATCACGATCAATACCGTCCCGCCATTCGTCATCGACACTCCAATGCTGCGCGAGCAGCAGCGCGCCAAGAAACTTCCGCCGACGGAGGTCCTGGCGAAGGCCATCCCCGCGGGAAGACTCGGCACCGGTGACGACGTCGCGGCGTTGTGCGCGTTTCTCTGTTCAGATGTGTCCGGCTATGTCACCGGCCAAGTCATCGGCGTCAACGGCGGCGCCGTTGTGTAGGTCCACGGCCGAATGATGTCGAACAGCAACCCGATCGCCGTCGTCACGGGCGCCAGCCGAGGGGCCGGCGCAGGCATCGCACGAGCACTCGGCGGTCACGGGTATACCGTCTATGTCACGGGACGCACCGAGGGCTCCGGCGAGTCCACACCTACAGGCTCCATTCGGGAAACGGCCGAGCAGGTGAATGCCCTGGGCGGCAAGGGTATTGCCGTTCGTGTCGACCACGCCGACGACGAGCAGGTGAAGGACTTCTTCGAACGGGTCCATCGCGACCACGGCAAGATCGACGTACTTGTCAACAACGCCGCCATCATTCGCGACGAGATGATGGGGCGAACAAAGTTTTGGGAAGAACCGCTCGAGGTCATGGACACCCTCGGCGTCGGGTTACGCAGCAGCTATGTGGCCACCGTGTTCGCCGTGCCTCTGATGTTGGCGCAGCGCAAGGGCCTTGTCGTCTTCACGTCTGCCTCCGGTGCGGCGCACTACGCGTTCGGCCCCGCCTACGGTGTGCCGAAGGCCGGCGTCGACAAAATGGCCGCGGATATGGCGGCGGACTTCAAGGACACGGGGATCGCCGCGGTATCGATCTGGATGGGATCGCTGCTGACTCAGCGCGTGCGGGACATCATCGCAAGGAATCCGGGGAAACTTGGCCACATCCTCGACATTGCCGAGACTCCGGAACTTACCGGCCATGTCATTTCGCGGCTCTACGAAGACCCGGAATTGGCCGACCTCAGCGGGCTGACGCTCATCGGCGCGGAGCTGGCCGTCAAGTACGGGATTAAGGACGACGGAGGGCGGCAGCCACCGTCGTGCCGTGACATGCACGGCGTGTATCCGCGCCCGCAATTCCCTTACGTCATGCGGTGATTCACACCCCGCACCTACTGCCGCGTCCAGGGCTGACAGTTCTGCGACTCGAAGGCCTTCACAGATGTGTTGATATTCGCGAACATCGGTCCGACGGACATATTCGTCTGGAGCACGTGGTCATGGTTCGCATCGGGTGTGCTGTAGGTAAACCATGCGCACATCGAGTCCTGGGTCGGCACGTTGTTGATCCAAACTCCCCAGGTCGACGCGCTCCCGCTCGTGTGATAGAGGCCTGGTGCAATATCAGGCCCGACCACAAAGATACCGTTGCCGGGAATCGGGTCCATCGGCTCGGCAAAGGCTGGCGGAGCTAAGGCGATGGCCGTCACGCAGGCGACGAATACCGCCGATGCGCGAAACGCAACCGATGGGGGCATGGTTCTCTCCCTCTAACGTTGCCCACCCCAATGGCAGCGTATGCGACGGTGATGGCAGAAACTAGCCGTTCGGCGGCCTCACAGCTAACGCCTAAGATATCCCCGCGTCTCCGACTACCCCGCGTGCGATGAGGTGCTCGATCAGTGGACCAGCACCCGCGGCAAGGTGTTCGGACATCGCGGCGCGGGCGAGCTTGGCGTCGTGTTTCTTCAGCGCCGACAACACCCGCCGGTGGTCCTTGATCGATTGGGCCGGCCAGCCCTCGATGCTGGGAAACACCGCTTCGGGCGCATAACGGGTGATCTGCGACATCAGCTGGGCAAGCTTGGGCGAGTCGGCTGCGACATTGATGGCCCGGTGAAACTCGTGATTGAGCCGTACCGTCGTTTCCTCGTCCCCGCCGGCGTACGCCTCCTCCAGCTGCGCCTGGATTTCCTTGAGCTCGCGCAGCTGGACGTCGGTGATCTTGACCGCGGCCCGCGCGGCGAGCTCACCGCCGACGTGAGCCTGCACGTTCGCGACGTCGGTGACGTCGCGCCCGGTTACCGGCAACACCACGAAGCCGCGGCGGGGCTGCTGGGCGATCAGCCCCTCGGCGCACAGAGCGAACAGCGCCTCGCGCACCGGGGTGACACTGACGCCCAATTCGTCGGCCAATTGGTCCAGGCGAACGTACTGTCCCGCCGCGTAGATGCCATCGAAGATCCGCCGGCGAACGAAGCGCGCAACGTCCTCTGAAAGTTGCGGTCGCGCAGCGAAATCCGGAGCAGTCATCGATTAGACCTGGTACTCGGCGAGCAGCCGCTTGCTGATGATGGACTTCTGTATTTCGCTGGTCCCCTCGCCGATCAGTAGGAACGGCGCGTCGCGCATCAGCCGCTCGATCTCGTACTCCTTCGAGTAGCCGTAGCCGCCGTGAATACGGAAGCTCTGCTGGGTGACCTCGGAACAGTATTCGCTGGCAAGGTATTTGGCCATGCCGGCGGCGACGTCATTGCGCTCCCCCGAGTCTTTGAGCCGGGCCGCGTTAACCATCATCAGGTGGGCCGCTTCGACTTTGGTCGCCATCTCGGCCAGCTGGAACGCGATGGCCTGGTGCTCGGCGATCGGCTTGCCGAAGGTGTGGCGCTGCTGGGCATAGCGCACCGCGAGCTCGAACGCGCGAATTCCAATGCCGCAAGCCCGCGCCGACACATTCACCCGGCCGACCTCGATGCCGTCCATCATCTGGAAGAAGCCCTGTCCGGGTGCGCCGCCAAGAATGTCGTCGGCGCTCGCCCCGTAGCCATCGAAGATGAGTTCGGTGGTATCGATGCCCTTGTAGCCGAGTTTGTCGATCTTGCCGGGAATGATCAGGCCTGGCAATACTTCACCGAAACCGGTGGGCTTTTCGACCAGGAACGCGGTCAGGTTTCGGTGCGGCTTGTCCGACCCTTCGTCGGTGCGTACCAGTACGGCAACCAGCGTCGAACTGCCGCCGTTGGTCAGCCACATCTTCTGGCCGTCAATGGTGTACGTGCCGTCCGAGTTGCGATGCGCCCGGGTTCGGATCGCGGCGACATCCGACCCCAGCTCGGGTTCCGACATCGAGAAGGCGCCCCGGGTCTCGCCGGTGGCCATGCGCGGCAGGAAGCGCTGCTTCTGCGCGTCGGTGCCGTGCTGGCGCAGCATGTACGCGACGATGAAGTGGGTGTTGA
>Ga0075364_10000432_pt1 | contig 20984 bp, 22 predicted proteins | sample EndMetdeltDD1764_FD_71517 | JGI IMG/M metagenome (GOLD analysis project Ga0075364, IMG submission 71517) | Populus endosphere microbial communities from Tennessee, USA - Endosphere MetaG P. deltoides DD176-4 | ecosystem: Host-associated > Plants > Roots > Endosphere | place: USA: Tennessee...
GCGCGGTGCTGTCCTGCGCACGCTGTGGCGGCGCGACCGGATCGCAGACGATCAGCGCGCACTCCAGCGCGCCGTTGAACAGCTGGTACTTCTTCGCCGCGCGCAGGCCGGTGGCGTAGGCCAGCTCGGCATCGCCGCACAGCAGGCTGGCACGCCATTCCGGCACCGCCCGGCGCAGTGCATCGCCCATGCGCCGGTACAGCGCCGGGTCGGCAGCCAGGCGCTGGTCGTACGGCGGGTTGCAGACCGCCAGGCCACGCGCCGGGCCGTGTGCGGACAGCGTGGCGATATCGGCGGCCTCGAAGCGGATCGCGGTGACCACGCCGGCGGCCGCCGCGTTGGCCTGGGCCGCGCGGACCGCCTGCGGGTCCAGGTCGCTGCCGAAGAACACCGGCCTGAGCGCGTTCAGGCCGCTGCGGCCGCGCCGCTGCGCGTCGGTGACCATGTCCTGCCAGGCGGCGACATCGAAACCGCGCCAGCGCGACGGGGTCGCCACGACCGGGCGTCCCCACGGATTGGCGGCGGTGGAGGCCGTCGCCGCACCGCCTTCGTCGTCGATCGCGATGCCGAGCCGGCCGAGGCCGGGCGCGACGTCGGCCGCCATCAGCGCGCCTTCGATCAGCAGCGTGCCGCTGCCGCACATCGGGTCGAGCAGGCCACCGCCCTCGGCGTACAGCGTCGGCCACTGACCGCGCAGCAGCACCGCCGCGGCCAGCGGTTCCTTCAGCGGCGCATCGTGCTGCGCACCGCGCCAGCCGCGCCGGTGCAGCGAGCCGCCGCCCAGATCGACCGCGATCGTCGCCCTGCCCTTGCGCAGCGACAGGTTCAGGCGCAGGTCCGGCGCCTCGACATCGACCGAGGGCCGTTCCTGGCCCTGCGCGCGCACGTGGTCGACCACCGCGTCCTTGATCCGCTGCGCGGCATAACGCGCATGGGTGATGGTGTCGCCGGACACATGCGCGTCCACCGCGACGGTGTGGCCGGGCGCGAGGTGGTCGGTCCACGGCAGCGCCAGCACGCCTTCATACAGGGCGGTTTCGTCCGGACAGTCGAAGCTGCCCAGCGGCCACAGCACCCGGCTGGCCAGGCGGGACCACAGCACCGCCCGCTGCGCGTCGACCAGCTCGCCCTCGGCGTTGACGCCGGACACGGCGGCGGTGGCGCGGGCCACGCCCAGCGCCTGCAGCTCGTCGGCAAGCAGGTATTCCAGGCCCTTGGCGCAGGAGACGAAGAACTTCACGGCGGCGGCACTCGCAGATGGTGGCCCGGGGCGACCGGGACGGCACGGCGTGCGGCGGCGTGAAGGCCACCGGCACGGGCGCGGGAAAGGGCGGACATGGTCGGCCATCGCGGCGGGCATTGCCAGCCCGCGGACACGACGGAGATCCCACCGCCGGGCTGGCGCTCCCTACCAGGGCGAGACCTGCCAGCCCTCCGGCGCGACGTCCAGGCGCGTGTCCAGCCGCAGGCGGTCGAGGAACTCCCGGTCATGCGACACCACGACCAGCGCCCCGGGATAGCCGGACAGCATCCGCTCCAGCGCCTCGCGCGATGCCAGGTCCAGATGATTGTCCGGCTCGTCCAGCAGCAGCAGCGACGGCGGCAGTGCCGCGTACAGCACGCAGGCCAGCGCGGCCTTGAGCCGCTCTCCGCCGCTGAGCGCCGCGACCGGCACCGCGACCCGCGCCGCATCCAGGCCGAGCAGCGCCAGCCGCGTGCGCAGCCCGGCCACATCGGCATCGGGCGCGGCCTCGATCAGCTGGTCCAGTACGGTCGCGTCAGGCCGCAGCAGCGACAGCGCCTGGTCGAGCAGGGCCACCGGCCCATGCCTGCGGCAACCGCCCCTTGCCGGCGGCCATTGCCCGGCCAGCACCCGCAGCAGGGTCGACTTGCCGAGCCCGTTGCCGCCGGTCACACCGATCCGGCGGGTGCCGCCGATCCGCAGCGACAGCGGCGCTTGCGCGGGCGGCGCATGCGGCAGGCGCACCTGGTCGAGTTCGGCCACGCAGCGCTGTGCCGCCGCGGGCGGCAGCGGCGCGAACATCGCGATCGCCGTGTCGTCGTCGACCCGCGCCGCCGCCTCGCGCACGCGCTGCTCGGCCGACGCACCGACGCGCTCGCGCAGCAGGCTGCGGCGTCCGGCGGAACGCTCACTGCGCTGCTGCTGACGGTCGAGCAGGATCGGGGCCTGGTTGGCATCGCCGCGTTCGCGCCGGCCGCGGGCCTGGCGCCGCTGCTCGCGCTCGTGCTGCTCCACCAGCGCGCGGCGGTCGCGGTCGCGGGCCGCACGCGCCTGCTCCAGCGCGCGTCCGGCCGCGGCCGCATCCTGTTCGCGGCTGGCCAGCCACGCATCGTAGCCATCGCCATGGCTGCGCAGCCCCTCGGGCGTGAGTTCGACGATGCGCTGCATCGCGCGCAGCAGCGCGCGGTCGTGGCTGACCAGCAGCAGGCCGCGCGGCCAGTCGCGCAGGCGTGCGAGCAGCCGCTGCCGCGCCGGCAGATCGAGATGGTTGCCCGGTTCGTCCAGGATCAGCAGGTCCGCATCGGACAACCAGGCGCCGGCCAACGCCACCCGCATCGCCTGCCCGCCACTGAGGCGGTCGGCCGGCGTCGCCGGATCGAATGCCGGCAGTCCCTGCGCTTGCAGCGCGGCGTCGAGTTCGGCACGGAGCGTCCAGCGCTCGCCGACCCGTTCGAAATCGGACGGATCGCTGCTGCCGGCCTCGATCCGCGCCAGCGCCTCAAGCGCCGGTGCGATGCCGGCCAGGTCGGCCACGGTGTCGCCCGGCGCCGGCGCGACCTGCTGCGGCAGATAGTGGATCGTGCCTGCGCGCCGGCAGCGTCCGGACGTGGGCGCCTCGTGCCCCGCCAGGATCCGCGCGAGCACGCTCTTGCCCACGCCGTTGCGCCCGACCAGCCCGGTAGCGCGCCGGTCGAAGCGTTCATCGAGATCGGAAAACAGGATCCGGCCATCCGGCAGGATCCGGGTGACGCCTTCCAGCGTCAGCAGCGGCTGCGTCATCTGCGCTCCAGTGCAATGCCATGCGCTCCGGCCCGCCATCGCGGCGGTGGAGATCAAGGGCCGTCGGTGACGGCGGCATTACTGGCGCATCGGACGCATGCTCCCGGAAGGTCAGGCGCGCATGCTACGCCAGCGCGCGCGGCGGTGACTGAACGCGGGCAGTCAGCTGTGGGCAGCGCGCGCGCAGCGCCACTGCCGCGGCTGCGGCGCGGGTGATGGCGCTACAGCGCTTCCAACAGCTGCGCGAAGGCCTGTGCGCTGGCGGCGACGTGGCGGTTCAGCCGATGCGTGTCGTCCACCATCAACAGCCGGGCCGAGCGCGCCTGCGCCCAGGCGACGACCTGGGCGGCCGGGATGATCTCGTCGTGCCAGGCGTGCACGACGGTGGTCGGCACGGCGGCGGCATCCAGTGCCGGCATCGGCCCCATCGTGATCGGCGGCACCATCAGGAACAGGCCACGGACCGGCACCTGCAGCGAAGCGATGGCCGAGATGTACGAACCCAGGCTGGAGCCGGCCAGCACCACCGGCCCGCGTGCGGCCGCGGCGGTGGCGATGTCGACCAGGCGCTGCAGCCGCGCCGGCACGTCGCCGACCCGGCTGACCGTGTGGCGCGCATCGAGGTCGGTGTAATCCGGGCGCTCATGAGTCCAGCCCAGGCGCTGCGCCACCTCGGCCAGCGCGGTGACCTTGGTCGCGTCGGGGCCGCTTTCGAATCCGTGCGACAGGATGCAGTGTCCGCGCGCGGTCATGCCCGTTCCGCCTCCACCCCGTCGCCCACGCGCAGCATGCCGCCGGCGACGATGCGGGCGCACAGGCCACCGTGGCCGCGCATCGCGTTGTAGCCGCCCTCGCCCAGCACCTCCTCCATGCGCGAGCACGGATCGCAGGGCGCGATGCCTTCCAGCACCACCCCGCCGATCCGGAAACGGCGCCCTTTCAGCGCGACCAGCGGAATTCCCGACACCACCAGGTTGCGCCGCAGCGCCGCCGGCGCGACCTGCGCATGGCCGGCGAGCGCGGCGATCACCGGCAGGTGCTCGGCCTGGATCAGGGTCACGCCGCGCTTGCCGTTGCTGCCGCGGTAGCGGTCGCCGGCCAGGCCCGCGCCGGTGACGGCCTCGACCGCATCGACCTCGACCATCGGCGTGTCGCGGGCCGGACGCAGGCCGATCCACTCGACCTTGCCGGAACGGGGAAGCGCGGCCATCAGCTGGCCAAGCGGGCTGTCGGGGCGTGGGTGCATGGGCACGGATGCTAGCATCCGCGGATGTCCGTCCTGCCTGCCTTTCCCCCCGTCATCGACGCACCGTTGCCGTATGCGTCGCTGCTCGACGCACGGGCGACAGCACAGATCGATCTGGTCGTGATCCACTGCACCGAGCTGCCCGACCTGGCCACCGCGCGCATGTACGGCGAGCGTGTGCTGTATCCAGGCGGCACCGGCAACAGCGGCCACTACTACGTCGACCGCGACGGCCGGATCGAAGCCTATGCGCCACTGGAGCGGGTCGCCCACCACGTGCGCGGCTGGAACCCCCGTTCGCTGGGGATCGAACTGGTCAACACCGGACGCTGGCCGGACTGGCTGGATTCGCGCTGCCAGGCGATGGACGAGGCCTATCCGGATGCGCAGATCGACGCACTGGTCGGGCTGCTGCAGGCGCTGTGCGCACGCCTGCCCGCGCTGCGCTGGATCGCCGGACACGAGGACCTGGACCGCGAGCAGGTGCCGGCCAGCGACGACCCCGGCCTGCAGGTGCCGCGCAAGCGCGATCCCGGTCCGCGCTTTCCCTGGCCCGCGGTGCTGGAGCGGGTGCCGCTGCAGCGGCTGATCCCGGACTGAAGGCCGCCACCATGCCGCGGGGAGCACCGGGCCGGGCCGCTATAATCGCGCCCTTCCCCAGCCTTCCGGTCCGCCCGTGTCCCCCGCCCTCGGCCCCGTTGTTTCTGAGTTGATCGACCTGCTGGCGCTGGAGCGGCTGGAGGACAACCTGTTCCGCGGCGAAAGCCGCGACATCGGCACCCGCTACGTGTTCGGCGGACAGGTGCTGGGCCAGGCCCTGGCGGCGGCGCAGGCGACGATCGAGAACGGCCGCCATGCGCATTCGCTGCACGCCTACTTCCTGCGCGCCGGCGACATCGAGCATCCGATCGTCTACGACGTGGACCGCACCCGCGACGGCGGCAGCTTTTCCGTGCGCCGGGTCACCGCGATCCAGCATGGCAAGGTGATCTTCTTCTGCGCCGCCTCGTTCCAGCAGGACGAGACCGCCGCCGAGCACCAGTTGACGATGCCCGAGGTGCCGCGACCCGAGGACATCGCCCCGGCGCCGCCGGTACCGGCCGACGTGATGGCCACGCTGCCGACCAAGGTGCAGCGCTGGCTGGCCCGCGGCGGCCCGTTCGAGTTCCGCCACGTGTATCCGCGCGACGAGCTCAACCCGCCCAAGCGCCCGCCCTACCAGCAGGTCTGGTTCCGGCTGCGCGAGCCGGCCGGCGAGATCCCGCAGGCGCAGCACCAGGCCCTGCTGGCCTATGCCTCGGATTTCCACCTGCTGGGCACCGCCACCTTCCCGCACGGGGTGAGCTACTACACGCCGAACGTGCAGATGGCATCGCTCGACCATGCGCTGTGGTTCCACCGCCCGTTCCGTGCCGACGACTGGCTGCTGTACTCGCTCGACAGCCCCAGCAGCCAGGGCGCACGCGGCCTGGCCCGCGGCCAGATCTTCGACCGCCAGGGCCGGCTGGTGGCCAGCACCGCGCAGGAAGGCCTGATCCGTGTGGTGCCCGACGCCGACAGCGCACGCGCGGTGCCGGCGAAGGAATGAGCACCCTGTTCCCGATCACCGGCCCGCATCTGCCGATGCGCGCGCCGGCCCGTGTCCCCCGGAGCTGACCGATGCGCCAGATCTTCTCCAGCCAGCGCCTGGAAACCGTCGAGGGCGTGGCCCGCCTGCTCGAGGAGGCCGGCATCGGCGTCCACATCAGCCAGCCGCGCTCGTACCACAGCCGCCGCCGCGGCCAGTTCAGCTATGCCGAGCCGGTCTCGACCAAGCAGCAGCCGGCGGTGTGGATCCGCGATCCCGAAGACCAGATGCGCGCGCGCGAACTGCTGCGCGAGGCCGGGCTGCTGGCGACCACGCGCAGCTATTCCGGGCAGCGCCCGGCCGCGACCGAGACGCTGGTCTCGCCGTACGAATCCAGCGGCAACCGCTGGGCCTGGCGGCTGCGGATCGGCCTGCTGGTGGTGATCGCCGGTGTGGCCGTCTACATCTGGCTTAGCCGTCATCCGCAGCCTGCGCCACAGGTGCCGCAGCAGGCCCAGCCTGCCACGCCGCCGGTGCAGGAACAGGACCAGGGCGAAGAGGAGATCCGCGTGCGGATCCCCACACCGCCACCCGCACCGTCGCCCTGAACCGCGCGCCCGGCCGGCGCCGCAGGATCCGCGGCATACCGAGCTGGCGCCTGCGGCGATGCGCGTCATGCAGGCGACCCGGACAGGTTCTGGTTGAACGCAGGCGGCGCCTGCGCCGGATCGGGTGCAGCCGCCACTCTCCAGTCCCGGCGTCGATCAGCGGCGCTGCGGGCGCGCGGCTTTCAGCTCGTCGCGGTCCAGGAAGCCGTCCTTGTTCGCATCCAGGCTGTCGAAGCGCGCGGCCAGCGGGCTGTCGGCCGCCTCGGCGCGGCTGATGCGGCCATCGCCATCCTTGTCCAGCGTGGCCATCCGATCGCCGCGCGTCGCGTGCGGGCCATGCCGGTGTCCATGGCGTCCGGCGTGCATCCGGTCGGCGGCGTCGAACTCGGCCCGGCTCAGCATGCCATCGCCATTGGTATCGGCGGCCTTGAACCAGGCATCGCGACGCTGGGCCGCTGCCAGTTCGCGGTCGGCGCGGTCGATGAAGCCATCGCCGTTCAGGTCCATCCGCTCGAAACGCGCGGCGAATGCGGGATCGGCCGCGGCTTCGGCGCGGCTGATCCGGACATCCTTGTCGGCATCCAGGGCCTGCAGACGCGCGTGGCCCTCGCGGCCGCGGTGACCACGGTCGCGTCCCTGCCGCAGTTCATCCTTGTCCAGGCGGCCGTCGCCGTTGCGGTCGAGGCTGTCGAAGCGCTCGGCCAGGCGCGGCGATGCGGCGGCCTCGGCGCGGTCGACGACGCCATCGCCGTTGGCATCGAGGGTCCTGCGTTCCGGCTTGGCCCCGTCCTGCGGGGCGGCCAGCACGGTGCCGGCAGAGGCGATGGCCAGCACGGCCAGGACGATCAGGGTCGGTGACTTCATCGGTGCATCTCCATGGGCTGTGGCGCGGTGCGGCCACTTGCAGGAGACAAACGCCGGCCCGTCGACACCGTTGACGCCGCGCCGCGCCGGTTCAGCGGGCAGCCGGGCAACGCGGCAGCCGGCGCGCCGTCACCACCGCGCTCGTTCTATGCTGGCGCCTGCGGTCACGACACGACGATGGGCACCGACTCCTCCACCTCCGGCAACGACGAACTGCGCCTGTTCCAGACCGGCAGCCATCCGTGTGGCTACTGGCCCGAACGCGAGGCACGCGACCTGGTGCTCGATCCGCGCGATCCACGCCTGGCCACCATGTACGCGCAGGCGCTGGACTGGGGCTTCCGCCGCTCCGGCGACCTGGTCTACCGGCCGCACTGCGCGCAGTGCCGTGCCTGCGTGGCGGTGCGCATCCCCGTGCAGGACTTCAGGCCCGACCGCAGCCAGCGGCGCTGCGCCGCACGCAACACCGACGTGCAGGTGCGGATCGTGAAGGCGCATCGCAGCGCCGAGCACTTCGCGCTGTATCGCCGCTACCTGCAGGCGCGCCACCGCGACGGCGGCATGGACGACCATGGCCCGGCCGAGTTCGACCAGTTCCTGGTCGGCAGCTGGTCGGACACGCGCTTCATGGAAATGCGCACCACCGCCGCCGATGGCGCGCCCGGCGCGCTGCTGGGCGTGGCCGTCACCGACCGTGTGCCGCATGGGTTGTCGGCGGTCTACACCTTCTTCGATCCGGACCAGGCCGCGCGCGGGCTGGGCACGCTGGGCATCCTGCAGCAGATCGAATGGGCCAGGCGCGAGGGCCTGCCGCACCTGTACCTGGGGTACTGGATCGATGGTCACGGCAAGATGGACTACAAGCGCCGCTTCCATCCGCTGGAGGCGTTCAACGGCCGCCACTGGCGCCGTTTCGACTGAGCGCGGCGCGTTGCAGCCGGCCGGTCATCGACGCCATGGCAGAATGATGCGATGCCTATCCGCCTGCTCGTTTCCCTGTTCGCCGCGGCCATCGCCGCCATGACCACCGCCTGCAGCACGCCCCCGACGGCGTCGGCCGCTGCTTCTGACCGGACCACGCTCCGCGTCGCCACCTACAACACCTCGCTGTACGACGACGCTGCCGGCGGGCTGATCCAGCGCCTGCAGGCCGGCGACGCCGGCGCACGCAACATCGCCGCGGTGCTGCAGCAGGTGCGGCCGGACCTGGTCCTGCTCAACGAGTTCGATTACGACACCGACGGACGTGCCGCCGACCTGTTCCAGCGCGACTACCTGGAACGCGCGCAGGCCGGCGGCGCGCCTCTGCATTACCCGTACCGCTATCTCGCACCGGTCAACACCGGCGTGCCCAGCGGCCTGGACCTGGACCGCAACGGCACGGTCGGCGGCGAAGGCCGCGACCGCGGCAACGACGCCTGGGGCTACGGCCTGCACCCGGGCCAGTACGGCATGCTGGTGCTCTCGCGCTGGCCGATCGACACGGCCACGGTGCGCAGTTTCCAGCTGCTGCGCTGGGCGGCGATGCCCGACGCGCGGCGCCCGGTCGATCCGGCCACCGGCCGGTTCTGGCACGAGGACGCGATCTGGGCGCAGCTGCGGCTGTCCTCCAAGTCGCACTGGGACGTGCCGGTGACCACGCCGCACGGCACCCTGCATTTCCTGGTCTCGCACCCGACCCCGCCGGTGTTCGACGGCCCGGAGGATCGCAACGGCGCACGCAACGCCGACGAGATCCGGCTGTGGAGCGAGTACCTCTCGCCGGGGGCCAGGCCGTGGCTGTGCGACGACGCCGGACGCTGCGGCGGCCTGGCGGCCGATGCGCGCTTCGTCATCGCCGGCGACCTCAACAACGACCCGGTCGACGGCGATGGACGGCACGAGGCCATCGTCGAGCTGCTCGAACATCCGCGGGTGATGCGGATGCCGACGCCGACCTCGGTGGGCGGCGAGCAGGTCGCGCGCGCCTATGCGGCCAAGGGGATGGAACGCCGCGGCGCGCCTGCGCACGTGACCGGCGACTTCGGACCGCGCACCGGCGCGATGCGCCTGGACTACGTGCTGCCGTCCACCGGCTTCGCCCTGGCCGGCAGCGGCGTGTTCTGGCCCGCCGCCGACACCGCGCACGCGGCGATCACCGAAGGCAGCGACCACCGCCTGGTCTGGGTCGACCTGCAGCCCTGATGCCTGGCCGCCCGGTGCCACCGCCGCTGCCCGGCGCGACGCCACGCTGGCGCCCCGCGCTGCTGTTCGGCGGCGCGTTCGCACTGGGCATGCCGCCTGTCGCCGGCCTGATCCTGTGGCTGCTGGAATCGGCCAGCCTGCTGCTGACCGGCGACGGCCCATGGTTCGTGACGCTCAGCGCGGCACTGGCCGCAATGCCCGGCGCGATCATCGGCCACGCCCTGCCCGCCACCGCGCCGGCAGCCTTCCTCGCCGGCGCCTGCGCGGGCTGGTGGCGTCCCGCGCTGTGGCGCTGGCAGAGCTGGCCGGCGATCGGCCTGCTGGCGATGCTCGCCAACGCCGCCCTGCTGCGGGCGCTCGGCACGCTGCCAGCGGATGCCAGCACCCTCGGCATCGCCGGTCAGAGCGCACCGGCGTTCGTCGCCGGCACGCTGCTGGCCTGGCTGTGCCAGCCCCGCGCTCCGGGGCGCCACGGCTGAGACCGACGCCGTCGCCGCGCCGCCGCGTGACGGCCGCGGCGCGCGTCGCTGGACAGGCACGGCGGGCGCCGGATGCGATTGATCCAGATCAAACAATGCGCGGATCGGGCGTGCTGCAATCGCGCCATGAACGCCATCCCGATCGCCATCTCACAACGCGCCCAGCAGATCCGCCAGGCACTCCAGGGACTCAACGCCTCGAGCGCGGACATCGAGGCTTCCGCACTGATCTCGATCGACGGCCTGTTGATCGACGCGGAGATGCCGTCCGGCATGGACGAGGACAGGATCGGCGCGATGTCCGCCGCCCTGCTCTCGCTGGGCGAGCGCACCGCGCGCGAACTCGGGCGCGGCCGGCTGGAGCGCGTGCTCATTCAAGGCGAACACGGTTACGTCATCATGACCGCCGCCGGCGACGAGGCGGTGCTGACCGTGCTGACCAAGGCCGAGGTGAAACTCGGCCTGGCCTTCCTGGACATCAAGCGCGCCTCCCAGGCGCTGAGCCGCATCGTCTGAACGCGCCGATGTCCGCACTCACCGACATGACGCCGCCAGCCGAGGCGCACCGCAGCGCCACGCTGACCCTGCACGACGGCCGCCAGCGCACCGTGCACTGGTGCGACCGCGAGGTACCGTATCCGGACGGGCGCCTGATCGTGTCGCGCACCGACCTCGCCGGCGTGATCACCCATGCCAACGATGCCTTCGTCGAGCTCAGCGGCTACTCCCGCGAGGAGCTGATCGGCGCGCCGCACAGCATCCTCCGGCATCCGGACATGCCCAGGGCCGCGTTCAAGGACCTGTGGGAGACGCTGCAGGCCGGGCGCAAGTGGAACGGCTACGTCAAGAACCTGCGCAGGGACGGCGCCTGCTACTGGGTCTACGCGACCGCACTGCCGAACGTGCGCGACGGCAAGGTCGTCGGCTACAGCTCGGTGCGGCGCAAGCCCTCGCGCCGGCGCATCGAGGCGCTGCTGCCGCTGTACCGGCAATGGCTGGACGCCGAAGCCGAGGCCGGCGCATGACCCTGAACATCCTGGTCGCCCCCGACTTCGCCCCCGAACACTTTCCCGGCTGGTACATGCTCAGCACCGCGCTGCAGCAGCGCTCGGGTCTGCGCCTGCACCTGCTGATGCCGGCAAGCGCCGACGAACAGGCCGCGATGCTCGAAGCCGGCAGCGTCGACCTGATCTACGCCAACCCGTTCGATGCCAGCGCGCTGATCCGCGACCGCGGCTATCTGCCGTTCGCCCGGCCACGCGGGCATTCCAACGAGATGGTCATCGCCACCGCCGCCGGCTCGACGCTGGGCTGCGTCGAGGACCTCGCGCCAGGCTGCCGCATCGCGCTGACCGACAACCGCGACGTCAAGCTGATCGGCCTGCGCCTGCTGGAACCGGCCGACCTGGCCGAGGCCGACATCCGCTGGATGCCGACCAGCAGCTACCAGAGCACGGCCAGGCTGACCCTCAATGGGCAGGTCGAGGCCGGGTTCTTCCTCGCCACCGCCTTCCATGCGCTGGCGCGGATCACCCGCGAGCGGATGAAGGTGCTGGTCGAAAGCCAGCTGCGCGACATCAGCCACGTGCTGCTCGCACACCCGCGCGTGGCCGGCGACCTGCCCGCGCTCGAGGCCGCGCTGCTCGGCATCCGGCCGGGCAGCGGCAACGACCTGGACGTGCTGGAAGCGCTGGGCCTGCCGCAGGGCTTCGAGGCGATGTCGCAGGAGGATGCCGACTTCATGATCGACCTGATGGACACCCTGCTGGACTGACCATGCCGACCACACAGGACCCGTTGAACGCGCGCCGCGCGTTCCGCGCCCGCACCGGCGCGGTGCTGCGCGCACCACAGGATCCGGGCGCGCATCTGGCCAGGATCCATGCGGCGCTGCAGCTGGGCGACGTGGAGCCGGTCCAGGGCGCCCTGGCCGACCTGTTCGTCGCCCTGCCACGCGCGGAAACCGCAATGCGCCAGGCCGCGCTGCAGCTGGCCGGTGCGCGCCTGCATCCGTACATGGCCGATGCGTTCGCGCGCAACGCGCAGGGCCATGGCCTGCCGGCGATCACGCCGCTGGCCACCCGCTGGAGCGTGTTCGCGCACCCCTCCTCCGATGTCCCCGCCCGCATGCGCCGCGCAAGCCCCGATCATTCCCGGCGCATGGCGGCGACGGTGGTCGCCGCGCTGCTCGACGGCGATCCGATGCTGGCGCCGAAGATCGAGGGCGACTTCCTCGACCACTGCATTTCCTGCCAGGACAAGCTGGCCTTCATGCTGGCCACGCGCGACCTGCGCCGGCACGAGATCGCATTGGGCGACCGCTGGGCGCGCGTCGCGGCCTGGCTGGAGGGACACAGCATGCACGGCAGCCGCCAGAAGACCGATGCCGCCCCCGCTTCCGCGACCGCCGGATGGAATCCATGAGCGACACCCCGAACGACCAGACCTGGCTGCTGCCGACGCCGGAAGGCGCGCTGCACGCGTTCTCCTCCAGCGAGCCGACGCCGATGCAGCGGGCGATGCAGGCGCTGCTGTCCGGCCCGCACGCGCTGCCGGTCGCCGACTGGCGCCAGCGCCACGACCATTCCGGGCGGATGCTCGAACAGCTGCGCGAGCGGCAGTGGATCCAGACCCTGCGCCGCGAGGTGCCTGCACCGGATGTGCGGCTCGACGATTTCGCCCAGCACGTGATCGCACCGCTGTCCGGCGAACGCCGTGCGGTGCTCGCCTCCGACAGCGGGTTCTGCCTGGGCCAGTCGGGGCTGTCGCAGGAACTGGCCGAGACGCTCAGCGCGGCCGCGGCCGACTACGCCAGCTTCGCCGAGCGCCAGCGTGCGCGCGGCTGGGAGGGTGCACGCCATGTCTCGTTCTTCGGCGATTCCAACCTGCTGCTGCCGGACTGGTCGTTCGTGCCGTTCTGGGTGGACGGCAGCGGCTACTGGCTGATCCTGGCCGGCGAGCCGCTGCTCAACAACCTGGCGATGATCGAACTGCTGTGGAGCATCCGCCTGGCGGGCGCGCGCTTCGCCGCACCGATCTGAGTGGCGCCGATCTGAGTGGCGCCCATGGCGCCGCGTCCCGGACGGACAGGCGTCGCGACGGAACACTGCCCCCGGCTGCCCTGCCTCGCGCGATGCGCCTGCCGCGTGGCAGCGTCGAACCGCTGGCGCGACACCGCCGTGGCTGCTGCCTGCGCCAGCGCATGCGGCAACACGTGACGTTTTGCCCCGGAAACAGGCGCGCTACGCCCGGTCACGTTTCCAGGGGAATCGGTATCGTCACCAACGAAAAACGCCGGGCAAGCCCGGCGTTCGGTGTTTCAAAAGCGAGCGGGGGCGTCACGGAAATCCGCCCGATGTACCGCCGCGTGTGCCCGCCACTACGTGCGCCATCCGGCATGCCCGGACATCACCGGGACGCTCCGCGCGCGCCATCTGCGGGCGTGCGCGACATCCCGCGCGCCGCGGCTCAGCCGGTGCGCAGCTGCGCGATCAGCGCGGCGGTGACCGGGTCGCTGGCCGGCGACTCGCCGCGCAGCGCCGGCAGCAGCTGGCTGGCGACCTGCTTGCCCAGCTCGACGCCGAACTGGTCGAAGGCGTTGATGCCCCAGACCACCGACTGCACGTAGACGCTGTGCTCGTACATCGCCAGCAGCGCACCCAGCGACTGCGGGGTCAGCGCGTCGAGCAGGATCGTCGTGCTCGGACGGCCCCCCGGATACGCACGGTGCGGATCGTCGCTGGCCTGGCCGTTGGCCAGCGCTTCGGTCTGCGCCAGCAGGTTGGCCATCAGCGCCTGGTGGTTGTCCGCGTACGGATCGTCGTTGCGCACGGTGCCGATGAAGTCGGCCGGCACGATGCCGGTACCCTGGTGCAGGGCCTGGAAGAAGCTGTGCTGCACGTCGGTGCCCGCTCCGCCCCACCACACCGGCACGGTATCGACGCCGACGTCGCTGCCGTCCAGGCGCACGCGCTTGCCCAGGCTCTCCATCACCAGCTGCTGCAGGTAGGCCGGCAGCAGCGCCAGGCGCTGGTCGTAGGTCATCACCGCATGCGAGGCCAAGCCCAGCGCGTTGCGGTTCCAGATCGCGGTCAGGCCATGGCGCACCGCCAGGTTCGCCTCCAGCGGCGCCTCCAGCGCGTGCCGGTCGAACTGCGCGGCACCGGCCAGCAGCTGTTCGAAACGTTCGACACCGATCGCCAGCGCGATCGGAAAGCCGACCGCCGACCACAGCGAATAGCGGCCGCCGACCCAGTCCCACATCGGCAGCACGCGCTCGGCGGCGATGTCGAAGCTGGCCGCAGCGCGCTCGGGATTGGCGCTGACCGCATAGATGCGTTCGCTGCCACCCAGCCAGTCGCGCACGATCGCGCCATTGAGCAGGGTTTCCTGGGTGCCGAAGGTCTTGGAGATGAAGATCGCCGCGGTGCGCTTCGGGTCCAGCGGCGCCAGCGTGCGCTGCGCGGCGGCGCCATCGACGTTGGAGATGAAGTGCACGCGGAAGCGGCCCGGCAGCGGCCCGCGCAGTGCGTCGGCGACCAGGCGCGGGCCCAGGTCGGAACCGCCGATGCCGACGCTGACGATGTCGGTGACGTCGCTGGCTTCCAGCGCGGCGACCAGTGCCGCCATGCGCTCACGCACCGGTGCGGCGGTGGCGTAGGCCTGGCGTGCGGCCGCGGTCTGCGACAGCTCGCCGCGCAGCGCGGTGTGCAGCGCGGCGCGGCCCTCGGTCACGTTGACCGTCTCGCCGCCGGCGAGCCGTGCGAACGCGCTGGCCAGGTCGCGCTGCGCGCCCAGCGCCAGCAGCGCCTGCCAGGCCTGCGCGTCATAGCGCTGGCGGGCGAAGTTGGCGTACAGCGGGCCGACCCGCAACGCGTGCGCGTCGACGCGGCCCGGCTCGCTGGCGAGCAGATGGGGAATACCGGTTTCGCGCAACCGCGCGGCGTGGGACGTCAGCGTGTCGAAACCGGTCTGTGTCATCAGGCTGCCTGCTTTGGGATCGAGTGGTTGGTATGGGTGATGCGGTTGTCGCCGTCCACGTACACCAGGGTCGGCTGGAAGGCGTCGGCGGCGGCCTCGTCCATCGAGGCGAACGCGGCGATGATCACCAGGTCGCCGACCTGCACGTGGCGCGCGGCGCCGCCGTTGAGCGAGATGATGCCGCTGCCCTCGTCGGCGCGCAGTGCATAGGTGGTGAAGCGCGCACCGTTGGTGACGTCCCACACGTGCACCTGCTCGAACTCGCGGATGCCGGTGGCATCGAGCAGCAGCCCGTCGATCGCGACCGACCCTTCGTAGTTCAGTTCCGAATGGGTGACGGTGGCGCGGTGGATCTTGGTCTTGAGCAGGGTCAGGTGCATGGTGCGTTCAACTCTTGCAGCGGATGGTAGCAACGCGCGCGGGCGCGTGCGGGTTCGGGCTGCGGCGACTGGCCGCAGGGTGCGCCGGTCCATGGCGCGGCGCGGCGCACCGGCGGTCCGCCGGCGTGGCGCCGTGACGGATCAGAACTCGATGTTGTCGATCAGCCGGGTCGTGCCCAGGCGTGCGGCGATCAGGGCCACGCGCGGACCGGCCTCGCCGTCCACCGGCTCGCTCAGGTCCGGCCGTCTCAGCGCGGCGTAATCGACGACGAAGCCGGCCGTGGCCAGCGCGTCGGCCGCGGCGGATTCGACCTGCGCACGCGGGGCGCCGTCCTGGTGGTCCTGGCGCATGGCGCGCAGCACGCGGTGGATGGTGGCCGCGCGCGGCCGATCCTCGGCACCGAGGTACTGGTTGCGCGAGCTCATCGCCAGGCCGTCGGTCTCGCGGACGATGCCGCCGCCGAGGATCTCCACCGGGAAATGCAGATCGCGGACCATCTGCCGGATCACCGCCAGCTGCTGGTAGTCCTTCTTGCCGAACGCGGCGACATCCGGGACCACCTGGTTGAACAGGCGGCTGACCACGGTGCACACGCCGTCGAAGTGGCCCGGGCGGCACTCGCCCTCCAGCACGCTGCTGACGCCGGGCACGTGCACGTTGGCGGCCAGCTCGATGCCGAACGGGTACATCGATTCGACCGTCGGCAGCCACAGTACGTCGCAGCCGGCGCCTTCCAGCCCGGTGGTGTCGGCGTCGGGCGTGCGCGGATAGCGGGTGAAGTCCTCGTTCGGCCCGAACTGGGTCGGGTTGACGAACACGCTGGAGACCACCCGGTCGGCGTACTGGCGGGCCAGCATCACCAGCGAGTAATGGCCGGCGTGCAGGTTGCCCATGGTCGGCACGAAGCCGACCCGCAGCCCGTCGCGCTTCCAGCCGCGCACGCGTTCGCGCAGGGCATCGAGTTCGGTGATGGTTTCGATCATGTGCGCTCGCTCCTGGCGATGGCTCAGGCGTAGGCGTGGTCGGCGTCGGGGAAGCTGCCGTCGCGCACGGCGTCGGCGTAGGCGCGCACGGCGCCCGCGACCGAGCCGCCTTCGGCCAGGAAATCCTTGACGAAGCGGGGACGGCGGTGACCGCTGTCCAGGCCCAGCAGGTCGTGCAGCACCAGCACCTGGCCGTCGCAGTGCGGGCCGGCACCGATGCCGATGGTCGGCACCGGCACCGCGGCGGTGATCCGCTGGGCCAGGCCACTCGGCATGCACTCGAGCACGATCAGGGTCGCCCCGGCCTCGGCCACGGCCTTCGCGTCGGCGATCAGCTTTTCGGCAGCCGCGTCCTCGCGGCCCTGCACGCGGTAACCGCCCAGGGCGAGCACCGACTGCGGGGTCAGGCCCAGGTGCGAACAGACCGGGATGTCGCGCCCGGTCAGGAAGCGGATCACCTCGAGCTTGGATCCGGCGCCTTCGATCTTGACCATCTGCGCGCCGGCCTGCAGCAGCGCGACCGAGGCTTCCAGCGCGCGCTCGGGCGTGGCATCGGCCTGGAACGGCAGGTCGCTGACCAGCAGCGCGGTCTGCAGCGGACGGGCCACGCAGGCGGTGTGGTAGGCCATGTCGGCCACGGTCACCGGCAGGGTCGAGCCATGGCCCTGCACCACCATGCCCAGCGAGTCGCCGACCAGGATCAGGTCGACGCCGTTGCGGTCCAGGGTGCGGGCGAAGCCGGCGTCGTACGCGGTGAGCATCACCAGCCGCCGGCCCTCGCGCTTGGCCTGCGCCAGCGCCGGCACGGTCAACGGTTTCTGTTCGGCATGCACGCTCATCAGCTGATTACCCGGGGCGATAAGCCGGCCATTATCTACCCTAACGGCACGATCGCGCCGGTTTCGATGCGCCCGAGTACGTCATGCACCGTTCCATGCCCCGGAACGACCGCATCGGCCGCGATCTCCGCCAGCGGCACCAGCGCGAAGGCGCGCTCGTGCAGGCGCGGATGCGGGACCTCGAGCCCCGGCAGGTCCAGCACCTGGTCGCCGTACAGCAGCAGGTCGAGGTCGAGGGTGCGCGGCCCCCAGCGGTCGCCGGGATCGCGCTGCCGGCCGAAGGCCAGTTCGATCTCCAGCAGGGCCTGCAGCAGGGTCGACGGCGCCAGCGTGGTTTCCACGCAGGCGGCGGCGTTGATGAAGTCGGGCTGGTCCTCGCGGCCCCAGGCCGGGGTGCGGTACAGCCGCGAGAGCGCCAGCAGCCGCGTCCGCGGCAGCGCGTCCAGCGCTGCGGCGGCGGCACGCACGCTGGCAGCCGCATCGCCCAGGTTCGCGCCCAGGCCGACGCAGGCGCGCACTGCCCCGCCCGCTGCGGGGCCGGTCATTCGCCGGCGGTGGCGCCAGGGGCGCGACGGCGGCGACGGCGACGCTTGCGGCCCGGATCCAGCGGATCGGCACCGGCCTCGGCGGCATCGCCCCCGCCCTGCAGCGTGGCAGACAGTTCATCGCCGGACTGCTGCTGGGCCTCCTGCCAGAAGGCGACGTCGGCGCCATGGCCGTCGGTGGCGGTGTGCCGCAGCACCAGGAAATCGAACGCGGCGCGGAAACGCGGATGGGCCAGCAGGCGGAACACGCGCTTGCGCTGGCGCGAGGCGAAGCGCCCCTGCAGCAGCCAGATCTCCTGCATCGGCAGCGAGAAGCGCTTGGGCAGCGCGATCGTCTGCACCTGGTGCATGGTCACCCGGTCGGCCGCGCGACGCTGCGCCTCCTCCGGCTGCATGCCCTGCGCCTGCAACCCGGCCAGGGCCCGGCAATAGGCCGGCCACAGCAGCAGCGCGAACAGGAACGCCGGCGACACCGGCTCGTCGTTGGCCACGCGCGCATCGGTGCTGGCCAGCCCGGCGACCAGCATCCGCCGCAGCGCGCCGGTGCGGTTGCTGCGCAGCGCCGCGGCCGTTTCCGGCAGCAGCGCACCGAGCAGGCCGTGCCGCTCCAGGCCTTCGAAGCTGGCGACCGCATGCCCGGACAGGAACAGCTTGAGCATTTCCTCGAACAGCCGTGCCGGGGCGGCCTCGCCCAGCAGCGATGCCAGCGGGCCGATCGGCGCGGCGGTGGCCGGTTCGATGGTGAAGTCCAGCTTGGCCGCCAGGCGCACCGCGCGCAGCATGCGTACCGGGTCCTCGCGGTAGCGGGTCTCGGGATCGCCGATCAGGCGCATCACCCGCGCCTGCACGTCCTCGTAGCCGCCGGTGTAGTCGCGCACCGAGAAGTCCTCGATCGCGTAGTACAGCGCATTGGCGGTGAAGTCGCGGCGGACCGCGTCGTCCTCGATCGTGCCGTAGACGTTGTCGCGGACCAGGCGGCCATCCTCGAGCTCGCGGTCGCCGCTGCCGTCGTCGCTGTTGGCGCGGAAGGTGGCGACCTCGATGATCTCGCGGCCGAACACCACGTGCGCCAGCCGGAAGCGGCGGCCGATCAGGCGGCAGTTGCGGAACAGCTGCTTGACCTGCTCGGGCGTGGCGTCGGTGGCCACGTCGAAGTCCTTGGGGTGCTTGCCGAGCAGCAGGTCGCGGACCGCGCCTCCGACCAGGTAGGCACCGAAACCGGCCTCGCGCAGGCGGTAGAGCACGCGCAGGGCGTTCGGGCTGATGTCCTTGCGCGAGATGACATGGTCTTCTCGCGGGATGGCGCGAAGGACGGGCTGCGGGGAGCTGAGCGGATTGATAGGCGTACTTCCGTGAACGAATGCATCGGACCGATTGCGGTCCGGGAAAACCGCGACTATACTAGCGCGCTCACACCGGCACCACCATCAACGCTCCCTTCGTCTAGTGGTTAGGACGTGGCCCTCTCAAGGCTAAAACAGGGGTTCGAGTCCCCTAGGGAGCGCCATCCGGTGCGGTGAGAACAGAAAAACCCCGCGCAAGCGGGGTTTTTTGTTGGCCGCAATCCACGCTACGGGGGCTCCCCGCCCTCCTGTCAGGACCGGCACCGGGCCGGTCCCGCAGGAACCACCGGCCCGCCCCGGCGGGCGGACCGGCGCATCACGCTCAGCCTTCCATCTGCTCCAGGGCCTTGCCCTTGGTCTCGTGCACGAACTTCAGCACGAAGAACACCGAGATGAAGGCCGCCACCATGTAGATGCTGTAGGCGCCGGCCAGGCCGATGCCGGCCAGCAGCACCGGGAAGCTCATGGTGATGGCGAAGTTGGACGTCCACTGCACCGCACCGGCCACCGCCAGGCCGGAGCCGCGGATCTGGTTCGGGAACATCTCGCCCAGCATCACCCACATCACCGGCCCCCAGGACATGTTGAAGAACACCACGTAGACGTTGGCCGCGACCAGCGCCAGGGTGCCCATGCCATCGGCCAGCTGCAGGTGGCCGTCGACCAGCGAGCCGCTGGCGAACGCCCAGGTCACCAGCGCCAGCGAGATCGCCATGCCGACCGAGCCGACCCACAGCAGCGGCTTGCGGCCGACCTTGTCGATCAGGACAACGGTGATCAGGCAGGCGCCGATGCTCAGGCCACCGGACAGCACGTTGATCAGCAGCGCGTCGTTCTCCGAGAAGCCGACCGCCTGCCACAGCACCGCACCGTAGTAGAACACCACGTTGATGCCGACCAGCTGCTGGAACGCGGCCAGGCCGACGCCGACCCAGACGATCGGACGGATCTTGCCGGTGGCCTTGTTGATCAGGTCGGACAGACGCGGACGGTGCTGGTCGGCCGACAGCGAGGCCTCGATCTCGCCCAGCGTGACCTGCGCCTGCGCCGGACCGTACAGCCGGCTCAGCACCGCCAGGGCCTCGTCCTTGCGACGCTTGACCACCAGATAGCGCGGGCTTTCCGGGATCACCAGCAGCAGCACCAGGAACAGCACCGACGGGAAGGCCATCATCCAGAACATCCAGCGCCAGGCCGGCGCGCCCATCCACAGTTCCTCGGTCGAGGCGCCTGCGGTCCTGGCCAGCAGGTAGTTGCTGAGGAAGGCGGCGAACAGGCCGGAGATGATCGCGATCTGCTGCACCGTGGCCAGACGGCCGCGATAGCGGGCCGGCGCGACCTCGGCGATGTAGGCCGGCGACATCACGCTGGCCGCGCCCACCGCGAAACCGCCGAGCACGCGCGCGGCGATGAAGACCAGCGAACTGGTCGCCGCACCCGAGCCGATCGCCGACAGCAGGAACATCACCGCCGAGATGATCAGCACGCTGCGCCGACCCCAGCGGTCGGCCAGGCGGCCGGCGAAGAACGCGCCGATCGCGCAGCCCAGCAGCATCGAGGCGACCTCGAAGCCCAGCGCGGCCTTGCTCGAATTGAACGCCTGCTGCAGGCCGTCGACGGTGCCGTTGATGACGCCACTGTCGAAGCCGAACAGGAAGCCGCCGATGGTGGCGACGCAGCTGATCAGGATGATGAAGCCGGTGTTCTCGGCGCCTTGCGCCGCACTGCCGCCGGCGATGGATGGACTGCTCATGTCGGGACCTTAGGTTGGTGTCGTGCTTCCCCAGTGCCGGCCCCGCAGGACCGGCACGCGCTTTCCTGCATTGTCCGGGACAATGTCCCGGACGAACAGCCTCAACGCAGCAGGTACTGGTTGAGCAGGTTCTCGTACTGCTCCTGGCGGCCCGAGGTCTGCTTCGGTTCGCCGGACTTGCTGGCGATCG
>Ga0075364_10000433_pt1 | contig 20942 bp, 15 predicted proteins | sample EndMetdeltDD1764_FD_71517 | JGI IMG/M metagenome (GOLD analysis project Ga0075364, IMG submission 71517) | Populus endosphere microbial communities from Tennessee, USA - Endosphere MetaG P. deltoides DD176-4 | ecosystem: Host-associated > Plants > Roots > Endosphere | place: USA: Tennessee...
CGCCGGCATCGAGGTCCCGCGCGAGACCAGACAGAACAACCAGGACAGCGACCTGCGCGACCAGTACGCGGCGCTGGAGGCGGCGGCCAGGCTGTTCCAGCGCGCGCTGGCCGACAGCCCGCGCGCGCTGGCCTACCTGGACGGACGCGGCGTGGATGCCGAGAACCGCGCCCGCTTCGGCATCGGCTATGCGCCCGAAGGCTATTCGACGCTGAAGGACACCCTCGGCAGCGACGAGCGCCGGCTCAAGCTGCTCGAGCGCACCGGCATGCTGTCGAAGAACGACCGAGGCCACGTCTACGACAAGTTCCGCGACCGGGTGATGTTCCCGATCCACGACCGCCGCGGCCGGGTGATCGCCTTCGGCGGACGCGTGCTCGGCGGCGACGACGGCCCCAAGTACCTGAACTCGCCCGAGACGCCGCTGTTCCACAAGGGCCGCGAGCTGTACGGCCTGTGGCAGGCGCGCCAGGCCAACCAGAAGCTGGAACGGCTGATCGTGGTCGAGGGCTACATGGACGTGGTCGCGCTGTTCCAGTACGGCGTCACCCAGGCCGTGGCCACGCTCGGCACCGCCACCACCGGCGACCATGCCGAGCTGCTGTTCCGCAACGCGGCCGATGTGTACTTCTGCTTCGACGGCGACGCCGCCGGCCGTCGCGCCGCGTGGCGCGCGGTCGAGTCGGTGCTGCCGCGGATGAAGGACGGCCGCCAGGCGATGTTCCTGTTCCTGCCCGACGGCGAGGACCCGGACACCATCGTGCGCAAGGAAGGCGCCGCCGGATTCGACGCGCGGCTGGCGCAGGCGTTGCCGCTGTCGCAGTTCTTCTTCGACGAGATCGGCCGCGAGATCAACCTGGGCACGCTGGACGGGCGCGCCCGCCTGGCCGAACGCGCGCGCCCGATGCTGGCGCAGATTCCCGATGGCGCCTTCGCCGACCTGATGCGGCAGGAGCTGCAGCGGATGACCGGCGTCGGCGCCGCGGCGGCGGCCACCGCCCCGCCGCCGCCAGCCCGACGCGGCGTCGCCCCGGTACAGAAGCGCAGCCTGGTGCGCAGCGCGATCGCGCTGCTGCTGCAACATCCCCCGCTTGCGCTGGGCGTGGAGCAGCCCTACCGCTTCGCCGATCTGCGCCAGCCCGGCGTGCCGCTGCTGCTGCAGATGCTGGAATTGATCGTCCAGCGCCCGGACATGCGCACCGGCAGCCTGCTCGAGCATTTCGCCGAACACGAGCAGGCCGACGCGCTGCGCAAGCTGGCCACCCAGGTGCTGCCCGGCGACGAGGCCAGCTGGGCGGTCGAGCTGCACGACGCCGTGGTCCAGCTCGAGCGCCAGGCGCTGACCCAGCGCATCGACGAACTGCAGCAGAAGTCGCGCAGCCAGGGCCTGGACGAAACCGACAAGTACGAGCTGCGGATGCTGCTGCAGGCCAAGGTGGCCGCGCGCCACTGAGGTGCCAGCCTGGCGCAAGCCTGTACGGTTAGCCTGCGCCTCAGGTCGTCGAGGCCACCATGGCGCCTCGAGGATCGGGCCTGGGAGGGACCGCTCCGACGACCCATCCGCACCCTGTCTTGCCGAAGAAACCGACGATGTCCCTCTCCCGCCTGCTGTCGCGCCTGCGCATCGACCCCTTCACCCTGGCCCTGCTCGCCACCGTCGCGCTGGCCTCGCTGCTGCCGGTGCACGGCACCGGCGCCCAGGCAATGGACGTGGTCACCGACATCGCCATCGCGGTGCTGTTCTTCCTGCACGGGGCGCGGCTGTCGCGGCAGGCGATCCTGTCCGGGCTCACCGCCTGGCGCCTGCATCTGGTGATCTTCGCCAGCACCTTCGTGCTGTTCCCGCTGCTCGGCCTGCTCTCCAAGCCGCTGTCGCACTGGCTGCTGACGCCGGAGCTGTACCTGGGCGTGCTGTTCCTGTGCGTGCTGCCGTCGACGGTGCAGTCCTCGATCGCGTTCACCTCGATGGCCGGCGGCAACGTGCCGGCGGCGGTGTGCAGCGCCTCGGCGTCGAGCCTGCTCGGCGTATTCCTGACGCCGCTGCTGATGGGCGTGCTGGCCGGCAGCCAGGGCGGCATGGCCGATCCGCTGGCGGCGGTTGGCGGGATCATGCTGCAGCTGCTGCTGCCGTTCGTGGCCGGGCATCTGCTGCGGCCGCTGGTCGGCGGCTGGGTCGAACGCCACCGGCCGGTGCTGCGCCATACCGACCAGGGCACGATCCTGCTGGTGGTCTACACCGCCTTCAGTGCCGCGGTGATCGAAGGCCTGTGGCGCGACACGCCGGTCACCGCGCTGCTGTCGGTGGCGCTGATCTCGTGCCTGCTGCTGGGCGTGGCGATGGGGCTGCTGGTGGTCGGCGCGCGCCGGCTGGGCTTCAACCGCGCCGACGAGATCGCCATCGTGTTCTGCGGTTCCAAGAAGAGCCTGGCCTCCGGCATTCCGATGGCCAAGGTGATGTTCGCCGGCGGCAGCCTCGGCGCGATCATGCTGCCGGTGATGGTGTTCCACCAGATCCAGCTGATCGTCTGCGCGGTGGTCGCGCAGCGCTACGCGCGCGGCAACGCACGCAGCGCCGCGCCGCTGGCGGCAGAGTGACCCCCTGTGCGCCGGATCAGCCGCACAGGGCGATCAGGCGCTCGATGTCGTCGATGTCGTTGTAGAACGACGGCGAGATGCGGATCCGGTCCGGGTACAGCGTGGCCTCGACGCCGGCGTCGGCGAAGCGCGCCGCCAGCCGCTTCTCCACGCCGCGCGCGGCGAAGGTCACGATCGGCGAACGCGAGTCGGCCGGCGTCATCGGCAGATAGCCCAGTGCCGGCAGCGCCTGCTGCAGCCGCTGCAGCAGCGGCTGGCGCCAGGCCTGGATGCGCTCCACGCCTAGTTCCAGCAGCAGGTCGAGCGAGGCGCGCAGCATCGCCACGCCGGCATAGCCGAGCGTGCCGACCTCGACCCGCCCCGGCGTGTCGGTGCGCGGCGCGGTTTCCAGCGGCTGCTCGCCCGGCGGGTCGAACGGATACAGGTGGGTGACGAACTCCTGCTCCTGCCGGTAGCCCCACTGCGAGCGCCGCAATGCCGGCAGGCTGTCGCGGCGCACGTACATCAGGCCGATGCCGAAGTCGCCCATCAGCCACTTGTAGGTCGAGCAGGCGGCGAAATCGACGCCGCTGGCGTGCAGGTCGACGGGCACCGTGCCGGCCGCCTGGATGATGTCGGCGTAGACCAGCGCACCGCGTGCGTGGGCCAGGTCGCAGACCGCCTTGAGGTCGTGCTCGAAGCCGTTGACGTTGGAGACCAGCGACAGCGCGACCAGGCGCGTGCCGGGCGTGATCGCGCGGTCCAGGTCGTCGAGCTGGATCCGGTTGTCGCGCGGACGCACGACCTCGAGATCCAGACCCTGCTTGGCCAGCTCGTTGTACATGAACAGCGAGCCGCTGAAGTGATAGGCGTCGGTGACCACGCGCGCACGCGAACCCGGCAGCCCGAGCCCGGACACGACGTGGTTCTCGCCGGCCATCGTGCTCGGCACCCAGGCCAGTTCGTCGACGTCGGCATTGACCAGGCGCGCGAACTGCCGCATCGCCTGCGCGCGGTCCTCCATCAGGTCCACGCCCTGGCCGGCGCGGTTCATCAGGCGGCCATCCAAGTAGCGCTGCAGCGCGGCGGCCGAGGCATGGCCGACCGGATGCATGAAGGCGCCGTTGATGTGGGTGCCGGCCAGCGCGAAGCGGGCGCGCATGCCGTCCAGCCCGCCGCGCGCGAGGCCGGCCGCGGTCGGCGATGCGGGCAGCGCGCGGGCGACGGCCGGCAGCTGCGGCAATGCCGCCAGCACCGGCAGCGCGCCGAGGCTGCGCAGCCAGCGGCGCCGCGCCGGGTCGGCGGGACGTGGTTCGTTCGGGTCCATCGGACGCTCGGCGTGATGCGGGTGCATGCGGATCGGCGACTCAGTAGCGGCAGGCCGGGCCATCGGCCACGTCGCTGCGGACCCAGTGGTAACCGGGGAACGGGGCGCCCTGCGGCACGAACGCGATCTCGACGACACCCTCGTCGCGCTCGACCTTCAGCACGATCGGCTTCGACGGATCCGACTGCTGGCCGTCCAGACCGACCGCATTGCCGATGCGGTCGCCCTCGCGCAGGCCGGCACGCGCGGCCGGCGAGGCCGGGTCCAGACCGCGGATCACCCGCGGCACCTGCATCAGGCTGGAGATCTCGAAGCCGAGCTCGAACACCGGCATCGGCGCCTGCTCGCGGCGGAAGCACGGACCGAACGCGTCCTCCGGCGGCACCAGCAGGCCGCCGTCCTGCAGCGCGCGGAAGTCGGCCTGGGCGTGGGCGCCGATCTCGGGTTCGAGCATGGCCACCCAGGTGGCGGCATCGACCGGCTCGCCGGCGCGGCGACGGTCGAGGAAGGCCCGCACCGCATCGTCGAGCGAGCGCTTGCCGCCGGAGGCGTGCAGCAGCCGCGCGTTGGTGACCAGGAAGTACATGCCGCCGCGCGAATACGGCTGCATGCGCGCGCGCGCATCGGTCCAGAACGCGGCCTGCGCCTCGGCGATCGGCATGTCCTTGCGCACGTTGCTGTAGTAGGTGCGCAGGGTGTCGTTGATGCCGGCCAGGTAGCGCTCGCTGGAGAACAGGCCGAGCATGAACGGCGCGCGCACCTCGTAGACCACGGCCAGGCCCTCCTGGAACCAGCTCTGTTCCTCCAGGCCGTCCAGGTAGACGTGCACCATCTCGTGCACCAGCAGCTGTTCGATCTCCTCGCGCGGCAGGTCGACCGCCATCGTGCTCATCAGCGCGCCCGGCAGCGCCGAGCCGCTCTTGTCGGTCAGCGGGTTGGTCCGGAACAGGGTGGTGAACGGCGGCAGCTCCGGTTCGCGGAAGAAGCCGCTGAGCTGGCGGTACGCCTGCTCCGACCAGACCAGCAGGTCGCGCTGGTCGTAGCCGGGCGTCTGCGCGGTGGAGGCGGCCCGGAACGGGCCGGTGGCGCCGGCCAGATCGGCCGGCAGCACGTGCAGGTCGCCGGCCATCAGATAGGTGCTGCGCAGCGCTTCCAGCGACATCGTGCCCCCGTCGCGGACGGCGGCGGGAAGGCTGTCGAGCGCCTGCGCACCCCGGGGATACGCGGACAGGTTCCAGTCGATCGCGACGCGCCATTCGCGCGCGTCCTGCGGCAGCAGCACGAAGGTACGCGCCGCGCCGCTGATCCCGCGCGCTTCCGAACGCAGGTCCCAGATCGGGCCGGGCACGGTCTCCTGCGAGACCGCCACCGTGTAGTCCACGGTGACCTCGCCGCGGGTCTGCCGCTGCGGCGTCCACAGCCGCTGGCGGCTGCCGAGCAGGCCGTCGGCCGGCCCGTCGGAGACGGCCAGCGCGACCTCGCCGGCGGCATCGTGCATGCGCACGCCGTCGACACGCGCGGCGATGTTGGCCAGCGGCCCGAGCGAGACCGGCAGGCCGAGCGGACCGAGCGCGGCGTCGCCCGGATCGACCGCCACGCGCACCTGCAGCCCCGGGCTGGCCGGCGTGCCGACCTGCGGGGTCAGCTCGATCCGCAGCGACGGCGCCTGCCCGGCAGCGAAGGCCGACGGCGCCAGCAGGGCCGCACACAGCAGCATGCCGGCGATGCGCCGGCGCGGTCCTGCTGCGGTGATCGTACCGCCGGTGTTCATGGGGACTGGCTGCATCTCGACCTCGCCGCGTGGTGCGTGGTGCGGACGCCGCAGCGGCGGCATCCACGGAAGAAAGAGGCCGGGCGGCGGCCGGGAGTGGCGCCGCCGCCCGGCAATCGGGCTCAGAAGTTCCAGGTGAACGAGGCGCCGACCGTGCGCGGCTGGATCACGCTGGCACCGTACAGGCTCTGTCCGGTGGTCGCGTTGCGCGCGGTGCCGCTGAGGAAGCCGTACTCGTCGCCGGCGTTCTTCAGGTACACGGTCACCGCCCACTGCTCGCCCTCGACGCCCGCGCGCAGGTCGACCGTGGTGTAGGACGGCATGGTGAAGCGGCGCACCGCCGAGGAGCTGCTGAAGGTGCCCACGCGGTCGCCCACGTAGGTCACGCCGGCACCGACGAAGGCGTACAGCGAACCCAGCGGGAAGTCCTGGGTGACGTTGAGGCTGCTGGAGAACTCGGGCGAGAACGGCAGGCGGTCGCCCTTGCGGCCGTAGTTGCCGTTGGGCAGGTCCTGTTCCAGCTCGGCGCGGGTGTAGGACGCGTTCCAGGCCACGCTCAGGCCGTCGGCCGGACGCCACTGCAGGCTGGTTTCCACGCCCTTGCTCGTGGCCTTGCCGCCGTTGGTGTAGTAGGTCTGGGTGGTGGCCTGGTCGACGACGCTGAGCTGGATGTCGGTCCAGTCGATGTAGAACAGCGACACGTCCAGCGAGACGCGGTTGTCGGCGAAGCTGCCCTTGTAGCCGGTCTCGTAGCTGACCAGCGTGTCGGATTCGTAGGTCTCCGGCAGGTTGGTGCCGGGCATGGCGCCGTTCTGGCCGCCGGCGCGGTAGCCGGAGGCGATGCGGCCGTAGACGATCGCGTTCTCGTCCAGCTTGTAGCGCGGCGAGAACAGGAAGGTGCCGACCTTTTCGCCGGCGGCCGGATCGGTCTCGACCGAGTAGCCGCCGTTCATCGGGCCGTCGTAGATCGTGCGCGAGGTCTGCTTGACGTCGCTGTAGCGGCCGCCCACCTGGATGTCGAACTTCGGGGTGAAGTGGTAGTTCACGTCGCCGTAGACGGCGTGCTCCTCGAACGTGGACGGGCTGACCGCGGTGTAGGCCGGCGCCAGGCCGAGGTCGACGCCGCTGGCGCGGTTGACCGCACGCAGCGCCTGGTAACCCTCGGTGTCTTCCTTCGTATAGAAATAGCCGACCTGCCAGTCCAGCGTGCGCTCGCCCTGCGAGGACAGGCGGAACTCCTGCGACCACTTCTCGGTGGTGCTGGCGTTGTCGATCACCACGCCGGGGTTGGCGACGCCCAGGATACGGCCGAGCAGGCCGCCGAACGTGGTGGTCACGTCCTGCGGGCCGTCGTGCTCGTACTCGCTGTAGGCGGTGATCGAGTCGAAGGTGGCGGCGCCGAGGTCGGCGTCGACCTTGACGTTGTACAGCCGCACCTTGCCCTCGTAGATGTCGGTGTGGCCCAGGCGCTGGCGCGCATACTTGCCGTAGGCGGGGGTGTGGTCGAAGTCGACGTCGACCGAGGCGGTGCCGTCGCTCTCGGAGTCCTGCGCGAGCGCGGCGAAGCGCACGGTCACCGCCTCGCTGGCGTTCCACAGGCCGGCCACGCGCGCGCCGCGCACGCGGCCTTCGTTGACCTCGTCCCTGTCCTGCTGCAGGTCGCGCACGAAGCCGGCATCGCGGCGATCGAACGCGCTCACGCGCAGGGCGAAGGTGTCCTCGATCACCGGGATGTTCACCGCGGCGCGCGCGCCGTAGCCTTCGCCGCCGTGGGCGACGCTGGACACATCGAGCTGGGCACGGCCGCTGAAGCCGTAGGTGTCCGGATCGACGGTGACGTACTTGAGCAGGCCGCCCATGCTGCTGGCGCCGTACAGCGTGCCCTGCGGGCCGCGCAGCGCCTCGATGTGCTGCAGGTCGGACGGATCCAGATCGGGGGTCTGGATGTCGGTGGTCGACGAGCCGAACGGCACGTCGTCGATCACCACGCCCACGGTCGGGTTCTGCTCGGTGGCGGTGGCGATGCCGCGCATGATCAGCTGGGTCCGGCCGGAACCGCGTGCGTTCATCGACAGGCCCGGGACCTGGGCGAAGTAGTCGGTCAGCTGCACCTGGCCGCGGTCGGCCAGCTTCTCGGCATTGACCACCGAGATCGACATCGGCACGTCCTGGATGCGCTCGCTGCGCTTCTGCGCGGTGACGATGATGGTGTCCAGCTCGGTCGGCGACTCGGCCGGCGCGCTCTGCGCCGAGGCCAGCATGGCGGTGGAGGTCAGCGCCAGGCCGACCGCGGTGGCGATCAGGCTGGGCGTACAGGCAGTGCGGTGGTGCGCTCGAACCGTCATGGGCAGATCCTCAGGCAATAGTGTCCCGGCGTGCACGGCGGGGCCGTCCACGCAACCATGGATGAAGGGTGGGCAGTGGGCTTGCGTGCCGCCGGCCACGTGCCCCCTGCGCGTGTCCGGCCGCATCGACACCGGGCTCGCTGCGCGTCTTGCGCCGCCACGTCGTCGACTCGGTATCGACGTTAACGCGGCGGCGCTGCAATGGGCGCGCATTCTGGGACGCTTTGCCTGCCTCCGATGCAACAAATTCTTCACGGATCGGCGGTTTCGCGGGAAAGCGCATCCGATGCGTCATTGCGGTGCACGACGCACCGCCATGGACGCCGCTTCGCACTCATCCCGGGAACTGCGCGATGCACTCGACCTCCAGCGCCGCGCCGAGCGCCAGCCCGCTGGAGCCGAACGCGCTGCGCGCCGGCAGGCGCGCCCGGTCGGTGAAGTACTCCAGGTAGACGCGGTTGAACTCGGGCCAGCGCTGCATGTCCTCGATCATCACCACGCACTTGACCACGTGTTCGAGTCCGAGCCCGGCCATCTCCAGCGAGGCCACCAGGTTGTCCAGCGCCTGCCGCGCCTGCGCCTCGAACGCCTCGGGCACGCGTCCCTGCGCATCGACGCCGATCTGGCCGGACAGGTACAGCGTGTTGCCGGCGCGGACCGCGGCCGAGAACGGATACGGGCTGGCCGGATCGCGGAAATGCTGGAGGCCGCCGGATACCGGTTCGGCAGCGGCGGCGGTACCGACCACCGCGGACAGCAGCGAGGCGAGGAAACGCGACATGGGCAATCACTCGGGTGGGGAAGCGGTGGGCGGACGCGGCATGCGCGCATCGCGCTGCGCGGCATCGAGCGCGAGCAGCGCCTGGACGGTGGCGATCTGCGCGAGCCCGTCGAAATCCAGGCGTTCGTAGGTGTCGACGCTGGTGTGGCGCGCGCGTGTCATGTAGTCGGTCGGGTCCTGCAGGAACAGCAGCGCCGGCAGGCCGGCATCGGTGTAGCTGGACTGGTCGGCCGGCCAGCCCGGTCCGTCGAGCACGAAGTCCACGCCCAGCGGCGCCAGCGCCGGCTGCCAGCGCCGCAGCAGCGCCGCCATCTCCGGATCGGCGCCGGCATAGATCCCGCGGATCGGGCCGCTGCCCATGTCGACCAGCATCGCCAGCGACAGCCGCCCATGGCCTGGCCGCGGCCGCACCGGGCCGGACACCAGTCCGGTCTGCGGGTCGCGCGGCACCTGCGCGTAGTGCGCGTCCACATGGGCGCGCGAACCGAGCACGCCCTGCTCCTCGCCGCTGAACAGCACCAGCCGGACCGTGCGCCGCAGCGCCACGCCGCTCTCGCGCAGGATCCGCATCGCCTCCAGTGCGGCGATCACCCCGGCGCCATCGTCGACCGCACCGGTGGCGCCGGCCCAGCTGTCGAGGTGGGCGACGATCTCCACCACCTCGTCGCGCAGGCACGGATCGTGCCCTGGAATCTCGGCGATCAGGTTGTCGCCGGGTACCGGTGCCGGCGTGGTGGTGGTGGCGACCTCGTATTCGATCCGGACCGGCGTGCCCGCAGCGAGCAGCCGGCCGACCCGGCCGAACGCCTCGTCGCCGGCGACCACCACCGGAAACGCCGGCGCCTGGCCGGGCCGCCACGGCTGCGGCGACAGCAGCGCGTTGTCGTCCAGGTACAGGCGCGCGGTACCGGCCCCGGCGCCGCCCGGATCGCCGGGCAGCACCACCGCCTGCACGCCCTCCGCAGCGAGGAACCGGGCCAGGTGCGCCGCGAACGCCTGCTGCCGCAGCCGCGCCGGCATCCGCTGCGCGCGCCCGGCGAAGTAGCGGCCGACCGTGTCCAGCTCGCGCTGCGCGGAGGCGGCATCGAAGCGCGGCGACGCGGGCGTGTCCGGCCGCGGATCCTGCGCCGGCAGCGCACCGAGAAACACCACCTTGCCGCGCAGGCGGCCGCGCCACGCGGCAAGGTCGGCCTCCGAACGCGGATCGGCATGCACCGCCTCGCCCGCCACGACGCCATCGCTGGACGGCGACCACGGCGCGGCCTGGGCGACGAACATCATCGGCACCGGCGCCTGCATCCGCATCCAGGTGCGCTGCTGGGTCCAGCCATGGCCGAACGTGCCCCACGCCTCGCGCCGCACGTTGTCCAGGCCGATCGCGCGCGCGGTGGCGCCCGCCCACTCGAATGCCGCGTCCAGCCCGGGCGAGCCGGTCAAGCGTGGACCGATGCGGTCGATCAGCGCATGCGCGTGGTCGCGCGCGCGCGATCCGGCGACGCCCAGCGCCTCGATCCGCGGCTGCAGCGCAGGGTCGGCACGGTCGCTGCCATGCACCGGGCAGGACGTGGCCCAGGCCGGCACCGGCAGGATCAGCGCGACGCACAGCAGCCTCCGGCATGCGGCGGCGGACATCGGCTTCATCGCTGCCGGTGGCAGCCTCGGGTCGTGGGCAAGACGCATCGTCCGATCATAGCCAGCGCGTTCCGCACGATGCGTGCGATCGCCATGCGATCCACGCGTGCGCACGCACAAAACATGCATGGCGTTGCCGGTGAGCGCGCTCAGGCGGCGCGCGCGTCGAGCCTGCGCCTGATCTCGGCGAAGGCCGCCGCGTCGATCGGATAGCGGCGCACCAGGACCAGCGCCAGCAGCACCAGCGCGGCCGGCACCAGCGCCACGCCCAGCTGGATGCCGGCACGCACGCCGGCATCGGCGGCCTGCACGCTCTCGTAGCCGACCACCGCCAGCAGCAGGCTGACGACCAGCCCACCGAGCACCATGCCGCTCTGCTGGATCACCACCCACGCACCGTAGATCGTGCCTTCGCGCCGCCATCCGCCGTGCAGTTCGTCGTGCTCGACGGTGTCGGGCACCATCGCATTGGGCAGCAGTTCGGCGCCGGCGTTGAACAGGCCGAACACCAGCATCAGCACGAACAGTGGCCAGACCGCTCCCAACGGCAGCAGCAGCGGCAGCAACCAGCAGCCGGCCAGGCCGAGATAGGCGGCCACGCAGGCCTCGCGCTTGCCGAACCGCGCACCCAGCCGCGCCCACAGCGGCGTGACCGCCAGGCTGACCAGCGAGCCCAGCGGGTACAGCAGGCCCATCAGCGCGGCCGGTTGCCCGTGCACGGCCGTGACCAGGTAGATCAGCGCGCCGCTGAACGCGACGCTGGCGATGTTGGCCACCAGATAGGCGCCGCCGAGCACCGCCAGTGGCCGGTTGCGGCGCAGCGCCTGCCACTGGCCGCGCAGTCCGCCATCGGGCGCGCGCACAGGCAACGGCGCCTGCGGCGCGTGCGCGGTGGCCAGGAAGGTGGCCACCCCGCTGACCAGGATCAGTGCGCCGAAGGCCAGCCCGGCCAGCCGGTAGCCGGCGAACGGGTCGGCCGCGCGCTCGACGATCCACGGCACCGCCGAGATCGCCAGCAGCACCGCCAGGCGCGAGGCGACCTCCTTGTAGCCGATCAGCGACAGGCGCTGCCGGTAATCGGGCACCATTTCCGGCGCCATCGCCGAGTAGGGCACGTGATAGAGGCTGACGCCGCTGTTGACCAGCAGGTAGAGCAGCAGGAACGCCAGCGCCAGCATGTGTACCGGCAGCGTCGCCGGCAGCGCGAACATCGCCGCGAACGCCGGCGCCCACAGCAGGGTGCCGGCCAGCACCCACGGCCGGCGCCGGCCCCAGCGCGACCGGGTGCGGTCCGACAGCATGCCCACCAGCGGATCGGTGAGGATGTTCCAGACCCGCGGCAGCACCGTGATCACCCCGGCCAGCAGCACCGGCACCCGATGCACCTCGGTCAGGTAATAGAGCAGGTACACGCTGACGATCGCCATGTGGCTGGCGATCGCGAACTGGCCGAAGGCCCAGCCAAGCCGGGCGCCCAGCGAAAGCGGCGGGGAAGCGGTCACCACGGGATCCATCGGCCTGTGCGCACCGGGCACGCGCTGCGTGCGGCGCCGGCCGGCGATGGTAGCGCGGCCGCGGCTCGCCGGGCAGCGCGGCCGCCGATGGCGGCGATCACCGCCGATTGCCGCATGGATGCACGGTTTTGCCGCGACAGGGTCGGATCATGCTATGAATCGCAGCGCCCTTCCTTCCGGCCAGCCGCATGTCCGCACTCGATTCGTTCGACGTCCGCATCCTCGAAGCCCTGCAGGTCCAGGGCGACATGACCATGGCCGAACTGTCCGAGCGCGTGCACCTCTCGCACTCGCAGTGCTCGCGCCGGGTCAAGCAGTTGCGCGACACCGGGCTGATCCGCCGCTTCGCCGCGATCCTCGACGCGACCAGGCTCGGCCTGCACCTGAAGGCGTACATCACGGTCACGCTCAAGCACAACTCGCAGACCGCCACGGATTTTCGCGCGCTGATCCGCGACACCGCCGAGATCCTGGAATGCACGATGGTCACCGGCGACGGCGACTTCCTGCTCAAGGCCTACACCCGCGACCTGCCGCATTTCCGCGACCTGCTGGACCGGCTGGCGCAGGTGGATGTGGTCGCGACGATGCGCTCGGTGATCGTGATCGAGGACCTGAAGAACACCTCGGCGCTGCCGGTGTATCCGCAGGCCGCCGCCGGCTGAGCCGCAGCGCGTCCGCTGTCGTGCCGCTATCGTGCCGCTGCTGGGCGATGCCGGGCCGCATGCAGCGGCCGGCACCCGCGCGGGAACGATGCACGCCGTCGACGCGGCGACCCTGGCGGTCCCGCGCACCGCATCCGGTGGCGGCTCGAGAACCGTTGTTCAGTCCAGCCGCGGCGGCGGCGCCGCGAACGGCCGCACGCCCAGCGCCGCGTAGATCTCCGCCGGGAAATAGACCACGCCGCCGCGCAGGACCATGCGCGCGCGGCGTACCGCATTGATGTCGGTGGTGGGATCGCCATCCATCAGGACCAGGTCGGCATGCTGGCCCGGCGCGACCCGGCCCAGCTCGCCGCTGCGGCCCAGGTGTTCCTCGCTGCCGAGCGTGGCGATGCGCAGCACCTGCGCCGGTGCGATCCCGGCCCGCGCATACAGCTCCAGTTCGCGGTGCAGGGTGAAGCCGGTGCCGTCGTCGGTACCCGGCAGCAGGCGGATGCCGTTGTCGTGCAGCAGCTTCAGCGTGTCGAGCACGCGCTGCATCGCCTCGCGATAGTCGCGATCGCTCTGCGCGGTCAGGTCGGACACGAAGGTGCGCTTGCGGTAGCGCTGGTAGGACACCGGCATGTGGTCGAGGAAATGCTCGCCACCGGGCGACATCTCGCCGGCGCGGCTGAGCATCAGGATCTCGACGATCACTGCGGTCGGGTCCAGCGCCACGCCGCGCTCCTTCATCAGCGCCAGCGTGTCCGCCACGCGTGGCGAGCGCGCCAGATCCAGCGTGGCCGCGCGCTGCATCGCGGTCAGCCGCAGCGGCGTGCGGGTGTCTTCGCCGTCTTCCAGCAGCCAGCCCAGCATCAGCTGGTTGATGTGCGCCAGTTCGTCGTAGCCATCGGCGATGACCCGGTCCGGCGAGGAGAACGCCGGCACGTGCCCGGTCACGCCCATGCCCAGACGGTGCGCCTCGGCCGCGATCGGGCGCACCCATTCCGGATTCATCGAGTTGTAGACCTTGATCTGCCAGTAGCCGTTGTCGTGGTACCAGCGCACCGCGTCCAGCGCCTGGTCCAGGCTGTCGGCGACGAAGCCGTTGCGCGCCGAGTACGGGCTGCGTCCTTCCAGGAAGCCGTTGCGCACGATGCGCGGGCCGGCCACCTCGCCACGCTCGATGCGTGCGGTCAGGTCGAGCAGGAAGGCGTTGTCGTTGCCCATGTCGCGGGTCGAGGTGATCCCCGCCGCCAGGTACCACAGCCCGGAATCGAGCGAACTGTGCGAGTGCATGTCGTGCAGACCGCTGCTGAGCGTGCCGCCCTGCCCGTCGTAGGCGGTCTCGCCCTCGGCGGCAGGCGCACCGGTGGCCTCGATCGCGGCCACCCGTCCATCGCGCACCAGCACCGACACCAGCGGCCCCAGGCGCAGCGCGTCCGGATCGAACACGCGCACGTTGCGGATCCGCAGCGGGCCGTCATGGCGATGCGCCAGCCGCTGCTGCAGCTGCTCGGCGCGCTGCATGTCCAGGTCCGACGCCAGGGCGGCGATGGTCTCGCGCGCATCCTCGTAGCCGGCACGGACCACGATCCGGCGCGTGGAGAACTGGGCGAACAGCCGCTGCGCGTCGTCCAGCAGCAGGTATTCGGGCTGCAGGTCGACGCCGGTCAGGCGATAGGCGGTGGTCGCCACCGCGGCGGCGCCCTCGCCGATCCGCACCTCGCGCAGCGGTTCAAGCTGCAGGCTTCCGGCCGGCAGCGCATCCAGCCGCAGGCCCGGCGCCCGCAGCAGCGCGCGCGCGTACACGCCCAGCGCCCACGGGCTGCCATCGTTGACGATGTAGGGCAGCGCACGCGGCACCCGCCGCTCGCCGTGGTCGGCCTGGCTGCGCCAGGTCGCCACGCCGTCGCGCCAGGCGAACCGCTCGTCGACCGGCCCGCCCATCAGCGAGGCGCCCGCGGTGGTCCACTCCACCGGCACCCCGTCGGCACCGATGCGCAGCGTCTCCCGGTGCTTCGGGCCACGTCCGTTGTCGTCGACGTGGTAGTCCACCTCCACCGTGTCGCCGCGGGTGGTCGCCACCAGGCGGCCGATCACTTCGCCGTTGGACACCACCGACAGGCGTTCCCCGCCGTCTGTGGCGTCGGAGGCGACGGTGGCGCACGCGGCGCCCGACAGGACGGACGCCACGACCAGGGCGGCGGCACGCAGCGAGGGAAACAGACGCGTCATCGGGAGACCTGCAATGGGCGGGGCCGTGGCCAGCCTGGGCGACGGACATCCGATTCTATCGGCGCGGTGCCGCGCACGCTGTGCGTTGTCGACGCGACCTGACAGGTTTGGCGCGATTTTGTTTCGGAAATTGGTCCGCCTGCGCATATTCCATGCACCGCGAAGCCCGGCAGCGCATCGACGCCCGTCGACTGAACGGCCGTCTCCGTCTCCCGCGCGCACCGGCGCATGTCACAGGCCGCGTGCTAGGATCGCCGCTCGAAGGGGAGTAGCCCCCCGCGCAGGTGTCGTCATGACGGGTCTTCCGACCCCGGCACCGCGGCAGGTCCATCGGACCTGTGGGCAAGACCTTCGCCGTTCCACGGCGAAGGTGCGTCCGCTTCATTCGATGCAGATTTGCCGTGGCCCCCGCAGCATCCGAGGCCACCCCACATGCATTGCCCCGCCTGCAAGACCGTCACCCTGGCCATGACCGAACGCCAGGGCATCGAGATCGACTACTGCCCCCAGTGCCGCGGCATCTGGCTCGACCGCGGTGAACTGGATCGCCTGATCGAGCGCGCCGAGGCCGATCTGCAGCCGTCCGCGCCACAGCCGCCGCCTCCGCCACAGCCCCACGCGCACCAGGCCTATCCCCCACAGCCCGCCCACCGCGACGGCTATCGCGACGAATACCGCGAGCGCGGCAAGCACGGCTACCAGGATGGCTATGGCTACGGCCACAAGCGCAAGAAGAAGTCGCTGTTGAACGAACTGTTCGACTTCTGAGCCCAGGCGTTCCCTCTTTCACGACCCGTCCCGGCGTGCAGCCGCACGGTGGCGGCGCGCACCCCACTGCCCTCTCTCCAAGAGCCCCTCGATGGAATCCCTGTTCACCCCCGAGATCCTGATCGCCCTGGCCACGCTGACCGCGCTGGAACTGGTGCTCGGCATCGACAACATCATTTTCATCTCGATCCTGGCCGGCAAGCTGCCGCCGCACCAGCGCGACAAGGCGCGCAAGCTCGGCATCGCCCTGGCCGCGATCAGCCGCCTGGCCCTGCTGTTCGCGATCGCCTGGATCGTCGGGCTGACCGCACCGCTGTTCGAGGTGTTCGGGCACACGTTCTCCTGGCGCGACCTGATCCTGATCGGCGGCGGCCTGTTCCTGATCGGCAAGGCCACCCACGAGATCCACCAGAAGATCGAGGGTGGTGGCGAGCAGAGCGTGGCCCAGCACGCGGCGACCTCGTTCGCCGGCGTGCTGGCGCAGATCATGGTGCTGGACATCGTGTTCTCGCTGGACTCGATCATCACCGCGGTCGGCATGGTCGACGAGCGCTGGGTGATGGTCACCGCGATCCTGATCTCGATCGTGTTCATGCTGGTCTTCGCCGGCCCGATCAGCCGCTTCGTCGAGCGCCACCCGACGGTCAAGATCCTGGCCCTGAGCTTCCTGATCATGATCGGCCTGGTGCTGATCGCCGACGGCTTCGGCCAGCACATCTCCAAGGGTTACATCTACGCGGCGATGGCCTTCTCGGTCTTCGTCGAGATGATCAACCTGTGGATCCGCCGACGCGAGAACCAGCGCAGCACTGCGGCAGGCTGAGGCTGCAGCCGGTGCCGCCACCACGGCGGCACCGGCATCTGCGGTCACCTATGCGACGTCGCCTCAATGCGATGTCGCGGCGCCAGCCGGTTCCACCGGCCTGGCCACGCTGAAGGCCGGCAGCACGATCCGGTAATCGAACGGTTCGCCTGCCGGCAACGCGCCGGCAGACGGCACGGCCACGATGCGCTGCGGCCCGCAACCAGCGGCCGGACATGCCCAGAATTCACCGGAGGCCGCGGCGATCTCGATCGAGACGGGCTGCAGATCGAGCAGACCGGCGGTCATCGGCGCCGGCATCTGCTGCGGCGCCCAGCTCGGGCGCAGGCGCATTGCATGCACGTTGCCGGTCAGCACCAGCATCCGCCCGCGCGGCAGTGCGCCGAGTGCCTGCCGCAGCTGCGCGGCCATCGCGTGATCGCGCCAGTCGCCGATTGGCCCCCCCCCGTTCGCCACGTCGTAGGCCAGAACCGCCACATCGCGTCCCTGCGCACGCAGCTGTCGCATGCGCTCGACCAGATCGAGCATGTCCTCGCTGCGGCGCCCGTCGTTGCGCTGCTGCGGCACCGACCAGAACGGGCGGCGGCGCAGCAGGTCGCGTTGCGCATCGCTGCCATCGCCGTCGAGATACGCCCGCAGCGATGCGTGCTCGCTGGCATGGATCTCCAGCGCCAGCAGCAGCGGACCTTCGCGGCTCAGGTGCTCGGCGACCTCGCCGACCAGCGGCGGAATCTCGCGCGTGCCGTGCATCTCGCCGAGCATGATCAGGCGATGCTTGCCGGCCTCGGCAACCAGGGTGTCAACGGCGGAGGCGCGTGCAGCGGAGCCACCCGCTACGGCCTGGAACACGCACGCAGACGCAAGACAGAGCGCGAACAGACGTCGGAGCATCAGGGGCATCCTGTCGGGAGGTCCCGATGTCATGCGGCGTGCAGCAGGCTTCTTCAAGCCGGCTGCACGGCGTGCCACCGGACACCCGGTGCGGCTGGCCGACCGATCAATGCTCCTGCATTGGCGCGGCAGCACCGACAGGACGTGCAGCAGTGAAGCGCGGCAGCACGATCTGATGGTGGAACGGCGCATCGGCGTCCATCGGACCATGGGCGTCACGACTGCGCGCAGGATACCGGCCGCAGCTTCCAGCTCTGCAGTTCCATGCCTCGCCATCGCTGGCGGAGACGTTGACCGAGAACGGATCCAGATCACGTAGACGCGCGCCCATCGGCTCCGGCAGACCTGGCTGCGCAGGATCCCGCTTCCTGTGCATCGCGTGGAGATTGCCGGTCAGCGCGACCACGCGGCCTTGTGGCATCGCATCAGCGGCGGCACGCAGCCGCAGCGCCATTTCCTCCTCGCGCGCCTCGCTGCCGCCCCGCCGCCAGGTCGCGAGGACCGCATCGAACGGCACGACCGTGACATCGCGTCCCTGGGCACGCAGCCGGCGCACGGCATCGACGAGATCGATCAGATCCTCGGTGCGCCGGCCATCATTGCGCTCGCTGGCGATACCCCAGAACGGCGTGGCCGCGAGCGCGGCACGGTCGGCGGCGCTGCCGGCGCTGTCCAGATAGCGCGCGATGGCCGCCGTCTCGGCGTCCTCGGCCATGATCTCCATGCCCAGCGCCACCGCCCCGGCGGCACTCAAACGCTCGACGACAGCCGCGACCAGACGCGGCGTCTCCTGCGTGCCGTGCAGTTCGCCGACCAGCAGCAGGCGCCGCTCGCCGAGCGCGGCGACCACCTCGTCGGCCGCGGCATGCACGGGATCCTGCGCCGCCGTCGCCGGCCAGGCACAGACCAGCAGCACCGTCATCGCGGCCATCCATCGCCACATGTCGCATCCTCCGTGAAAAGCGAAACGCTGATCGATCACTCAGCCCGGCTTCAACGCCCGGCGTACGCCATCAGCCACCCAGCACCAGCGGCAGCCAGTGGTCGACCAGCAGGAACGCGAACAGCGCCATCAGGTAGACGATGGAGTAGTTGAACACCCGCATCGCGAAAAATTCGTCCGGCGGGTCGAGCAGGCGCCAGGCGTACCAGAGGAACACGCTGCCCAGCACCAGCGCGCCACCGAGGTAGAAGAAGCCGCTCATGCCGAACACCACCGGCAGGATCGTCACCTCGACCAGCAGCACCGTGTAGAACAGGATCTGCCAGCGCGTGTAGGTGACGCCATAGGTCACCGGCAGCATCGGGATCAGCGCGCGCGCGTAGTCCTCGCGGCGGAAGATCGCCAGCGCCCAGAAATGCGGCGGCGTCCACACGAAGATGATCAGCACCAGCAGCAGCGCATGCTGCCAGTCCCACGGGCCCTGCATGTCGGTGACCGCGGCCCAGCCCAGCAGCGGAGGCGCGGCGCCGGCGACGCCGCCGATCACGATGTTCTGCGGCGTGGCGCGCTTGAGCCAGCCGGTGTAGATCACCGCATAGCCGATCAGCGAGGCGAAGGTCAGCAGCGCGGTGACCAGGTTCACCAGCGTGACCAGCAGCAGCATCGACAGCGCGCCGAGCACCAGCGCGAACACCAGCACCTGCACCGGACGCAGCGCACCGGTGGCCAGCGGCCGGTGCGCGGTACGCGCCATCACCCGGTCGATGCGCTGGTCGATCAGATGGTTGATCGCGGCCGCCGACGAGGCCGCCAGCCAGATGCCGAGCAGGCCGAACACGCTTTCCTTCAGCGGCGGCAGGCCGGGTACCGCGAGGAACATGCCGACCAGGGCGGTGAACACCAGCAGCGCGACCACGCGCGGCTTGGTCAGCTCGAGGTATTCGCGCCAGAGTGGAGTGGCGCTCATGCGACGTTCCCGGGTTCCTTCAGCCGCGCCAGCAGCGAGACCAGCACGAACAGCAGCGCGGCGGCGCCCGCGTTGTGCATCACCGCGACCGACAGCGGCAGCGCCAGCTTCACGTTGAGGATGCCGAGCGTGGCCTGGGCCAGCACCAGCGCACCCAGCATCGCCGCCCAGCCGCGCATGCCCGGGGTGCGGAACAGGCGCAGCGACAGCCACAGCATGTACACCAGCACCGCCACCGCCATCAGCCGGTGCGCCATCTGGATCGCGACCCGCGCCGCGCCGTCGAGCACGCCCCCTTCGTAATCCACGCCCAGCCCGCGCCACAGCACAAAGCCCTCGCGGAAGTCGCCCTGTGGCCACCACTGGCCCACGCATTGCGGGAAATCGAAGTAATGGTGCTGCTCGGTCACCCAGCCGCCGGCGCCGCAGGCGAGCGCGGCGTAGTTGGCGCTGACCCAGCCGCCCAGCGCGATCTGCACGCCGACCACCGCCAGACCGCCGACCAGCCAGCGCCGCAGCACGCGCGCGTCGGCCAGATGGATCGGCAGGTGGGTCGCACGCCATGCCATCCACACCAGCAGCGAGAACGTGGTCATGCCGCCGAGCAGATGGCCCATCACGATGACCGGCTTCAGCAGCAGGGTCACCGTCCACTTGCCGAGCAGCGCCTGGAACACAATGACCGCCAGGGTCAGCGCGCCGGCGCGGGCCAGGTCGATGTTCGACCAGCGCAGCGCGGCCAGCAGCAGGATCGCCTCGCCGGCACCGGCAAGCGCGAACGCCAGCCCGATCTGGCCCTGCATGTAGGCCGGAATCGCCGCGGCCACCAGCGCCGAGGCGCCGAGGATCAGCGCGATGCCGAAGCGTCGTTTGCGCGCGGCCAGCAGCGCCAGCAGCAGTACCAGCACGCCGAGCGTGGCGGCCAGGTGGCGGTGGACCTGCTCGCGCCACGCCTTGTGGTCCTCGAACGGACGGATCTCGCTGGCCGCATGCGCGGCGGCCTCCTGTACCTGCGACGGCCAGGTCGCGCGGCCGTAGCAGGTCGGCCAGTCGGGGCAGCTCAGGCCGGCATCGGACAGGCGCACGAACGCGCCGAACACGACCACGCAGGCGGTGAGGATCACCGCCAGCCAGGCGATGCGATGGAAGCTGCGCACCAGCGCGGGGCGGGCGATCACGTTCATCGGTACGGCGCTCTCACTTCAACTTCAGCAGTTTGGCCACGTCGGCGCGCAGGCCGGCCGGATCGGCATGCGGCGGGTAGCGCAGGATCACGAAGCCGTTGGGATCGATCACGTAGACCGGCACGCCGGCCGGATCGGCCGCATCCGGCAGCCGCGCGCGCAGGTCGGCGTCGTCGCGCAGCACGCGCAGTTCGGACAGCGCCGGGGCATCGGCCGGCAGCGCTCCCAGCCACAGGATCTCGACCTGGTCGGCGTTGTGGCCGAACAGCTGCCAGACCTTGTCCAGCTCGACCAGCAGCGCGTCGCAGTCGGCGGCGCAGGTGGCTGGCGGCGCGGCCAGGATGCGCCAGATGCGCGCACCGGGATTCCACTCGTAGGCCCGGCCATCGGCCAGCTGCAGCGGGGTGGCGCGCAGGTCGACCGGCGGCTGCAGCAGCTGGCCGATGGCCGGGCCTACGAGTGGAATCCCGGTGCGCGCATCTGGCGCATCCTGGCCGCGCCGCCAGCCACCTGCGCCGCCGACTGCGACGCGCTGCTGGTCGA
>Ga0075364_10000434_pt1 | contig 20896 bp, 22 predicted proteins | sample EndMetdeltDD1764_FD_71517 | JGI IMG/M metagenome (GOLD analysis project Ga0075364, IMG submission 71517) | Populus endosphere microbial communities from Tennessee, USA - Endosphere MetaG P. deltoides DD176-4 | ecosystem: Host-associated > Plants > Roots > Endosphere | place: USA: Tennessee...
AGGGTCTTCAGCACGGCGGTCTTGAGGCCGGGGTGTTCGCGGTCATCGTTGATGTGGACGATCTTGTTGAGCTCGTCGTTGTCCAGTACGGGCCACCGCAGCACGATCTGCCTGCAGGACGAAGCGGTCGGCTCGAGGAGGTTCTGCTCGGGGCCCATGACGCGGGCCATCGAGGTGACGACCTCTTCGCGGATGGCGTCCAGCGGTGGGTTGGTCACCTGGGCGAAGAGTTCGACGAAGTAGTCGTAAAGCAGCCGGGACCGTTGGGACAGCACGGCGCTCGGGGTGTCGGTGCCCATCGAGCCAAGCGGTTCGGCACCCGATGCGGCCATCGGGGTGAGCAGGATGCGGAGGTCTTCTTCGGTGTAGCCGAAGGAGACCTGGCGGCGCACGACGGACTCGTGGTTGGGCTGGACGCGGACGCGGTCGGGCAGTGTCTTGAGATCGAGAAGGCCGGCGTGCAGCCATTCACCGTAGGGCGCTTGCCTGCTCAGGTCGTCCTTGATCTCGTCGTCGGAGACGATGCGGCCTTGCGCGGTGTCGATAAGCAACATCTTGCCGGGCTGTAGCCGACCCTTCGCCACAATCTCGGCCGACGGTACGTCGAGCACGCCGGTTTCGCTGGCGAGGATGACACGATCGTCGATGGTGCGCCACCAGCGGCCCGGCCGTAACCCATTGCGGTCCAACACCGCTCCGACAAGCGTGCCGTCGGTGAACGTCACGCAGGCCGGACCGTCCCAGGGTTCCATCAGGGAGGCATGGAACTGCCAGAATGCGCGTTCGGCGGTGTCCATGGTGGTGTTGTTCTCCCACGCCTCGGGAATCATCATCAGAACGGCGTGGGGCAGGCTGCGGCCGCCGAGATGCAGCAGTTCGAGAACCTCGTCGAAGGACGCCGAGTCGGAGGCGTCCGGGGTACAGATCGGCGAGAGACGGGACAGATCGCCGGGGATCTTCGAGCCGGCGAGCATGGCCTCGCGGGCGTGCATGCGATTGCGATTGCCGCGCACCGTATTGATCTCACCGTTGTGCGCGACGAAGCGGAACGGATGGGCCAGCGGCCACGACGGGAATGTGTTGGTGGAGAACCGGCTATGCACAATCGCGATGGCGCTCGTGCATCGTGTGTCCCGCAGGTCCGGAAAGTATTGGGGCAACTGCATTGTCGTCAGCATGCCCTTGTACACCATGGTGCGGCTGGACAGCGACGGGAAGTAAACGCCGTTGCGCTCGGCGCGCTTTCTCAGTGGATAGACTCGCCGGTCGAGGTCGACGCCCCCGATGCCTTGCGGTGCGGCGACGAACAGCTGCGACATGTGGGGCATGCAGCCAAGGGCGGTCACGCCGACCTCTGCGCCGTCAGGATCGACAGGCACGGTGCGCCAGCCGAGGACTTGCAGCCCTTCCTCTACGGCAATGGCTTCGACCTCTTCGCGAGCGGCGGCGCGGGCGTCGGGGTCCTGCGGCAGGAAGCAGATGCCTGCGGCAAAAGTGTTGGTGCCGTCAGTCGCGGTCGGGGGAAGGTCGAAGTCGACGACCTCGCGTAGGAGTTCGACGGGTAGCTGGATGAGGATGCCGGCGCCGTCACCGCTGTTGGGCTCCGCACCCGCGGCGCCGCGGTGTTCGAGGTGTTCCAGAGCGACGAGCCCGTCGGCGACGATGCCATGCGAGCGGCGGCCCTGGATGTCGGTGATCATGGCGACGCCACAGGAGTCCGACTCGTTGTCGGGGTCGTACAAGCCCTGGCGGTCGGGCAACGCCGAAAACAGCATTGGAAGGTACCTCCGCAGTCCGGGAAAATCTCGATCCGGGACTGCACCGGCCCGGTTGTCGAGTGTATCAGCGCAGATGCGGAGCTACCCGCCGAGAAGCGTCGGGACCAGCGGGAACCCGGGCAGATTCCGTACCACCGTCCACGTGATCGCGGCGACGGCGATGACGACGATCACGGGCTTCGGCATCAACGGTTGCCCCTGGCGCCAGCGCACGAGGAGCCAGGCCGCCAGCATGGGCAGGCCGACGAGAAGAAAGACGTTGTCGACGACGGCGGCGGCGATATCGCCGTGCAGCACGTCGTGGGTCATCCGCAGGCCACCGCAGCCTGGACAGTTCCAGCCCGTCAGCGCCTTGAAGGGGCAGACGGGAAACATGAAGTGCGGGCTGTGCGGATCGCCGAGACCCACGTAGGCGAGACCGCCAACGAGAACGGCGCCGGTGCCGATCGCGCCGTAAAGCCGTTTTCGGCTGGTGGCGCTAGGTGCCATCGCGGAGAGGACGCCCCTCCGGGTCGCGGACCTTGTCTGTGAGGATCAGAACGGCGTCGATGATGCCCCAAACGATCGCGCCGATGCCGCACGTGACCAACCCGACGACGAGTTGCGCGACCCCGAGTCCGGTGTAGCCGAGGTAGATGCGGCCTATGCCGACGAGCCCGAACAGCCCGAGCAACTGCAGCAGTCCCGCGACCACCTTGGATTTCTCGGACAGCGGCTCACCGGTCATCGGATGCCGGCCGTACGGTGCGGCGGGATCCATGTACGCCGGCGGGTACTGCCCGGCGGGTGGCGGAAACTGCCCTGGTGGGGGCGGATATTGGCCCGGCGGGTACTGGCCAGGCGCCGGGTAACCCGGCTGCTGCGGGGGTGGTGGAAATTGGTTTCCACTCTCGCTGCCACTGAACTGCGGCTCGGTCATGCGTTCAGCATGCCAGAGTTCGACGCCGGGTCGTAGTAAGGAAACCCGCCAAGTATTGCCGGCGGCTACAGGGACTGGCTGCTCAGGAGTCGGAGGGTGTCGATAAGCCCGCTGACCGGTATGTCGGGGTCAATCGAGCGGAGCAGTCCAAGCCCGATGCCGAGCGCGAGCAAGACTGTGGCCGTTTCGCGGCCCGGCATCGTGAGGTCGGAAGTGTCGGCGGATTCCAATGCGGCGGTGAGCATTTGGAGGATGCCGTCCAGGCGGCCGGCCAGCTCTGTGCGCAGTTGCTCGTTGGGACGCGCATGTGCCGCGAACTCGACCTCCAAGGTTGTCCACCCTGGATCGCCGATGACGCGTTGCGCCCACGCACGTATCGCATCGATCCGCGCAGGCGTGTCCGGCTTGGCGATGATGTCGAGAACCTCGCCGAGCCGTTCGGCGCGGACCTCGTCGAGCACCGCGGTGCACAGTTCGTCCTTGTTGCGGAAGTTCGAGTACACCGCGCCCTTGGAGTAGCCGGCCGCATCGGCGACCTTCTCGAGTGATGTCGGGTAGTAGCCGTCGTCGAAGAACAGCTGCCGCGCGGTCTTGACCAGCTGTGCCCTGGTCTCCGCCTGGGCTTCTGCTCGCGTCTTCCTGGGCATGTCCAAGATTCTAGCCCGTTGACATACCTTTGGACTCTAGATACCGTCAGTATTCGAAATCGATAGGAGACCGTGATGGCCTACCCCAAGATCGAGGTCGAGGGCGCTGTAGTGGCGGTGACCGGTGGTGCCCGCGGTATCGGTAAGGCAACGTCCGACCTCTTCGCAGCCAAAGGCGCGACGGTATGTGTCGGCGATCTCGACGGCGCCGCGTACACGCTCGACGTGACGTCGCGCGACTCGTTCGCGGAGTTCACGGACGCGGTGCTGGACCGCTTCGGTCGGATCGACATCCTGGTGAATAACGCGGGCGTTATGCCGCTCGGTGACTTCCTGTCGGAGCCCGACGGTGTCAGCGCTACGACACTCGACGTCAACGTCTGGGGATTGATTCACGGCATGCGACTCGTGTTGCCGCACATGATTGGACGCGGCAGCGGTCACGTCGTCAACGTCGCATCCATGGCAGGCAAGTTGGTCGTTCCCGGCATGGCGGTCTACAACGCCAGTAAGTTCGCCGCCGTGGGGCTTTCCGCGGCCGTGCGCGAGGAGTACCGCGACTCCGGCGTGAGCGTGACCGCGGTGCTGCCGAGTGCGGTGCGCACCCGGCTGGCATCCGGGGTGCCGCTCGGCCATGGCATGCCGACCGTCGAGGCCGAGGATGTCGCGCAGGCGATCGTGGCCAGTGTGGGCAATCGACGGGCCGAGATCACCGTGCCGCGCTATCTGGCGGGCTGGGATCTGCTGAACGCCGCGGTACCGGAGGCGGTGATGCGGTTGGGCCGCAAGCTGATCGGCGACCGCCGGGCGTTGACATCGGTCGAACACGACGTACGCGCGGCTTATGAGGAGTCGATCCGGGCTCAGGCGCGGGAGGCGAAGTAATGGCACGGCAGCCGAGGATCGTCGTCATCGGTGCGGGCATTGCCGGCATCGCGACAGCAGTGACATTGCAGCGCGAGGGATTTCACGACTTCACGATCCTGGAGAAAGGGGCAGATGTCGGCGGCGTCTGGCATTGGAACCGCTACCCCGGCCTGACGTGCGATGTCCCTTCGCAGCTCTACCAATTCTCGTTCGCACCGAAACCGGACTGGACGTCGTTGTTCGCGCCCGGCGAGGAGATCCAGCAGTATCTGCGCGACGTCGTCGATCAGTTCGGTCTCGACGATCGCCTTCGGTTGAATACCGAGGTCGTGTCGGCGGTGTTCACCGGATCCGCGTGGCAGATAAGGACGGCTGACGGCAGCGAGTTGGAAGCGGACTTCGTGATCGCCGCGACTGGTGTTCTGCACCACCCCTTTACGCCAGACATTCCCGGGATCGACACGTTCGGCGGCGATGTGGTCCATACCGCGCGCTGGGATGACGACATCGAGACCGAGGGCCGGCGGATCGCTGTCATCGGCACCGGTTCGACGGGCGTGCAGGTTGTGTCGGCGCTTCAACGCAAGGCCGCACACATCAGCCACTTCGTGCGAACACCGCAGTGGGTGATGTGGGCGCCGATGGGGCTGGCCCAGCCCGCAGTGTTCGGCGCGGCGCTGCGCAGGCTGCCGGGTGTCCACCGGTTCCTGTACGGAATGCTGCTGTCGGCGTCGGGCATATTGGCCGATATCACCACGCGACCGAGCTGGCGTCGCCGACTGGTGCAGGAGTGTGCGCGCTGGTCTCTGCGTGCACAGGTCCGGGATCGCGAGTTGCGGAGCCGGCTGACCCCCGACTACCAGCCGCTGTGCAAACGCCAAGTCTTGTCGGCCTCGTACTACCGGGCGCTGCGAGGACGCAACGCGGAGCTGGTGACCACCGCGATCGAGCGCATCACGCCACGCGGCATACGGACGGCCGACGGTCGGGAAATCGATGTCGATTTGTTGGTGTTCGCCACGGGTTTTCAGGCACACAACTACATGCGGCCGATGAACCTGCGCGGCCGCGACGGGCTGTCCATCGATGACGCCTGGGCGAAAGGCCCACGCGCTTATCGCATGACGGCCATTCCCGGCTTCCCTAACTTCTTTACCGTGCTGGGCCCGAACTCACCGACGGGCTCTATCTCGCTGCAGTACTCCGCGGAACTGACCGCCCGCTACATCACCCAGTGGCTACGGCGATACCGCGACGGCGAGATCGGGACTGTCGAAGTCACCGACGAAGCAACGACGAAGTTCAACGACGACGTCGCCGCCGCGCTCGGCCCCACCGTGTGGAACACGGGGTGCAACTCGTGGTATCTCACCGATGAGGGCAACGTCGATCTGTGGCCCTACGATCGTCGGACCATGACCGACATGCTCACCCGGCCCGACGATCGCGATTACCACGTCACGCCGGCCGTCCCAGCGGGCTAGAAGGGGCGAAGACCCAACGAATGGCCCGGCTCAGTCGTCGATGTGCGCCGGCGGGTCGGCGAAGGCGAGATCCCCGGGGTACTGATCGGGGCCCATCAATTCGCAGTGCTTGACGGGCACCAGGTAGGAACTGGCGCCGCGAGGAATCCATTGGGCAACTGCCGCGCAACGCTGCCAGGTTCCGTCAGGCTGGACGGGCCCGTCGCACTTGCTGATAAAGAGCCCTCCGTACTGACAACCTGCGCTCGCGTGCGGCGCTGAGGCGATCAGCTCTGCGGCCATCAGCAGGGCAACCAATCCTCCGACGATGCAGCGCTTCATGATTGTCTCCCGTCACATCGCCGCTGGGGCGTTGCCGAGTGCTTGGGGGTGACAAATACCGTCGACAGCCCAGCCAGCAACCAATGACGCTACCGCTTACAAAGCTGATTTTTGCTGTCTTTTGTTTTGAGGCTCAGCGATTGCGACGCAACCAGCGGCTCAAGCGTCCGCCGGACTCCTCGGCCGACTCGGGTTCTTCGACCGTCGGCTCGACTTTCGCCTCCTCGAGGACGCCCGTCTTGGGCTCGTCGTCTGCGGCAGCTTCCGCTTCGTCGACCACGGCTTCGGCTTCCTCCGCAGCCTCCTCTTCGGAGGACTCGCCTTCGGCCTCTTCGACCGCGGCTTCGGCATCCTCAATTTCCGGCTCGTCGGGCTGGGAGTCCTCTTCGGCAGCGGCTTCCGTCTCGTCCGCTTCGGCTTCGTCCTCCACCTCGGCTTCCGGCTCCTCGTCTTCCGCCTCAGCTTCCTCGGGCTCGTCCTCGGCTGGAACACCCGCGACGTCGGGGGCAAGATCTTCGGCCGCTATTGCAATCTCAGCCGCGACTTCGTCCTCTGCCTCCGCTTCGGCTTCGTCTTCCGCCTCGGCTTCTGGCTCTTCGTCTTCCGGCTCCTCGGATTCCGGCTCTTCGTCATCCGCGGTCGCCTCGGGCTCTTCCGGCTCCTCGGATTCGGCGGCCTCGTCCTCGACTTCCGGCTCGGCCTCTACCTCGTCTTCCTCGGCAGCAGCCTTCGCGTCTTCGTCTTCCGCGTCACCGGCGGCCTTGGCAGCGGCGACGACACCGGTCGTCGCCGCGACGGCCGTCAACTCCTTGGCGAATGCCTCGACGGCGTCTTCTTCCTCCTCTACCTCCTCCGGCTTGCCGGCAAGGGAGGCAGGATCCTCTCGGCCCTTCGGGGCGACCATGATGTACACCACTGCACCGACGAACACGAACGTCGATGTGAATGAATTGATGCGGATACCTGTGTCCGCGATGGTGGTGGCGTGGTCGCTTCGCATCAGTTCGATCCAGAACCGGCCAAGGCAGTAGCCCGCCACATACATCGCGAACAGCCGGCCGTGGCCTATCTTGAATCGCCGGTCGAGCCAGATGAGCGCTGCGAAAACCAAAACGTTCCACAGCAATTCGTACAAGAACGTCGGATGAACAACTTCGACCAACTGGCCCGTCGAGACACCGTTCAGCGAGTCGAGCGCACCGTTGGCGTCGCGACGCTCAAAGATCTCAAGACCCCACGGCAGCGTCGTCGGCCGCCCGTACAGTTCCTGATTGAAATAGTTGCCTAGCCGCCCGATCGCTTGAGCGAGAACGATTCCCGGCGCGATCGCGTCGCCGAAGGCCGGCAGCGGAATGCCCTTCTGTCGGCACCCGATCCACGCTCCGACGCCGCCGAGCGCGACCGCGCCCCAGATACCAAGGCCGCCGTCCCAGATTCGCAGCGCCCCCATAAGTCCGGCTCCGTCGTCACCGAAGTAGGTCGGCCAGTCCGTCATGACGTGATAGAGCCGACCACCGATCAGACCGAACAGCACCGCCGGTATGGCGATGTCGTAGATGACCCCGCGTTGGCCACCGCGCGCCTCCCACCGCCTGTCACCAAGCACCAGTGCCACCACGATGCCCATAATGATGAACAAGGCGTAAGCCCGTAATGGCACCCAGCCCAGATGCCAGACGCCTTGGGAGGGACTGGGAATGTAAGCCAAAACTGTCGTCGTCACGCAGTAATCCTCTGCCGCACACCGTCGGCGAGTTCCACGGTCAGCGACCGCACCGCCGGAATACCGTCCTTCAACGCCGATACCAGCGCCGACCCCACTATCACCCCGTCCGCGTAGGCGCCGATCTGCGCCGCCTGTTCACGCGACCGAACGCCCAGCCCGACACCGACCGGAATGTCCGATACCGCCTTCACCCGGCGCACCAGTTCGGGCGCCGCCACCGACACCGCATCACGGGCACCCGTCACCCCCATTGTGGAAGCGGCGTAGACGAATCCGCGTGACGCCTGGGCCGTCGACGCCAACCGCTCAGGTGTCGACGACGGTGCCACCAGAAAAATCCGGTCCAGATCGTGAGCATCGGACACCGCCAACCACTCGTCGGCCTCATCGGGAATCAAGTCAGGCGTGATCATCCCGAGGCCGCCCGCCGAGGCCAGATCCCGAGCGAACGCGTCGACGCCCCAGCGCAACACCAAGTTCCAGTACGTCATCACCACGGCCCTGCCGCCTACCTTGCTGATCGCCTCGACGGCCGTCAGCGCGTCACGCACCCGCACGCCGCCTCGCAATGCCGCCTCGGTCGCCGCCGCAATGACGGGTCCGTCCATCCCGGGGTCCGAGTATGCGATGCCGACTTCGACGATGTCGCAACCGGATTCGACCATGGCCGTCATCGCCGAAATCGACGTCGGCACATCGGGGAACCCGGTCGGCAGGTAGCCGATCAATGCCGAACGGCCTTCCGCGCGGCACCCCTCAAATAGCGAAGCAAGCCGGCTCATGACGCACCGTCCAACAGACCGAACCACTTTGCGGCGGTCTCGACATCCTTGTCGCCGCGGCCCGACATGTTCACCACGATGATCGAGCCACGGCCCAACTCGACTCCCAGCTTCAGCGCCCCGGCGACCGCATGCGCGGACTCGATGGCCGGGATGATGCCCTCTGTCCGGGACAACAGCGAGAAAGCGTCCATCGCCTCGGTGTCGGTGATCGGCAGGTACTCCGCACGGCCGGTGTCCTTGAGGAAGGCGTGCTCCGGGCCAACCCCTGGGTAGTCCAAACCGGCTGAGATCGAATGCGATTCGATGGTCTGCCCGTCTTCGTCCTGCAGCAGATACGAGAACGATCCCTGAAACGCGCCGGGCGAGCCACCGGTGAAGGTCGCGGCGTGCCGCCCGGTTTCGACACCGTCACCTGCGGCCTCGTAGCCGACGAGCCGGACCCCCGGATCGTCGATGAACGCGTGGAAGATGCCGATCGCATTCGATCCGCCGCCCACGCACGCCGTCACCGCGTCGGGCAATCGGCCGACCTGATCGACAATCTGCACTCGTGCTTCCAGCCCGATCACCCGTTGAAAGTCGCGCACCATCGTCGGGAACGGATGCGGACCCGCGGCAGTGCCGAAGCAGTAGTAGGTGTTGTCCGCGTTGGTGACCCAGTCACGGAACGCCTCGTTGATCGCGTCCTTCAGGGTCTTTGAGCCGGCCTCGACCGAAACCACCCGCGCCCCAAGCAGCCGCATCCGCGCCACGTTGAGCGCCTGCCGCGCGGTGTCGACAGCACCCATGTAGACAACACAGTCGAGTCCCAGCAGTGCACACGCCGTCGCGGTGGCCACCCCGTGCTGTCCTGCACCGGTTTCGGCGATCACCCGCTTCTTGCCCATCTGGCGTGCCAACAGCGCCTGGCCGAGCACGTTGTTGATCTTGTGAGATCCGGTGTGGTTGAGGTCTTCTCGCTTCAAGAAGATCCGCGCGCCACCGGCATGGTCACTGAGCCGCTCGGCTTCGTACAAGGGCGACGGCCGCCCACTGTAGTCACGCTGCAGCCGGTCGAGTTCGTCGAGGAAAGCCTGGTCGCCTCGGGCCTTTTCGTACGCGGCGGTGACTTCCTCGATGACGGCCATCAACGCTTCGGGGACGAATCGTCCTCCGTATACCCCGAAATGGCCACGCGCGTCTGGATCATGGATGGTGGGTTCGGCCACGGCCGCGCTGGAACGCGGCAGCTCCGGGCCGGTGAGATCGGCCATTTGTCAGCGCGCGGGTTTGGGGCACGACGGGTGCGTGCCTGCGGTGACCAAATCGGCTACGGCGCTGCGGGGATCGCCACTGGTGACCAGCCCCTCGCCGACGAGGACCGCGTCGGCGCCTGCCCCGGCGTAGGCGAGCAGATCGGCGGTGCCGCGTATCCCCGACTCCGCGACGCGAATGACTTTGCTCGGCAACCCCGGTGCGATGCGCGCGAAGCAATCCCGATCGACGTCAAGCGTCTTGAGGTCGCGCGCGTTGACGCCGATGACCTTCGCGCCCGCCTGCAACGCGCGGTCGGCTTCCTCCTCGGTGTGCACCTCTACGAGCGCCGTCATCCCCAGCGACTCGGTGCGATCCAGCATCGACACCAGCGCCGACTGTTCGAGCGCGGCGACGATCAGCAGCAGCATGTCGGCGCCGTGCGCGCGGGCTTCGTGGATCTGATACGGCCTGACGACAAAGTCCTTGCGCAACACCGGAATTGACACCGCCGCGCGCACAGCATCCAGATCATCCAGCGAGCCGTTGAACCGACGCTCTTCGGTCAGCACGCTGATGATCCGCGCGCCGCCGTCCTCGTACGCACGGGCCAGCTTGGCCGGATCGGAGATCGATGCCAGCTCGCCACGCGACGGGCTCGCCCGCTTCACTTCCGCGATCACGCCGATGCCGGGTTCGCGCAACGCGGCCATCACGTCAAGCGACGGCGGCGCGTCCTTGGCCATCTGCTTGATCTCGGTGAGGGGAACGACTGCCTCACGAGCGGCGACGTCGGCGCGGACTCCCTCAATGATGGAGTCGAGCACGGTCACCGAACTCATACCCGTCGCTGTCCTTCCTCTGAGCGCGGTTGATCTTCATCGAAGGGTAGCCGCCACCACAGCACCATCGATCACCGACCCTTGTTGTCCGGATCGGCCGGGTCTTGGGTGGGATCCGAGCCCTCGTCAAGGGCGTCCCAGATCACCCGCTCGGACGTATCGCCGCCGTCCTGGAGTGGCTGTGCCGATCTGCGGCGCTCGTATCGGTCGACCTCCGGCCGCGGCTTGGCAGCCGACCGCATCAGCAGCACCGCACCGACCAGCGCGCCTATCGCGGCCACCAACGTGAGAATCGCGCCTCCGTAGTGCCGCTGTGTGCCCACGAGATCGGTCGCGGGCACCTCAGCCAGACGTAGGGCGCGTGGGGCGACGTCGCGGATCACGAAGAGGCTGATCGCCAGGTAGGCCATGACGGCGCTTATCGCGGCGACGATCAATGCCAGCAATCCCAGTCGCCAGCCGCGCGCCGCTATCGGAGCGACGGCCGCGACCAACAGGATGGCCGCCAGCGGCACCAGCGCCGTCGACCACGCGCCCCCTGTCAATGCCGTGGTCTTGGGCTGACCGAGCCCGTCGGACGACTGCACGTCGACCCACACCAGTCGCGATGCCCCCCACAGTGCGGTCGCGGACAGCACGAGCAGCAGCGACGCAACACGGATCACGGCTCGGTCAGCGTTTCCGCCGCGGCGATCGCGTTGAGGACCGCCTTTGCCTTGTTCGCCGCCTCGTTGTACTCGTACGGGCCGTTGGAGTCGGCCACGACTCCCCCGCCGGCCTGCACATACGCCGTGCCATTGCGCATCAGCGCGGTGCGGATGGCGATGGCGAAGTCGGCGTTACCCGCGAAGTCCAGATAGCCCAGCACACCGCCGTAGAGGCCGCGGCGGGTCTTCTCGACCTCCTCGATGAGCTCCATCGCCCGCACCTTCGGCGCGCCCGACAGCGTGCCCGCCGGGAAGCAGGCCGTCACGGCATCCAGGGCGGTTTTTCCCTCAGCGAGCAGCCCGGTCACCGTCGACACCAGGTGCATAACGTGGCTGTAGCGCTCGATGTGGCTGTAGTCCTCGACGCGCACGGTGCCTGGCTGGCAGACCCGGCCAAGGTCGTTGCGCCCGAGGTCGACGAGCATCAGGTGTTCGGCACGCTCCTTCTCGTCCTCGGCCAGCTCCTTCTCGAGCAGCAGGTCCTCTTCCTCGGTCTCCCCGCGCCACCGGGTGCCCGCGATCGGATGCGTGGTGGCCCGGCCGTCCTTGACCGTGACCAGCGCCTCGGGACTGGAGCCGACGATCGAAAAGTCCAGTCCTCCAGCATCATTGGGCACGTTCAGCAGATACATGTACGGGCTGGGGTTGGTCGCCCGCAGCATCCGGTAGACGTCGAGCGGATCGGCGTCGGTGTCCATCTCGAACCGCTGCGACGGCACCACCTGGAACGCCTCGCCCGCCTCGATGTCGCCGACGAGTTTCTCGACGATGGCCCCGTACTCCTCGAGCGTGCGCTGCGCGCGATGCAACGGCTCCGGCCGGCTGAATGTCGCCACCGTCGAAGGCAGGTGTTCGGAAAGCGCCGCGGTCATCACGTCCAGCCGTGCCACGGCGTCGTCGTACGCCCAGTCCACCCGCTCGTCGGTGCCGTTCCAGTTCACCGCGTTCGCGATCAGCGTGATGGTGCCCTCGTGGTGGTCGACGGCGGCGATGTCGGTGGCCAGCAGAAGCAGCATGTCGGGCAGCCCGAGGTCGTCAACCGCCAGCGAGGGCAGCCGCTCCAGCCTGCGGACCATGTCGTATGCGAAGAACCCGACCAGGCCACTGGACAGCGGCGGCAGGCCGGCGACGTGCTCGGTCTTCAGCAGCTCGAGCGTCGCGCGCAGCGCCTGCAGCGGTTCGCCTCCGCGCGGTGCGTCCTGCGGCGTGACTCCCAGCCACACCGCCTCGCCATCGCGCACCGTCAACGCGGATGGCGCACCCGCGCCGATGAACGACCACCGCGACCACGACCGGCCGTTCTCGGCCGACTCCAGCAAGAACGTCCCTGGCCGGTTGGCGGCCAGCTTGCGGTACGCCGAAAGCGGGGTCTCACTGTCGGCGAGCACCTTGCGGGTCACCGGCACCACGCGGTGCCCGGCGGCCAGCGCCCGGAAGTCCTCGCGCGACGTGGTGATGGCGAGGTTGGCGGTTGATTGCACAGGACAATCCTCCCAGACCGGTCTTGGACGACGGGCGTAGCGTGAGCACCCATGACAGCTATCAAGCAGGGTGACCAGGTAGCCGAGTTCGAACTGCCGGACCAAACGGGCACTGTGCGAAGCCTCACAGGGCTTCTCGCCGACGGCCCCATCGTGCTGTTCTTCTATCCCGCGGCGATGACAACGGGCTGTACCAAGGAGGCCTGCCACTTCCGCGACCTTGCTTCGGAGTTCGCCGCGGTCGGCGCCAACCGCGTTGGCATCAGCACCGATCCCGTTGAGAAACAGGCGAAGTTCGCCGACAAGGAGGGCTTCGACTACCCGCTGCTGTCGGATGCCGACGGCACTGTCGCGACCCAGTTCGGCGTCAAGCGCGGCCTGCTCGGAAAGTTCATGCCCGTCAAGAGGACGACGTTCGTGATCGACACCGACCGCACGGTGCTCGACGTGATCGCATCTGAGGTCAGCATGGACACCCACGCCGACAAGGCACTGGAGGTGCTGCGCGAGCGGCAGTCCGCGTGACGCCGGTTCTGGAACTCGCCGATGTGACGTTCCGTCGCGACGGCAAGCAGATCATCGACGGCATCTCGCTGACGGTGCAAGCAGGCGAGCACTGGGCGCTGCTCGGACCCAACGGCGCAGGCAAGAGCACGCTGCTCGGCTTCTGCGCCGCAGTCATGTTTCCCACCTCGGGAACCGTTCGCATCCTCGGCGAGCAGATGGGCCGGGTGGATCTGGCGCGCCTGCGTCATTCGATCGGGCACGTGAATCCGCGGCACCGTCTGCAATACCCGCTGACCGTGCGTGAGGTGGTGCTCACCGGCATCACCGCCACGATCGACATCCCGATGCGCTGGACGCCCGCGGCCGGCGAACTCCGCCGCGCGGACGACATGATCGAAACGGTGGGCCTGTCCCGCAGGGCGGACGACGTCTGGCCCACCCTGTCGCAGGGTGAGCGCGGCCGCACTCTCATTGCGCGCGCGTTGATTTCGGATCCTCGGCTGCTGTTGCTCGACGAACCCACAACGGGTCTCGACGTGGCCGCGCGTGAACAGCTGCTGGAAACCATCGACACGCTCGACGAGACCCATCCCGAGGTGGCCTCGATCCTTGTCACACATCACCTCGAGGAGCTGCCGACCACCACAACGCACGCGCTGCTCATCGCTGAGGGCCGCACGGTCGCCGCCGGGCCTGCGCGTCAAACCGTCACGACCGACAACGTCACGGCCGCGTTCGCGCACCCCGTTGAAGTCCGCTACGACGACGGCCGGTGGATCGCGCGCACCAAGGCCACCCGCATCGACGTCTAGTGTCCTATCGCGCCGAAACTGAGCTTGTGCAGGAGAAGTGCGAGAAACCCTCTGCATGACTTCAGTTTCGACGTTCTCGCGCACCAAGGCCACCCGCATCGACGTCTAGTCGGGCATGCCTAGAGTGCCCGCTGTGAAACACGATGTGCGCCCGCCGTCGACGACCATGTTGGCTCCGGTGATGTAGCCCGCCTCGTCGGACAACAGGAACGCGACGACGGCAGCCATGTCACCGGGTTGCCCAAAACGGCCGACCGGAATCGTCGACTCGTTCTCGGCGCGCTCCCTCGCGGGGTCGGGAGCAGCGGCGAATTCGGCCATCAGCATCGGGGTTTCGGTGGTGCCAGGGGAAATGCTGTTGACCCTGATTCCGTGCCCGGCGAGTTCGGCCGCGAACGCACGCGTCATCGCCATAACGCCGCCCTTGGTCGCCGTGTAGCCGACGTAGCCCTGCTGGCCGCGAAGCCCGAGCTCTGATCCGGTCAGCACGATGGCGCCTGCGCCCCGCGGAATCATCAGGCGCGCGGCTTCCCGGACCACGTAGAAGCTGCCCGACAAGTTGACATGCAGCTGCCGCAGCCAATCATCGTCGTGCAGCTCAGTCACTGGGCCGACGATCGAGATGCCCGCATTGCTGAATACAGCCGAGACGGGGCCGAGAGTCTCGGCGTGCTCGAACGCGGCGGCCACCTGGTGGGAGTCCGCTACATCGGTCGGTACGGCGAGCGCGGCAGATCCGGTGGCACGACACGCTTCTACCGCCGCCTCCAGGTCATCGCCGGGCAGCGAGACGAGCGCGACGGCCGCGCCCTCCTGCGCCAGTCGTAGCGCGGTGGCGCGGCCGATTCCTGAGCTCGCGCCGGTGACGAGGGCGACGCGATCTGCAAAGCGGGGCATCGTCACAGTCTGCAAGAGGCGATGGTCCAGCGCGCGGCGATAGCGTGCGCAGATGAAGTGGGCTAAATGCCTCGCTGCGGCTGCCGTGCACTGACCGCTACAGATACTTCCGTAGGTGATCTGTCATGCCGCGCCGAAAGTCCTGCATCGAGCGGGCTTTCGGCGCGATACCGTCCGCAGCGTGATACATGCCCGGCACGGTGACGAGGTCGCACGGGACCCCGCTGGCCCGCAGCCTCTCGGCGTAGTCGACATCCTCGTCATAGAACAGGTCGAGCTCGCCGACCCCGACCCACGCAGGCGGCAGTCCAGTCAGATCCGCGCGCCTCGCGGGCGCCGCGTACTCAGGAGCGTCCGACATCCGCGGCTCCCGACCCAGATAAGCGCTCCACCCGAACCGGTTTGACGCAGGTGTCCACCCGAACCGGCCACGACCCGCGTGGTCCTCGCGGAGCGCGGTTCGGTCATCGAGCATCGGGTAGACCATGACCTGCGCGCGAAGACTGATTCCCTCGTCGTAACTGCGTTGCGCGACTGCGGCGGTAAGGCCTCCGCCCGCGCTCGCCCCGATCACCGCGATGCGATCGGGGTCGATCCCAAGCTCGTCGGCCTGGTCGCGCATCCATCGAAGGGTCGCCATGCAGTCGTCAAGCCCTGCGGGGAACGGGTGTTCCGGCGCCAGCCGGTAATCGGGTGAAACGACGACGGCTCCGAGTTCACGCGCGGCGCGCCCGGAACCCAGCGCCTCGACCTGTGGAGTGCCGACGATCATCCCGCCGCCATGAATCCACAGCAATGCCGGTCGAGTCGATGCACGCTCGAGCGGTGTGGTGACGAGCACGCGCACCGGCGGCTCACCGACGTAACGCTCGGTCACTGTGACACCGGGCCCCGACCTGGTGCGCAGACTGAACAACAACCGAATGACGGGCAATGTCCGTTCGGTGAACGGCACGGCGGTGAAAGGCAGGACCGGGCTGCGCAGGTCCGCCCGCACGGCCGCCATGGCGTCCCGCATCGCTAAGTATTGGCGGGCAGCCAAGGCGGCCGTCCCCAGAATGGCTGCCGCGGCAAGCTTCTTCACGCAGGCAGCTTAATCCTTTGGACCAAGCAGCAGATCGGCGTCGAAACAGGTGTGGTCGCCGGTGTGGCACGCCCCGCCGACCTGGTCGACCTCGAGCAGCACCGTGTCGCCGTCGCAGTCCAGCCGCACCGAGTGCACGTACTGGGTGTGGCCCGACGTCTCGCCCTTGACCCAGTGTTGCTGGCGTGAGCGCGAGTAGTACGTGGCCTTGCGGGTTTCCAGTGTGCGGGCAAGCGCGATGTCGTCCATCCACGCCACCATCAGCACCTGGCCGGTGGCGCGCTCCTGCGCCACCGCCGTGAACAGACCATTGGCGTCGCGTTTCAGCCGCGACGCAATTCCGGCATCAAGCGTCATTGCCGCACCACGATCCCTTCTGCCGCCATCGCCGCCTTGACCTCGCCGATGGTGAGTTCGCGGAAGTGGAACACACTGGCGGCCAGTACGGCGTCGGCACCTGCAACAACGGCAGGCGCGAAATCTTCCACCGCGCCCGCCCCTCCGCTGGCGATCATGGGAACGGACACCGCGCCGCGCACCGCCCGCAGCATCTTCAGGTCGAAACCGGCCTTGGTGCCGTCGTAGTCCATCGAGTTCAGCAGGATCTCCCCGACGCCGAGTTCGGCTCCGCGGGTGGCCCATTCGATCGCGTCGATCCCAGTGCCCCTGCGGCCGCCGTGCGTGGTGACCTCCCAGCCCGAGGGCGTCGGCTGCTGGTCCCCTGGAACGGTGCGGGCGTCGACCGACAGCACGATGCACTGCGACCCGAACTGGCGGGACAATTCCGCGAGCAGTTCCGGGCGGGCGATCGCGGCGGTGTTGACCGCCACCTTGTCGGCGCCCGCCCGCAGCAGCACGTCGACGTCTGCGACCGACCGCACCCCGCCGCCGACGGTGAGCGGGATGAACACCTGCTCGGCGGTGCGTTTGACGACGTCGAGCATGGTGGCGCGGCCTGACGACGACGCCGTGACGTCCAGGAACGTCAGCTCGTCGGCGCCCTCTGCGTCGTAGGCGGCCGCGAGCTCGACGGGATCGCCTGCATCGCGCAGGTTTTCGAAGTTGACGCCCTTGACCACCCTGCCGTCGTCGACGTCCAGGCACGGGATGATGCGCACCGCAAGATCTCTGGGGTTCATCAGTACTCCCCCGGATCGCCGACGGCGTTCATGAGTTCCAGGAGTTCGCCGTGCACGCCGGGCGCCGCGACCAGCGCCGAGCGCGACTTGGTGGTCCAGGCGCTGCCGTCCAAGTCCGTGACGATGCCTCCTGCTGCTCGCACCAGAGCGACGCCAGCCGCGTGATCCCACACATGGGCACCGAAACTGATTGCGCCGCCGAGTATTCCGGAGGCGGTGTACGCGAGGTCGATGCCCGTGGCGCCGTGCATTCGCATCCGCGAGCACGTCCGGCTCAGGTTCTCGATCACGGCGAGCCGGTAGCGACCCGGCACCCTGCCACGGGAGTCGACGTTGAACGTGCTGACCCCGACGACGGAGTCGGCCAACTTTCCTGGCGCCAACGGAGGTTGCTCGACGCCGTTGCTGCGCAGGGGCTGCCCGACGATGCCGGTGAACCGCTCACCGGTGAACGGCACCCAGGTGAGGCCCGCCACCGGCTCACCGTCACGAACCAGACCAAGCAGGATCGCTGCCATCGGTGAGCCCGCGGCGTAGTTGAACGTGCCGTCGATCGGGTCGAGCACCCACACCAGCGGTGAATCGACGTCGGCGCCACCGAACTCCTCGCCGTGCACCTCGATCCCGGTCTTGGCGTTGAGCGCCTCGACCACCTGGCGTTCGATGGCCAGGTCGATCTCGGTCGCGAAGTCGTTGCCCTTCTTCTGCACTGCAGAGTCGGCACGGTGGCCTTCGACGAACGGCTTGGCGGCGTCGTCCAAGATTGCGGCGGCCTGTGCGACAAGGGCGTCGAGGTCGGTCTGGTCCAGCGCCATCGAGGTCCTACTGCGCCACCGCGGCAAGCGCCTGCGGCAACGTGAAACGTCCTGCGTACAAGGCTTTCCCGACAATGGCGCCTTCTACGCCGCGGTCAACCAGCGTGGCGATCGCGCGAATGTCGTCGACGCTGGAGACTCCGCCGGAGGCGATCACAGGGGCTTCGGTGCGCTCGGTGACCTTGCTGAGCAGCTCGAGATTGGGACCATTCAGCGTGCCGTCCTTGGTGACGTCGGTCACGACGAAACGTGGGCACCCTTCGCTGTCAAGGCGTTCCAGAACGTCCCACAGGTCACCTCCGTCGGTCTCCCAACCGCGGCCGCGAAGCCGGTGCTCGCCGTCGACGATCTTCACATCGAGACCGACGGCGATCTTCTCGCCGTGCTCGGCGACCACCTTGGCGCACCACTGCGGGTTCTCCAGCGCCGCGGTGCCGAGGTTCACACGGGCGCAGCCAGTCGCCAGCGCTGCCGTGAGTGACTCGTCGTCGCGGATGCCGCCCGACAGCTCGACCGCGACGTCGAGCTTGCCGACCACCTCGGCCAGCAGTTCGCGGTTGGAGCCGCGGCCGAACGCGGCGTCCAGGTCGACGAGGTGGATCCACTCCGCGCCGTCGCGCTGCCAATTCATGGCGGCGTCCAGCGCGGAGCCGTACTCGGTTTCGCTGCCTGCCTGCCCCTGCACGAGGCGCACGGCGCGGCCGTCGACCACGTCGACAGCGGGCAGAAGTATCAATTTCACGGCGGTCAACCTAGCGCCCCGATCCAATTGGCCAGCAACGCGGCACCGGCGTCGCCGCTCTTCTCCGGGTGGAACTGGGTGGCGGAAAGCGGTCCGTCCTCCACCGCGGCGAGGAACGGCACGTTATGGGTGGCCCAGGTCAGCAGCGCGTCCGGATTGCCCTCCCACTGCTGCGCGGCGTAGGAGTGCACGAAGTAGAACCGGGTGGTGGGGTCGATGCCGTCGAACAGCGTGGTGCCCGCCGGTGCATCGACGACGTTCCAGCCCATATGCGGAATCACCGGTGCGTCCAGCCGGACCACGGCGCCGGGCCACTGCCCGCACCCGGTGGTCTCCAGGCCGAACTCCACGCCGCGGGCGAACAGGATCTGCATGCCAACGCACACGCCGAGCACCGGTCGGCCCGCCGCGACTCGATCGGCGATGATTTTGTCCCCGCTGATCTTTCGCAGGCCGGTCATGCACGCCTCGAACGCACCGACCCCTGGCACGACGAGTCCGTCGGCGTTGCGCGCCGCATCGGCGTCGGCGGTCACCTCGACATCGGCGCCGACCCGCTCGAGCGCCCGTTGCGCGGATCGCAGGTTGCCAGAGCCGTAGTCCAGGACGACGACTTTTGATGTCACAGCGTGCCTTTGGTTGACGGCACGCCGGTGACGCGCGGGTCGTATTCGACGGCTTGGCGCAGTGCACGGGCGACGGCCTTGTACTGCGCCTCGGTGATGTGGTGCGGATCGCGCCCGTACAACGTGCGCACGTGCAGCGCGATGCGGGCATTCATCGCGATGGTCTCGAACACGTGCCGATTGATGACCGTGTGATAGGGCACCTCCGAACCCGCGATCGTGCTGTGCAGCATGTGATCCGGCTCGCCGGTGTGCACGCAGTACGGCCGGCCCGACACGTCGACGGCCGCGTGCGCGAGCGTCTCGTCCATCGGGATCCATGCGTCGCCGAACCTGCGGATGCCCTTCTTGTCGCCGAGCGCCTGGCCCAGCGCCTGGCCCAGCACGATCGCCGTGTCCTCGATGGTGTGATGGCCCTCGATCTCGACGTCGCCCTTGGCGCGCACCGTCAGGTCGAAGCTGGCGTGGCTTCCGAGCGAGGTCAGCATGTGGTCGTAGAACGGCACGCCGGTGTCGATGTCGGCGATGCCACTCCCGTCGAGGTCGAGCTCGACGACGATGTCGGATTCCTTGGTCTTGCGTTCGATCTTCGCGCGACGGTGTTTGCTCACTGTGCTCCTATTTCGGCGCTGGCTTTGAGCAGCGCGTCGTTCTCCTCGGCCAGCCCCGTGGTGGCGCGCAGGTATCCGGGGATACCGACGTCGCGGACGAGGATGCCCGCGTCCAGATAGCGCTGCCAAGTTGCTGGCGCGTCGGCGAATTCGCCGAAAAGAACGAAGTTGGCGTCGCTGGGAATCACCCGGAAACCCATGTCGGTCAACGCTTCTGTGACACGGTCACGTTCGGCGATCAGCTTCGCGACGCTGCCAAGTGTGTCGTCGGCGTGCCGCAGTGCCGCACGGGCGGCCGCCTGGGTGACCGACGACAGGTGATACGGCAGCCGCACCAGCAGCATCGCATCGATGACAGCGGGCGCGGCGATCAAGTAGCCCAGCCGGCCGCCTGCGAACGCGAACGCCTTGCTCATCGTGCGGGTGACGACGAGCTTGGTCGGATACTCGTCGATCAGCTTGACTGCACTGGGCTGGGACGAGAATTCGCCGTAGGCCTCGTCGAGAATCAGGATTCCTGTGTTCATCGCGTCGAGCAGGCGGCGCAGCTCGACGAGCGGAACGCTTTGTCCCGACGGGTTGTTGGGGCTCGCGACGAAGACGATGTCTGGCGTGTGCTCCTTGATCGCCTGCACCGCTAAGTCGGTGTCGAGGCTGAAGTCGTCGGCGCGGTTGGCCACCAGCCACGCGGTCTGGGTGCCGTCGGAGATGATCGGGTGCATCGAATACGACGGCACGAAACCGATCGCGCTGCGCCCAGGGCCGCCGAACGCCTGCAACAGCTGTTGCAGTATCTCGTTGGAACCGTTTGCAGCCCATAGGTTTTCGACGCTGAGCTCAGTACCGGTCTTCGCGGTCAGGTAGGCGGCCAGG
>Ga0075364_10000436_pt1 | contig 20880 bp, 12 predicted proteins | sample EndMetdeltDD1764_FD_71517 | JGI IMG/M metagenome (GOLD analysis project Ga0075364, IMG submission 71517) | Populus endosphere microbial communities from Tennessee, USA - Endosphere MetaG P. deltoides DD176-4 | ecosystem: Host-associated > Plants > Roots > Endosphere | place: USA: Tennessee...
ACGATATGGCTGGGGTTCGGCATATGCGGAATGCCCTTGGCATCCAGCATGCCGCGCAGCTTGCGCACGCGTTCCTGATGACGGGCGCGCTCGAACTGGCTGTTCTTGAGATGGCGGATCGAAGCGATTGCACCGGCAGCCAGTGCCGGCGGCAGCGCAGTCGTGAAGATGAAGCCCGATGCGAAGGAGCGGACGAAATCGCACAGCGCGGTCGAAGCAGTGATATAACCACCCATCACGCCAAAAGCCTTGCCGAGCGTACCTTCGATAACCGTCACGCGATCCATCAGGCCTTCGCGCTCGGCAATGCCACCACCGCGCGGGCCATACATGCCAACGGCATGCACTTCATCGAGATAGGTCATCGCGCCATACTTGTCGGCGAGATCGCAGATTTCCTTGATCGGCGCGATATCGCCATCCATCGAATAGACGCTCTCGAACGCAATCATCTTGGGCGCATTCGGATCAGCGGCCGCAAGCTTGGCTTCCAGATCGGCAAGATCGTTATGCTTCCAGATGACGCGCTCGCACTTGGCGTAACGAATGCCTTCGATCATCGAGGCATGGTTCAGCGCGTCGGAAAAGATGATCATGCCCGGGATCTTCTGGCCGAGTGTGCCCAGAGCCGCCCAGTTGGACATATAACCGGAATTGAAGATCAGGCCGGCTTCCTTGCCGTGCAGGTCCGCGAGCTCACGCTCCAGAACAACGTGGTAGTGGGTGGTTCCAGAAATATTCCGGGTGCCTCCCGCACCCGCGCCACAGTGATCTATGGCTTCGTGCATGGCGGCAAGAACGGCAGGATGCTGACCCATGCCGAGATAATCGTTGGAACACCAGACGGTGACATCCTTGGTGCCATCGGGCGTGTGGTGCGTCGCTCGCGGGAAACTTCCGCGCTGGCGCTCCAGATCTGCAAACACGCGATAACGGCCTTCCTGATGAAGTCCATCCAACTCGTTTTTGAAAAATGCCTCGAAATCCATGTCAAACTCCAGAACTGCACGTTTTTTTTGTGAGTTCTGCCTTTTCTTCCGTCAACCCCAGCGATGCCTTAATAGGATACCCTGCGGCAATTGGCCCACTTTTTTGAACTGTTCTAGTCAAAAGATAGAGAGGCCATACTCGTCTGTATTGATCGATGTCAAATTTTGACGAATTGCATTTTCTGCGGCCCGGCTCGAAACCATCCACAATCCGGCGAGGCCGGCGCGCTACCACACTATGGACATATGCAGGGTACATCCTATTTTCTGTCAGGACGATGATGCTGCCGGGATGCGGTGAGAGGCGAGATCACTCCCTGCAGCCGTCTTCAACACATTGGAGAGAGATTATGAAAAAACTGATGGTTCTCGCTCTGGCCGGCCTTTCGCTGGCGAGCTGCACCCAGACTGAAAAAGGCGCCGGCATCGGCGCTGCATCCGGCGCAGTGATCGGCGGCCTTGCAACCGGCAACGTTCGTGGTGCGGCGGTCGGCGGCGCAATCGGTGGCGTTGCAGGTGCCGTGATCGGTAATGTCTCGGAACAGCCGGGCCAGTGCTACTACCGCGACCAGTACGGCCGTCGTTACATCGACAGCTGCCCGCGCGGCGGTTACTGAGCCGTTCGACACCGAATTGTACGGTTTTAAGCCCGCGGAACATCACCGCGGGCTTTTTCGTGTCGGTTAATTGTTGAGACCGATGGCCGCAGCCTGCGGTAGATCAATCACAAGATAATCGCAACCAGATTAGCCAGCAGCCGCTATCAAGCGCTGCGCATCTCCTTCGTGAAATCGCAGCTTTTCAGCTTTTCCACTCAAGGATATTGCATGAACGCCAATACATTTTCCAACCAGATCGGTGCGGCAGAACCTGCCGCCCATACCCACGGCACACACGGCAACCCCGCCGTCGTGGGCCTTGCCGGTTTCGGCATGACCACCATCCTTCTTCAGTTCCACAATGTCGGCTGGGCATCGCTCGGCCCCGTCATCTGGACCGGCCTCATTTTTGGTGGCCTCGCCCAGCTGATTGCAGGTTTGCATGAAGGCAGGATCGGCAACAATTTCGGCTACACAGCCTTTACGTCCTATGGATGTTTCTGGATCGCCCTTTGCCTCATTCAGATCGGCAATGCGACCGGCCTCTTTCCCGTCAGCCATTCGGATGTCGGCTGGTTCCTTGTTATCTGGACGATCTACACCGCCGTCATGACACCCGGCGCAATGCGGAACAGTACTGGCCTCGGCCTAGTCTTCATCACATTGCTGATCGGCTTCATCCTGCTTGTGATCGGCCATTTCGGACCGGCAATATTCAACGTCATTGCCGGCTACGAGCTCATGCTGTGTGGAGCACTGGCTCTATACGTCATGGCACACACGATCTACAAGGATGCCTTCGGCCGAGACCTTCTGCCTGTCGGAAAACCGATGATAGGTTAAGCCCGAACCAGCTTGGAAACATCGAGCCTCAGCCAACGTGGCTCGATGTTTTTGCCCGCAATTGCGCGGCTATCACGCAACACCCCTCCTCTAATACCCGCATTTTTTTCCGGAAAGATTCGACCTGGCTCATTAAAAGACATATGTTGCCCCTGTTTTTGCGAATAAATTAGCATCTGAGACAAACGGCAAAGACCGGCGAGGGCGGAAACATAACTGTACTGAGGAAACGCCTCCGGACGGCACCGCTCGCTCGATTCGCTTCTCGCGGCGCGACCGTTCTGGCGCTGGCATTAGCGACGACAAGCTCTCCGGTTCTTGCTCCGCAGGCACATGCGCTCAAGATTTTTGGCCTGACCTTGTTCGAAGGCGACAAGGACGAGGTCGAAGTCATCGATCCCGTTCGATATGATGTGACGTTTCGGGCCAACGATGCCGACGGCGATCTGAAGGATCGCCTTGAAAATGCGGCCTCGCTGGTGTCCGACAAGGAAAATCCCGTTTCGGGCGATCTCGGCATCGTCATCAAGGCGCGCGAAGACCGCGACCGTCTGGTTGCCGTGCTTTTCGAAGAAGCGCGTTACGGCGGCATCGTCAGCATCACCATAGCCGGTCAGGATATAGACAACCTGCCGCCAAACCCGAGCTTCGATCGCAGCAAACCAATTCCCGTAACCGTCTCGGTCGAACCCGGCCCTGTCTTCAAACTCGGCAGGATCACCATGTTGGGCGATGCGGCCGGTCTCGATCCTGAAAAATACGATCTCGTGCCCGATGGCAAGGCTGGCTCACGCCTGATCATCAAGGCCGGAGAAACCATCGTCCGTGACTTGAAGAACGAAGGCCGGCCGTTGGCGCAACTGGCCAAACGGGAAGTCGTGGCCGATCACGCCACCCAAAAAGTTGACGTGACGCTGGATGCACGCGGCGGCCCGGTCGCGCCATTCGGCAGCGTCGCGGTCAAAGGCGCGCGCGCCGTCGATCCCGACTTCATCCGCAGATATTCCCGCCTCGATCAGGGACAGCAATATTCTACGGAACAGATGAAGAAGGCGGCCGACCGGCTGCGCGAACTCAGCGTATTCTCCAGCCTCACCATTCAGGAAGACAAGGCGCTGGCTCCGGACGGGTCCATTCCGCTGTCGATCGAAGTGTCCGAAGGCAAATTTCGGTATTTCGGTTTCGGCGCAGAATATTCGTCGCTCGATGGCGGCGGCCTTTCCGGTTACTGGGGCCATCGCAACCTGCTCGGACAGGCGGAATCGCTGCGCGTTGAAGGCGAGGTTTCAGGCCTCGGCGCAACCTCCGGCACCGATTTCGGCGAACTCAACTATCGCGCCGGTGTCTACTTCAAGAAACCAGGCATGTTTCTGCCGCAGGTCACCTTCGATGCAAGCGTGGAAGCGAAGACGGAAAATTACGACACCTATGATGCCGAATCGGTCACGGCTCTCGGTCAGTTTACCTATGAGCTGACCGATCAGGACAAGTTCACCGGCGGCGGAGAAATCGCCTACACCCAGACGAAGGATGTCTACGGCAACAACGACTATCTGACGTTCAGCCTGCCGATCTCTTATGAGCGCGACGCCCGCGACAACAAACTCGACCCGACCGAAGGTTATTACGGCACACTTTCGGCCAAGCCGAGCTACGAAGCCCTGAACGGCAGCGTATTCTCGTCATTCGAAGGCTCTATTTCCGGATATCTCGGCCTCGGCCAGGAAGACCGTATCGTTCTGGCCGCCAAACTTGCCGCAGGAACACTGATCGGCGGTGATGGTTTGGCAAGCATCCCGGCAACGCGACGTTTTTATGCAGGCGGCGGCGGGTCGGTGCGCGGTTATTCCTATCGCGAAATCTCGCCCTATAACGACGATAACGAAGCCCTTGGTGGACGTTCCTACATGCTGACCTCTCTGGAAGCGCGAATAAAAATTACCGACTCGATCGGAATTGTGCCGTTTTTGGATGTCGGTACGGTCGCCACCGAAATCGTGCCTGATTTCTCCGATATCCGCATGGGCGCCGGTATCGGCCTTCGCTACGCAACGCCGTTCGGGCCGTTGCGTATCGATTTTGCCCTGCCGCTTGATCGATATGAAGGCGGTAGCTCATACGGCATCTATGCAGGCATAGGGCAGTCGTTCTAAGAGAATGCAGCGAGCCCAAAGGGCAAGTGGAAAGGTCTGATCTCGTTCGATGACAGTATTGTTTCGCCTGATGAAGTGGGTCATGCGCGCCGTTGCCGGTGTCGCCGCGATTCTGCTTGTTCTGGCCGTGGCGGTCATCCTGTTTGTCGGGCTTGTTCCAGCCGGCGGACGCATGGCTGCCGACACCATTTCCTCGCTCGTTTCAACCCCTGAGCAGACAATCAGGATCTCCCGTTTGAAGGGCGTCCTGTCCGGCCGTCTACGGATTGAAAGCGTTACTCTTGCAGACCGCGAAGGCCCTTATGGCGAGATCCGCAATATTGCCGTCGACTGGTCTCCGCTTGCCCTTCTGACCACCACGTTCCATGCCGAACGCGTTGCCATCCAGTCTGTTTCGCTTACCCGTGCCGCTGTCGAAAGCCAAACACCAGCAGAAACGAAAACGACGGGCAGCAGCAGCGGTTTTTCGCTTCCCGTCGAATTAAAGATCGACCGGTTCGAACTTCCTGACATTCGCCTGGCAGAAGCCTTTGCCGGGCGCGATTTTTCCATCGCCGCCAATGGCGCCATCAACGCGACCTCCGAGCGGATCGGCCTGAATTTTGCGGCCCATCGGCAGGATCTGCCCGACGCAATGGCGCAAGCCGACATCGTTTATGCGCCTGCTCAAAACGAACTGAAATTGCAGGCATCAATTGCCGAACCTCAGGGTGGTCTGATTGCACGTCTGCTGCGTTTGCCCGGCAATCCGTCCGTGGCGATGGCGCTGGATGGCAGCGGCCCGCTTTCCAACTGGGCCGGCCAGCTGGATGGCAATGTCGATGGCGCACCGATCATCAGCATCAACGGCAAACACACGCTCACCGACACCGGCCGCCATCGTCTTGAACTGACCGGCGGCGGTCAGTTGCAGGAAATGTTGCCACCTGCCCTGCGCCCGTTTTTTGCCGGCATAACCGCCATCGACGTCGCCACCCGTTTCGGTAATGGCGAACGCATCGATATCGACAAGGGCAATATCAGCACAGGCGCGTTAAAGATCGCCGCTTCCGGTGCGCTGGACCAGCGGGGCGATAACAGCCTGACCGCCAGCGTGGCCGGCGCAAACGGCCCGATTGCCATCAACTGGCCGCTCCAGCCAAACCAGCAGGCGCGCCTGTCGATAGACAATGTCAATTTCACACTGACGGGTGCGGCCACCTCCGCGCGGTTTAATGCGACTGCTGCGATCCGTTCCGCCGATCTGCCGCAAGGGCATTTCGAACAGGTTCGCCTTCAGGCCGAAAGCGAGGACCTCGATCTCATCGAGCGCGCCGGCAGCATCCGTAGCCGGCTTACATTCGCACGTTCTGCCTTTGCCAATGCCGAACTGGACCGCGTCATTCGCGCGCCGTTTACACTGGATGCGCCTATTCGCCTTGCCCTCCCGGCAATCGGCCTCGATGCGGCAACGATCGAAAGCCCCAACCTCAACGGCACGATCAGTGGTGCTTACGACCTGTCGAAACAGGCGGTAACCGGCAATATCCGCATGACGGCTAACCCGGCCTCGCTGCCGCCTGCCATTGCCGGAAAATTTTCCGATGCAATCAGCGCAGAGGCTTATGTCAATGCTGTCATCGGCGGCCGCATGGCGCTTGAGAACCTGGCCATTCGGTCGGGAACAGTGGACGGCCACGGCAATGTTGCGATCGAAAACGGTACGATCAATGCAAGGATTGCTGGCCGCCTGCCGGATATCAGCAAACTTCGACCGGACGCCAAGGGCGCTGCCGGATATGATATCGCCGCGACCGGTCCCTTGTCGGCCATGACGGTCAAGGGCGTGGTCAATTCGGCCGAAGCCCGCGTTTCTGGCCGTTTGATCGAAGCATTCAGCATCAATGTCGACGGCGTCGCAGACCCGGCAGCACCACGCGGACGTATCGGCCTGACAACGCGCGTCGATGGCAAGCAGATCGAGGCAGGTTCCGACGTTGCTTATGTCAGCAATCGCCTGTCGGCATCGAACATGCAGCTTAATGTCGGCGCCAACAAACTGACGGGCGCGCTCGATTTTTCGGAACAGTTCCTGCCGCAGGGCAATCTGGAATTCGACTTCCCGGAACTCGCACTGCTCGCCTCCTTTGCCGGCCAGCAGCTTCAGGGTGATCTGCGTGGTACAGTGAACCTCGTGAATGGCGGTGGCACACCATCTGTAACCATCAAGGCAAACGGCACGTCGCTCACCCGCGGCGTGGTCGCTGTTGCCTCGCCGGTGGTAGATCTGAGCCTGCCAGACCTGCGAGCCCTGACTGCGGAGGGTACAATTCGTGCCGCCAGCATTGGCGTCGGTGCGCAGGCCCTGACGGACGTTGTTCTCGGCGTCAACAAGAACGATACGGCGACAACTTTCGATCTTGCCGCGCAATTCGATACAGCACCGCTTTCATCGGCGGGCTCGATCACCCCGACTGCCCGTGGCATGACTGTCGCAATCGATCACTTCACCGCAAAGCCTCGCGGCATCGACGTGGCGCTCGCACGCCCTTCGAATATCGACATTGTCGATGGTAACGTCAGCCTCTCCCAACTCACCATCAATGCCGGCAACGGCCGGGTGGTGCTGGACGGACGGGCCGGCAACGATCTGAACCTCACGGCCACCGTCACCACGCTACCGGCAACGCTTGCCAACGCTTTCGTACCGAATATCGACGCGGCCGGCGCCATCACCGGCAAGATCGTGGCAAGCGGCACAACAGCCGCACCGGTCGTGCGTTACGACCTGCAATGGAGCGATGCGCAACTGCGGCAGACAAAGGCCGCAGGTATCGCCCCCTTCCTGATCGAGGCAAACGGCCAGCTTCAGAACAATGTCGTCACGCTCGGCACCACACGCCTCACCAACCCCGACGGCCTCTCGCTTGCAGCCAATGGCTCAATCGGCCTAAAGGACGACGGTCCCGGCCTGAATGTGAATGCCGAAATCGGCGCTCTGCCGGCAAAACTCGCCAACGGTTTTCAACCCGGTCTGGATGCAGCCGGCACGATTTCGGGTTCTGCCAATGTCACCGGCACAACTGCCGCACCCGCTGTCGCTTTCGATTTTGCCCTGCGTGATGCCGCCATTCGCCAGACACGGCAGGCTGAACTTGGTCCGCTTGCCGTAACGGCCAAGGGTCGGTTCGAAAACAACCGCGTTACGCTTGAAGCTCTTTCGGGCACCGGCGAAAATCTCGGTCTCTCGGCCAATGGCTGGCTCGACCTGAGCGGCGAGCGTCCGCTGTCTCTGGACGCCACGATTTCGGCACTGCCGGCAAAGCTGGCAAATGCCTTCAACCCTTCGGTAAAGGCCGCCGGCTCCTTTTCCGGCACCGTTAATGCCAGCGGCAATCTCTCCGCTCCCAATGCGGTTGTCGACCTGACCGGCGCAAATCTTTCCCTCGGTCAGGGTTCAACGGCGTTGAGTGGCCTTCAGGCGCGCCTCAAGGGCCGTCTCGAAAATCAGGCCATCACGCTGGATGAAACCACCCTGACGGGACCGCAGGGCTTATCGCTTGCAGCGCGTGGCAATGCCGCCCTTTCCGGTGATCGTAAACTCGATATCCGCGCTGACCTCGCTTCGGTGCCGGTAGCACTTGCCAATCTGTTCCGCCCCGATCTCGAGGCCAGCGGTGCCATCAATGGCACGGTCACCGCATCCGGCACCGTCGATGCGCCGAGTGTTCGTTACGATCTGGCAACCACCGAAATTCAGACCCGCCAGACACGCCAGGCCGGTGTTTCTGCTTTGCAGATGAAGGCCAAGGGCAATTTCGACAACGGCACCGCAACGCTTGAAGAAACGACCGTTACCGGCTCAGGCGGTCTGTCTGCTTCCGCAACCGGACGCGTGATCGTCAACGGCGCATCCGATGCCCCGGCAATCGATGTCAATGCCGATATTGCCGCTTTGCCTGCCAGCCTCGCCAACGGCTTTGTGCCCGGTCTCGATGCAAGCGGCATCATTGCTGGCAAGGTTACCTCTACAGGCACTGCCGAAGCCCCTGCCATCCGATACGATCTGCGCTGGAACGATCTTGCCCTGCGCCAGACACGCGCCGCAGGCTTGCAGGCGCTTGAACTGAGCGCAGTCGGCACATTCACGCAGGGCACAGCAAACCTCGAAAGCGCGAGGCTCAGCGGCCCTTCCGGCATAGTGCTCGACGCCAAGGGTTCCTTAAGCCTTTCCGGTGACCGGCCGATCGATATATCCGCCAATGTCGCTTCCCTGCCGGCAGGTCTTGCGAACTCTTTCCTCCCCGGCATCCAAACCGGCGGCGACATTACCGGCTCGGTAACGGCAAAGGGCACAATGGCCATGCCGGCCGTGCGCTACGATTTGCAATGGAACGGCGCTGAAATTCGCCGTCAGGGCTCTGCCGGTATTTCCGGCATGAACCTGAAAGCAGCCGGCAATTTTGAGAACAACACCCTCACTCTGGCGGAAACACGCCTGACCGGTCCGCAGGGCATGTCGTTGACCGCTGGTGGCCGTGTGGTTCTCGGCGGCAAGGCCGGCCCTGTGCTCGACGTCAATGCCGATATCAACGCGCTTCCCGCCAGCCTCGCCAACGGGTTCGTTCCCGATCTCGATGCCGGAGGCAAGATCACCGGCAAGATCACGGCCCTCAACAATGCATCCACACCCGGCGTGCAGTTCAACCTTGCCTGGGATGATGCAGCAGTCAGACAGACCCGCTCTGCCGGTCTCGCGCCCTTCCGCATTACAGCCAATGGCCGCTTCGAAAACAACACCGTTACCGTCGATACCCGTCTTTCCGGCCAATCCGGTCTGGCCATTTCCGGCAACGGTTCGGTCGGTCTTGCCGGTAATCAACCGCTCAATCTCAAGATCAACGGCGGTGTGCCTTTTGCCCTTCTCGGCGCACAGCTCGCGGGACAGGGCTTTGTGCTCGAAGGCAATGGCAATATCGATGTGACAGTCGGCGGCACGGCCGCGGCGCCGCAGATCACCGGTTCGGCCAACACGTCAGGTTCCAGACTGATCGACGTACGGCGCAATCTGGCCCTTGAAAATCTTGGCGCCAATATCGCCTTCAATCGCGATCAGGCGACGCTTTCATCAGTGACGGCAAACCTTTCCACCGGCGGCACCGTGTCCGCGCAGGGCACGATCGGCATCAATCCTGCAGCCGGCCTGCCGGCCGACCTGACGGTGACCCTTGCCAAGGCGACCTATGTGGACGGTCAGCTTCTGGCATCGACGGCTGACGGCCAGTTGACGGTGAAAGGGCCACTTCTCACCAATGCCATTCTCGGCGGCAGGCTGAACCTCTCGAAGACGTCGATCACCGTTCCGGCAAAGCTTCCATCCTCACTGGCAGAACTCAACATCAAGCAGAAGAATGCGCCTGCGGATGTCCGTCGTCAGATGGCGGAAATCCAGCCCAAGGGCGGCAGCGGCAGTTCTTCCGCACTCGGTCTCGATCTCACTATCAGCGCACCGAGCGGTATCTTTGTGCGCGGACGCGGCATCGATGCGGAACTGGGCGGCGAATTGACCGTCACCGGCACCTCGGCAGCCCCCAATGTCTCCGGTGGTTTCGAAATGCGCCGTGGCCGTATCGTCATCCTGACCAAACGACTGGATTTCACCGAGGGCAAGATCACCTTCGGCGGTGGCCTGATCCCTGTCCTCGACATGGAAGCCGATACCACGTCGCAGCAGACCACCATCACCGTCAATGTTGCGGGCGTTGCCAACGATCCGGATATCAGCTTCTCTTCCTCGCCGGCCCTGCCGCAGGATGAAGTTCTGGCCCGCCTCGTCTTCGGCCAGTCCATGTCGAAACTGTCACCGCTACAGATCGCCCAGCTCGCAGAAGCCGTCACCCAGCTGGCCGGTGGCGGCTCTAGCTCGCTGCTGGATAAACTGCGCGCCAATCTCGGCGTCGATGATCTCGACATCAACACCGACTCGAGCGGCCAGACGACCGTCTCAGTCGGCCGTTACATCAACGATCGCACCTATCTGCAGCTCGAGCAGGGCGGCAAGGCGGGCGCTCGCGCCGTCATCAATCTCGATGTCGGGCGCGGCGTCAAACTGAAGGCCGGTGCCGGCGGTGATGGCGGTTCGGCCGGTGTCTTTTATGAAAAAGAATACTGATCGCAAAAAGCGTACAGCGGATAGCCGCTAACCGGCTGATTCCACGCCACGTTTCAAAATCGATTTAGATTTGAGAAATACTCTTGCCCTACAGTAACGGTCGAATCGATCGACAGCACATCCCGTGCCATCGGCGACAAGGTTTTTCGGCAACGGTCGCGGCGCCATGTCTGCTTGCGTCCGCTCCCGTCCAGTAAGGGCAATGGGGTAGAGTTTTGATGGCTACGACGATCAATTCCGTCAGCTATGGCGATGAGAACCTGGAGATCATCGCCTTCCGTCTGCACGATCAGGAATTCTGCGTGAAAACGACGACCATCCGCGAAATCCGCGGCTGGGCACCGTCGACGCCGATCCCGCACGCACCGGCCGACGTCATCGGCGTCATGAACCTGCGCGGCTCCGTTATTCCGATCATCGATCTGGCCTACAAGCTCGGCATGAAGAGCACTGTTGCCAATGAGCGCAGCGCCATCGTCGTCGCCGAAGTCCATAACATGGTCATCGGCATGCTGGTCGATCGCGTATCCGACATCCTGACGATTTCCGCGAGCCAGGTTCAGCCGGTACCGGAAGTTTCCGCCTCCTTCGACAAGGCATTCTCGGAGGGCGTGATCGCCAACGAAAATGGCATGATCTGCTTCCTGAACCTTGCCAAGATGTTCAAGGGCACGGAAGCGGAAGACCTCGCAGCGTGATCTCTTTTCTTCGCTAAGACATGTATTGACGGCCGCCGCTCCCATACGGCGGCCGTTTTGTTTTCAGGGCGTCCAGCGACCTGATCGATACAATGCGAAATACTGTGAGCGACGTTCACTTTATTTCAATTTATTATTAAGTTTTAAATGTCTAAATAAACCCTGAGATGAATTGTCGGTTGTATTCGCCTGCCTCCAGACGAACCGACGAGACGCAGAAGCCCTTGGGAGCGAAGCATGTTCGGACTTGGCACGTCAGGCGCACAGCACGTTGTCGACGCATTATCCAGATCGCAGGCGATTATCGAGTTTGATCTTCAAGGCAATATTCTCGCTGCGAACGAAAACTTCTGTAAAGCGCTCGGTTATCGCCTCGAAGAAATCAAGGGTAAACACCACAGCATCTTCTGCGATCCGGCTTATGTAGCCTCCGCAGAATATCGTCAGTTCTGGTCCACCCTCAGTTCCGGAAAATTCGATGCGGGAGAATATAAGCGCATCAGCAAAACCGGCGAGGAAATCTGGATCCAGGCCTCCTACAACCCGGTATTGCGCGGCGGCAAGCCGATCAAGGTCGTAAAGATCGCGAGTGACGTTACCGCCATCAAGGTCAAAGCCACGGAAGATGCGGCTAAGCTTTCAGCCATATCGCATTCGCAGGCAGTCATCGAGTTTACGCCGCAAGGCGAAATCCTTGATGCCAACGAGAACTTCTGCCAGGGACTGGGCTACAGCCTCAGCGAGATCAAGGGGCAGCACCATCGTATGTTCTGCGCTCCTGCTTACGCTGCCTCTCAAGAATATGCCACCTTCTGGCAAAAACTCGCGGCAGGCGAATTTATCGCCGACGAGTTCGTGCGTTTCGGCAAGGGCGGCAAGGAAATCTGGATCCAGGCGGCCTATAATCCGATCCGCAACCTCAAGGGACAGGTCTACAAGGTGGTAAAGTTCGCCACCGACGTGACGCCTCGCATGAGTGCCATCAACAGCCTCGGCAGCGGCCTCAAGGCATTGGCCGATGGTGACCTTGAGCAACGCCTTGACATGACATTTGTGCCTAGCATGGAAGCAACAAGACACGATTTCAACGAGGTCGTCGCCAAACTGCGCGCCGCCATGCAGACCGTCGCCGAAAATGCCGCAGGTATTGCAGGCTCGTCCGGCGAGATCGCCGGCGCATCCGACGATCTCGCCCGTCGCACCGAGCAGCAGGCCGCATCACTGGAACAGACGGCCGCTGCGCTTGAACAAATCACGACCACGGTTTCCGACAGCAGCCACCGCGCCGATGAAGCGGGGCGATTGGTAACACTCACCAAGCAGAATGCCGAACAGTCCGGCCAGATCGTTCGCGACGCCATCGCCGCCATGGACCAGATCGCAAAATCATCCGGTGAAATCACCAATATCATCAGCGTCATCGACGAAATCGCTTTCCAGACCAATCTTCTGGCGCTGAATGCTGGCGTCGAGGCTGCCCGCGCCGGTGAGGCCGGTAAGGGATTTGCAGTCGTGGCTCAGGAAGTTCGCGAACTGGCACAGCGCTCGGCAACGGCCGCCAAGGAAATCAAGACGCTGATCAATGCATCCAGCGGTTATGTCTCGAACGGTGTCAGCCTTGTGGGCCAGACGGGTTCGGCACTCGGGGAGATCGTCGATCAGGTCGGCGCCATCCATGCCAATGTCGCAGCGATTGTCGAAGCCTCCCGCGAACAGTCGGCCAGCCTCAAGGAAATCAACCAGGCGGTCAACGTCATGGATCAGGCGACGCAGAAAAACGCCGCCATGGTGGAAGAAACCACGGCCGCCAGCCATTCACTCTCTTCGGAGGCGGAAAACCTGCGTCGCCTGCTGCAACAGTTCCGCATCGGGCAGTCGAACCTCAGAGCCGCTGCCTCACGCCACGAAGCGGCCGCTCCAACTCATCGTGCCTCATCTCCTCGATCCATCCCACATGTGGCACGTGGCGGGCAGGCAGTGGCAGTCGCCGCCGACGGATGGGAAGATTTCTGAGTTCAAAAAATCAGTAAGCGCTTAAAAAGATAAGGGCAGCCGAAGCTGCCCTTATCCATGTTTGAATTAATCTCGGACTTAACCGAACAGCGCAAAACTGCTCTTGATGGTCGTCCAGACACCCCACAGAAGCGGAATACCGACAACAGCCCATGCAAGAACCGCCTTGGCGTCGAGACCGCCGGTACCGATACCGAACGAGCCGGTCGGACCTGCATTGGCAGCGGCCGTCTTTGCCTGCAGCGATGCCACTTCTTCATCAGACATGAACCACTTGTCGCCAAGCGGACGTACCAGGAAGTTGGCGATGAGGCCAAGAGCCAGCATACCGGCAAGGATATACATCGTGCCGGTATAGAGTTCCGGACCCGGTGCAACGCCTGCGCTGATCTGCGCTTCGCGGATATAGTTGACGACGACCGGACCAAGGATGCCGGCGGTTGCCCATGCGGTCAGCAGACGGCCATGGATGGCGCCGACGAACTGCGTGCCGAAGATATCGGCAAGGTAAGCCGGAACCGTGGCAAAACCACCGCCATACATCGACAGGATGATGCCGAAGGCCAGCACGAACAGCGCCTTGTTGCCCATGTCGGCAAAGGTTGGAGCCAGCGTGTAGAGGATGATACCGAGGATGAAGAACGTGTAATATGTGTTCTTGCGACCCAGCTTGTCAGACAGCGATGCCCAGACAAAACGGCCACCGATGTTGAACAGCGAAATCAGACCGGTGAAGCCGGCAGCAATCGCTGCGATCTGCGTCTTCTGAGCTGCGTCGAGCTGCGAGAAGGTCAGGTCAGGCAGGCCGATCAGCGAACCGGCGAAGATTTCCTGCAGCATCGGCGAAGCCATGCCGATAACACCGATACCAGCCGAAACGTTCAGGCAAAGAACAGCCCAGATCAGCCAGAACTGCGGCGTCTTGTGCGCATCGCGCAGGTGAACGTGCTTGCTGGTGATCATGGTCGACTTGGAAGCCGGAGGCGTCCAGCCTTCCGGACGCCAGCCGGCCGGCGGAATGCGGTAGCCGAAAGCGCCGCCCATCATGAAGATGAAGTAGATGACGGCCATGACGACAAAAGTCTGCCAGACGCCGATCGATACATCCGTCTTGAAGAAGTTCATCAGCAGGTTTGCAAGCGGAGCACCGATCATCGCGCCACCACCGAAGCCCATGATGGCCATGCCGGTTGCCATGCCGCGACGGTCAGGGAACCACTTGATAAGCGTGGAGACCGGCGAGATGTAGCCGAGACCGAGGCCGATACCGCCAATGACACCGGCGCCAACCCACATCAGCCAGAGCTGATGGGTCAGAACGCCGAGAGCAGCAACGAGGATACCACCGCACCAGCAAAGAGCCGATACGAAGCCAGCCTTGCGCGGACCGACTTTTTCAAGCCAGCCGCCCCAGATGGCAGCCGAACAGCCAAGCAGGACGAAGAACAGCGTGTAGATCCAGCCGAGATCGGCAACACGCCAGTTGCACTCGGTGCTAAACAGGGCCGAAACGAGTGTCATGCTGGCGCAGGCCGCATCCGGCGTGCCGGGAATTGCCTTGGTCAACGGCAGCCAGAAAACGCTGAAGCCGTAGGCCATGCCGATGCAGAGATGGATGGCCAATGCTGCCGGCGGCACGAGCCAGCGATTGAAGCCAGGTTTTGCGATAATGCGTTCGCGGTCGAGCAGACCGGCATTACCCGCGGACGCTTCGCCCGCAGATGTTGCAACTGCCATGCGGAATTACTCCCTCTGGGAAAATCTGTTTTCGTGACGAACGCGACCGCCCCTCTCCCATCCGGCCGCATGAGATCATGCGCTGTCCCCCGGGGTGGGATCGGTCGGGCACTCGGCCATCGGTCTTGGGAGCAATGGATCAGCGCAGACGCGTTCTTGACGATTGCCAATAAACAACCGTCGCGCTCACCGATACGGCAAAATGCCGCACGCGCATGGGCAAACTAAAAAACTTGTTAATATTGCTGTTTACACCTTGCGGAATACGCGCAAGAAGAAAGCGCACTTGCGCCTTACAACCGGATACGATGGGCGTGGGTAAAAATCTCGAAATCCTCGCCGCGCGACAAGGCGACAAGAGTCATGCCCGCAGCCTCCGCCGTGCGGATCGCAAGTGCGGTTGGAGCAGAAATAGCGATCAGAACCGATGCACCGAGAATGGCCGTCTTCTGCACCATCTCCACCGAAATACGGCTGGTGACGACAACGGCGCCATCGTAACCTTTGTGACCTGACCGCAGCACGGCACCTGCGAGCTTATCGAGCGCATTGTGACGCCCGACATCCTCTCGCACTGCAATCAACCCGTGGCCGGACACGAAAAAGCCTGCGCCATGTACGGCGCGGGTTTGAGCATTCAGCGGCTGCGCGCCGTTCAACGCCGAGTTTGCAGCAGCAATATCGGCAGCCGAGAGCAGCATATTGACCGAAGAAACATCCGGCACCGGCCGCATGGCCTGTTCGATGGATTCGATACCACAAAGACCACAGCCGACCGGCCCGGCCATATGCCGGCGGCGTGCGCGCAAAGCATCTTCCTTGTCCTCCGCCAGCGTCACCTGAACATCGATGCCATCGCCTTCCTGCAAGACGTCGATGCTCTCGATTTCCGCGGGAGACATGATGATACCTTCGGTGAGGCTGAAGCCCGTGGCAAAGTCCTCCAGATCCGCCGGCGTCCCCATCATCACCGCATGGCTTGAGCCGCCATAGGAAAACGCAATCGGCACCTCCTCAGGAACGGAGCGAACAGCCTCCCGCACCACACCGTCGCGAAGGATTGTCTGCCGCGCGGAGGCAGTCGTTGCGATACGGATATTCGGGTTTTGCTCGGTGATCGTCATGAGGGCGTCCTTAATGGGAAAACAGAAGCGTCATCGCGGGATCGAACCCGGATCAGCAACTCAGTTCAAAATAATCATCGCGGCCTAAACGTCGATATCGCCCAGACTTCTTGCCTCATGCAGCAGAGCGGATACCAGCGGCGTAAACGGCTCACGATGCGTGGCGACAAGACCAACGCGATGAGCAACTGTCGGTTCGACGATCGGGATGGTGCGGATGCGCGACGCAAAACCGAAAGAATGCGCCACATTGCGCGGCATGATGCTGGCCCAGTTTCCGGTATTCACATGCGCCAGAAGCACCACCATGGAATTGGATTCCAGCATGGTGCGCACATCCACGCCAGCGCTTGCCAAGTGCTGGTTGATGATACGGCGGTTCTGGTTATCCGGCGTAAGCAGGCAAAGTCTCAAGCCCGCCATATCCTTCCAGCTGATTTGTTTGTGCTCGGAAAGCGGTGAGCCTTCCGCCGTCACCAGCGTATAATGCTCGGCATAAAGCGGCACGCTGGTCACCCGGCCAAGCGGCTCGTTATCGAGATAGGTCAGACCGGCATCGATCTCGAAATTTTCCAGCTGGCTCAGCACCTGCAGCGAGGTGCGCGAAACCACCGAAAATGTCACTTCCGGATGTTTGGCCTGAAAAGGCCCCGTCAGTTTCGGCACCATGGCAAGCGCGGTCGGAATGGCGGCAAGGCGGATGTGACCGGCCAGCCCCTTGCGCGCCGCCCGCATTTCCTCGCGCATCGTGCGGGTATCGCCGACGATACGGCGCGCCCATTCAAGCACACGCTGACCTTCAGGCGTCAGTCCCTGAAAACGCGAACCACGCACGACCAGACCAACACCGAGATTTTCTTCCAGTTGCCGGATCGCGGCCGACAGCGTCGGCTGAGAGATACCGCATTCCTCGGCGGCACGCCCAAAATGCTGTTCACGCGCCAGCGCAATGAAAAATTCCAGCTTATCGATCATGCAAACTCCCTCACCTGAAGGGCTAACCGTTTCGACGCCGTAATTCAACAGATTGCAATTGTCAGGTGGTCAGAGCGTCAAAGCATCCGTGATGCTTTTGAGAAGCTCGGCGCTGTGTTGCAGCGCCTTGTGTTCCGCTGCCGAAAGATCTGGCGGCATATCGACGGCAACACCATTGGCTCCGATCACGCGCGGCAAGGACAGTGCAACCTGCTCGACACCGGCCACATGATCCGTCACCAGCGATACCGTCAGCACTGCGCCTTCATCGCGCGCAATCGCCCGCACGATCCGCGCAATACCGGCGCCGATGCCGTAATAGGTCGCTCCCTTGCCAGCGATGATCTTGTAGGCCGCGTTTCGAACATTGTCGTCGATTTCAGCACGAACCTCTGCCGTCAGCGGCGCACCGATCTGTTCGGCAAACGACAGAAGATTGACCGAACTGGCGCGGGCGCTGTGCCAGACCAGCACTTCGCTATCTCCATGCTCGCCGATCACATCCGCATGGATCGATTGCGGCGAAATGCTGAGATGTCTGGCGATCAGACTACGAAACCGTGCGGTATCGAGCACCGTGCCGGATCCAATGACCCGCTGCGGCGGCAGACCCGACAGGCGCTGGGTGATAAAGGTAATGGCATCGACCGGATTGGACGCGACCAGCAGGATCGGATTGCTGACCACATCCAGAACCTGCCCGACGATCTGCCTGAAAACCTCGGTGTTACGGCCGAGAAGTTCGAGTCGGGTTTCACCCGGTTTCTGGCTGGCACCGGCCGCCATAATGACGATACCCGCGCCATCCAGATCCGCATATTGTCCGGCTCTTACCCGCGTTGCCGACATGAAAGGCACGGCATGGGCAATATCCTCGGCCTGCGCGACAGCCAGAGGCTCGTTGCGATCGATAATGACGACCTCGCTGGCGTAACCTGTGATGGCGAGCGCAAAGCCCACCGAACTGCCCACCATGCCTGCACCGATAATACCGACCTTCATCAAAAATACTCCGTGAGACCTCGCCCGAAGATAGGGCAGATGAGGATAAATTCTTTGATCTTATACGTGCTGGATCATTGGCAATCGCACTCCCGCACGGCCCGACAGGGTTAAAGTTCGTTCAGGCAGGCACAGTTGGCAAGGACATGACCATTCCGGCAAAGCGCTCGACATCCAGCTCGGAAACGTCCCGCGCCGTGGCACGGCGCATTGGCCGGTTCTCTGTCGCCAGCATTTCGTCAGCGAGATCATTCGCAGAATAGGCCGCGAATGCCGCTGGCAAGGCGCGCCGAATATCGCAACGATCCATCAGATCGCTGACGAAGGCAGGCAACTTGTCCAGGGAGGTCAGGCCGAGCGCCTTTGCGGCAGCATCGAGCGCTACAGTGGGAGAAGCGACGAGCCAAGCCAACGTCGCCTCGAAACCGAGCGCCGCCGCAAGCCCGTGATGAACCGGAGCAAGCCCTGCCAGCGCATGGCCGATATTATGGGCGACCGCCGTTCCGCAATTGTCGACGGCAATGCCGGCATAACTCGAACCGAGCAGAACCTTGCCGCGCGCATCGAGATCGGTTGGTATCTTCACTGCGGTTTCCAGCGCCCCGGCGATAAGCCGCATCGCCTCATAGGCATGAAGTTGCGCACCCGCATGTGTGTTCCGGTTCGTAGCCGCCTCGAATGCACGGATAAAAGCGCCCATACCGCACCATGCCGTCAGATGCGGCGGCAGGGAAACCGTCAGCGCCGGATCCAGAATAACCAGATCGGCCTTGGTCTGCGCACCCCAAATCCAGAGCTTCTTTCCCTCTGGTCCTGTAAAAATGCTGGTGGCCGACATTTCCGAACCGGTTCCGGCCGTGGTCGGCAACAGGATCTTTTTCAGAGGGTTGTTGGGCAGCTGGCGGGCGGCCAACGCGTAGGACATCGGGTCCTGCCCCGATGCCGCACAGCAGGCCGCTATCTTGGCGACATCCAGCGCAGAGCCACCGCCAACGCCGATAACGGCTTGCGCCCCACGCGCTGCACGCGTCGCCGCCTGCAGGTGGGAAAGTTTCGGCTCACCGGCAAAGTCGGCAAACAGCGAGGCGATAATGCCATGCGCCCTCAAATCGTCGATCAAGCGGTTCGCGAGACCAGAGGCCGCCAGAAAACTGTCCATGACAACAAGCGCCCGGCTAATATCGCCCAATCCAGCGGCGGCTGCTCCGACTTCGGAGAAAGTACCGGCGCCGAAACGCATGTCAGGAATGAAGGAATTCGAAAACATCAATGCCGGCCGCCCCATGGAAGTGACGGTATCAGCATGCCTGATCGGTAGAGATCCGCAAGCGCAAATCCCGCAAATGAAAAAGGCGACCCGAAGGCCGCCCCGATCACTGCAATTGTCGCTCAGCCTCAGCTGGCGGCAACCGTGTTGTTCAGATGTGTCAGGTCCACGAGGAACTGCTCGAGCTTGGTCTTGTGCTCGTCGCTATCCGCGTTATCCAGTTCTTTCTGCGCATGCTCGATGCGAGACTGGAGCTTTTCGCGGGTAAGAGCCTGCAGCGGCAGCGCTGTATCGGCCAGAAGCGTGCAGCCGGTCGGCAAAATATCGGCAAACCCGCTGAGGACAGCGTATTTTTCAGTCTGACCGGAAGCGAGCTTCACCGTAACCACACCCGGCTTCAGGGTGGTCATCGTCGGTGCGTGGTTGGCCAGCACAGTCATCTCGCCGAGAGTCGCCGGAATAACGACTTCGGTCACCGGTTCGGAGACGAGAAGACGCTCGGGCGATACGAGTTCAAAATTGAAGGTGTCGGCCATGACGGTCCACTTTCAGATGATGTTGCAGGCAAGAGCCGACGGCGCGCTTTTTACGCGCCGTCGAGGCGTCAATCAGATCAGGCAGCAGCCTGGAGCTTCTTGGCCTTTTCCATGGCTTCTTCGATAGAACCAACCATGTAGAAGGCAGCTTCCGGCAGATGGTCGTACTCGCCGTTGACGAGACCCTTGAAGCCCTTGATCGTGTCTTCGAGAGCAACCAGCTTACCCGGCGAACCGGTGAAGACTTCGGCCACGAAGAACGGCTGCGACAGGAAGCGCTCGATCTTACGGGCGCGGGCAACCGTCAGCTTGTCTTCTTCCGACAGTTCGTCCATGCCGAGGATGGCGATGATGTCCTGAAGCGACTTGTAGCGCTGCAGGGTCGTCTGAACCTTACGAGCAATTTCGTAGTGTTCTTCGCCGACGATCATCGGGTCAAGCATGCGCGAAGTCGAGTCGAGCGGATCAACAGCCGGGTAGATACCCTTTTCAGCGATCGAACGCGACAGAACCGTCGTTGCATCCAAGTGGGCGAACGAGGTTGCCGGTGCCGGGTCGGTCAAGTCGTCGGCGGGGACGTAAATGGCCTGAACCGAGGTGATCGAACCGGTCGTGGTCGTGGTGATGCGTTCCTGCATCTGACCCATGTCGGTTGCGAGCGTCGGCTGATAACCAACGGCCGAAGGAATACGGCCGAGCAGAGCCGACACTTCCGAGCCAGCCTGCGTGAAGCGGAAGATGTTGTCGACGAAGAACAGAACGTCCTGGCCCTTGTCGCGGAAGTCTTCAGCGA
>Ga0075364_10000437_pt1 | contig 20848 bp, 18 predicted proteins | sample EndMetdeltDD1764_FD_71517 | JGI IMG/M metagenome (GOLD analysis project Ga0075364, IMG submission 71517) | Populus endosphere microbial communities from Tennessee, USA - Endosphere MetaG P. deltoides DD176-4 | ecosystem: Host-associated > Plants > Roots > Endosphere | place: USA: Tennessee...
CTGGACTACCTGCGCCAGGTGCTGGACGAGACGATGAGGCTCTATCCGCCCGCCGCCCGCATCGACCGGGCGCCCACCCGGGACGACGTGCTTTGCGGGCGCCCCGTGCGGGCTGGGGACATGGTCACCATCTGGCCCTGGCTGCTGCACCGGCACGAGGCGCTGTGGGAGGCGCCGGACCTGTTCGATCCGGAGAACTTCTCCCCCGCCGGGAAGGCCAGGCAGCACCGCTTCCAGTACATCCCCTTCGGCGCCGGTCCGCGAATCTGCATCGGCCAGGCCTTCGCCGTGAACGAGGCCCTGCTGATCCTGGCCGAGTGGCTGGCGCGATTCCGCTTCCGCCTGGACCCCAGCCACGAGGTGGTCCCCACCGCGGCGGTGACCCTGCGGCCGCGGCGCGGGATGCCGATGTTCGTGGAGCCGCGGGCCTAGGCCTTGTCCAGCGCCCGCTCCACGTCGCGGCCAAGGTCGCGGGCGCTCTCCAGGCCCACGCTCATCCGCACCCAGCCCTGGGTGAGGCCGATGGCCTCGCGCTCTTCCTCGGGCATGGAGCGGTGGGTGGTGGTGGAGGGGTGGGTCGCCATCGACTTGGCGTCGCCCAGGTTGTTGGAGATGTCGACGATCTGCAGGGCGTCGAGGAAGCGCCAGGCCGCCTCGCGGGAGCCCAGGTCGAAGGCGATGACGTTGCCGCCGCCGCTCATCTGGTTGGCGATGAGGCTGGCCTGCGGGTGGTCGGGCCGGCCGCAGTAGACCACCTGGCGCGCCTTGGAATGGGCGGCGATCAGGTCGGCGACCTTGCCGGCGTTCTCGGTCTGGCGGCGCACGCGCAGGTCGAGGGTCTCAAGGCCCTTGAGCAGCACCCAGCTGTTGAACGGCGAGAGCGCCGGGCCGGTGTGGCGCAGCAGGTCCTTGTAGCTTTCCGTCATCAGGGCCTCGGCGCCCAGGATCGCGCCCCCCAGCACCCGGCCCTGGCCGTCGATGTGCTTGGTGGCGGAATAGACGACGACGTCGGCGCCCAGCGCCAGCGGCTTCTGGAAGATGGGCGTAGCGAAGACGTTGTCGACCACCAGCTTGGCGCCGACCTCGTGGGCGATGTCGGCCACCGCCCCGATCGGGGTCACCTCCAGCAGCGGATTGGCCGGGCTCTCGACGAGGAAGGCCTTGGTGTTGGGCCGCACCGCCGCGCGCCAGGCGGCCGGATCGGTGGCGTCCACATAGGTGGTCTCCACGCCAAAGCGCGGCAGCAGTTCGGAGACGATCCAGCGGCAGGAGCCGAACAGGGCGCGGCCGGCCACCAGGTGGTCGCCGGCGCGCAGCAGGCCCATCAGGGCGGCGTTGACCGCCGCCATGCCGGAGGCGGTGGCGCGGCAGACCTCGGCGCCCTCCAGGAGCGCCAGCCGCTCCTCGAAGATGCCCGTCGTGGGGTTGCCGAAGCGCTGGTAGATGTAGCCCGGCTCGTCGCCGGAGAAGCGGCGGTCGGCGGCGCCGGCGCTCTCGTAGGCGAAGCTCTGGGTGAGGAACAGCGCCTCGGAGACCTCGCCATAGGGGGTGCGCGCCATGCCGCCCCGCACCAGGCGCGTCTCGACGTCCCAGGTGTTCGGATCTTCGGTCATGGCGAGGTCCTGCGGCTGCGGGTTCGGAAGGGCCGCTTGAACGGCAGAGCAGGGCCAAGGTCAAGGGGACGCCTTCTCACTCCATCTTGTCATCCCGGAAGCCGCGCAGCGGTTATCCGGGACCCATGAACACCGCGAATGCCGCAAAATCGCAGCCCGTCGGCGGCTTGCCACGAGGATCAGGTGTTCATGGGTCCCGGTGTTTCGCTGCGCGAAAACCGGGATGACAGCGGAGTATGAGCCTCGCGGTCACTTGCAAGACTCAGCGTGGCCTTTAAGTCTACGCCGCCCATGAGCGAACCCACGGGCATCCTGCCCAGCCAATCCATCGAGGCGCTGATCGCGGCGGGAGCCATCCTCGCCGAGAGCCCCTTCGACGCCGACCAGGTGCAGCCGGCCAGCCTGGACCTGCGGCTGGGCGCGCGGTGCTGGCGCGTGCGCGCCTCCTTCCTGCCCGGGCGGGGTCGCACGGTGGCCGAGCGCATCTCCCAGGTGGCCATGCACGAGCTGGACCTGACCCGCGGCGCGGTGCTGGAGCGGGGCTGCGTCTACATCGCCGAACTTCAGGAGCGGCTGGCCCTGCCGCCCGGCGTCTCGGCCAGGGCCAATCCCAAGAGCTCGACAGGGCGGGTGGACGTCTTCGTGCGCCTGCTGTCGGACGCGGGATCCTTCGATGACGTGGCCGAGGGCTATCACGGCCCCGCCTATATCGAGATCGCCCCGCAGACCTTCTCGGTCCTGGTGCGGTCGGGCACGCGGCTCAACCAGCTTCGCCTCAAGCGGGGGGCGGCGCGCCACCTGCGCACCGAGAGCGTCGGGGTGGACCTGTCGGGCGGGGTGGCGGGCTTCCGCGCCCGCCGCCACGCGCCGGTGGTCGATCTCGACAAAGAGGACGGCCACGATCCCAGGCTCTACTGGGAGCCCTTGATCCCCCAGGACGGCCAGTTGCTGCTGGACCCCGGCGAATTCTACATCCTGGCCTCCAAGGAGCCGGTGGAGATCCCGGTGATGGAGGCGGCCGAGATGACCCCGATCGATCCGTCGGTCGGCGAATTCCGCGTCCACTACGCCGGCTTCTTCGATCCGGGCTTTGGCACCGACGAGGCCCACGGCAAGGGCTCGCGCGGGGTGCTGGAGGTGCGGAGCCACGAGACGCCCTTCATCCTGGAGGACGGCCAGACCGTGGCCCGGCTGGTCTATGAACCCCTGACCGAGCGTCCGAGCCGGCTCTATGGCGACCTCGGGTCGCATTACCAGCGGCAGGGTCTGAAGCTATCCAAGCATTTCAAGATCTGGGGCGAGTAGCGGCGCCATATCCTCATAGCGCGCTGGCTTGCCGGTCGGAGGTTGCTTGGACCGGTTGCGTAAAGCAGCGCTTGCGTTGTTGGCTCTACTTGCGGGGTGGCTGGGAGCGGCCGGGGCGGCGGGGGCCGCCCCGGCCCTCTGGCTGGTGAAGAACGACCGCACGCAGATCTATCTCTTCGGCACTCTCCACGCCCTGCCGCCGCAGATGAGCTGGCGCACGCCCCTCTACGATGAGGCCTATGGCCGGGCTGGAACGGTCTGGTTCGAGGCGGCGGTGGACCAGGCCGACCCGCTCACCGTCGGCAACATCGTCGCCCGCTATGGCGTGGACCCCGACCGGCCGCTGTCGCAGAAGCTGCCCGCCGCGACCCTGGCCCAGCTCCGCCGCGAGACCGACCTCACGCGCATCGACCACCTGCGGCCCTGGGCGGCGGCCCTGATGCTGTCGATGCAGCCGGCGCTGGGGCGGGGCGCCAGCGTGGCGGCCGGCGCCGACCTGGTGATGACCCGCGAGGCGCGGACCGAGGCCAAGCGCATCCGCACCTTCGAGACCCTGGAGGACCAGGCGCGGCTGTTCGCCAACCTCTCCGAGCCCGCCGAGGTCGGCTACCTCACCGAGGTGATCCGCGAGCGCGTCGATCACCCCAGGCTCAGCCTGCGGCCCACGCCCGAGAGCCTGCAGACCGCTTGGCTGGACGGCGACCTGGGCAAGCTCGGCCCGCGCCTGGTGGGGGAGATGCAGCGGGAGAACCCGGCCTTCTACGAGGCGCTGCTCAAGCGCCGCAACCTGGCCTGGGCCGACGCCCTGACCCGGGAGATGGCTCAGGGCTCGGGCGTCGAGCTGGTCAATGTGGGCGCCCTGCACATGGTGGGCGAGGACGGCCTGCCGGCGCTGATGGCCGCCCGCGGCTTCAGCGTGACGCGGGTGCAGTAGGGGGACGCGGGTTGACAGCGGCGCGGCCAACGGCTGAAACGCCCCAAGCCTTTCGCGGATGTAGCTCAATGGTAGAGCAGGAGCTTCCCAAGCTCACGACGAGGGTTCGATTCCCTTCATCCGCTCCAGGCCTTCCCCCGCGATCCTCGATGCGCCCTTGCGGCGCGGCCCGCGGCGGCCTCTAGACTAGGGCCCGGCACAAGCGCGCCGCAGCGAGCGCGCGCCGCGGGAGGTTACGCCATGGCGCTCGCCGGCCTGATGCAGGACTGGCCGCTGACGGTCGACAAGATCCTCGATCACGCCGCGGACTGGCATCCCCGGGCCGAAGTCGTCAGCCGCTCGGTGGAAGGCCCGATCATGCGGACCGACTATGCGCAGCTCCACACCCGCGCCAAGCGGCTCTCCAATGCGCTCAAGGCCCTGGGCGTGACGCCCGGCGAGCGGGTGGCGACCATGGCCTGGAACACCGCCCGCCACATGGAGGCCTGGTACGGGATCATGGGGATCGGGGCGGTCTGCCACACCCTCAACCCGCGGCTGTTCGCCGACCAGCTCTGCTACATCATCAACCACGCCCAGGATCGGATCATTTTCGCCGACCTGACCTTCCTGCCCCTGCTGATCGAGAACCGCGACAGGATGCCGAGCGTGCGGCGGTTCGTGGCGCTCACCGACGGGCGGACGCTGGCCAGCCTGAACCTTGCGGACGTGCTGGCCTACGAGGACCTCATCGAGGCGCAGGACGCGGAGTGCGCGTGGGGCGGGTTTGGCGAGGAGACGGCGGCGGGCCTTTGCTACACCTCGGGCACGACGGGCCACCCCAAGGGCGTGCTCTATTCGCACCGCTCCAACTTCATCCATACCCTGGTGACCCTGGGCGCGGACTTCCTGGGCTTCACCAGCCGCGACGTGGTGCTGCCCATCGTGCCGATGTTCCACGCCAACGCCTGGGGCCTGGCGTTCTCGGGGCCGGCGGCCGGGGCCAAGCTGGTGATGCCGGGCGCAAGGCTCGACGGGCCGGCGATCCACGAGCTGATGGAGACCGAAGGGGTCACCTTCTCGGCGGGCGTGCCGACGGTCTGGCAGACCCTCCTGGCCCACCTGCGCGAGACCGGGCAGGGCTTCAGCACGCTCAAGCGCGTGGTGAGCGGCGGCTCGGCCGTGCCGGAATCCATGATCCGGACTTTCCGCGACGATTATGGGGTGGAGATGACCCACGCCTGGGGGATGACCGAGACCTCGCCGTTCGGCACCCAGTCGACGCCCACCGGAGAGGTGGCGGCCATGGACCGCGACGCCCAGTTCCGCTTCGCCACCAAACAGGGCCGCCCGCCGCTGGGCGTGGAGCTCAAGCTGACCGACGACGAGGGCGCCCGGCTGCCGCACGACGGGGCGACCTTCGGCCGGTTGAAGGTGCGCGGGCCCTTCGTGGCGGGGGCCTATTTCAAGGGCGACGGCGGCGAGATCCTGGATCAGGAGGGCTACTTCGACACCGGCGACATCGCCACCCTCGACGCCTACGGCTACCTGCAGATCACCGACCGGGCCAAGGACGTGATCAAGTCCGGCGGGGAGTGGATCTCCTCGGTGGAGATCGAGAACCTGGCGGTCGGCCACCCCAAGGCGGCGCTCTGCGCGGTGGTGGGCGCGGCCCACCCCAAGTGGGGCGAGCGCCCGGTGTTGCTGGTCAAGCTGGAAGCCGGCCAGAGCGCCTGCGCCGAGGAATTCCTGAACCACCTGGACGGGCGCATCGCCCGCTGGTGGATGCCCGACGCGGTGCTGTTCGTCGACGACATACCGCTGGGCGCCACGGGCAAGATCGACAAGAAGCGCATCCGCGAGCAGTTGAGCGGCTACAGACTTCCCGCCGCCGTCGCGGCGAGCGCCGCAGGAGCCGAGGAACCATGACCTTCAGAGCGCAGGTGGCGGAGCAGAGCTTCGTCCTCGAGCAGGCCGCGGGCCTCTCGGAGCTGGGCGTCGACGCCGACACCCTGCAGGCGGTGCTGGAGGGGGTCGGAGACTTCGCGGCGGGCGAATGGGCGCCGCTCAACCGCGTGGGCGATGTGGAGCGCGCGCGCTGGACCGAGGACGGCGTGCGCATGCCGGGCGGCTTCTCCAAGGCCTACCAGGCCTATGTGGAGGCCGGCTGGGGGAGCCTGGGGACGCCGGAGGAGTATGGCGGCCAGGGCCTGCCCTTCGCCCTGCAGACGGCGGTGCTGGACACCCTGGGGACCGCCAACTTCGCCCTGACCCTGTGCCCGATCCTGACGGTGGGGGCGATCGAGGCGCTGATCCACCATGGGGACGCGCGGCAGAAGGAGCTCTACCTGCCGCACCTGGCGAGCGGCGCCTGGAGCGGGGCGATGAACCTCACCGAGCCGCAGGCCGGCTCCGACGTCGGCGCCCTGCGCGCCCGGGCCGAGCCCAGGGGGGATGGGACCTTTTCGATCACCGGGGGCAAGATCTTCATCTCCTTCGGCGACCACGACATGGCCGAGAACATCATCCACCTGGTGTTGGCCAGGACCCCGGGCGCGCCGGAGGGGACGCGGGGGATCTCCCTGTTCCTGGTCCCGAAATACCGGCTGGACGCTGAAGGTCGGCCGGGCGAGCCCAACGACGTGCGGGTGGTCTCCATCGAGCACAAGATGGGGCTGCACGGCTCCCCCACCTGCGTGATGTCCTACGGCGACAAGGGCGACTGCGTGGGCGAGCTGATCGGCGCCGAGTTCGGCGGCATGCGCGCCATGTTCACCATGATGAACAACGCCCGCCTGAACGTCGGCCTGGAGGGGGTCCAGGCGGCGGAGGCGGCGACGCAGAAGGCCCTGGCCTTCGCCGCCGAGCGCGTGCAGTCGGCGCGCGCGGGCGCCGAGAGCCGCAGTCCCGTGGCGATCATCGAGCATCCCGACGTGCGCCGCATGCTGATGCGGATGAAGGCCCAGACCCAGGCGGCTCGGGCGCTGGTCTATTACGCCGCCGGCCAGGTGGACCGGGCCGCGCGGGGGGAGGCGGGCGCGCAGGCCCGGCTGGACCTGGTCACCCCGCTGGCCAAGTCGCACGCCACGGACCTCGGCTGCGAGGTGGCCTCGCTGGGCATCCAGGTGCACGGGGGCGTGGGCTTCATCGAGGAGACCGGGGCCGCGCAGATCCTGCGCGATGTGCGGGTTACCACCATCTACGAGGGCACCAACGGCATCCAGGCCGCCGACCTGGTCATGCGCAAGCTGCCCATGGAGGGGGGCGCGGTCTTCGAGGCGCTGATCGCGGAGATGGGTCGCGAGGCGCGCGCCGAGCCGCTGCGCCGGCTGTTGGAGAGCTGCGGCGTGCTCGGGCGCGAACTGCTGGGGCGCGGGCCCGACGACCGGCTGGCGGCCAGCACCCCGTTCCTGACCATGCTGTCCACCGCGGTCTGCGGCTGGCTGCTGGAGCGCCAGATGCGCGCGGCGCCGGACAGCGCCTTTGGCCGGGCGAAAGCCGCGGTCGCCACCTTCTACCTGGGGCAGATCTTGCCCCAGGCCCAAGGCTTGGAGGCCAGCGTCCTGGCCCCGGCGGACGGCCTCTATGCGCTGGACGCGGCGGCCCTCGCCGAGAGCTGACTTCAAGAGGGCGGCGACGGTCTCTGCCCAAAAAAGCCGCCCAATTCCGCCCAAAGAAACGGCAGGCGCGCATCGGCGACCTGCGCCGCGCGCCGTTCACCTGTGATCGCAAGAAAGATTTTACCCTCAGACCCTCCCTTGCCTGGGCATGAAATCAAAGCGCGAGGCGCCGGCGGCTGGCTGGCTCGGGAAATTGGCGCGGCTGGCCCTGCCGTGGCGCGCCATGGCGGCGGCGGAGCAGCGCGCGGCGCTGGCCGATCAGCGGCTGCGCGCCGTGCTGGAGGCGATTCCCGAGGGGATGGTGCTGCTGGACGAGCAGGGCCGCTACCGGCTCTGGAACCGCACCTACGCGGAGATCTACCACCGGTCGGCCGACCTCTTCGCCGTGGGCGAGCGGCTGATCGACGTCCTCAAGATCGGAGTGGCGCGGGGCGACTATCCCGACGCGCAAGGGCGCGAGGACGACTGGCTGCGCGAGCGCGAGCTGCAGCTGAACGAGACCGGCGCCCGCTATGAGCAGAGGCTGTCCGACGGGCGCTGGCTGCTGATCGAGGACCGGCGGCTCCCCGACGGCGGCATGCTGGGGCTGCGGGTCGACATCACCGAGATGAAGGAGCAGGCGCTGGCCCTGGCCGCGGCGGCCGAGGCGGCGGAGGCGGCCAACCGCGCCAAGTCCGAGTTCCTGGCCAACGTCAGCCACGAGATCCGCACGCCCCTGCACGGCATCCTGGGCATGGCCCAGGTCCTGATGCGCGACGAGGCCCTGGCGGAGACCCAGCGCTCGCGGGTCGGGCTGATCAGCCAGTCGGGCAAGGTCCTGCTGGAGCTGCTGAACGACCTTCTGGACCTGGCCAAGATCGAGGCGGGCAAGCTGACCGTCCAGGAGGTGGCGTTCCGGCCCGCGGCCGTGGCCGAGGCGGTCTGCGGTCCCTTCGCCGCGGTGGCCCAGGAAAAGGGCCTGGAACTGGCGGTGGAGCTGGAGGTCCTGGACGGCGCCGTCTGGCTGGGGGATCCGCTTCGCCTTCAGCAGGTGATCGCCAACCTGGTCTCCAACGCCATCAAGTTCACCAGCGAGGGTCAGGTCGCCCTGGTCGCCGCCTGCGTCGGTCCGGAGACGGTGGAGTTCCGGGTCTCGGACACCGGCATCGGCATCCCGCCCGAGCGCCTGGCGGAGGTCTTCGAGAAGTTCGCCCAGGTGGAGAGCGCCAGCGACCGCAGGTTCGGGGGGACCGGCCTTGGGCTCACCCTCTCGCGCCAGCTCGCCGAGATGATGGGCGGAAGCCTGACGGCGACCAGCACCCCGGGCGCGGGCAGCGTCTTCACCCTCACCCTGCCGATCAAGGTGGCGTCCGCCGCCGCGGCGCCCGCTCCCGAAGAGGCCGCCCTGCAGGAGGCGCCGGCGCTCTCCCTGCGGATCCTGGCGGCGGAGGACAACGCCACCAACCAGCTCATCCTGCGCGCCCTGCTCGAGCCGCTGGGCGCCGAGGTGACGGTGGCGGAGAACGGGCGGGACGCCATCGAGGCCTTCCGCGCCGGCGGCTTCGACCTGATCCTCATGGACGTGCAGATGCCGGTCACGGACGGGGTCGCCGCCACGGGCGAGATCCGCCGCCTGGAAGCGGCGGAGGGGCGGGCGCGCACGCCCATCGTGGCCCTCTCGGCCAATGTCATGGCCCATCACGTCGCCGAGTACCGCGCCGCGGGAATGGACGCTGTGGTGGGCAAGCCCTTCGAGGCCGAGGCGCTATGGGCGGCCATCGTCGGCCTCGCCGTCGAGCGCGAGGTCGCCGCGGCCAAGGCCGCCAGCGCGGCGTAGCGAAGCTCGCGCGGCGGGGTTAAACCGGGCGGATGGACCCCGCCAAGCCGCCGCCAAACGCCGCCCAGCTCGCCTCGCCGTCGTTCCGCCTGGCGGCGCTGGACGAGGACTTCCTGCTCGGCCCCTCCATGCGGGGGGTGCGTTTCCTGCTGGAGTTCTCGAAAGCCGACGAGGCGCTGCGGGCCTGGGGCGTGCGCTCGACGGTCGTGGTGTTCGGCAGCGCCCGGGTGCGGGAGGATGGGCCAGGGCGCCACGCCGCCTGGTACGCCGCGGCCCGCGCCTTCGGCGCCCTGGCTTCGAAGCGGGGCGGGGCCCTGCTGGATGGCGGGCTCACGCGCGACAATGTCATCGCCACCGGCGGCGGGCCGGGGATCATGGAGGCCGCCAACCGCGGCGCGGCGGATGCGGGCGCCCCCTCGATCGGCTTCAACGTCAGCCTGCCGCAGGAACAGCAGCCCAACGCCTGGTCGACGCCGGAGCTGACCTTCAGCTTCCACTACTTCGCCATGCGCAAGATGCACCTGGCGATGCGGGCCAACGCCCTGGTGGTCTTCCCAGGCGGCTTTGGCACGCTGGACGAGCTGTTCGAGATCCTGACGCTTCGCCAGACCGGCAAGTCGCCGCACATTCCCGTGGTGCTCTACGACGAGGCCTACTGGCGCGGCGTCATCGACTTCGATCGCATGGCGGCCGAAGGGATGATCACCGAGGAGGACCTGCGCCTCTTCAGCTTCGCGGACACGGCGGACGCGGTGTGGGACGCCCTGATCGCCGGCGGCCTGACGGTGGGCGAGCCCACGCCCGGCCACGCGCCCGATATCCGCACCCCCTGATGCCGGGACCGGCCAGCGCGGGCCTGGTGGCGTGGCGTCGCGGACCGGACGGCCCCGAGGTGCTGCTGGTCCATCCCGGCGGGCCCTACTGGGCCGGCAAGGAGGCCCAGGCCTGGTCGATCCCCAAGGGGCTGGCTGATCCCGGCGAAGACCTGCTGGCCGCGGCGCGCCGCGAGTTCCAGGAGGAGCTGGGCCTGGAGGCTAAGGGCGATTTCGTCCCGCTTTCACCCTGCCGGCTGGCCGGCGGCAAGGTGGTCCACGCCTGGCTGGTGGCGGCGGACCTCGACGTCTCCTGCGTGCGCTCGAACCTCTTCGAGATGGAGTGGCCGCCCAGGTCCGGCCGGCGCCAGACCTTTCCGGAGGTCGACCGCGCGGCCTATGCCGGGCTGGCCCTGGCGCTGGAGCGCATACACAAGGGCCAGCGGCAGATCCTCACCGAGGCCTTCGCGCGGATCGGGGCCTAGGGCAGCAGCCGCTCGTAGTTGCGCTGGATGACGCCGTAGCATTCGCAAGCCAGGGCCTCGAGGTTGGGGCGGTCGATGATGTCCACCACCCCGCGGCGATAGCGGATGACGCCCTTGTTCTGCAGGCTGCGCGCGACGGCGGTGACGGTGGTCCGCTGCACGCCCAGCATGTCGGCCAGGAACTCCTGAGTAAGCGCGATGGTGTCGCTGGCGATCCGGTCGTGGCAGGTCAGCAGCCAGCGGCAGAAGCGCGCCTCCACCGAATGCAGGGCGTTGCAGCCCACCGACTGGGCGGCGTGGCCGAACAGCGCCTCGGCGTGGTGCTCGACGAGCTCGCGCAGCCTGGGCCCCTTCACCCAGGCGTCGTGAAGCTGGGCGGCGCTGATGCGGCTGGCGCGGACCGGCGTCTGCACGATGGCGCGCGAGAGGGAGTGGCGCGGCACCACCGCAGCCCCCAGGCCCAACGCGCCCTCGCGGCCGATGGTGGCGCTCTCGATGGCGGCGCCGTTCTCCATCAGGGTCATCAGCGAGATCACGCCCTCGTGGGGGAAGTAGACGGTGTCGATCCGGTCGCCAGGATCATAGAGCAGCCGTCCGCGCTCGATCTCGATGGTCACCAGATGTGGCGCGAGGAGGGCGTGCTCCTCAGCGGGGAGCGACGCGAGCAGACGGTTTTGCAACGCGGGGTTAAGCCTTTGCATCGGGGATTTGAAACGTCGCCGTACGGCTTCGGTTTCAAGTTATCGACGCATTCCGTCAAAGACTGTCGAGAACTCGACATTATAAAGCGAAGAATGGAAGAAATTCGGAGCAATCAGAAGAGGAACAGCTTTTGGCGCCCAATGTCGCTGGCTTAGAGGAATGTCGGAAAGCCGACTTTTCTATAGTTTGTTGCGGCAACGGCATGAAGCGCAGCGCAAATCTAGATTTGCATAGAGTTAGACATTATGTCGCAGCGAAAGATCGCGCGGCTCGGGGCTTCGCGCCGCCAAAAATTCTGGCGGCGTCGCGGAAATCCAGATCCTGCGCCCGAAATCGCGCCCCCGGCGGCTAGCCGAGCCAGCGCCGGGGGTGGCGCCAGCCGAGGTCGCGAACCTCGCCCTCGCCAAGGCCAAGGCTGGCCATGCGCGCGGGGGTGAGGGCGCGCAGCGCCTGGACGGGCTCGTTGCCAGCGACCGGGCTTTCCGCCACGAGGCCGGCGGTGAGGGCGCGATCGACCGCCACCCATTCGGCCCGCGCCTGCTCGGCGCAGCCTACGGCGAAGTACCAGCGGCGCATGGGCTCGTCAGGCGCGGCGAGCATCACGCCGACCACCCATCCGGTCGGAAGGGCCTGGGCCGCTGAGGGGGTCTTGCTCATCCCTCCGCTGTGCCGTGGGCGCGGCGGAAAGGGAAGCGCCAAGCCTGCGTCAGCTGGTGATGATCCAGCCCGAATCCAGGCTCTGGGACGAGACGCCCACGAGGATGAGCTGGGCCCCGGTGCTGAGCGTCACGACGGCGTCGGCGCCCGACTGGCCGAGGGTGTAGGTGGTCCCGGCGTCGATGTGGACGACATCGTGCTCGGCCCGGCTGAAGTCCAGGACCCGGTCGACGCCCGCCCCGGCGTGGAAGGTGTCGGCGCCCGAGCCTCCGACCATGGTGTCGTCGCCAAGGTCGCCGGTCAGCCAGTCGTCGCCCTCGTCGCCATAGATGAGGTCGTTGCCCTGGCCCCCGTGGACGGTGTCGGAGCCCCGGCCGCCATGGACGATGTCGTCGCCGCGGTTGCCGTTGATGTCGTCGTTCCCGTCGTCGCCGTAGACGAGGTCGTTGCCTTGGCCGCCGAGGGCGAAGTCGGCGCCGGGGCCGCCGTGGACGGTGTCCTCGCCCAGGTTGCCGTTGAGGCTGTCGTTCCCGAAGCCCCCGTAGACCTGGTCGTTGCCTTCGAAGGCGCGGACCGCGTCGTTGCCCGCCGACGCCATGATGACGTCGTCGCCGCCCATGGCGTCGATGGTGTCATCGCCGGCGGTTCCCATCAGGCCGTTGGCGTTCTCGTCGCCGGTCTGGAGGGCGGGCGCGGCCTGGCTCAGCAGGACGGTCACATGCTCGACGCCGCCCGGATCGGCGGTGCGCACCAGCAGGTCGGCGCGGCCATCGCCGTTGAGGTCGGCCGCCGTCGAGCGGTCCAGCACGCCAAGATTGATCACGCCCGGCATGGCGACGAACAAGCCGCCGCCGTCATTGAGCAGCAGCGCATTGTGCGCGCCCCCGCTCAGCAGGATGTCCGGCGCGCCGTCGCCGTCGAAGTCGGCCACCTGGATGGAGCGGATCCAGGCGCCGGCGTCGGCCACCATGCCGCCATTGGGGAGAAGGCTGGCCGTGGAGTCGGTGAACACCCCTTGGCCGTTGTTGATGAGGATCCGCAGGCCGCCGGCGCCGAAATTGTTGTAGGCGACCGCCTCGACGACGTCGGGCAGGCCATCGCCATTGACGTCGGCGGTGACGGCGTCGACCACGTTGTGCTGCCCGGCGATCGGGTAGGTCATCGAGAACGGCGCCGTGAAGTGGCCGGTCCCATCGTTCAGCAGGATCTTGGAATCCCCGTCGCCGCCGAGAAACAGGTCGGGGCGGGCGTCGCCGTTGGCGTCGAACAGCAGGGCCGTGCCGTACTGGCCGTTCGCCGGGTCGGCGATGGCCGCGGGCAGGCGCGAGGTGTCGGCCGTGAAGTGGCCGGTCCCGTCATTGAGGAGGAAATAGGGGCCCCGGCTTCCCAGGGCGGCCACGACGACATCGGCCTTGCCGTCGCCGTTGATGTCGCCCGCCGAGGCGCTGCTGTTGTAGGCCACATAGCCCGGCAGGCTGGCCGAAGCGTCGGTGAGGCCGCTGGGTCCGGAGAGCAGCAGGCCGTTGGCGCCGCCGGCGTAGGGGGCCTGCTCGAAGCCGGTGTTGGCGAAGAACAGGTCGGTGCGGCCATCGCCGTTGAAGTCGGCCGCCGCATGGGCCTTGGCGTCGACGAAGGAGGGCGCCTGGCCGCTGGCGAAGACGCCGGTCGCCGAGTCGGTGAATCCGCCACGGCCGTCGTTCACCAGCACCCGAATGGGGATCGCCTGGTTCTGAAGCGGATAGTCCTCGTAGGTGACCACCGCGTCCTGTCGGCCATCGCCGTTCACGTCGGCGAAGAACAGGTCCCGCACCACCACGCCCTGGGCGCCTTGCGGGAAGTTGAAGTTGAGATCGGAACGGGAAAAATAAGCGACCATGTGGGTAATCCTGAAGCTAGCGGCGCCTTAACAAGCTGACGGCCGAGCTGGTTCCCGCCTCCCCTCTGGCCGTCCGGGCCGTTTACAGGCGGCGGCACGCGCCCTAGGGCTCGACGCGGCGTGGACAACTCGTCCGTATGCTGATGGGACCGCCCCACTCGCTTGGTGCGCGGCGCCAGGGACGCTGGCGGGAAGGTGGGATATCGTCGAGGCCATGAGCTTGAGGTTCCAGCCCGCTGCGCCGGCCTTGCGCCACGGCGCCGCCCCGACCGCGGGGCGTGAGAGCTGATGGCCAAGACCGCCGCCCCGCGCGCCGCCGAGCCTGATCGCGAGCCGCGGGGGCAGTCGTCGGCCCTGCCGTGGCGGCGCACGCCGTCCGGCGAGCTGGAGGTGCTGTTGATCACCTCGCGGGAGACCCGGCGCTGGGTGATCCCCAAGGGCTGGCCGATCAAGGGCCTGACGCCGGCCATGACCGCGGCGCGCGAGGCCTTCGAGGAAGCCGGCGTCGAGGGGGCGCCCTCGAAGAAGAAGATCGGCGTCTACCACTACGACAAGCGGCTCGCCTCCGGGCGGGTCCAGCACGTGCGGGTTTCGGTGTTCGCGCTGAAGGTCGAGATCGAGCACGCGACCTGGCCGGAGCTGGGCCAGCGCGAGAAGCTGTGGATCGCGCCCGCCCACGCGGCGCGGCTGGTCCACGAGCCGGAGCTCGCCGCCATACTCGCGGCCTTCAGCCCGCCCTGAGGGGGCGCCGCCGCATCTCTAGCGGATCGATTTCGCCGCCGCGGACGCCGGGCGTGGGAAGCGCTTCATCTCGGCCTGGAGCACCGCCTTGCGCAGGCGCTCGACCAAGTCACGCAGCTGATCTTCAGACTTAGCCATGCCGCGTGAACGGCTCATGGCCTCGCTTCGATCCGCCGTGGAGGCGCTTTTTTCAGGACCGGGCGGGGGTCGCCAGCTTTTGGCCGGCGCGCTTGTCCGCCGCGGCGAGCTCCTCGCCTTCCTGCAAGGCGTCGACCACCATGGCCAGGCGCTGCGGGACCGGCTTGCCCTCCATCGTGCGGTACATGCCCTGGAGCTGGGTCTCCACGTGGGCGACCCGACGGGCGTGAGCGGCGGCCCGAGCCTTGGACCAGAACACCAGGCCGACGCCCGCGATCAATGGCCACGCCAGGATGCTGGCGACCATCGCGATCTGCATAGGCGTATCAAGATTGGCCATTCTGGTTTCGTCTACTTGGGGCCTTTTCCAAGACTGTAGCAAAGCTCATCGGCGGAAGCTTGGCAACGCCAATCTGAATCGGAGGCTCTGCTTTCTTGGGCAACAAGTCGTGAAACCAAGCTTCACTATTGGCGATTCAGTTCCGTATCGTCCTGGCTCAGGCTGTGTTCGTAGATCGCCGAGGCCATGCCGCGAAGGCTCTTGCAGGCGGTGTTGAGCGCCGTGCCGCCGATCAGGGTCGGGCCACGCTGGAACATGTCCTCGAGATCTTCGACGATCGCCGTGAGGCGCTGGTAGATTTCGAGATCGCTCACCCCGCTCATGGGACCTTCATAGCGGATTCGCCCGCGCCGCGCCGCATCGCGCTTCGGGACCGGCGCGGGAATTCGGATATAAGCGCGGGTTTGGAGCCACGGGGGAGCGTCCGGCTGCATGGGCTACTGGAACGACTACAAGCCCGCGATCCGGGCCGCGACCCCCTGGACCGCGGCCCTGCTGACGGCCGCGGCGGGGGTGATGCTGCTCGCCTCGGGCGTGACTCCCTCCGAGCCCTATCGCTTCATGCGCCTCCTGGAGGTGACCCCGGTCCTGCTGATCGAGGTGAGCCACTTCGCCTCCAGCGTGATGGGGCTGGCGCTGGTGATGCTGGCGTTTGGCCTTCGGGCGCGGCTGGACGCGGCCTGGGCCGCGACCATGGCGGCCCTGCTGATCGGCGCCCCGCTCGCCCTGCTGAAGGGTTTCAACTGGGAGGAATCGGCGGCGCTCGTGGCCCTTGCGGTGGTCCTGGCTCCGCTGCGGGGCGCCTTCCCCCGCAGCGCCCGCCTCACCCGAATGGAGGTGACGCCGGGCTGGCTGCTGTCGGCGGGCTGCGTGCTGATCGGGGCGGGGCTGCTGGGCATGTGGTCCTTCCAGCACGCCGACTACGCCGACCGGCCCTGGTGGCGGGTGATGGCCGACGCCGATGCGGCGCGGGCGATTCGTGCCTGGGTGGGCTCGGCCCTGGCGCTGTTCGTCTTCGGCCTCTGGCGCCTGTTCGCCTCGGCCGCGACGCCGCCCGTGGTGGGCGAGGCCGATCCCAAGTTCGCCCGGGTGCGGGCGGTGCTGAGCAAGGCCGAGGTGGCCGAGCCCGGCTCGAACCTGGCGCTGCTCGGCGACAAGCGCTTCCTGTTCTCCAATTCCGGCGACAGCTTCCTGATGTTCGGGGTGCGCGGCCGAAGCTGGATCGCGCTGGGCGGGCCGGTGGGCCGGCGGGACGAGCGCCTCGAGCTGCTCTGGCGCTTCCGCGAACTGGCCGACAGCCACGCCGCCCGGCCGGGCCTCTACGGCCTGACCGCCGACGACCTGCCCGACATCGTCGAGCTGGGTTTCTCGATCCAGAAGGTGGGCGAGAGCGCCGCGGTGCCGCTGGAGACCTTTTCGGTGGAGGGGCGGCGGCGCGGCAACCTGCGGCGGGCCTGGCGCAAGGCGGACGAGGAGGGGGCCACATTCGAGGTGCTGCAGGGCGAGGCGCTGGCCGCGGTGCTGCCGGAGCTGCAGGCCATCTCCGAGCAATGGCTGGTGCACCACGCCGGCGGGGAGAAGGCCTTCTCGATGGGCTCGTTCCGCAGCAGCTACATCAGCGAGTTCCCGGTGGCCGTGGTCCGTTTCGAGGGCCGGCCGGTGGCCTTCGCCAACCTTTGGACGACGGCGGCGCGGAGCGCGTTTTCCATGGACCTGATGCGCTACGCCGACGAGGCGCCCAAGAACATCATGGACTACCTGTTCATCGAGCTGATCGCCTGGGGCAAGGCGCAGGGCTACGAGGCGTTCGAGTTCGGCATGGCGCCCCTGGCCGGGCTCGACGACAGGCCCCTGGCGCCGATCATGTCGCGGGTCGGCAAGCTGCTCTTCGAGCGCGGGGAGGAGATCTACAACTTCCAGGGCGTGCGGCGGTACAAGGACAAGTACGACCCGGTCTGGCAGAGCCGCTACATCGCCGCCCCGCACAAGTGGACGATCCCCCACCTGCTGGCCGACGTCGGCCTGCTGTCGTCCGGCGGGATGACGGGCCTGGCCAAGCGGCCCAAGCGGGAAGAGGCGCGACCGAAGGCGGCGGCGGAGGCCGCCTAACGCCCCGTGGCGAAGCCCAGCAGGTTCACCAGGTGGACCAGCATGACGAAGGCGCCGAGCGCCGCCAGCACCATCAGGAACCGCCAGGGCGCCAGCCGAGGTCCGCGGGCAAGATCCGGTGGGCGGGCGCCTCGCCAGCCCGCCAGGAGGGCGAGGCCGATCAGGCCCGCCGCCAGGGCGATCGTCAGTCCAAGATCCATGCGGCGGACTAGCGCAGCGCCCCCCAAACATCCACAGGTCAAAGGGCTCTGACGCAAGATGTGGTGTTAAGGTCGCGTTTACACCCCCAGGAATCGGTGCGTAGCCTCCGGGAGCGTACCGGGAGATCGATTCGATGACGGCGGGGGCGCCCTGGAGCGTAAAGGGGATCAACCCCAAGGCGCGGGAGATCGCCAAGGACCATGCGCGCCGCTCGGGCATGACGCTTGGCGAGTGGCTCAATCGTGTGATCCTTGAGGACGAGGCCGCGGCGGAGGCGCCGCCCGAGCCGTTGCGGCCGCGCGCCGAGGCCCCGCGCCCAAGGCTGGTGCCGCCGCCGGCGGCCCGCGAGGCCGAGCTGGCCAGAGTCGCTGAATCCCTGGAACGCCTGACCGAGCGCCTGGAGGCGTCGGAGACCCGGACCGGGCTGGCCGTCTCGGGCGTCGAGCATGCGGTGCGCCAGGCGCTGGCGCGCATCGAGACCGCCGAGCGCGAGAGCCTGGCGACCGTCGCCCGGGTGGAGGGCTCGCTCAGCGAGATCGGCGGCGAGCAAGGCCGGCTGGCCGAACGGCTCCGGCGGATGGAGGCCGAGGCGGCCGGGCCCCGCTCGGCCGAGGCCCTGCGGGTGATCGAACAGGCGGTGAGCCGCACCGCCGGCCAGGTCTACGAACTCGAAGCGCGGCTCGCCGCGTCGGGCGCCGGCGCGGTGGACCTCGACGCGCTGGCCGAGGCGGTGCTGGAGCGCGCCGGCCGGCGGCTCGCCCAGGCCGAGGGCCGAACCTCCGATGCGCTGGAGTCGCTGCAGACGTCGCTGGCGATGCTGGATGGCCGGCTCGGCGCGCTGGAAGGCGACCGCGGGGTGTCGGAAAGCCGCTTCGAAGCCCTCGCCCGGCGGCTGTCGGAGCAGGTCGAGGCGGCGCGCATCCAGTTCGCCGAGCGCTTGAAGCATACCGATGGCGGTCGCGCCGAAGCTCGCTTCAGCGACCTGGCCCGGGAGATGGAGGCGGCCGAGCGCCGCTCAAGCCAGGCCATCCAGGAGATCGGCCGCCAGGTGCTGAGCATCGGCGGCGCGGTGGAGCGGCGACTGCAGGCGTCCGAGGACCGCAGCGCCGAAGCCATCGCCCAGATGGGCGGCGACATGGCCCGCGTGGCCGAGGCCCTGGAAGGCCGCCTGGGCCGGGCCGAGGCGGCCCAGACCGAGGCGATGGAGCGGCTGAGCGGGGAACTGGGCAAGATCAGCGATCGCCTGTCCGAACGCCTGCTGGTGGCCGAGCGCCGCGCCGCGGACGCGATCGAGGACGTCGGCGTCCAGGTCTCTCGCGTCACCGACCGCATGGCCGAGAGCCAGTCCCGCGCCGCCGAAGACCTGGCGGTGACGATCCGCGAGAGCGAGTCCCGCACCGCCCAGCTCCTGGAGGAGACGCGCTCGCGCCTGGAGCAGAGGCTCAGCGAGACGCCGTCCAGCACCCTTCCGCCGCCGTCGGCCGCGGCCTTCGGGCCGGAGCTGTTCTCCCGCGCCGAGGACGGCGAGGATGAGGACGACCTCGACCTCCTGGAGATTTCCGGACCCAGCGCGGCGCCCATGCGCGCCTACGAGACCGCGCCGGAGTTCGCGCCGATTCCCGAGCCCGAGGAGGATCTCTTCGGCCTGGACCAGCCCGAGCCGCCCGCGGACGCCGAGGTTCGTCCCCAGCTCTCCACCCGCGAGGTCATCGAGGAGGCCCGCGCCGCGGCCCGCGCCGCCGCCCCCGCCGAGGCCGGCCGCCCCGCCGCGCGCAGCTGGTCGTCCGGCGGCTTCTTCGGCATCCGCCCGCGCCGGGGACCAAGCTCCACCCTGCAGACCGCGATCATGGTCGCCGGCGGCGCCGCCTTCCTCAGCGTCGGGGCGGCGGGCGTGGTGCTGATGCAGCGCCAGCCTCCGCACGCGCCGGCCGGCGAGGTCGCCCAGGTGTTCGAAGAAGCGCCGGCGGCCCGCGCCGCGGTGGCCCTGGCGCCCACCTCGCTGTCGCCGGAGGCCGGCGTCGCCGAGACGCCCGACGCGCCGGCGCCCGACGCCCTGGCTGTCGCCTTCGGCCACGCTTCGCACGGCCTCGAAACGGGTCAGCCGGGGGCGCTCGCCAAGCTGCGGGCGGTCGCCGATGCGGGCTATGCGCCGGCCCAGTTCTACCTGGGCAAGCTCTATGAGACCGGCGGCCGCGGCGTGAAGGCCAATGTCGCCCAGGCTAGGGCCTGGACCCAGAAGGCGGCCGAGGGCGGCGATCCGGCGGCGATGCACAACCTGGCGCTCTTCGAATTCCGCGGCGACGGCGGAGCCCAGGACCTGGCGGGCGCGCTCCGCTGGTTCCGCGCCGCCGCCGAGCAGGGCATCGTGGATTCGCAGTACAACCTGGGCCTGCTCTACCAGTCGGGCGCGGGGGCGCCGCACGATCCGGCCCAGGCCTACGCCTGGTTCTCGGTGGCGGCCACCGGCGGCGACGCCCAGGCGCGCGCCGCGGCCCAGAAGCTGAAGGCGCAGCTTTCGCCCACGCAGCTGGCCCAGGCCCAGCCGACCATCGACGCCTACGCCGGCCGCCGGCCGCCCGTAGCGGCGCCGGTTCCGGCCATGGCCGCGCACAGCGTGGGCCTTGCGCAGGCGCTGGCCGCGCGCAAGCCGCGGGTCCAAGCCCAGTGACCCGGCCGTCGTTTGGCGCCGCGCCCAAGCCGCGCTAGTTTGGCCGCTGTCTACGCCACCTAGCGGGGGGAACGCCTTGGTGACTGACGCTCCGGCGGCGGCCGTCGATCGACCGCAAGCGCGCGAAGCCGCGCCGAAATCCATGTGGGCCATGGCCATCCTCGCCCTGCTGCCGTTTCCGGTGGCGGCGGGGATCTACGGCTACGGCCCGCCCGCGGCCTCGCGGGTGGCGGTGACGGTGCTGCTGACCTGGTCGGCGGTGGTGCTGTCCTTCCTGGCCGGGGTGCGCTGGGGCCTGGAGACCAGCCGACGCACGCCGCGTCGCAGCCGGCTGGCGGCGGCCTGCGCCTTCGGCATCGTCGCCTGGGTGCTGCTGCTGGCGCGCTGGCGCCTGGAGCTGGCCTGGACCCTGACGGCCTATCTGGCGGCCTTCATGCTGCAGTGGCTGAGCGACCACGCCGCGCCCAATGTGGCCTCCCGCTTCCCCCGGCTCTCGACCTCGATCACCGTGGCGGCCTGCGTCTCGCTGGCGGTCGCCCTCGACCAGGCGATCCGGGGCTGAGGACTTTCTAGCCCGCGCGAAAGCGGCCATAGGTCGTCCTCTCAAAATGAAGAGGGCGGAATGAGCGCGAAACCTATCGGTGTCGGGATCGTCGGGGTGCAGCCGGGCAGGAGCTGGGCCGCCGTCGCGCACATTCCCGCGCTCCAGACCCTGCCGTCGGACTATCGGGTCGTCGGCGTGGCCAACACCAGCCTGCAGTCGGCGCAGAAGGCCGTGGCCGCGATCGGGGTGGGCGAGGCGTTCGAGTCGGTGCAGGCGCTGGCGGCCTCGCCGGACGTGGACCTCGTCGT
>Ga0075364_10000438_pt1 | contig 20844 bp, 16 predicted proteins | sample EndMetdeltDD1764_FD_71517 | JGI IMG/M metagenome (GOLD analysis project Ga0075364, IMG submission 71517) | Populus endosphere microbial communities from Tennessee, USA - Endosphere MetaG P. deltoides DD176-4 | ecosystem: Host-associated > Plants > Roots > Endosphere | place: USA: Tennessee...
CTGGCGCGCGCCAAGGCCCGGGCCCAGGAACGTTCATCGCAATGACCGCAGCACCTGCGCGCGCCACGCGCGCGAAGAAAGCCGCCACGCGCACGCGTCGGCGCCGTCCCGGCCTGCTCGATGCAGCCGAGGTCCAGACGCTGTTCGAGCGGCTGCGCGAGCTCAATCCGCACCCGAAGACCGAGCTGGAGTACGGCTCGCCGTTCGAGCTGCTGGTCGCCGTGACGCTGTCGGCGCAGGCCACCGACGTGGGCGTGAACAAGGCCACGCGGCGGCTGTTCCCGGTGGCGAACACCCCGCAGGCGATCCTCGACCTGGGCGAAGAAGGACTGAAGACCTACATCGCCACGATCGGCCTGTTCAACGCCAAGGCGAAGAACGTCGTCGCCGCGTGCAGGATCCTGGTCGAACAGCACGGTGGCGAGGTACCGCGCGACCGTGCGGCGCTGGAGGCCCTACCCGGCGTCGGCCGCAAGACCGCCAACGTGGTGCTCAACACCGCATTTGGCGAACCGACGATGGCGGTGGACACGCACATCTTCCGTGTCGCCAACCGCAGCGGCCTGGCCCCGGGCAAGGACGTGCGCGTGGTCGAGGACGCCCTGGTCCAGGTGATCCCGGACGAGTTCATGCGCGACGCGCATCACTGGCTGATCCTGCACGGCCGCTACGTGTGCAAGGCGCGCAAGCCGGACTGCCCGCAGTGCGTGATCCGCGACCTGTGCCGGTTCAAGGACAAGACACCGGGCGTGGCCGGGGACTGACGCACGCGGCGCGTCGCAGAGCGTGCCGGCCACGATGACATCGGCGCAGCCAGCGCCGGCGTACCTGCGGCAACGGCAGCCAGGCCATGCGAGCGTTCACATCTGCTCGGTCACGAGCGCCGTCCTGCCATCGGGCCATGCGCGATACGAGGCATGGCGGTTGCGCCGCAGTGCGGGGCGCCGCGATTTCCGGGCCGGACCAGGCCCGAAACCCGCCGGGCGAAAGCGTCCCATGAAGTACCCGCCGCCCGCTCCGCGCTACGGAGCAGGCGGCCTTGCATCACTGTGCGTCGCGCTCCACGAAGGGCTTGCGCGGCAGGCGCTCTTCGCGCATCGCCGCGTGGTAGGCGAACGAGGCGATGATCGCCGCGGCCTGCTTCAGGTCCTCCGGCACCACGTGGTCGTAGGTGTCCAGGTGGGTGTGGTGCACGTGGGTGAAGTAGTCGGCCGGGTCCTGCACGAACTGGAAACCGGGCAGGCCGACGCGGTCGAACGCGATGTGGTCGGTGCTGCCGGTGTTGCGGGTGGTGACGATGGTCGCGCCGGTGTCGTTGAACGGCTCCAGCCACGCCTTGAAGATCGGCACCGCGGCGTGGTTCTCCTGCGCGTAGATGCCACGGATGCGGCCGGTGCCGTTGTCGAAGTTGAAGTAGGTCGAGAAGCGGTCGTAGCCGCGCATCCGCTGCAGCGGGCCGGTGCCGCGCTGGAACGACTGCGGCAGTGCCTTCTGTTCCGGGTCGGTCGGTTCCGGATACGCGGCCAGGTACTTCGACACATAACCGGCCGAACCGTGCAGGCCCTGCTCCTCGCCGCCCCACAGCGCGATCCGGATCGTGCGCTTCGGCTTGACCCCGATGGTCTTGAGGATCCGCATCGCCTCCATCATCACCACCACGCCGGCACCGTTGTCGCTGGCGCCGGTGCCGGTGTGCCAGGAATCCAGGTGCGCACCGATGATCACCAGTTCGTTGGCCTTGCTGGTGCCCGGCAGTTCGGCGAAGACATTGGTCGCCGGCAGGTCGGCGTCGCTGGTGAAGCGCGCATCGACGTTGACCCGCAGGCGCACGTCCTGCTTGCGTTCAACCGCGCGCACCAGCTGGTTGTAGTGCTCGGCGGCCACGACCAGCTCGGTCACGCCGACCGGCTCGCCGGCCTTGCGCGAGCCGCCGCCGGTGGCGCGGATGATGCCGTTGTCCCAGGAGCTGATCGTCAGCGTGGCCAGCACGCCTTCCTCCTCGAAAAACGCGTTCAGCGCCCTGGTCAGCGCCTGCCGCTTGCGGTACTCGTCGAGCCGCTTCTCCTGCGCGTCCGGCTCGCTGTCGGCGGCGACCGGGAAGGTCTGCAGTTCGCCGAGGGTGCGCTCGTCGTGGCGCCGGAAGTCCGGCTTGTCGGACGGCTTGTAGGCGCGCGCGTCGTCGAGCAGCACGATCTTCCCGCGCAGCGTGCCACGCTGCTTCTCGATGTCGGCGATGGTCTTGAACGACACCCGCACCACCTCGCCCTCCACCGCACCGTCGGTACCCGGCGTCCAAGCCTTGGGCAGCGCGTGGATCGGCAGCTCGCGCGGCGAAATCAGCTCGATCCGGGCCGAGCGGAACTCCCAGCCGCGCCCGAACGCCTCGTCGTAGACCTCGTCGTGCACGTTGGAAAGCCCCCAGCCGCGCAGCTTGTCCTGCGCCCACACCGTCGAGCGCGCGTAGGCCGGCGAGTTGGTCAGGCGCGGGCCGACGGTTTCGGTCAGCTCCTTGAGGCTGGCCGCCGCCTGCGAGCGGTTGAACGCTTCATGGCGGATCTTCGCGACCACGTCCAGGTCGACCGGTTCGGTGCGCTGGGCCGAAGCCAGCGCCGGCAGCAGGACGATGGCGCTCAGGGCCGCCTGCAGCAGGCGGACGCGGGTGGATGTCGATGTCTTCACTGGCTATCCCGGGGGTTGCGGAACGACGGGCGGGCGCGATCGCCCTGCCCCTTGAACGGTGCCGCCTTCCCACGACACGCAGCGCAGCATCCTAGCGCAGCGGATGGGGCGATGAACCGTGACCTTCGTCCTGATCGGCATCTGCCGATGACGATCCGTCATGCCCGTGCCATGTCCGGATGATGCGAGGATGTGGCCCCGCTTCCGATGCGAACGTCGCCACATGACCCGTCTCCTCCTGGCCACCACGCTGGCGTTGGGCCTGCTCCCCGTTCCCCTGCTCGCCAGCGACGCGGTTCCCGCGGCCGCGCGTGCCCTGCACGAGCGCATCCTCACCCTGGACAGCCACCTCGACACGCCGTTGTTCTTCGGACGCGAGGGCTGGGACATCCTCGAGCGCAACGACCACGGCCATGCTGCGAGCCAGGTCGATTACCCGCGCCTGGTCGAAGGCGGGCTCGATGGCGGCATCTGGGTGATCTACACCGGGCAGCGTGGACGCACCCCGGCCGACGACCTCGCCGCGCGCGACCACGGCCTGGCCCGCCTGGTCGAAATCCGCGAGCTGCTGGCTGCGCATCCCGACAAGTTCGAACTCGCGGTCAGCGCCGACGATGCGGCGCGGATCAAGCGCGACGGGAAGCGCGTGGTCTACATCGGCATCGAGAACGCCTCGCCGCTCAGCGCCGACCCCTCGCTGCTGGGCCTGTACCTCCGGCTGGGCGTGCGCGTGCTCGGCCTGGTCCACACCTCGAACAACGACTTCGCCGACTCGGCCAGCACGCCGGCCGAATGGAACGGCCTCAGTCCGAAGGGACGTGCGCTGGTCGCCGAGGCCAACCGGCTGGGCATCGTGCTCGACCAGTCGCATGCCTCCGATGCCGTGTTCGACCAGCTGCTGGAGCTGTCGACCGCGCCGATCATCCTCAGCCATACCGGCGCCGACGCGGTCTTCGAGCACCCCCGCAACATCGACGATGCGCGGATCCGGAAGCTGGCCGGGCACGGCGGCGTGATCCTGGTGAACTCGCTGGGCAGCTACCTGATCGACACCGGTGCGACGCCGGCCTACCAGGCCGACCTGCGTGCGCTGTACGAGCGCTTCGGCGGCCGCGCCGCGATGCGCGAATCGGACTACCCCGAGTTCGACCGCCTGCGCGCGGAACTCGATGCGAAGCACGGTCTGCGCAAGGCGACGCTGGACGACTACTTCGCCCACATCCTGCACATCCTCGAGGTGGCCGGCCCGGAGCATGTCGGCTTCGGCGCCGACTGGGACGGCGGCGGCGGCGTGATCGGCCTGGAGGACATCAGCGACCTGCCGAAGATCACCGCGCGCCTGCTGCAGGAGGGCTACACCGAGCAGCAGATCGAGGCCATCTGGAGCGGCAACCTGCTGCGGGTGATCCGCCAGGCGCAGGCGGTGGCGGAACAGGCGCCGGCCGCCACCCGCTGAATCCCGCGTGGTTCCGGTGCGTTGGGCCGCGGCAGGCGCACCGGTGGCCTGCGGAGGCAGCCGTGGCAAGCGGCGGCGGGGTTGCGGGCCGAATCGCGGCAGGCGCCGTCCGCTGCGTCCACAGCCTGCGTCCACGAGGCGGCGCACCATCCGCGGATGGGCGCGCAGAAAAGCAGAAAGCCCGCGGTCACCCGCGGGCTTTGCCTTCCGGTGCACCTTCCGTGGCGTCGGCATCGACGCCGCGGGTGGCGCGCGCCGCTTACCAGCTGAACTGCGTGCGCAGCGCGTACTGGCCGGTCTCGTCGCCGGTCACCTCGTTCTCGCCCTGCGTGTAGTTGAACATGAAGCGCAGGTTCGGATTGACGTAGTAGTTGACGCCGAAGATGGTGCTGGTCGCCTCGCGGTTGACCAGGTCCTTGTTCTCGATGAAGTCGTAGCGCGCGGTCAGCTCCCAGATGCCGCTGTCGCCGACCTTCGGCGAAGCGAACACGCCGGTGCCGGGCTTGTAGGCCTTGTGACCGCCGTTGAGGATCCAGCTGCCCTGCAGGTACCAGGTGGTCACGTCCTGGTCGCGGGTCGGCTGGCCGAAGCTGGCGTTGACGTACTCGCCCTGGAAGAACAGCGGGCCGAACGAGCCGGCCGCTTCCAGGCCGTAGGCATCGACGGTGTTGCGGCTGGCGCCGGTGGTGGTGGCGATGGCCTGCACCGGGCCGCGACGGCCGGCGTAGTTGGCGGTGGCGACCAGGTCGGCCGAGCCCAGGTTCGCGTCCTCGTGGCTGTACCAGCCGCCGAAGTGCAGGGTCTGGTTGTCGGTGTTGATCGGCGCGAAGGTCACGCGGCCGGAGGCGCCCATGCCCTCGTTGCGGCTGCCGGAGGCGCCACGCAGGTTGAACACGGTGAAACCGGCGGTGTAGTTGTCGCCGGCGCGCAGGTAGCCCACGCCCTGCTGGAACTGGCGTCCGCTGAACAGGCCGGTCGCCGAGGCGAACGGACGCTCCATCATCAGGATCTCGTTGGAGCTGGTCAGCTCCTCCATCGAGCGGTACGGCTTGAAGTGACCGATGGTGACCTTGCCGCCCCACAGGCTGGTGGCGATGAAGGCGTCGCGCAGGCCGTCCAGGTTGGAGCCGGCGGCGAAGTCCTGCTCGACCTTGTAGTCCCAGCCGTAGGCCTTGCCGGCCAGGGTCAGGCGCGCGCGGCGGAACTCGCTGGTGCCGGTGGTGGCGGCCAGATCGCGGTCGAAGGCGTAGGCGTCGAAGTGGATGCGGCCGCCCAGCGAGGCCTCGAACTTCTTGTCCGGCGAGGTGACCTTGATGCCGCCCTTGGTCTCGACCTTCGGCGTGGTCGCCGCGATCGTCTCCAGGTTCTGCTGGGTGCCGATGTTGATGTCGGACTGCGCGTCGGTGCGCGTCTCCAGCTCGACGACCTTGGCCTGCAGCGCGGCCAGCTGCGCCTTCAGTTCGGCCAGCTCGGCATTGTCGACGGCGAACGCGCCGAAGCTGGTCGTGGACAGGGCCGCACCGAGCGCGACGGCCAGAATGGAATAACGCATGGGTGATCTCCGATGGTGGTGGCGAAGCGCGTGGGGGGCCTCTCCCGCGGTGCGGAACGTGAAGCGCCCGTTAAGACAGCGCGCAGCTTGCGACCGTCAGATGACAGTCCGGCGTTGACGCGATGACAGCCCCATGACATCCGGCGGGACGGTCGCGCCGTCCTGCGCGCGTCGGCGAAGACGCACGCCCCGAGGGCATGTCACGCATCCGTCATGCATGTGACGCGAAGCGGTCACCGGCCGGTTATGGAATGCGCCGGGTCGGACCTTCACGGGTCCTCGACCACCCAATCGATCCACCAGGAGCCCACCCAGTGAACGTCACGTTCAAGACCCGCGTCGCCGCCGCACTCATTGCGGTCACGTCGTCGATCTCCCTCGCCCACGCCAACGATGTCACCGGTGCCGGCGCATCCTTCATCTTCCCGGTCATGTCCAAGTGGTCGTCCGACTACAAGGGCGCCACCGGCAAGCAGGTCAACTACCAGTCGATCGGTTCGGGTGGCGGCATCGCCCAGATCAAGGCCGGCACCGTCGATTTCGGTTCTTCCGACGCCCCGCTGAAGCCGGAAGAGCTGGCCAAGCACGGCCTGGCCCAGTTCCCATCGGTGATCGGCGGCGTGGTGCCGATCGTCAACGTGCAGGGCATCGCCCCGGGCGCGATGAAGCTGGACGGCGCGACCCTGGCCAACATCTTCCTCGGCAAGATCACCACCTGGAACGACCCGGCGCTGGTCGCGCTGAACCCCGGCCTGACCCTGCCGAATGCCAAGATCACCGTCGTGCACCGCTCGGACGGCTCGGGCACCACCTTCAACTTCGTCAACTACCTGTCCAAGGTCAGCCCGGAGTGGAAGACCAAGGTCGGCGAAGGCACCTCGGTCCAGTGGCCGGCCGGCATCGGCGGCAAGGGCAACGAAGGCGTGGCCGCCTACGTCAAGCAGATCAAGGGCGGCATCGGCTACGTCGAGCTGTCCTACGCACTGCAGAACAAGCTGTCGCACACCCAGCTGCGCAACGCCGCCGGCCGCTACGTGCAGCCGAGCCAGGAAAGCTTCCAGGCCGCCGCCGCCAGCGCCGACTGGGCCGGCAGCAAGGACTTCTACCTGGTCATGACCAACGCCCCGGGCAACGAGGCGTGGCCGATCACCGCGACCAACTTCATCCTGATGTACAAGCAGCCGAAGAACCAGACCGGCGCCAGGAACGCCAAGCAGTTCTTCCAGTGGATCTACGCCAACGGCGACGCCCAGGCCACCGCCCTGGACTACGTCCCGCTGCCGGATGCGCTGGTCAAGCAGATCGAGGCCTACTGGGCCCAGAACATGAAGTACTGAGCCCCCGGGACCTCTCTCCCCCTGTGCGCTCGGAGGGCGCGGACCGCAAGGTCCGCGCCCTTTTTCGTCCCTGGCATCGACCGTCCGGCGGGCACCTGCGGCCGCGTCATACGGGTGTAACAAAAACATCATTTCATGAGCGCACCGCCGGCACGGCCGGCCCTCTGCGCTCCCTGACGACATGAACCTGAAGCCGGTCCGCCTCGCCGCCCTGTCCGCCCTCGCCCTGGCCCTCGCGGCCTGCCAGCCTTCGGGCGAAGGCACCGCTCCCGCCGCGGGTGCCGCGTCCACCGACGCGCCGGCCGCCGCCGCCAACCCGGTCTCGGCCGAAGTCTCCGGTGCCGGCGCCTCGTTCATCTTCCCGCTGATGTCGAAGTGGTCGGCCGACTACAACGCCGCCACCGGCAGCAAGGTCAACTACCAGTCGATCGGCTCGGGCGGCGGCATCGCCCAGATCAAGGCCGGCACGGTCGACTTCGGCTCGTCCGACAAGCCGCTGCCGAGCGAGGAACTCGCGGCCGCCGGTCTGGGCCAGTTCCCGTCGGCGATCGGCGGCGTGGTCCCGGTGTTCAACATCGACGGTATCGAGCCGGGCAAGCTGCGCCTGACCGGTGCCCAGCTGGCCGACATCTTCATGGGCAGGATCACCACCTGGAACGACCCGGCCCTGGTCGCCGCCAATCCGGGCGTGGCCCTGCCCGACGCCAAGATCACCATCGTCCACCGTTCCGACGGTTCGGGCACCACCTTCAACTTCAGCAACTACCTGTCCAAGGTCAGCGAGGAGTGGAAGGGCAAGGTCGGCGAAGGCACCTCGGTGCAGTGGCCGGCAGGCGTCGGCGGCAAGGGCAACGAAGGCGTGGCCTCCTACGTCAAGCAGATGAAGGGCGCGATCGGCTACGTCGAACTGGCCTACGCGCTGCAGAACGACATGCCCTACGCCTCGCTGCAGAACGCGGCCGGCAACTGGGTGCAGCCCAACGCCGAGACCTTCGCGGCCGCCGCGGCCAGCGCCGACTGGGCCAGCGCCAAGGACTTCAACCTGATCGTCACCAACGCTCCGGGCGCGGACGCGTGGCCGATCACCGCCACCAACTTCATGCTGATGCACAAGCAGCCCAAGGACGCCGCGCGCAGCCAGGCCGCGCTGGCCTTCTTCAAGTGGGCGTTCGAGAGCGGCCAGGCCCAGGCCAACGAGCTGCACTACGTGCCGCTGCCGCCGGAGCTGGTGCAGCAGATCGAGGCCTACTGGGCCGCCGAGTTCAGGTAAGCACGACGCGTCAACGCCGTCCCGCGCACGTCGGGCCGGTGACCAGGTCCTCCCTCCCGGACCTGGCCACCGGCCCTGACCTGCACAACCGCCCGCCGCAAGCAGCGACCCAGCGATGAACGCGACATCCCTTTCCCAGGCACTTCCCGCCCCGAGCGGACGCGACCTGCGCGATGCCCGCGCCGACCGCATCTTCAAATACCTCCTGACCGCCACCGTCGTGTTCGTCCTCGTCGCGCTGGCCGGCGCGGCGCTGTCGATGCTGTGGGGCGGCCGCGACGCCCTGCAGTCGCAGGGACTGAGCTTCTTCTACTCCAGCGAGTGGAACCCGGTCGAGAACAAGTACGGCGCCTTGGTGCCGATCTACGGCACCCTGGTCACCGCGGTGATCGCGATGCTGATCGCGGTGCCGGTGAGCTTCGGCATCGCCTTCTTCCTGACCGAAGTGGCGCCGCGCTGGATGCGTGGCCCGGTGGGCACCGCGATCGAACTGCTGGCCGGCATCCCGTCGATCATCTACGGCATGTGGGGCCTGTTCGTGCTGGTGCCGGTGATGACCGAACACGTCAGCCCGTTCCTCAACGACCGGCTCGGCACGCTGCCGGTGATCGGCGCGCTGTTCCAGGGCCCACCGCTGGGCATCGGCCTGCTCACCGCCGGCTTCGTGCTGGCGATCATGGTGATCCCGTTCGTGTCCTCGATCATGCGCGAAGTGTTCCTGACCGTACCGACCCGGCTGAAGGAATCGGCCTACGCGCTGGGCTCGACCAAGTGGGAAGTGAGCTGGGACATCGTCCTGCCCTACACCCGCTCGGCGGTGATCGGCGGCATCTTCCTCGGCCTGGGCCGCGCCCTGGGCGAAACGATGGCCGTGGCCTTCGTGATCGGCAACGCGGTGCGCTTCAGCCCCTCGCTGCTCGAACCCAGCACCACCATCGCCGCGCTGATCGCCAACGACTTCGGCGAGGCCACCGAGACCTACCGCTCGGCCCTGCTGCTGCTCGGCTTCGTGCTGTTCATCGTGACCTTCCTGGTCCTGGCCATCGCCCGCTACATGCTGCTGCAGCTCTCGCGCAAGGAAGGCAACTGATGTCCGCCGCGACCAACGCGCTCTACACCCGCCGCCGGGTCACCAATGTGGTGGCGCTGGTCCTGTCCTGCGCCACCGCGGTGTTCGGCCTGTTCTTCCTCGGCTGGATCCTGTGGACCCTGGCGGTCAAGGGCATCACCGGCATCAACTGGCAGCTGTTCACCGAGATGACCCCGCCGCCGATGCAGGAAGGCGGCCTGGCCAATGCCTTCTTCGGCAGCGCGGTGATGTGCGCGCTGGCGATCGCCATCGGCACGCCGCTGGGCGTGGCCGCCGGCACCTGGCTGGCCGAGTACGGCAACGCCCGCAAGGCCGGCACCGTGGTGCGCTTCGTCAACGACATCCTGCTGTCGGCGCCGTCGATCGTGCTCGGCCTGTTCGTCTACACCGCCTACGTGATCCAGTTCGGCGGCGGCTTCTCGGCGATGGCCGGCGCGCTGGCCCTGGCCTTCATCGTGCTGCCGGTGGTGGTGCGCACCACCGACGAGATGCTGCGGCTGGTGCCCACCCAGATGCGCGAGGCGGCGCTGTCGCTCGGCATTCCGCAGTGGAAGGTCACCGTGCAGGTGCTGTACCGCAGCGCTTCTGCCGGCATCGTCACCGGCGTGCTGCTGGCCCTGGCCCGCATCTCCGGCGAGACCGCGCCGCTGCTGTTCACCGCGTTCGGCAACCAGTACTGGAGCGCGAACGTGTTCCAGCCGATGGCCAGCGTGCCGGTGGTGATGAACCAGTTCACCTCCACGCCGTTCGAGTCCTGGCACGTGCTGGCCTGGGCCGGCGCCCTGGTGCTGACGCTGTTCGTGCTGCTAATCAGCCTGGCCGCGCGCGCCCTCCTGCTGCGCAACAAGATCACCCATGACTGACTTTTCCCGGGATCCGTCCATGAACGACCTGCACTCCAATGCCGTCCCGATGCAGCGCATCGCCGTCGCCCACCAGGGGACCGCCGCAGCCGCTCCGGCCCCGGTCAAGCTGGCCGCACGCGGGCTGGACTTCTACTACGACAAGTTCCACGCGCTGAAGGACATCCATCTGGAGATCCCCGAAAAGCGCGTGACCGCGCTGATCGGCCCGTCCGGCTGCGGCAAGTCCACGCTGCTGCGCATCTTCAACCGCATCTACGCGCTGTACCCGAAGCTGGAAGCGCGTGGCGAGGTGCTGCTGGACGGCGAGAACATCCTGTCGCCGAAGTACCCGATGAACCGGCTGCGCAGCAAGGTCGGCATGGTGTTCCAGAAGCCGGTGCCGTTCCCGATGACCATCTTCGAGAACGTCGCCTACGGCATCCGCCACCACGAAAAGCTCTCGCGCGCCGACATGAACGTGCGCGTGGAACAGGCGCTGCGCCAGGCGGCGCTGTGGGACGAGGTCAAGGACAAGCTGGGCCAGAGCGCACTGGGCCTGTCCGGCGGCCAGCAGCAGCGTCTGTGCATCGCCCGCGCTGTGGCCCTGCGCCCGGACGTGCTGCTGCTGGACGAGCCGACCTCGGCGCTGGACCCGATCTCCACCAGCCGCATCGAGCAGCTGGTCGAGGAGCTGAAGAACGACTACACGATCGTGATCGTGACCCACAACATGCAGCAGGCCGCGCGCGTGTCCGATTTCACCGCCTTCATGTACCTGGGCGACCTGATCGAGCACGACCGCACCGAGACGATCTTCTCCAAGCCGTCCAGGCAGCAGACCGAGGACTACATCACCGGTCGCTTCGGCTGACCGCTCCGCTCCATCCGCCTCGGCGGCGCTGCCGTCCACCTTCCACGCTCCGGACATCGCCATGACCAGCTCCCATTCCCACGACCACATCGTCAAGAGCTACGACGACGAACAGCAGCGCCTGGTCGCCGAAGTCGTCCGCATGGGCGAGACCGCGGTCGCCCAGCTCGAGGCCGCGCTGGACGTGGTCGAACGCCGCGACGACAGCGCCGCGCGCCGGATCGTGGCCAACGACGAATCGATCGACGCGGCCGAGCGCCGGATCAGCCACGACGTGATGCTGCTGGCGCTGCGCGGCCCGATGGCACGCGACCTGCGCGAGATCCTGGCCGGCCTGCGCATCCCCGCCGACATCGAGCGCATCGGCGACTACGCCGCCAACGTGGCCAAGCGCTCGATCGCGCTGAACGCCGCGCCGCCGCTGCCGCAGATCAACGGCCTGCGCGCGCTCGGCCAGCTGGCCGTGCGCCAGGTGCGCGAGGCGCTGGAGGCCTACCGCGTCAACGACGAGGCCCGCGCCCTGCGCGTGCGCGACAGCGATGCCGAGCTGGACCGCCAGTACACCGCGCTGTTCCGCGAGCTGCTGACCTACATGATGGAAGACCCGCGCAATATCACCCCGTGCACGCACCTGCTGTTCATGGCCAAGAACCTGGAGCGGATCGGCGACCACGCGACCAACATCGCCGAGAACGTCTGGTTCCTGGTCCACGGCGAGCAGCCGCTGCCGCCGCGCGAGAAGCAGGACGACACCAGCACCACCACCGGCGTGATCTGACCCGGCGCGGCCGGCGCGCACCGCGCCGGCCCTGCGGCCGCCCCACGACGGCGGCCACGGTGGCGCTCGTTGCACGAAGGACTAACGCCGCGGGAGTAGACTTGCGCTCCCCACGGCGGCCAGGCGCGCCGTCTTCCGCGCCCCTTCGGAGTGCTCGACATGTCCACCCAGAAACCCGTCGCGATCGCCCTCGGCACCGCCCTGGCCGGCCTGTCCCTGGCCGGCGCCTCGTTCGCCATGCAGCCGCTGGCGCAGGGCTACATGCTGGCCGCGGCCGACATCAAGGGCCAGGAAGGCAAGTGCGGCGAAGGCCGCTGCGGCATGCAGAAGGCCGATACCGACCAGGATGGCCGCATCTCGCAGGCCGAGTTCGCCGCCGCGCACCCGGACCGGACCGGACAGTTCGCGACCATCGACACCAACCAGGACGGCTTCATCGACGAGGCCGAACACCGCGCCCACCATGCCGCCAAGACGGTCGAGAACAAGGCCGAGAAGCAGACCGGCGAAGGCAAATGCGGTGAGGGCAAGTGCGGCGAAGGCGGCTGCGGCGGCGCACGCTGAACCGCCCTGTCCCCCCTGCCCTCCAACGGGAGCCGGCGTCCGCGCACGGACGCCCTTTCCGAGTGCGTTGCGATGCCGCTTCCTGATGCCAGCGCCGGTCTCGGCCTGCGCCGTGCCCTGCTCGATCCGCTGCAGGCGGCGCCGGCCGGGGCGTTCGACTTCCTCGAGTGCGCGCCCGACAACTGGATCGGCGTCGGCGGCCGGCTCGGCGAGGCGCTCGATGCGTTGACCGCGCGGCATCCGCTGACCTGCCATGGGCTGTCGCTGTCGCTGGGCGGGCCCGCGCCGCTGGACGAGCCCTTCCTGCAGCGCACCCGCCGTTTCCTCGACCGGCACAGGGTGGCGCTGTACAGCGAGCACCTGAGCTGGTGCAGCGACGACGGGCATCTGTACGACCTGATGCCGCTGCCCTTCACCGAGGCCGCGGTCGCCCATGTCGCGGCGCGGATCCGCCGCGTGCAGGACGTGCTGGGCCGCCGCATCGCGGTGGAGAACGTCTCCTACTACGCGGCACCGTGGCAGGCGATGGACGAGGCCGACTTCGTCGTCGCGGTGCTGGAGCAGGCCGACTGCGACCTGCTGCTCGACGTCAACAACGTCCATGTCAACGCGGTCAACCACGGCTACGACGCATCGGCCTTCCTCGCGCGCATGCCTTCGGCGCGGGTGGTCTGCTACCACGTCGCCGGGCATGACGACGAGGCCGCGGACCTGAAGGTCGATACCCACGGCGCGTCGGTGATCGACCCGGTCTGGGCGCTGCTCGGGGAAGCCTATCGCCTGCACGGCGTGCGCCCGACCCTGCTCGAGCGCGACTTCAACCTGCCGCCACTGCCGGTCCTGCTGGACGAGGTGGCGCGGATCCGCCGCATCCAGCAGCAGGCGGCAGCGGCCATGCCGGCAGCGCAGGCGGTGCCGCATGTCGGCTGACCTGCACGAGCAGCAGCGCGCGTTCGCGGCCCACCTGCGCGACCCGGACGCGCATCCGGCTCCGCCAGGCGTCGAGGCGCGCCGCATGGCGCTGTACCGCAGGCTGTTCCTCAACAACATCACCGGCCTGCTGTCGGGCAACTTCCCGGTCATCCGCACGGTCCTGGGCGAGCCCGGCTGGAACGCGCTGGTGGCGGCTTTCTATGCGCGGCATCGCAGCCGGACGCCGCTGTTTCCCGAACTTCCGCGCGAGTTCATCCGGTATCTGGAGGCGCGCGACGCTGCGGCCGGCGACCCGCCGTGGCTGGCCGAGCTGGCGCACTACGAATGGATCGAACTGGCGGTGCAGATCGACGATGCGCCGCTGCCGGCGCACGTCGCCGACGGCGACCTGCTGGAGGGAGTGCCGCTGGTGTCGCCCTACGTGCGCGCCCTGGCCTACCAGTGGCCGGTGCACCGGATCGGCCCGCAGCATCGGCCGACGCGGCCGCCGCCCGAACCGACCCTGCTGCTGGTGCGCCGCGACCAGGATGGACGTGCACGCTTCGCCGCGTTGTCGCCGCTGGCCTACCGGCTGCTGGAGCGGCTGGCCGGTGCCGACCTGAGCGGCCGCGCCCAGCTGGAGGCGCTCGCGGCCGAGGCTGGCGTCGCCGCGGACGCCGCCTTCATCGCGCAGGGGCTGGCGCTGCTGCGCCGGATGCACGCCGAAAGCACGCTGCTGGGCACGCACCCGCAGGCTTGACCACCGCATCCGCACGCGCTCCAGGCGGGCGGCCGGCGCCGCTCTGCTACCCTTGCGCGATGACGCAGACCGACGACGCCACGCCCTCCGCCCCGATCACGCCGAGCCCGCTCGCACGCCGTTTCCGCGGGTTTCTGCCCGTCGTGGTCGACGTGGAGACCGGCGGCTTCGACTGGAACCGGCACGCGCTGCTGGAAATCGCCGCGGTCCCGATCGAGCTCGATGCCGATGGCCTGTTCGTGCCCGGCGAAACCGCCAGCGCGCACCTGATCCCCGCGCCGGGCACCGAGATCGACCCGAAGTCGCTGGAGATCACCGGCATCGACCTGGACCACCCGTTCCGGCTGGCCAAACCCGAACGCGACGCGCTCGGCCACGTGTTCAACCACGTGCGCGCCGCAGTCCGCCGGCACGGCTGCCAGCGCGCGATCCTGGTCGGCCACAACGCGCATTTCGACCTGAACTTCGTCAACGCCGCGGTCGCCCGCAGCGGCCACAAGCGCAATCCCTTCCACCCGTTCAGCGTGTTCGACACGGTGACCATGGCCGGCATCGCCTACGGCCAGACCGTGCTCGCACGCGCGGCCGTGGCCGCGGGCCTGGAGTGGAACGCCGACGACGCGCACTCGGCCGTCTACGACGCCGAACAGACCGCCAGGGTGTTCTGCCGCATCGCCAACGCCTGGCCGTCGCCGATCCCGGGCTGATCCAGAAGGAGCCCGCGGCGGCGACGGGGCCTTCGGCACGGACGCCCGCGCAGGGCCGCGGTGCGGGACGAAGCCTCCACCAACACCCGACAGCTGGCATGGATGTCGCCGCCGTGCTGCCGCAATGCGCTCCACCGCGCGACGCAGCACGCCGGTCGTCGCAGCACCGGGATGTCCGCCGGCCTGCGTGCACGGCGACGCCGATCGCATCGACACCGGTAACCGCATCGACATCCGGCGGCGTCCGCCGGTGGGACATGCGATGCCCGCCTGCCCGGCGCGGATCGCCAGGCCGGGCGGACCGGACTTCAGTCGGTCCTGATCCGGTCGCGTCCCTCGCGCTTGGCCCGGTACAGCGCCTCGTCCACGCGACGGAACAGCGAGGCCGGCGTGTCGTCGGCCGAACAGGCGACCACGCCCGCGCTGAAGGTCACCTGCAGGCCCTCGACCCCGGCCCAGTCGCCGTGCGCGCGGAAGCGGCCGCGCAGGCGCTCGCAGGCCGCGACCGCCGCTTCCAGCCGGGTGTCGACCATCAGCAGCGCGAACTCCTCGCCGCCCAGCCGCGCCAGCAGGTCGGAGCTGCGGCAATCGGCGGTCAGCACCCGCGCCACCTCGCGCAGCACCTGGTCGCCGGTGCTGTGCGACCAGGTGTCGTTGATCCGCTTGAAATGGTCGATGTCGATCATCGCCAGGCACAGCGGCCGCCCGCCACGCCGCGCCACCGCCAGTTCGCGCGCCAGCACCTCGTCGAAATGCCGGCGGTTGGCCAGCCCGGTCAGCGCATCCTCGCGCGCCTGCCGTTCGGAGATCTCGGCCTGGCTGCGCAGCTGGTCGAGCAGTTCGTTGCGCTCGCGGTCGGCCACCAGCAGGCGCTCGGTCTGCTGGCGCAGGTCGCGGGTGCGCTCGTGCACCTGCCGTTCCAGCTCCAGGTTGCGGTTGCGGTAGCGGTGGATCAGGTAGCGGTACAGCGCGATCAGCCCGAGCAACGCCGCGAGGGTGGCCGCCAGCCGGACGCTGGCGCGCTGCCACCACAGCGGCTGCACGGTGAAGGTCCAGGCCGCGGCCTCGCGGCTCCACTCGCCATCGGGATGGGCGGCGGCGATCTGCAGCGTGTAGTTGCCCGGCGGCAGGCTCAGGAACTCCACGCTGCGCTGCTGGCCGCGGTCGATCCACTGGCTGTCCAGCCCGAGCAGGCGCGTGCGGTAGCGGATGCGTTCGGAGAACAGGTAGCTCAGGCCGGCGTAGGACACGGTCAGGCGCTGCCCGCCGGGAATGACCGCGCCGTCCTGCCAGGCCACGGCCTGGCCGTCGACCTGCACGCCTTCGACCACGGCAGGCGGCGCCGGCCGGCTCAGGTAGCGCTGCATCCGCGCGGGATCGACGCTGGCCACGCCACCGGCGGTGGCCAGCCACACGCTGCCGTCGCGGCGCAGGATCGTCGACGGCGCGGAACTGCCGTTGCCCTGCGAGCTGACCAGACCGTCGATCTCGGTATAGCGGTCCATCGCGATCGGCAGCACGCGGCCGTCGGCTGCGGCGTTGAGCGCCTGCATCGTGCTGCGCAGGACGCCACGGTTGCTGCTGATCCAGGCGTTGCCGACACGGTCCGGCACGAGCTGGAACACCGCGTCCACCGGCACGCCCTGCTCCAGGCCGACCCGGTCGACCTGCCCGTCGCGCCAGCGGAACAGGCCGCGGTCGGTGGAGATCCAGACCGCGTCGCCGATCGGCTGGAATCCGAACACCGAGCGCGTGCCGCCCAGCGCCTCCAGGTCCAGGTGCTCGACCTGACCGTCGCGCAGCAGGTGGGCGCCTTCGACCGAGCCGATCCACAGGGTGTCGCCGACGCTGGCCAGTGCGGTGATCAGGCCGCGCGGCAGGCCCGGCACCGGCGGCGGCGCGCGCATCACCGCGCCCTCCACCCGCAGCAGCCCGGTGCGGCTACCGACCCAGACCGTGCCGTCCCGGGCCACGCTGATCGCACGCACATGCCCGCTGACCATGCCCTGCGCCGGCCCGTAGTGGGCGACGCGCCGGCCGTCGCGCAGCCGGAACACGCCATCGACGAAGGTGCCGACCCACAGGTCGCCGCTGCGGTCCTCGGCCAGGCTCAGCACCGACAGCGCCTCGCCGGTCGCACCGCGGACCGGCGCGGGGTGGAAACGGCCGTCCGTCCCCATCCGGTCCAGGCCACCGCCGCCACCGACCCAGAGCACGCCCTGCCGGTCCTCGATCAGCGCGCGCACGTAGTCGCCGCCCAGGCCATCGCGCCGGGTGTAGCCGTTGAACAGCGTCTCACGCAGGCGGAACAGGCCGCCGTTGGCGCCGATCCAGATGCTGCCCTCGGCGTCCTCCAGCAGGCTGGCGACGCGTCCGTTCGGCAGCACCTCGCCGGGCGCCATGCGCTCCAGCCCGTAGGGGCCGATCCGCAGCAGGCCGTGGTTCTCGGTGCCCAGCCACAGGCCGCCGTTGCGGTCCTGGAGCATGGCGGTGAACGTGCCGACGCCGGGCAGCGCATGCTGCTGGACGACGGCGCCGTCCTCGATCCGGTACACGCGCTGCGAGGCGGTGACCCAGATCGCGCCATCGGGGGCGCGGTACGGCCAGACCAGGCCCTTCGGCAGGTCCAGCGCCGCCGGCGCACGCCGCCAGCGGCCATTGGGCTCGCGCACGACCAGGCCGTCGAGGGTGCCGACCCAGATCCGGTCCTGCGCGTCGATCGCCATCCGCGGGAAGCTGGCCGCGACCGGCAGCTCGGGCGGCGGCGCCAGGTAGTGGAAGCTGCCGTCAGGGTCGACCCGGCCCAGGCCATGGCCTTCGAACAGCAGCCACAGGCTGCCGCGGCTGTCCATTTCCATGTCGTGGATCAGCGCCTGCGGCCACTCGCCGCTGCGCTCCCAGTAGCGCCAGCCGCCATCGTCGCCATGCCGGCCCAGGTTGCCGCGCGAGTCGGTCAGCCACAGCGTGCCTTCCGGATCGACGTACAGCGCGCCGATGCCGTTGTCGCGCAGGCCGGGGCGGCTGCCGCGGTCGATGACGGTGAAGTCGGTGCCGTTGTAGCGCACCACGCCTTCCCAGGTCGCGAACCACAGGTAGCCGTCGGGGGTCTGGGCGATGTCGCGCAGCGAGTTGTGCGGCAGGCCGTTGCGCGAGCTCCACGCGTCGACCGCGTAGTCGCGCAGCGGCGGCGCGACCGCGGCAGTGGCGCGCTGCGCGGCCGCGGCCGTTGCCGCCCACGTCGTCAGCCACAGCAGGCACAGCAGCGCCGCACCCGCCTGTCGTCGCCATCCCCGCATGCCATGCTCCACAAACGCCGGCGGGCTCGCCCCATCCGGCCCCACGCCCGCTTCGGCCCGTGCCGCAGCCGGATCAGACGCGCTGGCGCACCGCCTCGAACAGGCAGACACCGGCGGCCACCGACACGTTCAGGCTTTCGATGTCGCCCGGCATCGGGATGCTGACCAGCGCATCGCAGTGCTCGCGGGTGAGCCGGCGCAGGCCCTCGGCCTCGCCGCCGAGCACCAGCGCGACGTTGCCGCGCAGGTCCAGCGAATACAGCGACGGCTCGGACTCGCCCGCCAGGCCATAGATCCACACGCCCAGCTTCTGCAGGTCGCGCAGGCAGCGCGACAGGTTGGTCACCGACACCACCGGCAGCCGGTCGGCCGCACCGGCCGAGGTCTTGCGCACCGTGGCATTCACCGGCGCCGACTTGTCCTTGGGGATCACCACCGCGGTCGCGCCGGCGGCGGCGGCGCTGCGCAGGCAGGCACCGAGGTTGTGCGGATCCTGCACGCCGTCGAGCACCAGCAGCAGCGCACGGCCTTCGGACGCCTCGATCAGGCCCGCCAGCTCGCTCTCGTCCCAGGTCTTCACCGCTGCATAGCGGGCGGCGACGCCCTGGTGGCGCAGATTGCCGCCGATCCCGTCCAGCGCCTGGGTGGCGACCTTGCGCACCTCGATGCCCACGCGCCGCGCCTGCTCCTCGATCTCGGTGAGGCGCGGATTGCGCCCGCCGGATTCGACCAGCACCTCGCGCACGTGTTCGGCATCGTGCTCGATGGCGGAGGCGACGGCGTTGACGCCGACCACCCACTGGTTCTGCTTGCTCATTGGCGGGATCGAAGAGAGGGAAAGAGAGAATGGTAGGCGCTGGCGCCCAGCGCAGCCAGCGCCACGCGCGTGAAGCCTGCCTGCCGGCACGTGAAGACGTTCATGCAGCGTGCCGCGCAGGCCGCGCGGCGGGTGCTCAGGGCCGCGGCGGCCAGTCGTCGGTATCGTGGTCCGGATGCTGGAAGGAGACCACGTCGGCAAGAAACGCCGCCGCCTCCAGGTCGTCCTCGGTGCGTCGCGCCGGCAGCGCGTCGAGCGCGCCGGCGAACGGCATCCGGCGTTCGATCCCGTACTGGATCACCGGCGGCAGCAGCGCCGGATCGTCGAAGGCGCCTGCCGCCACCGCGATGCCATCGGGCGCCTCGTAGGTCAGCGGCGTGCCGCAGTCGGCGCAGAAGCCGCGCCTGACCAGGTTGGACGAGGAAAAACGCTTCGGCTCGCCGCGGGTCCAGGCGAACTGCGCGCCACGCACCGACACCAGCGGCGCGTAGTACGCACCGAAGGCCTTCTGGCACATCCGGCAGTGGCAGATCGAGGCATCGTGCAGGTCGCCACGTACGCGGAAGCGGACGGCGCCGCACTGGCAGCCGCCGCTGTACTCGCCCGTCTTCGCCATCACCGCTGCCCCGGTCGTCATCGCTGGATGCCTCAGCACTTCTTCTTGGTGCGTCTGGCCGGCTGCCCACGCGGCGGCGGCGCCTTCGGCTCGGCCTCCTCGGCCAGGCGGAAGTCGATGCGCCGGTCCTCGACGCTGGCCTTCAGCACCAGGATCCGCAGCGGGTCGCCGAGCCGGAACTCGCGCCCGCGGCGCTCGCCGGCCAGGGTCTTGCGCACCGGGTCGAAGTGGTAATAGTCGTGCGGCAGCTGGGTCACGTGGACCAGGCCGGTGACCTTGGAGTCGGTCAGCTCGACGAACAGGCCGAAACTGGTGACGCCGCTGATCACGCCGTCGAACTGACTGCCGACGTGCTTCTCCATCCACGCCGCGCGGTAGCGCTCGTCGACCTCGCGCTCGGCCTCGTCGGCGCGCCGCTCGCGCTCGGAGCACTGCAGCGCCAGTGCCGCCATCTCGCCCGGTGGGTACCGGTAGCTGGTCGCGCGCGCGCCGCTCAGCGCGTGCTTGATCGCCCGGTGCACCAGCAGGTCCGGATAACGCCGGATCGGCGAGGTGAAGTGGGCGTAGGCCTCCAGCGCCAGGCCGAAGTGGCCGTTGTTGTCCGGCGAGTACACCGCCAGGCTCTGGCTGCGCAGCAGCACCGACTCCAGCAGCGCCGCGTCGGGCCGGTCGCGCACCTTCTTCAGCAGCTGGGTGAAATCGCGCGGTTCGACCTTCGACCACGGCGGCATACGCAGGCCGAACTCCTGCAGGAACTCCAGCAGGTCGGCGTACTTGGCCTCCGGCGGCCGCTCGTGCACGCGGTACGGGGCCGGTACCTGCTTGCCCAGCAGGTAGCGGGCGGCCTCGACGTTGGCGGCGATCATGCATTCCTCGATCAGCTTGTGGGCATCGTTGCGGGCCAGCATGCCGGCCTGCACGACCTCGCCCTCGCGTCCGATCACGAAGCGCACCTCGGAGGACTCGAACTCGATCGCGCCGCGCTGCTGGCGGGCCCTGGCCAGCACCTGGTACAGCTGGTGCAGGCGCTCGACCTGCGGCAGCAGCGCGCCGATCTGGGTGCGGGCCTCCTCATCGTCCTCGCCCACCGCCTTCCACACCTGGGTGTAGGTCAGGCGCGCGTGCGAGTTCATCACCGCCTCGTAGAACTTCGAGCGGGTGACCTGGCCGTCGCGGTCGACCTGCATGTCGCAGACGAAGCAGAAACGGTCGACCTTCGGGTTCAGCGAGCAGATGCCGTTGGACAGCGTCTCCGGCAGCATCGGCACGACGAAGCCGGGGAAGTAGACCGAGG
>Ga0075364_10000439_pt1 | contig 20830 bp, 23 predicted proteins | sample EndMetdeltDD1764_FD_71517 | JGI IMG/M metagenome (GOLD analysis project Ga0075364, IMG submission 71517) | Populus endosphere microbial communities from Tennessee, USA - Endosphere MetaG P. deltoides DD176-4 | ecosystem: Host-associated > Plants > Roots > Endosphere | place: USA: Tennessee...
GTTTGTCTCCGGGGGCCTGGCGCCCCGGGTCGCCGACCGCCTGGCCGCCAGCGACTTCCGCGCCCGCTTCGAGGAGAAGGGCCGGCTTTCGGCCTATGTGCGCGAGATCCCCACCTCGCTTGTGCTGCATCCCTATCCGGCCATCGTCGGCGCGGCGCGGGAGCTCTCGCAGATGGAGCGCCTTTGACACTCGACCAGATCCTGAGCCGCGCGCCGGTGATCCCGGTGCTGATCATCGAGGACCTGGCCCAGGCCGTCCCGCTGGGTCGCGCCCTGGTGGCCGGCGGCCTCCCGGTGCTGGAGGTGACCCTGCGCACTCCCATCGCCCTGGCCTGCGTCGAGCGGATGATCGCCGAGGTCGAGGGCGCCATCGTCGGCGTCGGGACCGTCATCAGCCGCGCCGACCGCCGCGCCGCCGCCGCCGTGGGCGCGGCCTTCACCGTCAGCCCGGGCCTGGTCCCCGGCGAGACGGCGGAGGGCCCCGTCCCCCTGCTGCCGGGCGTTTCCACCGCCACCGAGCTGATGGCGGGCCTGGCCGCCGGCTTCACCCGCTTCAAGCTCTTCCCGGCCCATGTGGCCGGCGGGGTGGAGGCGCTGAAGGCCTTCTCCAGCCCCTTCCCGCAGGCCAGCTTCTGCCCCACGGGCGGGGTCAGCGCCAAGAACGCGCCCGACTACCTTTCCCTTCCCAACGTGGTCTGCGTCGGAGGAAGCTGGGTGGCGCCGGCCGAGGCGGTGCGCGCCGGCGACTGGGGCCGCATCGAGGCGCTCGCCCGTGAGGCGGCGGCGCTTGGAAAACCGAAGGGCTGAAGGATGGTGAGCCCCGACAGCGCGCAACTTCGCTGGGAGGTGCAGGCCACCGCCCACCCCGCCGAGCCGGGCTCGGCCAAGGTCAGCGTCGTGGCCAGCAACGAGATGACGCCTGACCTGCACTTCGAGATGGTGGTCGACTGGCACGCCGGCGCCGAGGCCGCGGACGTGGAGGGCCGGGCCCTCGTCATCCTGGCCATGCTGGCCAAGGAGCTGGCCGCCGAGTGCGAGCGGGTCGCCGGCTGCCGCTTCGACGAAGGGTAGGGGTCATGTCGCCATCCGAACGCGCCGCGGCCGGCAACGCCGCCCAGGCCGGCACCCTCTCGGGCGAGCTTGGCATCGTCTGGGAGCTGCTGGAGGCCGGCCACGTGGTCGGCGGCCTGATCGTCGCCCACCGCCATCTCGCGCCGCTCACCCTCCCCGGCGGCGTCGCCCGCCCGCCGGAGGCCGGCTTCGTCCACGCCGGCTCGGTGGTCTCCCTGGCCGACACCGCCTGCGGCTTCGGCTGCGCCGCCAGCCTGCCGCCGGGCGCGGTGGACTTCACCACCGTCGAGCTGAAGTCCAACTTCCTCTCCACCGCAAGGCTCGGCGAAGCGGTGGGCTGCGAGGCCCGCCTGGTCCACGGCGGCCGCACCACCCAGGTCTGGGACGCCACCGTCGTCAACCGCGCCAGCGGCAAGACCATGGCCCTCTTCCGCTGCACCCAGCTCCTGCTGAGCCCCAGGGCCTGACGCCGCTTGCGCGGGCCGGGCCGGATGAGTAGGTTCCGCCCTCGCTCGGCAGACCCCCCTCCCTCTGGGACGGCGGTCTCACACGCGCCCGGTTGGAGAGGTGGCTGAGTGGTCGAAAGCACCGCACTCGAAATGCGGCGTACCCGCGAGGGTACCGTGGGTTCGAATCCCACCCTCTCCGCCATCATCTCGTCGCGCCCCGGCCGCGGCGATGCGCGCCTGGGCTCACAACTTCGGAATCTCTGACACTAGACCCATTGCTCCCTCGCGCACCGGCAGGCTACGGTGCGGAAAAGCGCGGATAGTTGCTGCTAGGTGCGACGGTCCGGCGCGTTCAAGGGGGGTGACCACGTGGGCCAATCGATGCCGCAGGAGATCAACGAGGAAGCCGTCAACCACGCGCGGCTGGCCAAGCGCGCCGGCGACCTGAGCTGGCGGCACATCTTCGCGGAATACACCCAGGATCCCTACCAGATCGCCGCCACGCTCGCGACCGACGCGCCGGTGGCCTGGACCCTGGCGCGTGACCTCGAAGGGCCCTACCGCTTCCTCACGGCCGTCACCCCCGACGAGGTCCGCGGGCAGTACGAAGTGCTGCGCGAGCAGCTCGAGATCCACGGCTGGGAGCCGATGCTCGAGTTCCGCACGGGCTGGTACACCATGACCCACGGCATCTCGACGCTGAAGAACCCCAAGACCGGCGCCGTCCACAAGGGCGAGACCGCCGTCATGTTCCCGGTCGGCGAGGACGGCATCCTGGGCGAGCTGCAGATCGGCGTGTGCGGGCGCCTGCCCGACGGCCGCGCGCCGCAGGACGAGGACCGGCTGCCGCTGCGGCGGATGGCGGTGCTCTCCGAGCACGAGGCGTTCATGGCCGCCCTGCGCGCCGAGGACGTGGACAAGATCGTCGCCGCGCACCTCGACGACGCGGCGCTGGCCATCCGCAACTACCTCACCGAGTTCTCGACCCTGCTCGACATCCACGGCTCGGCGGCGATCCGGGACTACTACACCAAGCTCTTCCAGAAATACCGGGTGGTGGACGTGCAGCTGGTGAACCGCAATTGCGACACCTGGTATGTCTTCGCCGAGCTGCACTGGACCGTCGAGGAGCGGGGCGGCAAGGGTCGCAAGCTGCAGTTCTGCACCGCGGCGCTCACCTCCATCGACCCTGACCGCAAGTACTGGGTCAGCACCGGTTCCGGCACCGATCCCGTCGAGGTCCGCTCGAGCGCGCCCGCCGCCTGACATGAGCACCGCCAAGACCGATCCCGTCCGCTTCCTCGACGACGTCCGCGTCCTGGAGATCGCCAGCCTGTCGCCCACCCAGCTTGGCATGCACCTGGCCGACCTGGGCGCCGAGGTGATCAAGATCGAGCCGCCGGGACGCGGCGACGCCACCCGCCTGATCGGCGGCAGGCCCGGGTTCACCGACTCGGGGCTTCACCGGCGGTGGAACCGGGGCAAGAAGAGCGTCGCGCTCGACACCCGCACGCCGGCGGGGATCGAGGTCGTCAAGCGGCTGATCCCGACGGTGGACATACTGGTGGAGGGCCTTCGGCCCGGCACGCTCGCCAAGATGGGTCTGACCTGGGAGGTCCTCACCGCCCTCAAGCCCAACCTGGTGATGGTCGCCCTGTCCGGCTACGGCCAGACCGGGCCCTACCGCGACATGCCAAGCCATGGCGTCGGCTTCGACGCCATCTCGGGCCTGGCCGGCGTCGAGGAGGACGAGAACGGCCAGCCGCGCGTGCCCTCGCGCCACGTCTACTACGGCGCCTTGATGGCCCCGCTGATGGCCGCCAGCTCGGCCCAGGCCGCGCTGTCCTGGGCCAGGCGCTCCGGCAAGCCGGTGTTCCTGGACATCGCCCAGGCGGACGCCGCGGCCTTCGCCAACTATGCGGTGGAGGAGCAGACCGCTGATCGCCGGGCCGTCGCCGCGGGTTCGGTTCCGCCGCCCGCGCCACCCGCCCCCCGGGCGGGCTCTGCGCCCCGCTCGACCATCCAGGCCTACCGCACGAGAGACGGCAAGCCCTTGATGCTGATGGCGCTGGAGCGGAAGTTCTTCGTGCGCCTGGCCGAGGCGGCCGGGCGGCCGGACCTGCTGACCCACGTGCCCGAGGACCAGTACATGGTCCGCGGGTCCAAGGAGATCGACGAGGCGCTCGCCCAGGCCATCGCCACCAAGGATCTCGCCGACTGGATGACGATCTTCGCCGACGCCGACGTTCCCGTCGTGCCCGTCAACGAGGCCGCCGAGGTGTCGGAGGATCCGCAGATGAAGGCCAGGCTCGAGTGGCTGGAGGCCGACCAGGGCGCGGTCACCATGAAGACCCCCGTGCGGAGCGACCCGGCCATCGCCGCCCCCGTGCGCGCGCCCGCCGTCGGCCAGGACACCGCCGAGATCCTGGGCCGGGTGATGGATCAGGCCGAGCTCGACCGGCTCGCCGCGGACGGCGTCATACGCGTCGGGCGCGCCCCGGCGACAACATAAGAACTGGAGGAAGCAAGCATGGCCATTCTCACGAAGCGCGCGGAAGCGACCATCAACCGGCCGGCGGACGTGATCTGGGCCCGCATCGGCAATTTCACCGACATCAGCTGGATTCCGGGCTCCGAACAGGCGAAGGCCACGATGAACGGCGACCTTCGCACCGTCACGCGGGAGGCCTGGGAGAAGATCGGCTTTAGCCTGGTGCAGCGGCTGACCGAGCATGACGACAAGCGCCACATCTACAGCTACGTGATCCCCGGGCCGGTGAGCTTCGAGAAGATGATGGGGCCGGGCAAGATTGCCCACGCCATCGACGGCACCCTCAAGGTCACCCCGATCAGCGACCAGCAATCGCATGTGACCTGGGAGATCACCGCCGAGGACTTCCTGGTCGACGGCGCCTTCAAGGAATACCAGAAGGCCCTGGATACGGTGAAGGCTCAGCTCGAGGGCTAGGGACCACGGCGCGCCCGGCCCGCCTGGCCGGGCGCATCCAAGCGCGGGAAGCGGCGGCGACGGAGCGACAGCTGTGAATGCGATCGACAGACCCGAGCCGCACTGGGACCCGTTCAACCCGAAATTCTTCTACGACCCCTATCCCGCCTTCAAGGTGCTGCGGGAAAGCGCGCCCATCTACCGCAACGACGAGTACGACTTCTTCGCGGTGAGTTGCTACGAGCAGTGCCAGATGGTCCTGGGCGACCGCGACACCTTCAGCTCGCGCCACGGCACCGTGATCGAGATGATCCAGGCCAAGACCCCGATCCCCAAGGGTCTGTTCATCGCCTCGGACCCGCCCGGCCATGGCGTCCACCGCAGCGTGCTGGCGCGCATCTTCACGCCCAAGCGGATGCAGGCGCTGGAGCCGCAGATCCGCGCCTTCTGCGCCCGCGCCCTCGACCCGCTGGCCGACGGCGGCGACTTCGATTTCGTCGTCGACTTCGGCGCCCTGCTGCCGGGGCTGGTGATCGGCATGCTGCTGGGCATCCCGGACGACCAGCAGGCGGTGTTCCGCAAGCGGCTGGACGAGCGCGCGCGCGCGCACGAACTGGGCAAGCCCAGACAGGCCGATCCGGCCGGCCTGCGCGGGGACCAGTTCGCCGACTACATCGCCTGGCGGGAGAAGAACCCCGGCGACGACGCCATGACCGAGCTCTTGAACGTCGAGTTCGTCGACGAGACCGGCGAGACGCGCAAGCTCAGCAGGGGTGAGATCCTGGTCTTCGCCAACCTGCTGTTCGCGGCCGGCAACGAGACCACCAACCGGCTGATCGGCTGGGCGGGCAAGCTCCTGGCCGACCATCCCGACCAGCGCCGCGACGTCGCCAACGACCGCGGCCTGATCCCGCAGACCATCGAGGAGCTGCTGCGCTTCCAGTCGCCGGCGCCATCGGTGGCCCGCTACGTGGCCAAGGACACCGAGGTGCTGGGCGTGAAGGTCCCAGAGGGCAGCGTCATGCTCTCGCTGGTGGCCTCGGCCAACCGCGACGAGGCCAAGTTCCCCAACGGCGATCGCTTCGACATCCACCGGGAGCGGGCGCCGCACTTGGCGTTCGGCTTTGGCTTCCACAACTGCCTGGGCAACGCCCTGGCCAGGGTCGAGAGTCGCATCGCCTTGGACGAGCTCCTGAGCCGCTTTCCGGAGTGGGAGGTGGACATGGCGGGCGCGGCCATGCGGCCCAACACCTCGATCCGGGGCTGGGACAACCTGCCGATCCACTTGCCGAAGGCCCGGGCCTGAGCGCTGGCGAGGAGTAGGGATTGATGAGCGATACGCCCGACATGGAGGCCATCCGCCGCAAGCTCGATGAGGACGGCTACTGCGTCATCCCGGGCGCCCTGAGCCCCGAGGACCTGCAGGTGGTGCGGGACGCCCTGGACCGCATCCTCGCGGACGACGACGCCAATGGGGTGGCCCAGCGCTATGGGCCGACGCTGTCCAACCAGCGGGTCTGGGCGCTGCTGAACCGGGGCGAGGCGTTCATCCGCCTGGCCACCCATCCCCTGGCGCTGGAGATCATCCGCGAGCTGCTGGGCTATCACGAGATCCTGCTGAGCACCCTGACCGCCAACGTCACCGCGCCCGGCGGCGACCGCGAGATCGGCCGCATGCACACCGACCAGGGCTTCCTGCCCGAGTCCTGGCCCTACCGGGTCATATCGGCCGCGGCCTTCTTCCTGGACGACTACACCGAGGAGAACGGCGCGACCCTGGTGGTCCCGGGCAGCCACAAGTGGGGCAAGGCGCCGGACCGCAGCATCGGCTTCGCGCCGGAGGCGCCGGCCAGGCTCACCGGGCCCGCCGGCAGCATGGCGATCTGGGACGGGCGGCTGCACCACGCCACGGGACTGAACAAGACCGCCGACCAGCGCCGGCGCGGCGTGATCGCCACCTACAACAGCCCCTTCCTGCGCGGTCAGGAGAACTGGTGCCGCACGCTCGATCCCAAGATGCTCGAGCTGCATCCCGAGCTGCCGGGGCTGACGGGCTTTGTGGAATGGCAGACGCTGGGCGGGATCAACGGCTCGGTGACGTCGGGCCTGAATTTCTGAGGCGAAGGCCTCAGGCCATCGTGCAGCTCCAGCCGCCGTCCAGCGGGATGATGACGCCGCTCAGGTAGTCGGCGCGGTCCGAGGCCAGGAAGGCGGCGAGTTCGCCCGCATCCTCGGGCTTGCCGGCCCGGCCCAGCGGATTGCGCGTCTGCTTGGTGGGGGTCTTGGCCATCGAGGCCGCGCCCATGCCCTCGGTGGGGATGACGCCCGGGCACAGGGCGTTGGCGCGGATGTTGAACGGGCCGTACTCCACCGCGATGGCCTTGGTCAGGTGGACGACGCCGGCCTTGGAGGTGGCGTAGGCCACGGCCCCCGGGGCGGGGATCATGCCCGACAGCGACGACCAGTTGATGATCGTGCCGCCGCCGTTGTTCTTCATGGCGTTGACCGCGTGCTTGCAGCCGAACACCACGCCCTTGAAGTTGATGTCGAAGACCCGGTCGAGCTCGGATTCCTCCAGATCGTCCAGCCGCCCTCCGACGCCGATGCCGGCGACGTTGAGCATGGCGTCGAGCCGGCCGTACCTGGCGACCGCGGCGGCCACCAAGGCGGCGACCTGATCCTCGTGCGCCACGTTGCAGGCCATGGCCAGGACATCGCCGCCGCCGATGTCGGCGGCCGTCTGCTGCTCGGCGCCGCTGACGTCGGAGATCACCAGCCGGGCCCCCTCGCGGGCGAAGATCTTCGCCGAGGCCTTGCCCATCCCTGAGCCCGCGCCGGTGATCACCGCCACCTTGCCGTCGAGCAGGCCCATCAGGCGTCTTCCTTCAGCGCCGCCAGCACCTCGGCGGTGTGTTCGCCCAGAAGCGGCGCGCGCTGGATGGCGCCGGGGATCATCTCGCCGGTGAAGGGAAGGCCTGGGTAGGTGTAGGAGCGGCCAAGCTCGGGGTGCTCCACCTGGGTGGGGTAGTCGCGGAACTTGTAGTGCTCGTCGTTCAGCGCCTCGTCCGGCGAATAGACCGGGCCGCAGGCGATGCCGCGGGTCTGCGCCCCGACAAAGAACTCCTGCATCGTCAGCTTGGAGGCGATCAGGTAGAGCGCCTCGCGGCCGGCCCGGTAGATCTCGATGCCCTCGATGTCGTCGGTGTTGAGCACCTTCATCGGCACCCCGCCGCGCTCGACGCCGAGCTGCAGCATGAAGGCTTCCGGCATCTCCTCCTCGAGCCCCAGCTCGCGCAGCCAGTCGAGCGCGGCCTGGTAGTGGGCGGCGGCGGTGAGGCCCATGGGGTTGGTGCAGTAGCCTCCGTCCGCGGTGCGGATCTGGATGTCCATGGTCAGCTGTTCGCTGGCGTGGCGGCCGGTGCGGCGCTGCACGGTGCTGCGTTTCCACAGCCAGTCGATCGAGCTGATCTCGGTGGTGACGTTGGTGGCGGCGAGCATGCTCACGTCCACGTGCTGGCCCACGCCGGTGAAGTCGCGATGCACGACCGCGGTCAGGGCGCCCAGTATGGCGAAGGCGCTAGCGGTGTGGTGGGCGTGACCGCCGCTGGGACGGATCGGCGGCAGGCTGTGGTCGTCGTAGCCGCAGGACCAGGCGACGCCGCCGCCGGCGAGCAGGGTCAGGTCGGTGGCCGGCCCGTGCAGGTCGGCGACCATGCGCCCGTAAGGCGTCACCGAGACCCAGATGAGGCCAGGGTTCTCGGCGCGGATCTGGGTGTGGTCGATCCCCAGCGCGTCCAGCACGCCGGGGTCTTCGCCCTCGAGGACGATGTCGGCGTCCTTGACCAGGCGCTTGAAGTCCTCGCGGCCCTCGCGGCTCTTGAGGTCCAGCACCACGCCGCGCTTGGAGGTGTTGTAGTGCCACCACCACAGGCAGCGGTCGGGATCGGGCTTGTCGTCGACGAAGGGGCCGTAGGTGCGCGAGACGTGGCCGCCGGGCGGCTCGATCACGATCACCTGGGCGCCCAGGTCGCCCATCAGCTTGCCGGCGTAGGCGGCGCGGTCGCTGGCGAGCTCCACGACCTTCAGGCCCTGCAGCAGGGCGTGCATGGGATGGGGCGTCTTCTTCGCGGGCTTGTCGGTCACGGTCAGATCACCCTTCGCGCTTTGAGGTCTTCGATCTCGGCCTGGGGCAGGCCCAGGAGCGAGCCGTAGACGAAGTCGTTGTCGGCCCCCAGGCACGGCGCGCCCTTGCGCAGCGACCAGTCGGTCTCGGACATGTGGATCGGGATGCCCTCGACCCGCACGCCGCCGAGCACGTCATGCTGGACGGTGGGCCACAGGCCCCACCGGGAGGTGCGCGGATCGTTCTCGATGCGGTCTTCCGGCATGGAGACCTGCGAGGCCGGCACGCCCGCGGCCACCAGCAGGTCCTCGACCTGCTTGCGCTCGAACTTGCGAGTCCAGGCGGCGAGCAGGCGGTCGAGTTCGTCGCGATTGGCCATGCGGGCGTCGAAGGCGGCGAACCTGGCGTCCTGCGCCCAGGGCTCGCCGATCGCCTTGGCCAGCAGCTTCCAGTCCTCGTCGCCGCGGCAGGCGATGGCCACCCAGGAGTCGTCGCCGGCGGCGGGATAGATGCCGTGCGGCGCCATGGCGGGGAAGTTCTCGCTGTTGGAGTTGGGCATGCCCGGGCGACGGTTGGGGCGGCCATTGACGGTGGCGTCCAGCAGGTAGGGCCCGGTCAGGCCGATGCCGGCCTCGGTGCAGGAGAAGTCGATCCACTGGCCCTTGCCGGTGCGCTTGCGGGCGACCAGCCCGCCCAGCACCGCGGTCGCCATCAGATAGGCGCCCAGGTGGTCCATGTAGGCGAAGCCCCAGCCGGCCGGCGGCTTGTCGGGCAGGCCCGACATGAAGCTCAGGCCCGTGACCGGCTGCACCACCTGGCCCACCGACTTGAAGTCGGAGTAGGGGCCGGTTTTGCCGAACCCGCCGTTGGAGACGTAGATGATGTCTTCCTTGATGGCCTTGAGCTGCTCGTAGCCGAAGCCCAGCCGCTCCATGACGTGGGCGGAGAAGTTCTCGGTGACCACGTCCGAGGCGGCGATCAGCTTGGTGAGCAGCGCCTTGCCCTCGGGGCTCTTGAGGTCGAGCGTGACGCTCAGCTTCTCGACGTTGTGGTTGCTGAAGCTGCTGCCGAACTCGATGCCGCTGCGCCCGTCGGGGAGGATCCCGCCGCGCAGGAAGTCCCAGCGGTGCTTCTCGTGCGCCGGCTGCTCCACGCGGATGATCTGGGCGCCGAAAGCCGCCAGGAAGCGCGTGGCCCCGGCCCCGGCCAGCAGGCCGGTGAGGTCGCAAATCCTGACGTGCGACAGGGCGGTGGACTTGGTCGCGTCCGCCTGCGCGCCGGCCGCCTGGCGCTCTGCTGTCTGCATGTCTTACTCCTCCTAGGCGACCGCTCGGTTCAGGTCCGGCCGGCCCATCGTTCTTCTGGGCGCGCAGTTGCGACGCGTTCTTATAGCCATCGCCTATCTATGGTCAGAAATTCAAGCCCGATTGCGTCGGGCCGTTCACCCCGCCCAGAGTCCGCCATTCCTCAAAGCCGGTGAGGGCCGCCAATTCGGGGCGCCGCTCGAGGAGCTTGGGGTCGAGCGAGCGGCACCAGTTCTCCTGGGTGCGCATGAACGGCAGGCAGTAGGTGGCGAATATGCCGCGGCGGCGCTGGTCCTTGGTGCGGTTGAGGCCGGTGGCGTGGTGCAGGCGCCCGTCCCACACCGCAACGCTCCCCGCCTTGCCGGTGAGGCGGCCAGGGGCCGAGGGCGCCAGGGCCGTGTCGGGCGCGGCCAGCGTCTTGTGGCTGCCCGGCACCACCACCGTGGCCCCGTTCTCCTCGGTGAAGTCGTCGAGGAAGAAGGCGACGTTGGCGGCGAACTGGTAGGGCAGGGGCTCCAGCAGGAAGCCCTGGTCGGTGTGCAGGCGGCCGATCTCGTGGTCGCCGCCGGGGCCGGTGATGTTGGCCGACAGGTTGCTCAAGAGGACATCGTCGCTGTTCAGCAGGCGACGCACGATGGCCAGCGTCAGCGGGTGGGTGGCGAGCTGGATGAACTCCTCGCCGCGGTTGAGCATCGCCCAGATCCGCTGGTTGGAGAGGGTCGGGCCATAGCGCAGGGCCACGCCCGCGGCGTCGTCCCTGGCCGTCTCGCGGTCGAGCGCGCCCCTGACCGCCTCGAGCTCCTTGGGGCCGAGCACGTCCGGGATCAGGCAATAGCCCACCTCGTCGAGTTGACGCAGGATGGGGTCCAGGTTCGGGGCGGGGGCGGCGCTCACGGCCGGCCTCAGGCGCCCGCCGCGATCGGCTGTCCCGGCCGCACTTCCCGATGCAGCCAGACGAGCTTGAGGCTCTTCAGCCGCCAGCTTCCGTCCACCTTCTGATAGGTGTTGTGGTAGTGGCCGAAGGAGTCGATGGCCGAGCCGTCCGGCGCCTTGGCGAAGAGGTGCACCGCCCAGATGCCATTGGCGGTGGTGGGCGAGGTGAGCTCGATCTCCGGCAGCAGGGCGTGGTGCACGGTGATCGCCGGATTGGTGCTCACCCGGGCGATGAAGTTCTCCAGGCCCACCGTGGCCCCGCGGCCGCTGGCGCCGGTGTCGACGTCGAAGTCCTCGGTGACCGTGGGGCGCAGAAGGTCCCAGTCCTTGGTGTCCGCCGCCCGGCCGTACTGCGCCTGGACCTTCTTGATGGCTTCGATGTCGTCCATCGCTTCCCCCGATCATGTTCTTTGTTGAGGCGCGGCGCGGCCCGCCTGTTGCGGAGCGCGCTCAAGCGACCGGCAATTTCTGAGCCGGCGGCTGGCATAGTGTCAACAATGGAGTCGGTTGCGCCCGCCCGATCGCGGGTCGGGTCAGCGCGAGCGGGTGAAGCTCGGCTCGCCCCAGATGCGCACCTGGCAGGCCTTGCCGGCGTCGATCATCTCCCGGGCGCGCTTGTAGGCGGAGGCCTTGGCGACCTCCTTGTCGAGGGTGTGGCCAAAGCGCTGGCCGTCCTGCTCGACGGCCCAGGCCCCCTCGTTTGGCACAATGGTCAGGACCGTCCGTTCGGGCTCGCGCATGGGGCGGTGCTTAGCATCCCGCCGGTCGCAGCCCTAAAAGTATCTGTAGAAATCCCTTGATTAATTTCGATTGATCTCCAAATTAGAAGATCAAATATCGCTTCGGTTCTATGGTTTTGGTCGACGTTTGAAAATGTCGACATGCAATTGTCCTGGGCCCCCGCTGAAAATTTGATCCCATTCCCCCGCCCGGGACCTGGAGTGTGCGCAAGGCGCGCCATTGATTGGCGTATCTGCGTTAGTCTTCTCGAACCGGGGTATCGTAAACTTTAGAATCAAGACGAAAATTGAACTTCCGATATATGCAAAAGTCCTCCGGGCCCTTGGAAAAGGTCCTGGAGAAAAATCCGTCCGCAAGTCTGGTTGATATCCAGCGTTCGCATCCGGCGCTTCGCGCCATGTCGCTGGATTATCTCGCGCTGCGGGTCAGTAAAATTGTTGAAGGCCGACATGTCGCCTCGATGAAGTAGCGCCGAGGCCGCAAGAACTCAGGAGCGCCGCGATGAACAAGGCTGAAGTCAGAGCTCACGAGTATCGGGCCAGGGCTATGGAGGCGTCGCAATCGGTTGACGCGGCCACCCTGGATCGCGTGCGGGAGCAGCGCCTGGCCTCGGCCGCGACCTGGACCGCCATGGCCGACGCCGCGGACGCCCGGGCCGCCGACAGCGCGGGGCGCCAGTAGATGCGCAAGGAACAACCGCCCCGCCCCGCCACCCACCGCTCGGTCGCCGAACGCTTCCGGCTGGAGATCGACAAGGCGATGGCGGCGGGGGTCCCCCGCGCGGACCTGACGCTCGAACTCACCCTGACCGACGTCAGCCACCTGCGGCGCGATCGCAGCCTGGCCGTCGATGACCTCAGCTTCGCCGGCGGGGTGATGAAGTTCCTGGGCGTGGTGGTCCACGAAGGCGGCGTGACCGCCAGCAAGCTCAACGCCCCCACCGACGCCTGAGGCGGCGCCGCGAGGCGCTGTTGAGCCCCTCAGCCGGCGTTGCCCCGGCCGCACGCCCTAGCGCGCGGCCGCCGTGGCGTAGGTGGGGCCCGCCATCTTCTGCTGCGGCATGGGCGAGAGGGTCTTGCGCAGGGTCCGCGCCGGTCCTTGCGTCTTCACGTTCGGCCGGGCGTGCTGCAGGGCGAGGTTGTCCCAGACGATCAGGTCGCGCTCGCGCCACTGGTGGGCGAATTCCTTGCCCGGCCCGTACATGTGGTTGAACAGGGCCTCGAGCACCGCATCGCTCTCCGCCACCGACATGTCGGCGATCTTCTGGGTGGTCTGCTGGCAGACGTAGAGAATCGGCTTGCCGGTGCGCGGGTGCGCATAGGCGATCGGCGTGGTCACGAAGTCCTCACCCGTCTGGTAGGTCGAGATCAGCACGTCCGCGTCGCCCGCCGCCCGCTTGCGGTAGGTGTCTTCGTCATAGTGCTGGATCGCCGAGCGGTCCTGAACCTTGGCGCGCAGGTCGGCCGGCAGGGTCGCCCAGCCGTCGACGGCGCTGACGAACATGGTGGGGGTGGCGGGCTGGCCCACCTCCTTGCCGTAGAGGGAGATCACGTCCACCCGGTCCTTGTCCGACCACATCTGGTCGGAGTGGTACAGCAGCCGGCCATAGGGCGCGGCGCCCGTCGGCTCGCGGTTGGAGATCAGGAAATTGTCCTTGAAGGGCATCTGCTGGGGATCGGCGACGTCGGCGCCCCGCAGGATCTCCGAAAGATAGGTCTGGAAGCGGATGTCGATGTCGATGTCGCGGAACACCAGCAGGCCGCGCTCGTCGAACGCCTTGCGCAGGGTGGCGATGGTCTCCGCATCCAGCGGGAGCCTGGGCTCGAGCCCGAAGACCTCCGCGCCGAACGCCGGGGTGAGGTTCTTGAACGTCAATTGCGCCATGGGAATGAAACTCCAGATCGCGGCGGGGGCGTTGGGAGCCTTGGGCTCCGTTCGATGTGGTCACCAGATCAGCGGCACGTCCTTCACCCCGCCGCCGATCAGGCTGTTGTCGATCTCCAGCTCGTCGGGGTCGACCGCCAGGCGCACCTTGGGGAAGCGGCGGAACAGCGAGAGGAACACCGTCTTCAGCTCAAGCTTGGCCAGGCTAAAGCCCAGGCATTTGTGCGAGCCGTGGCCGAAGGCCAGGTTGGCGGTGTTGTCGCGGGTGGGATCGAACGCCTCGGGCCGCTCGTAGACCGCCGGGTCGCGGTTGGCGGCCGATTCGGAGATGATCACCAGGTCGCCGCGCTTGATGCTGGCGCCCGCCAGCTCGAAATCCTGCAGGGCATAGCGCAGCAGCCCATGGTTGGTGGCGGAGGTGAGGCGGGTGACCTCCTCGACGACCGCATCGATCCGGTTCTCGGGGTCGGCCATCAGCCAGTCGCGCCAGCGCGTGTCGGCGAGCAGGTAGAGCACCCCGAAATCCATCCGCACGACTGTCGTCTCGTGCCCGGGGAAGACGAAGCCCGCCGCGGCGCTGGCCAGGGAGCGGACCGTGAAGAAGTTCGGATCCTTGTCCTCCGCCCGGATCATGTCGGAGATCAGGTCCTCGCCCAGATCGCCCGTCCGGCGTTTCTCGGCGATGAACCTGGTCATGTATTCGGTCAGCTCGGCGGCGGCGGCGAACGCATCCTTGCCGGTGTAGACCCCGCCCATCCGGTGCGAGAGGGCGGTCACATAGTCCGAGTCCTTCTGCGGGAAGCCCAGCAGGGCGGCGATGACCTTCACCGGCAGGCCAAAGCCGACCTTCTCGTGAAAGTTCACCGGCTGGCCCGGATTGGCGTCGTGCTCGGCCTCCATTTCGTCGAGGCACTCGTCGGTGAGCTTCTGCATCCACTCGGTCAGCAGCTTGAGGCGCCTTGGCGTGAAGCTGGGCGCCATCAGCTTTCGCATGCGCACCGACTCCGCCTCGAAATCGAAGCCGCCCATCGGGAAGGAATGCAACGCCGCGTGCGACAGGCGCGGCGCGTTCTTCGGGTCGTGGTGGATGTAATAGCCGAAGCGCTCGCTGTCGGCGAAGGCCAGCTTGGCTTCGTCGTAGCCAAAGATCACCCAGGCGGGGTCGCCGTAAGGCGTGGTCACCTTGGCGATCGGCCCCTTCTCGCGCAGGGCGGCGTAGAGCGGGGAAACCTTCAGCACGCCCTGCCGGGGGAAGGGCATTTGCAGGGCGCCATCGCGAGCGACGGCGGCCTCGTGGGTGATGGTCATGCGACGCTTCCTCCGACATCGGCGCGCGGGCCTCGCGGCCGGGCGTGTGATACTCTTTGGGTATCGACCCGCAAATGATATTGGACCACCACATTATGCCAAGCTATAGCCGGCCCGCAATTGGATTTAGACGCCAAAGCGACGCGGCGCGGCCCCTGGCGTGGCGCGCAAAGGACATCGCCCCAAGACCATGACGACGGCCCTCTCCATCCTCGACACCTGCCCGATCTTCTCCGGCGACGCCGATCCAGGCGACGCCTATCGGCGGACGCGGGAGCTCGCCCAGGCGGGGGAGGCCTTTGGCTACCGCCGCTTCTGGGTCTCCGAGCATCACAACATGCCGGGCACCGCCAGCTCGGCCACGGCGATCCTGATCGGCCACCTGGCCGGCGCCACCCGCACCATCCGCATCGGCTCGGGCGGGGTCATGCTCCCCAACCACGCGCCCTATGTGATCGCCGAGCAGTTCGGCACGCTCGCCGCCCTGCATCCTGGCCGCATCGACCTGGGACTGGGCCGCTCGCCGGGCACCGACGGCCATACCCTGCGCGCGCTGCGCCGCGACCCGGCGGCGGCCGACCGGTTTCCGCAGGACCTGCAGGAGCTGATGTTCTTCCTCTCGCCGGCCGCGCCCGACCAGGCGGTGCGGGCGATCCCGGGCGCGGGGGCGGACGTGCCGCTGTGGGTGCTGGGCTCGAGCCTCTCCAGCGCCCAGCTGGCGGCCGCGGCGGGCCTGCCCTTCGCCTTCGCCTCGCACGTCCAGCCGCGCGAGCTCCTGAACGCCATCCAGCTCTACCGCTCGCGCTTCCAGCCGTCGGCCCAGCTCGACGCGCCCTATGTGATGCCCTGCGTCAACGTCTTCGCCGCCGAGACCGACGAGAAGGCCCGCTGGCACTTCTCATCCCTGCAGGCGGGCATGGTGAACTTCTTCCGTGGGCGGATGGGCCCCACCTCGCCGCCGGTGGACGACATCGAGGCGCTGTGGACCCCGCAGGAGAAGCAGATCATCCAGTCCATGCAGGCGGTCGCGGTGGTCGGCTCGGCCAGCACCGTGGAGGCGGGCCTTCGCGAGCTGATCGCGGCCACCGGCGCCGACGAGATCATGGTCGCCGGCAACTTCCACGACCCGGCCGCCCGGATCCGCTCTCTCGAGATGATCAGCGAGATGAAGCTGGCCGCCTGAGGGGAAGAGGGCCGGGGTTGCCGGCCCCCAGATCGCCCTAGAGGATTTCGCAGGCCTCTTCGAAGGAGAGGCGCGGGTTGCGCGGCCACACCCCGGCCGGGTCGCCGTAGCCGATGGCGCAGATGAAGTTCGACTTGATCTTGGTCCCGGCGAAGAACTCCTGGTCGACGCCCTCGTTGTTGAAGCCCGAGATCGGGCCGCAGTCGAGGCCGAGCGCCCGGGCCGCCAGCATGAAGTAGGCGCCCTGCAAGGTGGCGTTGCGGTAGGCGGTGTCGTCGGCCAGCTTGGCGTTCGAGGCGAAGTAGCCCTTGTAGGCGTCGCCGCCGTGCGGGAAGAGCTGCGGCAGCTTCTCATAGAACTCGTGGTCGTTGCCGAAGATCACCGCCACGGGGGCGGCCATCATCTTGTCGACGTTGTTGGCCAGGATGTGCGGCTTCAGGCGCGCCTTGGCGGCCGGGCTCATGACGATCTTCAGGCGCGCCGGGCTGCTGTTGGCCGAGGTCGGCGCCATCTTGGCGAGGTCATAGACCTGGCGGATCAGCGCTTCGCTGACCGGCTTGGAGGTCCAGGCGTTCTGCGTCCTCGCCTCGCGGAAGATCTGGTCGAGGGCCTGGTCGTTCACGGGCTGGCCGGACATGGCGGAATTTCCTTTTGTGTTGGCGGCCGAACTGCGGCCGGGGCGGATCTCGCCCGATGGAGCTGGGGCCGGCGCGCGGCCCGTTGAATTGCTGAGGCCTAGAGGTCGGGGGAGACGGGCCTGGACTCCTCGACCTCGCCGCCGTTCACGGGCAGCAGGGCGCCGGTGATGAAGGAGGCCGCCGGCGAGGCGAGGAACACCGCCGCCGCGCCGATGTCGGCGGGCGTTCCCATGCGGCGCATGCGGATGGACGCCGCGGCGGCCTCGCGCACCTGCGGCCGCTCGGCCATCAGCTTCTGCAGCGCCGGCGTCTCCGTCGGGCCCGGGATGATGGCGTTCACCCGGATCTTGGGACCAAGGTCCGCGGCCATCAGCTTGGTCATATGCGCCAGGGCGGCCTTGCAGACGTAGTAGGCGAGGTTGCCGCGCGTGGCCTTGTAGGCGCCGGGCGAGAGGATGTTGATGACGCTCGCCCCGGGCCGCTTGAGCATGTGCGGCAGCGCCAGGCGGACCAGCTCGAACGGCGCCGAGACGATCAGGCGGAACTTGGATTCGATATAGTCGACGGTGGTGTCGACGAAGGCCGGCGAGGTGGCGCCGCCGGCGTTGTTGACGACGATGTCCAGGCCGCCGAGCTCGGAGACGGTGCGCTCCACCAGGCCCGGAAGCTGGGCGATGTCGGCGATGTCGCACGTGACGGTGATGGCTCGCCGGCCCAGGGCGCGGATCTGGGCGGCGACCTCTTCGATCTCGGAGGTGGTGCGGGCGGTCAGGGCCAGGTCCGCGCCAGCCTGCGCGAAGGCCAGCGCCATGCCGGCGCCGATGCCCCGGCCGCTGCCGGTGACCAGCGCGACCTTGCCCTTCAGCGGAAGATCCTGGCTCATCGTGCGGCCCCGCTCTTGATCTGGCCGCGCAGCAATTCGTCCCAAGCGCCCGTGGGGATCATGGGGCCCTCCCTTTCGTCTCGATTGTTCTAGTTGGCGCCGGCCGCCTGCGCGCCCGATCCCGCCAGTTGGATGACCATGTCGAAGTTGCGCTGGAGCGCATCGCTCAGGTGCTCGCGGCAGCGGCCGACGAGCCAGCCTTCGACGGTGGCGCCGAAGATGCCGATGACCACCCGCGCGACGATGGTGCTGCGCTCGTCGACGGCGTCCAGGCCACGGCGCGCCGCCAGGGCCACGGCGATGGCGCGGGTCCAGTCGCGGGTCATCTCGTCGTAGAGCCCCCGCAGCGTCGCCGAGGCGCCCACCGCCCCGGAGGTGCGAAGGGTGCGGTCCGGATCGATGGCCGGGACCCAAACCTGCTGGATCGCGCGACGGACCACCACCAACTCGTTCTCGTCGGCGGGCCGCTCGAGGATGGCGGCGTGCAGCAGGGGAAGCTGGGCGTTCTGGTTGCAGAGGACGACGTCGGCCTTGCTGGGGAAGTAGCGGAAGAAGGTGGTGGTGGAGATCTCCGCCCGCTCCGAGATCTGCTCGACCGTGGTCGCCTCGAAGCCCTGCTCGGCGAACAGCGCCAGGGCGACCTCTTCGATGGAGGTTCGCGTGCGCGCCTTCTTGCGCGACCGAAGGCCTTCGGTCGGCTCGAACTCCCGGCGAAAATTCACGTGTGCTGACATCGTCTGAAATGCTGGCATGAACCGGCAGCGAATGCAATTCTAGTAGCGACTACCAAATGGTGGTCCACCAACATAATGAACTGCGGTCGTGTGTGGGACACGGGCGGCGGAGGCGGGCGGCCAGGCCGTTTTCGCCCGCGGCCTCACGAAAGATGCAATCCCCATCGATAGCGCCTGCTATTATGGTTTAGAGTTGAGGCCGGGCCGATCTGCGGCCCCAATTTTTTGAGCGTCGCTCGAGCGGCGCCACGTCTGGGAGGACGCGCATGTCGACCACGGAGGGCAGGGCGGAGTGGCGTTCGGGCTGGCCCCTGCTCCTGAGCTGCGCGGTCGGCACCTCCGCGCCGCCCATCGCGCAATATACGCTCGGCCAGTTCATGGCCCCGCTGGAGCACGCCTACGGCTGGTCGCGGACCGAGGTCTCGGCCGGGCTGTCGCTCTCGATGTTCGTCACCCTGCTGATGGGGACCCTGGCCGGCCGGGTCGTCGATCGCCACAACGCCCGGCTCATCGCCATCGCCAACCTGGTGCTCACCGGTCTCGCCCTGGCCGCCTTCTCGCTGTTCAACGGCCAGCTCTGGGTCTGGATGACGCTGTGGACCGTCTATGCGGTCTGCTGCATCTGGGGCCAGCCGGTCCTGTGGCTGAGCGTGGTGCCCCAGGCTTTCAAGGTGAACCGCAGCCTGGCCACCGCGGTGGTGCTGGCCGGCGTCGGCATCAACACCGCCTTCGCACCGGCGACGGCGCGGGCGCTGATCGACGCCTTCGGCTGGCGCGCGGCCTATCCGGCGCTCTCCCTCATCTGGTTCGGCGTGGCGCTGGTGCTGGTGCTGCTGTTCTTCCACGACAAGCGTGATTTCCGCACCCCGGCTCCGGCGCAGGGCGGCGCGGCCCCCGAGGCGCCGCCGGTCCCGATCCGGCGGCTGCTGGCCTCGCCCTCGTTCCTGAAGCTGGCGCTCGTCGTGCTCGTCGTCATGACCCTGCAGTACGGCTACACCATCCACCTCTCGCCGGCCCTGGTGGACACCGGGTTCGCGCCGATGGCCGCCGCGCAGCTCGCGGGGCTGACCGGGCTCACCGCCATCGTCGGCAAGCTCTGCGTGGGCTGGCTGTTCGACCGCCTCTCCCTGGCCGCCGTCACCGGCATCGTCGTGACGATGTCCGCCGCCGGGTGCGCCCTGCTCGCCATCCAGCACGGCGACCTCGCCCTGGCGACGTCGGCCTGCGTGGTGTTCGGCCTCTCCACGGGGGCGATGATCACCCTGGTCACCTGCCTGACCCGGCAGATCTTCCCGCCCGAGGTGTTCGGCACGATCTTCGGCACCCTGTGCGCGGTGATGTCCGTGGCGGCCGGCCTGGGCCCGATCATCGCCAGCCTGGTCCACGACCGGACCGGCTCCTATGTGCCGGTGTTCTGGGCGGGCCTCCTGGGCGCGGCGTTCGCCGGCGCCGTCCTGCTGTCCCTGCGTCCTGCGCGCGCGCCGTCCCTGGCCGCGGCGCCGAGCCTTCCCTGACCCTTCCGATGCGCGCCGCCCGGCGCCGCATCGCCCGATAGGCGGAGATTACCGATGGGCGACATGAATGATCCGAACGCCGCGTCCGTTCACTGGGACCCGTTCAACCAGACCTATTTCTACAACCCCTATCCCGTCTTCAAGACGCTGCGGGAGAAGGCCCCGATCTACTACAACGAGGAATACGACTTCTACGCGGTGAGCCGCTACGACGAGGCCCAGATGGTGCTGGGCGATCGCGACACCTACATCAGCCGCCACGGCGAGGTGTACGAGCACATCAAGCATCGCGTGCCCATGCCCAAGGGCATGTTCATCTGCGAAGACCCGCCGCTGCACACCATGCACCGCACCGTGCTGGCCAAGATCTTCACCCCCAAGCGGATGCAGGCGCTGGAGCCGCAGATCCGCCAGTTCTGCGCCCGCACGCTCGATCCCCTGGTGGAGGGCGGAACGTTCGACTTCATCCTGGACCTGGGCGCGGTGATGCCGACCCTGGTGATCGGCATGCTGCTGGGCATTCCGGAAGACCAGCTGGCGATCTTCAAGACGCGCCTGGACCTGAAGGCCCAGGAGCTGGTGCTCGGCAAGCCGATGGACGCGGACGCCTCCCAGCTCACCGGCGAGCACTTCGCCGACTACGTGAGCTGGCGCGAGAAGAACCCCTCCGACGACGCCATGACCGAGCTCTTGAACGTCGAGTTCGTCGACGAGACGGGCACGACGCGCAAGCTCACCAAGGGCGAGATCCTGGTGTTCACCAATCTGCTGTTCGGCGCCGGCAACGACACCACCAACAAGCTGATCGGCTGGATGGGCAAGGTGCTGGCCGAGCATCCCGACCAGCGGCGCGACGTCGTCAACGACCGCTCGCTGATCCCGCAGACCATCGAGGAGCTGCTGCGCTTCCAGTCGCCCGGCCCCTCGGTCGCCCGCTATGTAGCCAAGGACACCGAGGTCCTGGGGATGAAGGTGCCGGAAGGCTCGGTGATGCTCTCGCTGGTGGCCTCGGGCAACCGCGACGAGAGCAAGTTCGTCGACGGCGACACCTTCAACATCCACCGCGAGCGGGTGCCGCACCTGTCCTTCGGCTTCGGCTTCCACAACTGCCTGGGCAA
>Ga0075364_10000441_pt1 | contig 20787 bp, 21 predicted proteins | sample EndMetdeltDD1764_FD_71517 | JGI IMG/M metagenome (GOLD analysis project Ga0075364, IMG submission 71517) | Populus endosphere microbial communities from Tennessee, USA - Endosphere MetaG P. deltoides DD176-4 | ecosystem: Host-associated > Plants > Roots > Endosphere | place: USA: Tennessee...
TCACCTTCCAGTGCTGCAGTGCCGAGTAGGCGGCGACACCTGAACCCAGCAGCGGCGCGGTGCTCGGCAGGTCTGCCTGCGGCGGAATGCGGATCAGAAACGCCTGGGTGACCACCACGCCCGGGATAGCGGGATGCCAGAGGTCGCGTGGCGCGCGGCGCGCCTGGTAGTCATGTGTCGATATCGCACCGTCCTTGCAGTACTGCTCCAGGTTGGCCAGACAATGTTCGCATCTGCCGCAAGACGCTGCCATGGCGCCCACACCCACGATGTCGCCGATGGCGAATCGAGTCACGCCCGGGCCGATCGCCTGAACGCGCCCGATCATTTCCTGTCCGACCAGCAGGGGTGTGCCCGCCGGCGCGCGCCGTGCCAGGGCGATGTCGGCGCTGCCCACGCCGCAATACAATAGCGCGACCGACACTTCGTTCGGCGCGAGTGTCGAACGGCCGACGTAGCCGGTTCGACGCAGGGCGCTGGATCGGGCGACATCCGGCGCAAGCCCGCCCGGTGTCGGAAAACGGATTGTTTCGATGGGGTCGCAGCGACGGTCATACATGAGTGACTCCTTGAATCCATGCTGCACTTTATCCATCCCAGTCTGACCCGAACGTGACGCGAAGCGGACATTTCTGTCAGTTTCGTTTCTGACAGAAATGTCAGCCGTGGGTCAGTGCCTGGACATGCTGCTGCCGTTAAGCTCTGGACTCTTCCCTTTTTGCAAGTAGATTGCCGTGCGCGTACTTATCGTCGAGGATGAAGATAAAACATCCACGTATATTCACCGTGGTCTGACCGAGGTCGGCTATACCGTGGACATTGCAGCGACGGGTACCGATGGCCTGCATCTGGCGCTGACCTTCGACTATGACGTGATCGTGCTCGACCTGATGCTGCCAGGCCTGGACGGGTATTCGGTGCTGGAGCAGTTGCGTCAGAAGAAGTCCACGCCGGTCATCATGCTCTCGGCACGGGGCGACGTCGGCGACCGCGTCACGGGTCTGCGCAAGGGGGCCGACGATTATCTGCCCAAGCCGTTCTCCTTCACTGAACTGGTTGCGCGCCTGCAGGCCATGACCCGGCGTCGGGTCGAAGGCATGGAGGCGACCGTGCTGCGCGTCGACGACCTGACCATCGACCTTCTTGCGCGCAAGGCCACGCGTGCCGGGGCTCGCCTGGAGCTCACGGCGAAGGAGTTCTCGCTGCTCAGTCTGCTGGCCAGGCATCAGGGTGAAGTGCTGTCCAAGATGATGATTGCCGAGCAGGTATGGGATATGAATTTCGACAGCGACGTGAACGTGGTCGAAGTCGCCGTCAAGCGTTTGCGTGGCAAGGTCGATGCGCCTTACGAGCAGAAGCTGCTGCACACGGTAAGAGGCATGGGCTATGTGCTGGAGGCCCGGCGCGACGCTGCGGCTGGGGCGCCCCAGTCATGAGTCGCAGCCGATCCATCGCCTGGCGAATGGCCGCCATGTTCGGGCTGACTGCCGCAATCGTGTTTACCGGCGTGGCAGTGGCCCTGTACTGTGTGCTCGCAGAATCGGTACGAGGGCAGATCCGGGCTGAACTGCAGTTTCATCAGACCTTGCTGGCCCCGTTCATCGACGCCAAGACGGGAATCGCCGACTGGCCGGCCGTGCCGCGCAAGCTGGACGGCATGACCCTGGAAGTCGGAAGGGTACGCTACTGGGTGGAATCAAGTGACCCGGCCTACGCATACGGCAGGGCGGCAGCGGCCGATGGGCGCGATAAGTCGGGCCAGCCGCTGGTAGACGGGTTCGGCTTCATCAAGGAAGGCGCCCATCCCAAGATCTGGGGCGTGCTGGCGCAGACCATCGCCGCGCGGGAGGATCGGCCCGAACTGAAGTTTGCGGTGGCGCTGGATGCCACCGCCTATATGCACACCAAGGAGTCGTTTACCCGTGTGCTGCAGCTTGCCTCTGCGTTGGGCATCGGGCTGGTGGCCTTGCTGGGCTACTGGATCGCCCGTCAGGGCCTGTTCCCGGTGCGCAGGCTGAGCGCGCAGGCCAATGCGCTGCCGCGCAATGATCCTCGCCAGCGGCTGGACATCGCGGGCTTGCCCACCGAGATTCTCGAGCTGGCGCAGTCCTTCAACAACGCACTGGAGCGACGCGAAGCTGCCTGGCGCCAGCTCGAGGGCTTCAACGCCGATACCGCGCACGAACTGCGCACGCCATTGACCAACCTGATCGGTCAAACGCAGGTGGCGCTGGTCCACCCGCGCAGCGCTGAAGAGCTTCAGGATCTGCTGGCGTCGAATCTGGAGGAGCTCGAACGCATGAGCAGCATCGTCAATGACATGCTGTTCCTGTCGCGCGCCGATAACGGCCAGCGCGCCGCTGAGCTGGATAAGGTGTCGTTGAAGGTGGAGACGGCAAAAACGGCCGACTATCTGGAAGACGCCTTCATACAGAAAGCGCTGACCGTCAAGATCAATGGCGATAGCGTGGTTTGTGTGGACAAGCGCCTGTTTCATCGCGCGATTGGCAATCTGCTGTCCAACTGCGTGCAGTACGCCGAGCCGGGCAGCGATGTGACCGTCTCGATCGATGAAGAGGCCACTCACGTGCGTGTGTCGGTGTCCAACCGGGGGGCGTCGATCCCGGTCGATCAGCAGTCGCGCCTGTTCGAGCGGTTCTATCGTGGCGATGCGGCGCGCACGCGCAGTGGCGTGCACCACGGGTTGGGCCTGTCCATCGTCCGGGCGATTTCCACCATGCACGGCGGTGAGGTGTTCGTCAGAAGTGCAGACGGCATCAACACCTTCGGTTTTACGCTGCGTCGGGATCTGACGACTTCGGTGCCGTCTGCATGACACCCTGCGGCATGAACGAACCGACCATATCGAAATCGCACACTTCCTGCATCAGTTCCAGCAGCTTGCTCGTGATCGTGTCGACCGCGCCCTTGCGGTAGACCGCGTAATAGCGCACATCGGGTAATGGGGGCTGCACATCGAGCTGCTGCAGCAGCCCGGCTTCGACCAGTGGGCGGAAATAGACGTTGTGCAAATGACTGATGCCCAGTCCCATCATGGTCAGGCGCGCGATCATGCCCAGGTTGTTGCACGTGATCACGCGCTCGAAGGTCAGTCCTTCATCGGCATACCAGACGTCATACATTTGGGCCGCTGCCGAGGTCGCGGGTTGCGAGATGACGGGGTAGTGCATGAGATCCCGCATGGAGAGCGGGCCACTGTTGTCGATTGCAAGTGCCGGGCTGGCCATCCACACCTTGGACACACTGCCCAGATAGACCGAGCTGAATTCGTAGCTCCAGAAAGGGCCGGGAAGAATGGCGATATCGATCTCGTTGCGGCGCAGGCGTTCATATAGCGTGATGCCGCCATCCATTTCAGGGATGAGCTGCAGCTTCGGATACCGATGCCGAACCTCATGGATCAACGGTGCCAGCCAGGTCAGGCCGATCAGTTCAGTGGTGCCCAGCTTGATCACGCCCTCCAGGCCCGCATGATCGGCCAGTGTCTCCAGAATGCGATTGTTCAGCGAGAGCATTTCCTGCGCCAGCGGGAGCAGGCGCTGCCCGGCTGGCGTCAGTTTGAAGGGGGCCGAGCGCACCAGCAGCGGTTCGCCGGTGAAAGACTCCAGTTCGGCGACCCGCTTGGCCACGGCAGACTGGGTCGTGTGCAGCTTCTTTGCTGACGTACTGAAGCTGCCCAGCTGGCAGCTCCAGTAGAAGGCCTCGATCTGTTTGAGGGTATACATGGACATGTCCTACACCCGCGCCTGCAGGCTATAGGATCGGACGATACCGCAACCTGCAGACACGGGCCAGACCAGGCCACGCGTCGGCCAGACCGCGCAAGCGCGCATCTCGGCGCCGTCGTCTTCGCTGTCGCCGCGCCCGGTATGGACGCCTGCGCGCGCCCCGCAGCTATCGCGTATGCACATCACTGAGGAAGCGTTGTGCCCGGGGATGTTGGGGTGAGGTGAAGAAGGTCTCGGGATCGGCACTTTCCAGGATCTGTCCGGCGTCCATGAAAACGACCCGGTCGGACACTTCACGAGCGAAACCCATTTCGTGCGTGACGCACACCATGGTCATGCCCTCGCGCGCCAGTCCCTTCATCACCTGCAGCACTTCGCCCACCATTTCGGGGTCCAGCGCGCTGGTAGGCTCATCGAACAGCATGACCGGCGGCTGCTGCGCCAGTGCCCGGGCAATGGCCACCCGTTGCTGCTGGCCACCCGAGAGGGAACCGGGGTAGGCATTGATCTTCTCGGCCAGCCCCACGCGTGCAAGCAGGGATTTCGCCACCTCGATGGAATCTTTGCGCCCGCGTTTCTGGATATTGACCAGCCCGAAAAGCACATTGTCCAGCACGCTCATATGCGGAAAAAGATTGAATTGCTGAAAAACGAATCCAATTTTCTGGCGCAGCATGTTCACATTGATCTGGCTGTCGTAGATGTCCTGTCCGTCGACCTCGATCCGACCTTTCTGGATCTGTTCCAGTCGATTGATGGTGCGGATCAACGTTGATTTGCCCGAGCCGGACGGCCCGCAAATGACGACCACTTCTCCCGTCTTCAAGGTCAGATCGACATCGGTCAGCACCTGATGATCGCCAAACCACTTACTTACTTTTTCCATCTTGATCATGATTGTTCCTTATGTCGCTCAGGCCATTGCGCGCGCCTGGCGCACTCGCATGTCCAGCCAGCGCAGACTGCGGCTCAGGCTGAAGCACACCACGAAGTAAACGATTGCCAGAATGCCGAACACCTGCAGCGGCTGCGTCAGCACCAGATTGTTGACCTGATTGGCCGAGAAGGTCAGTTCATTCACGCTGATCACATACCCCAGAGAGGTCTCCTTGACTGTAGAGACGAACTGATTGGTCAGGCCAGGCAGAACATTGAACAGCGCCTGGGGCAACACCACCTTGCGCATTGTCATGAAGTAGCTTGCGCCCATGGATCGCGACGCCTCGATCTGCCCTGCAGGAATGGCCTCGATGCCGCCCCGGATCACCTCGGCCAGATAGGCAGCCTGATAGATCACCAGTGCGCATACCAGCGTCGTGAACCCACTGACGGAAGAACCCAGCAGTTTGGGCACCACGAAGTAAGCCCAGAAGATGAGCATCAAAAGCGGCATGCCGCGAATGATGCGTACGAACTGGGCCGTTATGAATGAGATCCACCGGATCGGACTGACCCGTCCCATGGCGATGACCAGAGACAGGGGCAGTGAAAAAGCCAGCCCCAGAATGGCCAGGATCAGGCTCAGCGCAAGCCCGCCCAGCGGGCCGTTGGGGTACTGCCCGATGAGCAGCAGCAGCCAGTATTCGCGAACGATATCAAGCATGACGCTTTCCTCCCACAGCGTAATGCGCCTGGATGCGCGAGCCGATGAACATGATCAGAAAAGAGCCCATCAAGTACATGATCGTGGCCGTGCCGAACGTGGTGAAGGTGCGATACGTGTCGTTTTCGATTTCACGTGTCTGGTAGGTCAGCTCGGCCACCCCGATGGCCATGGTGACGCTGGTGTTCTTGAACAGCAGCAATGCACGGCCGATGAGCGCGGGCACCGAATGGCGCAATGCCTGCGGGATGATCACATAGCGCATGCATTCCAGATAGGTCGCGCCCATGGCGCGAGCCGCTTCGAACTGCGTGCCGGGAATGGCCCGCAGTCCGCTGCGGATATCTTCCGCGATGTAGGCCGCAGCCCCTAAAGACAGTGCAATGGCCGCGAGTGACATTTCGGCATTGTGCTGATAGAGCCACATGCGAAACGACTCGGGCAAAAGCTCCGGCATGCCGAAATACCAGAACAGCACATGCACCAGCAGGGGCACGTTGCGATGGTATTCGACATAGGCATCCACAAACCAGCGCGCAGCGCGCACTTCGGTGCTCCGGATGACGACCAGCGTCAGGGCGACCGTGAAGGCCATGACCCAGGTAATCAGGAACAGCTGCACGGTGGTCACCATGCCGCCGAGCATCTGATAGAGATACTGCGATTCTAAAAACATACGCTATGCGCTCCAGACTCAGGCCAGCTGACAGGCTTACAGGCCTTTGATCGGCTCGACGGGATAAGCACGCTTCATCTTGTATTCGGTGTTCATGCCGAACCAGGTATCGAAGATCTCGGTGATCTTGCCCGACTTGTCAGCCTCGTCCAGGATCTGGTTGACTGCTGCCAGGAATCGCGGTTCGTCCTTGCGAATGCCCAGGCCCCAGGGCTCCAGGAATACGGGCTTCTCGATCAGCACGAGTGGCGAGTTGGCAGGCGCTTCCTGTGCAAAGCGCATCAGGCCGGCTTCCGAGCCGTATTGGGCGTCGATCTTCTTTTGCTGCAGGGCGAGGTAGCTGGCCGAACCGTCGACATAGCCGGTGACGGTCGAATTGGGCAGGCGGGCCTTGATGTCGCGTTCGGAGCTCGATCCCTTGGTGGCGCCCACGCGGCGACCGTCGAGTTCCTCGATCGTCTTGATGTTCGATTCCTTGCGCACCATCAGCATCTGGCGGCTGGCGAAATACTGGTGGCTGAAGGCGATCTGCTCGGCGCGCGCGGGGGTATAGCCCAGGTTGGCGGCGATAATATCCACGCGCTTCTCGTTCAGTTCCGGCACGCGCGCTGCCACGGCCATCATTTTGTACTCGACTTTCACACCCAGTTTGTCGGCCACGAGTTTGCAGATATCGACATCGAAACCGGCCAGCTTGCGCGTGGCGTTATCCTGGAAGCTGAAGGGCTGGGAGGTGCCCAGCGTGCCGCAGCTCAATACGCCGGCGGACTTGATATCGTCGAGCTGATCAGCCTGAGCAAAGGCCGACGCCGCGCACAATGACAGTGCGACCAGTACACGTGATGCGAATGGATAAGACATTGTTATTCCCCTGTTGGATAAGTACAGCGAGTTCGGCTGGGCCTTTTGCGGGTCCAGCCGCGAAAGCAGTCCGTCAATCAGTCAGCCTGGCTGCCGCCGCCTGCATGGCTGCGCACGCCTGGTTGATGTTTTCCAGCGAATTGGCGTAGGACACGCGGAAGCTGCCGGGCGCGCCATAGGCGGTTCCGTTGATCATGGCCACGCCCGCTTCGCGCAGGAAGTAGTCGACCAGTTCCACATCGGTATCGATGCGTGTGCCATCCGGCGTCTTCTTGCCCAGCAGTGCAGCGCAGGTCGGATAAACATAGAACGCCCCTTCGGGCACGATCACGTCCAGCCCAGGCACCCTGGACAGTCCTTCGACGGCGGCATCCCGGCGGGCCTTGAAGATTTCGCGGAATTGCCCGACGCAGTCCTGCGGACCGGTCAACGCTTCGAGCGCAGCCGCCTGGCTGACCGACGATGCGCCGGATGTGCATTGCGACTGCAGCGTCGCCATTGCCGTGATGAGCGCCGATGGGCCGGCGCCATAGCCGATGCGCCAGCCGGTCATGGCGTACGCCTTGGACACGCCGTTGACGATCAGGGTGCGCGACCTGAGTTCGGGCGCGACTTCCAGCGGGTGCACGGTGCGTGCGTCGGTGAAGTTCAGATAGGCGTAGATGTCATCGGTCATCAGCCAGACGTGCGGATGGCGTAACAGCACATCGGTCAACTGGCGCAGCTCATCGTGCGTGTAGAGCGCGCCGGTCGGGTTGCAGGGCGAGTTCAGCAACAACCATTTCGTGCGTGGCGTGATGGCCGCTTCGAGCGCCTCGGCCGTCAGCTTGTAGGCAGATTCAGGGGTGGCCGCAAGGCATACGGGCTTGCCGCCGAACAGCTGGACCATGTCGGGATAGGATACCCAGAACGGGGCAGGGATGATCACCTCGTCGCCCGCATTGATCGTGGCGGCCAGGCCGTTGAAGATCACCTGCTTGGCGCCGTTGCTTACGGCGATGTCGGCAATCGGATAGTCCAGTCCGTAGTCACGCAGAAACTGGTCGCGGATCGCTTTGCGAAGGGCAACCGTTCCCTGTACGCCGGTATAACGCGTTTCGCCCCGCTCGGCGGCCTCGTGGGCGGCGCGCCGGATGTGCTCGGGCGTGGGAAAGTCGGGCTCGCCCACCGTCAGATCGATAACCTGGCGTCCCTGCTCGCGCAGTTCCGCGATGATGGCGCGCGCGGCGCCGCTGGGCGAGCTTTTGATGCGCTTGAGACGATCGGAAATGATGTCCATTACAGCGCCTCCGACTTCTGGGCAATCACCGTGTCGATCCAGGGCTTGGCCGTGCTCTCGCCATTGTTGATGCGCGCTTTGGTGGTGATCTCGGCGGCCTCTTTGGCCAGCGCCGCAACCAGTACATGGGCCGCATCGGCGGCAGCGATGAACACCACCCCGTCGGCGTCGCCCACCACCACATCACCCGCATTCACCGACTGCCCACCGATGCAGACCGGCACATTGATCTCGCCCGGACCTTCCTTGTAGGGACCGCGATGCGACACCCCGCGCGCAAAGCACGGGAAATCGTTTTGCGCGAATGTGTCGGCGTCACGGATGGCGCCATCAATGACAAACCCGGCGATGCCGCGCTTTTCGGCCTGCATGTACATCAACTCACCCACGAGCGCGTTGTTCATTTCGCCCCCCCCATCGACCACGATCACATCGCCCGGGCCGCACAGTGAGATGGCTTTGTGGATCATCAGGTTGTCACCCGGGCGAGCCTTGACCGTCACAGCCGTGCCCACCAGGCGGGGCGCGCTCGGACGATGAAAGGGCTTCAAGCCCACGGCACCGTACAGGCGGCCCATGCAGTCGCTGATTTGCGCGCTGCCCACGGTGGCATATTGCGTCATGTGCTCTGGTCCGACCGCAGCGGTGGGCTGGGGCAGAATGCGGAAACCGATCTTGGTCATGTTGGCGTTTTTGAAAGTGAGTCGTCGAAGCCGTATTACAGGCTCACGTGCGGCACTCTCAAAACGATATAAATTCCATGCCGATCAGGAAAATAATTCCTGGCACACCCTGGGTGCATCGGCGCAGACTTCGTGCGCGGATTTTGCACCGTGATGGTGCAAAATCCGCGTTGCATGCTGGATTTTCGCGGTTGAGGTCGGCGCGTGTGCCGTCTGTCGAGACGGTGAAGCGCGTCATGGAAGGGATCTTGGGATTTTCCCTAATATCGTTTCTGGACGCACCCGTCTAAACGCGACGCATGACGCTTGCGCCCGCTGATTGGCTACTGCCGCGCGAGGCATTGATTCATAAATCGATATAACGCGAACGGTCGTGAGGCATCGCTTCATGGATCGATAGATTGCATGCGGGCGTAACGCATCGATTCAGGGCTCGATGTCCCGAATCACGCGTGCAGGATTGCCGACGGCCACGACATTGGCCGGCACGTTTTTCGTCACCACCGCGCCCGCGCCGATGACGCTGTTCTCGCCGATGGTCACACCCGCAAGAACGATGGCGCCTGCGCCCAGCCACACGTTGTCGCCGATCACGATGGGCTGGGCTGCCTCGTATTTCTCACGACGCAGTTCGATATCCACCGGGTGGGTGGGCGTGAGCAATTGCACGTTGGGCCCGATCTGGACATCGGCACCAATCGTAATGGACGCCACATCCAGGGCGACCAACCCATAGTTGGCAAACGTGCGCGCACCGATGCTGATGTACTTGCCGTAGTCCACCCGAAAGGGTGGCTTGATGTTGACCCCCTCGCCCAGTACGCCTACCAGTTCTGCAAGAATGGATTGCGCTTTTTGGGCATCGAGCATGTAGGTCGCTTCATACTCGCGCGCCAGAAGGTAGGCACGGCGCGAATCGGCCGCCAGTTCCGGGTCGTCGCTGATGTACAGGTCGCCTGCCAGCATGCGAGCTTTCTGGCTGCGGGGATCGGTGCGGGGGTCGATAGTCATGCACGCAGTGTAGCGCCGGAGGCTCAATGCGCAGGCACAGGCTTGACGGTGAGTTCGGGGCGATAGGGTGCGACATCTATCTCGGACGCGTGTTCGCGTGCTTCGGCAATGTCGAAGCTACTCTGCATGCGCATAAGCGTTTCAAGCTTGATTCCGAACGCTTTTTCAAGCCGGACAGCCATGTCTTGCGAGAGTTTGGAGCGCTGGTTTAAAAAACTCGACAACGCCGGACGTGTGATGTGCAGGATGCTTGCCGCTTCAGTGACGGTCAGCCCGAGCGGCTCAATGATTTCGTGCTTGACGAAGCTGCCCGGATGAGCCGGACGAGCCATCTGAATTCCCTGTGATTTGGTCATGTTTTACCTATCAGTGATAGTCCTCGTAGCTCAGATCGAGAATGTCAACTTCATTGGCATCGATGCGGTAGGTCAAACGCCAATTCTTGTCGACCCAAAAGCTCCAGGTGCCTTTGCGGTTGCCCGTCAGCACGCGGGCCTTCCAACTTGCCACCGATCGGACCTCTGATGGATGGCCCATAGATTGCAGAAACGAAACCATGTTTCGCAGGCGTTCGGCATGCTGCGGGTGAATCTTCGATGCATCGTTGTGTTCGATGAATAGCCTGAGACCCTTGTGTGAGACGCTTCGAATCTTCATCAACTATATAGGCAGAATCGTATTGTGTAAAGCGACGCAATACACCTAGTGGTTTCTGGTGTCGACGGCGTCGCGATCCTGATTCTGGCGATGTCACCTGCTTCAATGGTGATATTGCCTAAGACCCTGTCAGTTCAATCAGGCCTCAACCCACGTTGAATCCTTTGAGCCGCAGGGCATTGCCAAGCACGAACACGGACGACAGCGCCATGGCGCCCGCGGCGAATACGGGTGAAAGCAGCCAGCCGTTGACGGGATACAGCACGCCGGCAGCCACGGGGATGAGGGCGGCGTTGTAGGCGAATGCCCAGAACAGGTTCTGGCGTATGTTGCCGATGGTGGCACGAGACAGCGCAATCGCATGGGGCACGCCGTTCAGGTCGCCCGACATGAGGACGACGTCTGCCGATTCGATGGCGATATCGGTACCGGTGCCGATGGCCAGGCCCACATCGGCCTGTGCCAGGGCAGGCGCGTCGTTGATGCCGTCACCGACATACGCCAGGCGCCCGTGCCTGGCCTGCAACTGCTGCACGGCCTGCACCTTGCCTTCAGGCAGCACCTCGGCAATAACGTCGTCCAGCCCCACTTGCCTGGCGATGGCCTGGGCAGTGTGGCGATTGTCGCCCGTGATCATGACGACCTTCATGCCCAGTGCGTGCAGGGCGGCAATGGCCTTCAGGGTGGAGGGCTTGATGGGGTCCGCCACGGCAATGATGGCTGCGAGCTTTCCGCCTATCGCGGCATAAAGCGGCGTCTTGCCCTCCATGCCCATCTGCTTTGCCTGATCGGAAAAAACGTCCGGGTCCAGTCCGAGCACACGCATGTAGCGATCGGATCCGACGTCCACCCGCACGCCGTCAACCAGCGCCCGCACGCCATGTCCGGTCACCGACTCCACCTGTTCGGCTTGAGCAATGATCAGATCGGCGTCTTGCGCCGCCTGAACAATGGCGCGCGCGATCGGATGTTCCGATCGCGCTTCAACCGCCGCGATGCAGGCGAGCACATCGTTGCGCGAGGCGTCCCCGGTCGTGTGCAGGTCGGTCAATGTCGGTCTGCCCTCGGTCAGCGTGCCCGTTTTGTCGACCGCCACCACGGCAACTTCTTTCAGGCTTTGCAGTGCATCGCCTTGTCGAAACAAAATGCCCATTTCCGCCGCGCGGCCCGTGGCAACCATGATGGACGTGGGTGTGGCCAGGCCCATGGCGCACGGGCAGGCGATGATCAGAACGGCCACTGCGTTGACCAGCCCGAAGGTCAATGCGGGATCGGGGCCCCACACCAGCCAGACGGCAAAGGTCAGTGCGGCAAGACCCATCACCACAGGCACAAACCACAGCGTGATGCGGTCCACCATTGCCTGGATCGGCAGTTTGCTGCCCTGGGCCTGTTCGACCATGCGGATGATATTGGCCAGCACGGTGCCGTCACCCACTTCGGTGGCATTGATGGTCAGGCCACCTGTCTGATTGATGGTGCCGCCAATGACGGTGTCACCTTCAATTTTTTTTACAGGAACGGGTTCGCCCGAAATCATCGATTCATCGACATAGCTCGTGCCTTCGCGCACGGTGCCGTCGACAGGGATTCGTTCGCCAGGACGCACATCGACCTGGTCGCCCCGTCTGACGTCGGCGATGGCAATGTCGCTGCTCACGCCCTGGCGGCGCACGCGTGCCGTCTTGGGCTGAAGGGTAACGAGTCGCTGGATGGCCTGCGACGTCCGACCTCGGGCACGGGCCTCCAGAAAGCGCCCCAGCAGGATCAGTGTCACGATGACGGCCGCCGCTTCGTAGTAGACGGCGACGGTGCCCGCGGGAAGCACGCCGGGTGCGAAGGTGGCTACAAGCGAAAAGCCATAGGCAGCGAGGGTGCCGACCGCGACCAGTGAGTTCATGTCAGGCGCCAGGCGCCATAGCGCAGGCAGGCCAAGCAGATAGAACCGGCGGCCGGGAAGGCACAGGATGAGGGTGGTCAATGCGAACTGAATCAGCCAACTGGTTCGGGTGCCGATCGTGTCGGCGATCAGGTGGTGCATGCCCGGGATCAGGTGGGCACCCATCTCGAGCACGAAGACCGGCAAGGCCAGCAGTGCAGACACGGTCAGATCGCGCCGCAATCGGGCGTGCTCGGCGTCGCGGCGATCCGCGACGCTGTGATCGTCAGGCGCGTGATGCGCAGGCGCTTCGTGGGCGGTATAGCCCGCCTTGGCGACGGCTGCAATCAACGCGGCAGGGCTGGTAGTTGCTGCAGCATAGGTAATCTCGGCGCGCTCGGTCGCCAGATTGACGTTGGCACTTAGTACATCGGGCGCGGCGCGCAGCGCGCGTTCCACCCGGCCCACGCACGATGCGCACGTCATGCCTTCGATCGAGAGCGAGACATGGTGGTGGGTATGCGAAGGGTTGGACGGTGTAGTCATGAACATTTCCTGCAATGCGTCAAGCGATACAGATATTGTCATCCTTACCATACTGGTAAGGTCAACTCATGTATTCAATGAGGGCTCAAGACGCTGTATGGCGGTTGAGCCGGCGCGTCGACAGGGCTTGACCTTACCCCCATGGCAAGCTTTAGGCTGGCGTTTTTCTTTATGCTGGGGAGAGGGTGATGAAGAAGTCGATCATGCTTGTATCGTGCATGGTAATGGTCAGCCTGCATGTCGGGGCAGGCGCTCAACCTGCATCTGCCGGACCCGCACATCACGGCGCGCACACCACGGCGCCCGCGATCCCCTTGCCTGCAGGATCAGGCGAGTCCGGGCAGGCCAGCAGCCCTGCTGCCAAAGGGGATTCTGCCTCGACGGCTGCCTACAAGGCAGCGGCCTCCCGCATGCATACCGGAATGGACATCGACTATACGGGCGATGCCGATATCGATTTCATGCGCGGCATGATCGCGCACCACGAAGGAGCCATTGCCATGGCCGAGGTCGCCCTGCAGTATGGGAAGGATGCCGAGGTTAGAAAACTGGCTGAAGAAGTGATCTCGGCACAGAAGGCCGAGATCCATCAGATGCGTGCCTGGCTGACCAAACGGGGGCGCTAGGGGCTATCGCCCGCTGTGGTTCACGTTCACGTGCACATGGCTTTCAACACCGTTTTGAACGATGCCGCGGCGCGCTCGATGTCCTCGTCTGCGATATGCCGGTGCGTGACGCAACGCAGGCGAGTGGCTCCCCAGGGGCGAGCCAAGAGGCCGGCACCTTCGAGTGCTGACGACCACTGGGCGCTGCTCGATCCGGTCTTCGATACGTCGACCTGAACGATGTTGCTGTCGGGCGTGCTCGCCGACAGGCAGGGATGCAGCGCATTGAGCAGGCTGCTCAGTCGCATTGCGCGGGCATGGTCTTCGCTCAGGCGCGCGCTCATGTGCTCGACTGCATAGCACCCGGCCGCCGCCATGATGCCTGCCTGACGTTGTGTGCCACCGAGCATGCGCCGCAGGCCGCGCGCGCGTTCGATGACGACCTGGTTGCCGCTCAGTACCGCACCGACCGGTGCGCTCAAGCCTTTGGACAGACACAACGACACCGTGTCGGCATGCGCGGCGACCTGGTCGACGGCAACGCCCAGAGCCACCGCCGCATTGAACAACCGGGCGCCATCGAGGTGGACAGGAATGTCGCGAGCCTGCGCGTGGTCGTGGACCGCCTGCATGTGCGCAAGGGGCAGGACGGCACCCCCGGCATTGTTGTGGGAGGTTTCCATGGCGATCAATGCCGTGCGCAGCTTGTGCTTGCCACCCGCCGTTGCCTCTGCGAGCGCTTCGAGATCCATGGCACCCTTCGTGCCGGATACGCCCAGAAAGAATGCGCCTGTGAACGTCGCCGAGCCCCGTTCCGAGGTGTACATGTGGGCGTTGGATTCAAGCACGACTTGCTCATTGCGCCCTGCCTGAGCGAGTACGGCCAGAAGATTGGCCATGGTGCAGCTGGGCACGAATAGTCCGGCTTGCTTGCCCAGACGCATCGCAACGGTCTGCTCGAGCTCGCGCACCGACGGATCGAAATCCAGGCCATCGTCACCAATCGGTGCAGACTGCATCACTGCATACATTTCAGGCGTTGGCCGTGTGACGGTGTCGCTGCGCAGGTCGACAGGTGCAGGCGCACCCGGTAATTCGCTGGGAGAAAGAAGGGCTGGCATGGTGGGCTGATCAGTGCTCGAGAATTTTGGAAAGAAATTGCTGGGCCCGTGGCGCGCGAAGGGATATGTCTCCGAAGAACTGGTCTTTGGGGCAGTCTTCGACGATGCGGCCTGCGTCCATGAAAATGACACGATCAGCCACGCGCCGGGCAAATCCCATCTCGTGTGTGACCACCATCATCGTCATGCCTTCGCGCGCCAGATCGGTCATCACATCGAGCACTTCCTTGACCATTTCCGGGTCCAGGGCAGAGGTCGGTTCGTCGAAAAGCATCACGACCGGATCCATGGATAGCGCCCGGGCAATGGCGACACGCTGTTGCTGGCCTCCGGACAGCGCGCCGGGATATTTGTCGCGGTGCGCCGAGAGGCCGACACGCTCGAGCAGTTCGTGCGCACGGGCGCGGGCCACGTCGGCACTGCGTTTGAGTACCTTGGTCTGGCCCAGGCAAAGATTTTCCGTCACGCTCAGGTGGGGGAACAGTTCGAAGTGCTGAAAAACCATGCCGGCCACCGCCCGCAGACGCGGCAGATTGGTGCGCTTGTCGCCGACCGAGATGCCATTGACGATGATTTCGCCCTTCTGAAAAGGCTCCAGCGCGTTGACGGTCTTGATCAGGGTCGATTTGCCTGATCCGGACGGTCCGCACACCACCACGACCTCGCCCTTGTCCACACGGGTGGTGCAGTCATCGAGTACCTGGAAATCGCCATACCATTTGCTGACGTTCTTGATGTCTATCATGTGTCTTCCTTGTGCGTGTCGGTCGCGTCGGTCAGCGCAGGACCAATACGCGCTTCTCCAGGTGTTTGACCAGGCGTGATGCCGTGAAGCAGACGATCAGATAGACCACTGCGACAAAAAGATAGAGTTCGACCAAACGCCCATCACGCTGCCCGATCTTCGATGCCGCCCCGAGAAAGTCGGTCAGCGACAACACGTAGACCAAAGAGGTGTCCTGAAAAAGAATGATGACTCGTGTGAGCAGGGCAGGCACCATGTTGCGGGTGGCTTGAGGCAACACGACGCTGCGCATGGTCTGACCAGGCGTGAGGCCTAGCGCCATGCCGGCCGACACTTGTCCCCGTGCGATCGACTGGATCCCTGCGCGCATGATTTCGCAAAAGTAGGCTGCCTCGAACAGCGTGAAGGTGATGACTGCAGAGGAGAACGCACCGACCCTGACCGGGCGGGATGCGCCAGTCGCCCACGCGGCGATGTAGGGCACCAGGAAGTAGAACCAGAAGATCACCAGCAGCAAGGGGACCGAACGCATGACGTTCACATAAATACCGGCAGGCACGGACAACACCCTGTAGGGTGAGAGCCGCATCAGGGCCAGTATCGTTCCCAGGGCCAGACCCATCACGGCAGCCAGAACGGTCAGCGTGAGGGTAAAGCGCATCCCGGTCTGGAAAAGATAGGGCAGGGCATCACGTATCACCCCAAAATCAAAATCGTGCATGGCAGCGTCCCTCGGGCGATTACAGTTTGGCCTTGACGCCGGACCCGATCAGGCCGGGAACGGCGTAATGGCGCTCAAGCGCCCGCATGGCAAGGACGATCACACCGTTGATGATCAGATAACCCAGCGTCGCAGCTGTGAAGGCCTCGAAGATGTGAAAGCTGAACTCCTGCATCGCACGGGCCTGTCCAGTCAGTTCGAGCAGTCCGATCGTCAGGGCAATGGACGAGTACTTGATGGTTCCCATGATCTCGGACGTCAGTGGCGCAATGACGATGCGTAGCGCCTCGGGCAACACCACGTAGCGATACACCTGCACCTGAGTCAGTCCTAATGCGGTGCCGGCTGCGGCCTGGCCACGAGGCAGCGACTGAATGCCGGCACGAATCTGCTCGCAGACCCGTGCGGTGCCGTAGAAACTCAGACAGAGCAGTGCCGGAAAGAACTGCCCCCAGGGTTGCCCCATCTGTTTCATGGCGGTGCCAAGTGCCGGCGGCAGCACTTCGGGCAAAACGAAGTACCACAGGAACATCTGCACCAGCAGCGGGATATTGCGGAAAATTTCGACGTAAACGCTACCCAGCACGTTCAGCGGACGCGACTTCGCTGTTCGGCAAACGGCCAGCAGGCAGCCGAACAGAAATGAGAAGGCCAGCGCCGATAGCGCCAGCGCCAACGTCCACATCGCACCGACCAGCAGATTGTGCAGGAACGAATTCATCCCGTCGGACGAGGTGTCCAGGAACACCTGCCAACTCCAGTTGTATGTCATGGCTGCCTGACGCGTGTCGCGTGCTTACTTGTAGACCTCGGGATCGCCCGAATCGGTGGGGTTGGCCAACGCGCGCTTGAGCGCATCGCTCATGGGGTACTTCAGATTGATGCCCCGGGGCGGAATAGGCGAGTTGAAGTACTTGTCGTAGAGCCTGGCCACCGTGCCATCTTTCATCAACCCGATCACGGCGTCGTCCACGACCTTTTTGAAGGCCGGGTCATCCTTGGGCTGGAGAATGCCGTAAGGCGCCATCTCCAGTCCCTTGGTACCGATGATGAAGTCTTCGGGATTCTTCGCCGAGGCCACCGCGCCATAGGCCAGTCCATCGTCGTTGGCCGAGCCCGCCGCACGACCACTTTGCACCATCAGGAAAGTCTCACCGGTATCCTTGGCGGGAGCGACCTGAATGCCGTAATTGTTCTGGGCGTTGAGCATCGAAATCAGCTTGAACGTCTGACCGCCGGCTTGCGCGGCGATGGTCTTGCCTTTGAACGAGGCCGGGTCGTTCACATCCACGCCTGCGTCTTTGCGGGCCATCAGCACCACTTGCGCCACGAACGTGGTCGGCGCAAAGGAGACGAGCTTATGACGCTCGATGTTGTTGGTGGTGTTGCCACATTCCAGATCGATGGTGCCGTTTGCGAGCAGAGGAATGCGCGTGGCTGATGTGGTGGGGTTGTAGCGCACCTCGAGTTTGGGCAGGTTCAAGGTCGCCTTGATTTTCTCGGCAACGGCTTCGCAGATCTCGACCGTGTATCCCACAGGCTTCTGGTTGCCATCCAGATAGGCGAATGGCACCGAGGATTCCGGGTGGCCCAGCACCAGTGTGCCGGTCTCGCGAAGTTTTTCGATGCGGCCGCTGTCGGCAGCGGTGGCCACGAGGCTGGTGGCGCACAGCAGTGCGGCGGTCGATAGCACATGCACGGTTTTCATTTTTTCCCCTGTTGCCGGTTGTCGGCTGTTGTTGAAAAAAGTATCCAACACCTGCTTTGTTTTGCATAATTCCAATTCAGTATTGTTAGATACAGGATTGATATGGTTGCCAGCAGGATGGGGCTGCGTCAGATTGAAGCGTTCCGAGCGATCATGATGCTGGGCTCGATGACGGCGGCGGCCAAACGGCTGCATACCTCGCAGCCGCAGATCAGTCGTCTGATCGCTCAACTCGAGGCGGTCACGCAATTCGCTCTGTTCGAGCGGCGCGGCAGCAGGCTGACGCCCACCGTCGATGGCGCGCGTTTTTATCAGGAAGTCGAGAAAACCTTTCTTGGGCTGGCCGGGCTGGAGTCGGCTGCGGCCAGTATCCGGACGTTTGCCACCGATCGCCTGGCGGTTGCCGCCATGCCCAGGCTGGCCGGTGGGCTGCTCGCTCGTATCGTGGCGCAATTCAACACCCGGCATCCGGAAGTGCTGGTGTCCATTCATTCAGGCAATGCGGGCGCCGTGCATGATTGGATCAGTTCCGGCTTCTGCGACATGGGATTGGCCATGCTGTACAACGACACACCAGGCGTGCAAGTCGAACCCGTGGTCACGGCTGATTGTGTGGCGGTCGTGCCCAAGGGCCACCGACTGACCCAGCTCAAGGCGCTGACACCCGAACACTTCGCCAATGAGGCGTTCATCTCGTTCCCCAAGGGCAGCCCGCTGCGTGAGGGGATCGATGCGTTGTTCGCCCATGCCGGCGTGCCACGAAAGATCGTCGCCGAGGCCAGCCTGGGTGCGTCGATTTGTGCCCTGGTCGGTGCGGGCCTGGGGGTCAGTCTGATCAACCCCCTGGCGGCACGTGAGGAGCGCACGGGAGGCATAGAAATCCGGCGCTTCACACCTGGCATTCCCACCGTGATCGGTCTGCTCTTTCCACCTTCGCCCAGCCGAACGCGACTGGTGGGCGTGTTCGCCGACTGCGCACGTGAAGTCATGCGGGCCGAACTTGCCTACCTTGCGGCTCCCCCCGTTTCCGGGCGGGCCAGGCGCGTTCGATGATGGTGCAGCAGCGTACGGACGCCATCGACGACCAGGATGCCGATGGCCACCCAGATCGGACCGTAGGTGTAGAGGTCGCTGGTCGTTAAGCGTTCCCCCAGAATCAGGGCGACCAGTACGAGGAAGACGGGCTCGAAGTAGGTCAGCAGCCCGAACAGGCCGATGCTCATGGCGCGGGTGGACCACAGGAACAGCGCCAGTGCCGCGATGCCGGTCAGACCGAAGCCCAGCACCAGGCCGACAAGTGATGGCGTGGTGGCCAGAACGTCGAGGGTTTGTGGGTGTTGCGCGATGATGAATAGCGCCGCAGGCAGCATCAGCACCATATCGAAAAAAAGGCCACCCAGATGATTGGTGCCCAATTTCTTGCGCAGCGAGAAATAGAACGGGTAGCCGAACGCCACCAGGAAGGTCGGCCAGGCGGCCTGCTCGGACGCGATGAAGGCATGCGCCACGCCCAGTGCCGCCACCCCTGCGGCCACGCGCTGCAGGGGCGAGAGCCGCTCATTGAACACGAAGCGACCCACGCAGATCATCACCAAGGGGAGCAGAAAATACCCCAGCGAGACATCCAGCGCATGAACATGCAGCGGCGCCCAGGTGAACAGCCACAGCTGCACCCCGAGAAAGCCGGCACTGGCCAGAAGCAGCAGACCCATCGAAGGCCGGGCGAGCAGGCGGCGCCACACCGCACGCACCAGCGTGGATTCGCCGGTCACGCGCAGCAGCAATGCCAGGGCTGGCACGGAGATCAGAATGCGCCATGCGAACAATTCTTCGCCGGCCAGCGGCGCGAGCAGTGTGCCGTAGAAGAACAGAACGCCGAATAACGCGCAGGCCAGAACGGCAGCAAAAACACCAAGCATGAACAATCTCTGAATAAACTTTTTTCGGGGCATCTACGGGCAGCTAGCGTAGACGATCACGCGCCATAACGGTGCGCCACGCACATTGAATTGCACCATCACGACGCGCACCTGACAGCTGAAAGCACGACACGGCGTGCGCGCCACGCCGAATCGGCATGGCGAAAAGCCTTGCCAGCCGAGGCGCTGCGGCCAGTCACGCAGGTCATTTCCGGCCTTGTCCGAATTTGGCATCGATTTTGCTTGATGGGATAGGTCGAGCTCCGAATTCGGCACACCAACCCAGGCAACACCGGCAAAGGCGCCCCGACCGTCAGGTCAGGGTGCCTTTTTGCCTTTTGCATTGCTGCACTACTTTTTGAGGACACACCATGACTTGCCAGCCCCTCCAAGACGCGTTGCCGACCTTGATCGTCGTGGGCAACGGCATGGTCGGCCATCACTGTGTGGAGCAATTGATCGCGGGCGGCGCGCTGTCGCGCTATCGCATCGAGGTGTTCGGCGAGGAAACGCGCCGTGCCTATGACCGTGTGCATCTGTCCGAGTATCTGAACGGGCGTGATGCCGAGTCCATGGCGCTTTGCGATGCGTCCCTCTATGCCTGTTCGGGGCTGACACTGCATCTTGGCGTGCCGGTGCTGGACATCGACCGGCGCGCGAAGGAAGTGGTGACGGCACAGGGCCGCCATGCCTATGACACCTTGATTCTGGCCACCGGGTCCTATCCGTTCGTGCCGCCCATCGAGGGGGCCGAAGGCACCTCGCGGCTGGTTTATCGGACGCTGGACGATCTGGATATGATCCGGGCCGCAGCCACGGGTGCGCGTCGGGGCGTGGTGGTGGGCGGTGGCCTTCTGGGCCTGGAAGCGGCCAATGCCCTGAAGCTGCTCGATGTCCAGGCGCACGTCGTGGAGTTTGCCCCGCGGCTCATGCCCGTGCAGCTCGATGAGCACGGTGGTGCCGCCCTGAAGCGTCGCATCGAGGCGCTGGGCGTCACTGTCCATCTCTCTCACGCTACGACAGC
>Ga0075364_10000442_pt1 | contig 20783 bp, 23 predicted proteins | sample EndMetdeltDD1764_FD_71517 | JGI IMG/M metagenome (GOLD analysis project Ga0075364, IMG submission 71517) | Populus endosphere microbial communities from Tennessee, USA - Endosphere MetaG P. deltoides DD176-4 | ecosystem: Host-associated > Plants > Roots > Endosphere | place: USA: Tennessee...
GCGCAATTGCCCCTTGACCACCTAACTTATACAGACAGGTGAGATTCAGGTAACACCGATGTGCAGAGTGTGCTGGTGATCGCTACATCGGCGCTACCCGAGAAGGGCGGTCGCGACCGCGCGACCGGGAGAAAGGGATCAGCTCGTGTCAGGAACACGACCGGCTGCTAGACGGACGAATCTAGTGGCTGCACAGACCCCTCTTCGCGCCGTGGAAGCCGAAGAGCGGATTTCATGGGTTTCGAAGGCCCTATGCCGGACTACCGATCCCGACGAATTGTTCGTGCGGGGAGCCGCACAGCGCAAGGCCGCAGTGATCTGCCGTCATTGCCCGGTAATGCAGGAGTGCGGGGCCGACGCCCTGGACAACAAGGTCGAGTTCGGCGTATGGGGCGGCATGACCGAGCGGCAGCGCAGGGCACTGCTCAAGCAGCACCCCGAGGTGGCCTCGTGGTCGGACTACTTCGACAAGCGCAAGCGTCGCGGCATCAGCTAGGAACTATTCGCAGGTCAATCAATGCCGAGGACCAGGTGTCCTCGGCATTTTGCATGTTCATCTTTACTTTTTGGTTACGGCACTCGGGCGATGCTGCCGATTTGGGCCTTTTGGCCGAGTGTCCATCGTCTCAGCGGGCCGCTGTTCGGCCCGCATCGTCACCGACCGAAGTGATCTGGTCGGCGAGCGCCCGCAGCGCATCCAGGTCAGAGACGTCGAACGGCAGCGACGGCACCCCGACGACCGGCACGTGCGGATTTGCCCCGGTGAATCGGGACAGCAGCCGGATCTCCCGCTTGGCGGTCTGCGCACGGTCGGCATGAATCCGCAGCACCGTGGCCGCCAAGGACGCCGCCGCCGAGTCCGAATCGGCTTCCAACGTTTCGGTGCCGTCGATGGCCCGTTCCACGGGCAACGAGCACAGCATCGGGTGGGTGCGGTTCAAGATCAGCCCCGCCATCGGCATGCTTTCCTGTGACAGCCGATCGACGAAGAACGACGCCTCGCGCAGCGCGTCGGGTTCGGCCGCCGACACCACCACGAACTGAGTGCCGCGCCGCTTCAACAGCGCGTACGTGCGGTCCGCCTTCTCGCGGAAACCTCCGAACGTGGCGTCCAGCGACTGCACGAAGGCCGCCGCGTCGCCCAGCATCTGCGAACCGAGCACGGTCGAGAGCGCCTTCATCGCCAATCCCATTGCGCCAGTGACCAATCGCCCGATGCCTCGGCCGGGCGCCAGCAGTAGTCGCCACAGCCGGCTATCCATGAAGCTGCCCAACCGTTTTGGCGCGTCCAGGAAGTCCAGCGCATTGCGCGACGGCGGGGTGTCCACCACCACCAGATCCCAGCGGTCCTGGGCGAGGAGCTGACCCAGCTTCTCCATCGCCATGTACTCCTGCGTGCCGGCGAGCGAGGTGGCCACGGTCTGATAGAACTGGTTGTCCAGAATCGATTGTGCCCGATCGGATCCGGAGTATTGGACCACCATTTCGTCGAACGTGCGACGCATGTCCAGCATCATCGCGTGCAGCTCGCCGGGAACCTCGGGCGCCAGCGGCACGCGTTGCGGTGCGTTGCCAAGGTCGTTGACCCCCAACGCTTGTGCTAGCCGCTTGGCCGGGTCGATGGTCAAAACGACTACGGTGCGGCCATATTCGGCCGCGCGCAAGGCCATCGCCGCCGCGGTGGTGGTCTTACCCACACCACCGGCGCCGCAACACACCACAACCCGGTTGGACGTGTCGGCCAGGATTGCGGCCATGTCAAGGGTTTTCGGCTTGTGAGACGGAGTCATGGTCAGCGAACCCCCTGCTGCGCAAGCGATTCGGAGAGGTCGTAGAGGCTGCCAAGATCTACGCCGTCGGATATTGTCGGCAGCTCCAGCCGCGGAATCTGCAAGGTCTCGAGCTGTTGCGCGGTCTCGGAACGCGCGGAGATCCGGGTGGCGTGGTGGATGGTCTCGGTCAGCAGGCCGGCGAAGTCGGTGTCGTCGAGCTTGATGCCGGCCATTTCCAGCCCGGCCCGCACCGAGTCGGCGTCGACGTCACCCTCGGCGGCCTTGGCCAGGTCGTCGGGGTCGAGATAGGTGGGGATATTGCGGTTGACGATCACGCTGCCGATCGGCAGCTTCATGTCTGCGAGCTCGTCGATGGCTTCCAGCGTTTCCTGCACCGGCAGCGCTTCCAGCAGCGTCACCAGGTGGATCGCGGTCTGGTCGGAGTGCAGCAGCCGCACCACGCCCTCGGCCTGGGAGTGCACCGGGCCGCCCTTGGCCAGATCCGACACCGCCTTGGTGACGTCGAGGAAACGTGCGATGCGGCCGGTGGGCGGTGCGTCGACGACGATCGCGTCATAGACCGGCAGCTTGTTCTTGTCGACGCGAATTACCGTCTCCTTGATCTTGCCGGTGAGCAGGACGTCGCGCAGGCCGGGCGCGATCGTCGTCGCGAACTCGATCGCGCCGATGCGGCGCATCGCGCGGCCCGCGATGCCGAGGTTGTAGAACATGTCGAGGTATTCCAGGAACGCGGCCTCGATGTCGATCGCCAGCGCGTTAACCTGGCCGCCGCGCTCGGCGGTCGCGATCTTGAGCTCCTGGTACGGCAACGGCGGCACGTCGAAGAGTTGCGCAATCCCTTGGCGCCCTTCGACTTCGATCAGTAGGACTTTGCGGCCCCCCGCTGCCAGGGTCAGCGCCAGCGCGGCCGCGATCGTCGACTTTCCGGTACCACCTTTGCCAGTTACAAAGTGCAAGCGGGCCTTCGACAATCGCGACGGCCAGCCCACCGGACTGCCGCCGCTAGATGTGGTTGCCACCAAAGCATGCTAGCCCGAGGGATCTACGGCCTGGCCAGGGCCGCTCACCGCCGACCGATAAGCTCGCGTCATGACCCAACCGACCGCGTGGGAGTACGCCACGGTTCCCCTGCTGACGCACGCCACCAAACAGATCCTCGACCAGTGGGGCGCCGACGGCTGGGAGCTGGTGGCGGTGCTGCCCGGGCCCACCGGCGAGCAGCACGTCGCGTATCTCAAACGCCCGAAATGAGTGCGTCGGGCCGGCTTGGGCAACTCGGAATCGCACTACCGCAGGTGATGGCGCCGCTGGCGTCCTATGTTCCCGCGGTTCGCAGCGGCAACCTGGTCTACACCTCCGGGCAGGTGCCGGTCGAGAACGGCAAGCTGGCGCGCAGCGGCAAGGTGGGCGCCGACGTCACCCCCGAAGAGGGCAAGGAGCTGGCGCGGATCTGCGTGCTCAACGCGCTGGCAGCGGTGGATTCGCTCGTGGGTATCGACGCGGTGACCCGGGTGGTCAAGGTCGTCGGGTTCGTCGCCTCCGCGCCGGGCTTCAACGGACAACCGAGCGTCATCAACGGCGCCTCCGAACTGCTGGCCGAAGTTTTCGGCGACAACGGCGCGCATGCGCGTTCGGCGGTCGGCGTTGTCGAGCTGCCGATGGGCGCGCCCGTGGAGGTCGAGTTGATCGTGGAGGTCGGCTAGCTACCGTGGCCCCGGCAGAGTCGTTGACACATCCCGCATACGGTCGGCTGCGGGCGGTCACCGACACTGCCTCGGTGCTGCTGGCCGACAATCCCGGCTTGCTGACGCTGGAGGGAACCAACACGTGGGTGCTGCGCGGACCGCGCAGCGACGAGTTGGTCATCGTCGATCCCGGGCCGGACGACGACGAGCACATCACGAACGTTGCCACGCTGGGCCAGATCGCGCTGGTGCTGATCAGCCATCGGCACGGCGACCACACCGACGGCATCGACAAGCTGGTCGATTTGACTGGGGCGACGGTGCGCTCGGCGGGCAGCGGGTTTTGCCGCGGCCTGGGCGGTGAGCTGACCGATGGCGAGGTGATCGACGCCGCAGGCCTGAAGATCAAGGTGATGGCGACCCCCGGGCACACCGCGGATTCGCTGTCGTTTGTGCTCGAGGACGCCGTGTTAACCGCGGACACCGTGCTGGGCCGCGGCACCACCGTCATAGATAAGGAAGACGGCAGCCTCGCCGACTATCTGGAATCGCTGCGGCGGCTGCGCGGCCTGGGCCGGCGCACGGTGTTGCCCGGTCACGGGCCGAACCTGGCCGACATGGAGTCCGTCGCGTCCGGATATCTCATGCACCGCCACGAACGCCTCGAGCAGGTCCGCGCCGCGTTGTGGGATCTCGGGGGCGACGCCACCACGCGCGAGATCGTCGAACACGTCTATGTCGACGTCGACGAGAAGCTCTGGGACGCGGCGGAATGGTCCGTGCAGGCGCAGCTGGACTATCTGCGGCGGCAGTGACCCCCGGCGGGTCTAGCGGGCGCGCCGCGCCAGGCGCTCGGAGTCCGAGATGAGCACGCTCTTGCCCTCCAACCGGATCCAGCCGCGGTGGGCGAAATCGGCCAGCGCCTTGTTCACCGTCTCCCGGGAAGCGCCCACCAGCTGGGCGATCTCCTCCTGAGTCAGGTCGTGCGTGACCCGCATCGCGCCACCCTCCTGGGTGCCGAAACGCTGCGCGAGCTGCAGTAACTGCTTGGCCACCCGGCCGGGCACGTCGGTGAAGATGAGGTCGGCGAGATTGTTGTTGGTGCGCCGCAGCCGGCGGGCCAGCACCCGGAGCAGCTGCTCGGCGATCTCGGGGCGGTCGGCGATCCATGCCCGCAGCGCGTCGCGGTCCATCGACACCGCGCGGACCTCGGTGATGGTGGTCGCGCTGGAAGTCCGGGGGCCCGGGTCGAAGATCGACAACTCGCCGAACATATCGGAGGGCCCCATGATGGTCAGCAGATTCTCCCGTCCGTCGGGCGAACGGCGACCGATCTTCACCTTTCCCGAGACGATGATGTAGAGCCGATCGCCTGGTTCCCCCTCGGCGAAAACCGTGTGTCCACGGGGGAAATCGACGGGCTGCAACTGTTTGGTCAGTGCGGCGACGGCGTTGGGCTCAACCCCTTGGAAGATTCCTGCTCTGGCCAGGATCTCGTCCACGTTCCCTCTTCAGCTTTCCAACGAAGTGATACAGGCAGGCCAACCGGATGGAAACACGACTCTAAAGGTAGGCCAATCGGTCCGACCTGCCAACGCTACACACGATTAACGTGTCGAGTCGCGATAAATTGCGGATTGGCCCGCGAATGACTGAGCGCCCGCGTCGGCAGGCCGGCCTCACCGAGACCCATGAGGTCGGTGGCAAAGAATGGCTCGACGAGCCGCGCCCCGCCGCGTGATCCCGCGGCCGGCAGTTCGGCGGGGCGCTGGGCCTGGCGTCGATGGAGGCACTCCAGCGCCTCCGGCATCCCCTTGCGGGCCAGCGTATGCATATCGAGGGCATCCGCATGCTTCAGAAATTCGGCCACGTCGGTCGCGGACACGCTGTCGCGGGCCAGCGCCTTCTCCAGCCGCCCCAATCCCAGGGTCGCCAGCATCAGCAACCCCGGAATGCATGCCACCAGCAACCACAACACAAGGAGAGTAAACATGGCCTTGCATCAACACGGGGTCTCGGTGAGATCACGAAATAAGTACTCTGTCGTCTGTGACAGCGGCAAAGTCGTCGGGGCGTTCTAAGGCAAAGCCGGCCACTCCGGCGACCGACGTGGCCCGGCGCTGGTCTGAGGAGACCCGGCTTGGTTTGGTGCGACGCGCCCGGCGGATGAATCGCGCACTGGCGCAAGCGTTTCCGCACGTGTACTGCGAGCTGGATTTCACCTCGCCGCTGGAGCTGACGGTGGCCACCATCCTGTCGGCGCAGAGCACCGACAAGCGGGTGAACCTGACGACGCCGGCTCTGTTCAAGCGATACCGGACGGCGCTGGACTACGCGCAGGCCGATCGAGAGGAACTCGAGGCGCTCATCCGGCCCACCGGTTTCTACCGCAACAAGGCGTCCTCGCTGATCGGCCTCGGGCAGGCCCTGGTGGAACGCTTCGACGGCGAGGTCCCGGCCACCATGGAGGAGCTGGTCACGCTGCCGGGCGTGGGACGCAAGACCGCCAACGTGATCCTGGGCAACGCCTTCGACATCCCCGGAATCACCGTCGACACACATTTCGGGCGGTTGGTGCGGCGGTGGCGCTGGACCGCTGAGGAAGACCCGGTCAAGGTCGAGCACGCGGTCGGCGAACTGATCGAACGCAGCGAGTGGACCCTGCTGAGCCACCGGGTGATCTTCCACGGCCGCCGCGTCTGCCACGCCCGCAAGCCGGCGTGCGGTGTCTGTGTGCTCGCCAAAGACTGCCCGTCGTTCGGTCTCGGTCCCACCGAACCGCTGCTCGCTGCGCCGCTGGTCCAGGGCCCGGAAACCGAGCATCTGCTGGCCCTGGCCGGGCTGTAACGCTTTGACCGGGCGAACCCGCTGGACGATCGCGATCCTGGTGGTGGTGGCGGCACTGGCGGCGGCGCTGGTCGCCCAGCTGCGCGACGACCGTAAAAGTTCGGACCCCAGCGCCACCCAGGCGCCGGCGGCGGCCCGGGAACACCGCGACGCCGACACCCCGCAAGCGCTGGCCGGGCCCCGGCAGCGGGCGAACCTGCCGCCCTGTCCCGCCGCGGGTGAGGGCCCCGGGCCCGCGGCATTGCGCGGCGTGGTGGTGGAGTGCGCGGCCGACGGTTCACCCGTCGACGTCGCCCGCGCGCTGGCCGGACATCGGGTGGTCCTCAACCTGTGGGCGTATTGGTGCGCGCCTTGCATGGCCGAATTGCCCGCGATGGCCGAGTATCAACGACGGGTCGGGTCCGACGTGATGGTGGTGACCGTGCATCAAGACGAGAACGAGACGGCCGCGTTGCTGCGGCTGGCCGAACTCGGCGTCCGGCTCCCGACCCTGCAGGACGGCCGCCGCCAGGTGGCGGCGGCGCTGCGGGTCGCAAATGTGATGCCCGCGACGGTTGTGCTGCGCTCGGACGGTAGCGTTGCCCACACCCTGCCGCGGGCTTTTAGCAGCGCCGACGAGATCGCCGCGGCGGTAGGGAATGACACGGGATGAGCCGGGCCAATGAGCCGAGGGAGGGGCAGGTGAGTGCCGCTTTTTCGCTGACGCCCGACGTCGGCCCATCCTGGCTGCGTCCGCTGGTCGACAACGTCGACCAGATGCCCGACGCGTTTCGGCGCCGCCTGCCGGCGGACGTGCTGGCGATGGTGACCGCCGCCAAGGCGGCCTCATCGGTTGCGTCGTTGGTCGGAGAGAACCGCGAGGCGGCGGTCCTGGTGCTGTTCTCGGGCCCGGAGTACGGGCCGGCCAATGGCAGCGTCCCCGACGACGCCGACCTGTTGTTGACCGTGCGGGCGTCGACGTTGCGCCACCATGCCGGTCAGGCGGCCTTCCCCGGCGGCGCGTCGGATCCCACCGACCACGGGCCGGTGCACACCGCGCTGAGGGAAGCCCACGAGGAAACCGGGATCGACGTCAGCAGGCTGCATCCCCTGGCCACCCTCGAGCGGACCTTCATTGCGCCGTCGCGCTTCCACGTCGTCCCGGTGCTCGCCTACTCGCCGGATCCCGGCCCGGTGACCGTCGTCAACGAGGCCGAAACGGCGATCGTGGCGCGGGTTCCGGTGCGCGCCTTCATCAATCCCGAAAATCGGCTCACCGTGTACCGTGGCGCGCTCGGTGTGCGCTGGGCCGGGCCGGCGTTCCTGTTGAACCAGATGCTGGTGTGGGGATTCACTGGCCAGGTGATCTCCGCGATTCTCGACGTCGCCGGCTGGGCCAAGCCCTGGGATACCAGCGATGTGCGCGAGCTGGACGAGGCGATGGCGATGGTCGACCGAGCAGGTCCCGAGGATGACGCCCAATGAATTCGATGACTCCATCGCAGTGGCTGGACATCGCGGTCCTGGCCGTCGCGTTCATCGCGGCGATCTCGGGCTGGCGGTCGGGCGCCCTGGGCTCGGTGCTGTCGTTTGCCGGTGTGCTGCTCGGCGCGATAGCCGGTGTGCTGTTGGCGCCGCACATCGTCAGCCACATCGCCGCGCCGCGCGCCAAGCTGTTCACCGCGCTCTTCCTGATCCTGGCGCTGGTCGTCGTCGGTGAGGTCGCCGGCGTGGTGCTGGGGCGTGCGGTCCGCAGCGCGATCCGCAACCAGGCGATCCGCACGATCGACTCGGTGATCGGCGTGGCGGTACAGCTCGTCGTGGTGCTGACCGCGGCCTGGTTGTTGGCCACGCCGCTGACCCAGTCGAAGGATCAGCCCGAGCTGGCCGCCGCGGTCCGCGGCTCGCGGGTGCTGGCTCAGGTCAACGAGGTGGCGCCCGGTTTTCTGAAGAACGTGCCCAAGCGGCTCTCGGCGCTGCTGAACACCTCCGGGCTGCCCGCGGTGCTGGAGCCGTTCAGCCGCACCCCGGTCATTCCGGTCGCCTCGCCGGACCCGGCGTTGGCCAACAACCCGGTGGTGGCGGCGGTCGCGCCCAGCGTCGTCAAGGTCCGCAGCCTCGCGCCGAGCTGCCAGAAAGTGTTGGAGGGCAGCGGGTTTGTGATTGCGCCCGACCGGGTGATGACCAACGCGCACGTGGTGGCCGGATCCAACAGCGTTTCGGTGTATGCGAGCGGCAAACCCTTCGACGCCACCGTGGTGTCCTTCGACCCGTCGGTCGACATCGCGATCCTGGCCGTCCCGAACCTGCCGCCGGCGTCGCTGACGTTCGCCGAGACGCCGGCCAAGACCGGTGCCGACGTCGTGGTGATGGGGTATCCCGGCGGCGGCAACTTCACGGCGACCCCGGCCAGGATCCGCGAGGCCATCAAGCTCAGCGGCCCCGACATCTACCGGGATCCACAGCCGGTCACCCGCGACGTGTACACGATCAGAGCCGATGTGGAGCAAGGCAATTCGGGCGGACCGTTGATCGATCTCAACGGTCAGGTGCTCGGTGTGGTGTTCGGGGCGGCCGTCGACGACGCCGACACCGGCTTCGTGTTGACGACCGAGGAAGTCTCCAGTCAGCTTGCCAGGATCGGCGCCACCGCAGCGGTGGGCACGGGGGCCTGCGTCAGCTGAGTTGGTGCACCTGGCGCAGAAAGCGCATCAGGTGCCGATTGATTTCCGCGGGCGCCTCTTCGTGGCTGAAATGCCCTGCGCCGGCGACGGATATGTAGCGCCCGTGCGGGGCGTAGCGTTGCGTGCGCTCGACCGGGGCGGCCACCACGTACGGATCGGCGTCACCGCGCAGATGCAGCACCGGCACGCTGAGTTGCTGGATCGTCGATCTGATGAAGCGGTGGCCTTCGTTGCGCAACTGGCTGCGCACCGCCCAACGCTGGTACTCGAGGGCGCAGTGCGCGGCCCCGGGAATCTGGATCGCCTTGCGCAGATACCCGATGGTCTGCGAAAAGTCTTCGGATGCAACCCATTTGGGTGAACTGCGGCTGCGCACCAGGCGCTCGATCTCCTCCGCGTTGTGGCGGGTCAGCAAGCGTTCGGGCCAGATCGGTAACTGGTAGCGAAGCAACGTCGGCAGCAGCGCGCGACTTTGATCGCGGCGCAGCAACGTGGTGTGTCGCAGCGCTGCCGGGTGCGGTGAGCTGATCAGCGCGATGGCGCGCACCAGCCGCGAATGCAGCAGCGCGGTGGTCCAGCAGGCCAGCCCGCCGTCGGCGTGACCGACCAGCGTCGCCGACGAGTGTCCGAGCGCCCGGATGAGCCCGGCGGTGTCGCCGGACAGCGTCCAGCCGTCGTAGCCGCGGGGCGGCTTGTCGCTACCGCCGTAGCCGCGCAGGTCGACCGCGACCACCCGCGCGCCGGTCAACCCGCGCAGCTGATGCCGCCAGGACCACCAGAACGATCCGAAACCATGCAGCAGCATGACCAGCGGCCGCGCGGTGGCCGGCTCGTTGGCATCCCCGGACTTGTCGGAGGGGTTGGCCTCGACGACGTGGAAACGGATGCCGTTGGCGTGCACGTCCAGATGGCGCCATGGCCCGGCGATGCGGGTCATCGACGGGTCGGGTGCTGCCATCTACCAACCCGAGGGATCGGCGGGTGTGCCGCCGTCGGACGTGATGGCTGTGCGCGCCTCGCGCCCCTTGTCGAGGGCCTTGTCGTGGCCCGGGGTGAGCGCGTCGCGCGTCTCCCGGACGGATTCGATGGTCTGGCGCGGCCCGCGGATCCGGCGGACCTTCAGGAAACCCAGCAGGCCGAGCACGCCGCCGACAACGACCATGATCGCGAACACGATCAGGAATGCCACCCAACGCCACAGCCAGTCGTCGAGCAGCTCGGCCAGGAAGAAGAAGAAAAAGAAGGTCGAATAGAACAGCACCACCAGCGCGGCGATGAAGTACACGCTGCCCGTCAGGCCCTTCTTGACATCGCGGGTGATCTCGGCGCGGGCCAGTTCGACCTCCGCGCGTACCAGCGTCGACATCTGGGTTGTCGCGTCTTTGATCAGGTCACCGATCGACGGCTCACCGGCTCTTGCGTGCGGGTCGGCCAACGGAATCGAGGTCAGCGTGCTGGGCACACCGTTGTTGCGATCAGCTTTGCTCACAGACGGTTCCTCTCGATGGACTGTCGTCGCGGTTTATGTTGCCATGCGCTGCGATGCCAAACGAGGCCAGGCGAATCAACCCCGACGTTGACGTTTTGGGGCCATTCGAGCAGCACACGGGCCGGCCGTGTCGATCCTCTAGACTGGCGCATCTGTGCCCAGACATCCGACCGCGTGACGGGAGTTCCCCTTGCTGAAGGCCCGGTGCTTTGCCGCCGCGATCGCGGCCGTGCTGTTCGCCTGTGTGTGCCTGCCCGCGCACACCGCGGCGGCCGACGACAAGGTAGTGATGGGCGGTGGCGCACCGATCGTGGTCAACGGGGACACGATGTGCACCCTGACCACCATCGGCCATGACAATGCCGGCGACCTGATCGGTTTCACCTCCGCGCATTGCGGTGGCCCGGGCGCGCAAGTCGCCGCCGAGGGGGCGGAGGCTAAGGGCATTGTGGGCACCATGGTCGCCGGCAACGACAACCTCGATTACGCGGTGATCAAGTTCGATCCGGCCAAGGTGACGCCGGTGGCCAACTACAACGGCTTCGTGATCAGTGGCATCGGCCCGGATCCGACGTTCGGCGAGGTCGCCTGCAAGCAGGGCCGCAGCACCGGCAACTCGTGCGGGGTCACCTGGGGGCCCGGCACGGATCCGGGCTCCATCGTGATGCAGGTGTGCGGAGGGCCGGGTGACTCGGGGGCGCCGGTGACCGTCAACAATCTGCTGGTCGGGATGATCCACGGCGCCTTCAGCGACAACCTGCCCACCTGTGTCACCAAGTACATTCCGCTGCACACCCCGGCGGTGGTGATGTCGATCAATGCCGACCTGGCCGATATCAGCGCTAAGAACCGGCCGGGTTCGGGCTTCGTCCCGGTTCCGGTCTGAGGCCGGGCGCGGCATTTCTGCGCCGAGCGTCACGTCAGAGTGGCATTGGATGCCGAGCGTCACGCCAGAGTGACGGTCGCGTGCTCGGCCTGAGCTACTTGGCGGCCCGGATCGCTTCGAACACGTTGGGGTCGAGCAGCGTCGACGTGTCGCCCAGCTCGCGCTTTTCCGCCACGTCGCGCAGCAGCCTGCGCATGATCTTGCCGCTGCGGGTCTTGGGTAGCTCGGGCACGATGTGGACCTCGCGCGGCTTGGCGATCGGCGAGATCTCCTGGGCCACCTGGCCGCGCAGCTCCTCGACGGTTCCCTCGTGCGCGTCGTCGTGTGCGCACAGGACGACGAACGCGCAGATGGCCTGACCGGTGGTGTCGTCGGTGACCCCGACGACCGCCGCCTCGGCGACACCGGAATGGCCGACGAGCGCCGATTCCACCTCGGCGGTGGAGATTCGGTGCCCCGACACGTTCATCACGTCGTCGATGCGGCCCAGCACCCAGATCGCCCCGTCGGGGTCGAAGCGGGCGCCGTCGCCGGCGAAGTAGAAGCCCTTGTCGGCGTATTTGGCCCAGTAGGTTTCCTTGTACCGTTCCGGGTCACCCCAGATGCCGCGCAGCATCGCAGGCCACGGCTGGTCCAGCACCAGGTAGCCGCTGATGTGCTCGCCCTTCTCGTTGGGGTCGGGATCCAGCGGGTCGCCGTGGTCGTCGACGATCTTGGCCGAGATCCCGGGCAGCGGCGTCATTGCCGAACCCGGTTTGGCCGCAGCGACTCCCGGCAGCGGCGAGATCATCGCCGCGCCCGTCTCGGTCTGCCACCAGGTGTCCACCACCGGCACCCGGTCCGCACCGAAAACCTCGCGGTACCAACGCCAAGCCTCGGGATTGATCGGTTCGCCCACCGATCCCAGCAGCCGCAGGCTGGACAGATCGTGAGCGTCTGGGATCTCGCGGCCCCACTTCATGAACGTACGGATGAGGGTGGGAGCGGTGTAATAGATTGTGACACCGTACTTTTCGATGATCTGGAAGTGCCGATGCTCGTCGGGTGTGTTGGGTGTGCCCTCGTAGAGCACCTCCGTGATCCCGTTGGCCAGCGGACCGTAGACGCCGTAGGTGTGGCCGGTGACCCAGCCGATGTCGGCGGTGCACCAGAACACGTCGCTCTCGGGCTTGACATCGAAAATGGTGTGCACCGTGTAGCTGGACTGGGTCAGATAGCCGCCGCTGGTGTGCACGATGCCCTTGGGCTTGCCGGTGGTGCCCGAGGTGTACAGCAGGAACAACGGCTGCTCGGAGTCGAACGCCTCCGGGGTGTGCTCGGGCGATGCCGAGTCGACGGCGTCGTGCCACCACACGTCGCGGTCGTCGTCCCAGGACACGTCAATTCCCGTGCGGCGCACCACCAGAACGTGCTCGACGGGGCTGTCGGGGTCGGAGACGGCCTCGTCGGCGGCGTCCTTGAGGGGCGCGGGCTTGCCGCGCCGGAATTGCCCGTCGGCGGTGATCAGTAGCTTCGCCTGGGCGTCGGCGATCCGGGCCTTCAGTGCCTTGGCGGTGAAGCCGCCGAACACGACGCTGTGCATGATTCCCAGTCGCGCGCAGGCCAGCATCGCGACGACGGCCTCGGGGATCAGCGGCAGATAGATGGCGACACGGTCGCCGGCGACGAGTCCAAGGTCGGTCAGCGCGTTGGCTGCTTTGCACACCTCGGTCTGCAGGTCGGCATAGGTCAGTGTGCGGCTGTCGTCGACCGGCTCGCCCTCCCAGTGGATGGCGACGCGATCCCCGTGGCCGGCCTCGACGTGGCGATCCACGCAGTTGTAGGCGACGTTGAGCTTGCCGCCGACAAACCATTTGGCGAACGGCGCTTCCGACCAGTCCAGCACCTCGTCGAACGGGGTCGCCCAGGACAGCCGGTCTGCCTGCTTGGCCCAGAAAGCCAGCCGGTCTTCCTCGGCCTCGCGGTACAGCTCGTCGCGGGCGTTCGCCTGCTCGGCGAACGGCGCCGGCGGCGGATACGACGACGGACTTTCGGCTTGGGTCTCGCTCACGCGTGTGAGCGTAGCCGTTGCGAGTGAGTGATCTTTAGTGGTCACGCGACTCGCACCCCATCTCGGGGTTGTTCGGCAGCCTTGCGGCTGCGTCCCTTCCGCGCTTCACAGCCACCGGCCGGGCGGGGCCCGGTCTTACGATCGGCTCCACGCTTGACGGCGGCCCCAACTGGGCCGACGACGCTAACGGTGTCCTCGTAGCGTGCGAGGTTGATGGCGGCGGTGTCATCACGGTGATGCGATGCCGAACAGGCCTCGCATTGCCAATGTTCAGCCCATCCAATGTCCTGCACATGCCCGCAGGCATGGCAGGTTTTCGACGACGGGAACCACCGGTCAGCGACCACCAGTGCCGACCCGTACCAGCCTGTCTTGTAGGACACGTGCCGCCGCGGTGTGCCCAGGGCCGCATCGCAGAGTCCACGCCTTCTGGCGCGGGCACCCGAGAGACCCTTTTGGCGCAACATCCCCGCAGCGTCCAAACCTTCAACAACGATGCGGCCGTGGGTTTTAGCCAACCGTGTTGTCAGGACGTGCAGGTGATGAGTACGGACGTCATTGACCCGGCGATGCAACCGGGAAATCGCGATGGTGCGTGCGCGGTAGCGCCGCGAGCCTGTCGTGCAGCGCGACCGTGCCCGGCACACCTGGCGTAGCTGACCCAGCGCAGCGTCTAGCGGTCGCGGGTTGGCGACTTGCTCGATCACCGTGCCCTCAGCGGTGGCCACCGTCGCCAAACGTCGCACGCCGACATCGACACCGACCCGCGAACCGGGTAGCACGACGCTGGATTGCTGGGGGCGTTGGACAACCACCCGCACGCTCGCGTCCAGGCGCGTGCCGTTGCGGCGCACTGAGATCGCCAGCACCCGCGCCCGCCCGGCACGGATGAGGCGTTCGATGCCACGGGTGTTCTCGTGGGTGCGCACAGTGCCGATCACCGGCAGCGTGATGTGGCGCCGATCTGGCTCGACCCGCATCGCGCCGGTGGTGAAACACACCCGATCAGCGTCGCGGCCTTTGCGTTTGAACCGCGGGAACCCGATCCTTTTGCCGGCCCGCTTACCGGAGCGGGAGGTCTGCCAGTTCCAGTACGCGTGTACCGCGCCTGCGATGCCGTCGGCGTAGGCCTCCTTCGAGCATTCCGGCCACCACACCGCGCCGGTCCCAGAGTTGACACACACGTCGTCTTTTGACGCTGTTCCACCGCTTCCGCAGCACCTGAAGCGAGGGCTTGGCAGTTTGGACCCCGGCCGCGTGCCATGCTTGGATATCGGCTTTCAGTGTGGCCACGGTCCAGTTGTAGGCCTTGCGCCGCGCACCGAAATGTCGTGCCAACGACGCAGCTTGATCCTCGGTCGGGTCAAGGGTGAACCGGAACGCCTGAATGCACCAGCCTTCGGGGACTGCAAACTTCGCCATCAGGCAGCACCTCGTTCCTCGGCGGCTGCGGCAGCTGCCAGTGTGCGTTTGGCGCGGTTCCCGGCTGCCCGCCTGCCATACCGGCGTGCACACATCGAGGTAAGGATTTCCTTCCTATCCCGCACCAGGTCGTCATCGACCTCAGCGGCGTCCACCACCACCTGATCGGCCGAAGAAACTCGCGCATACACCGCCGTGCGTGCTCCTAGACCGGCCTCGCCGATCGGCTCGTCCACCAGAATCAACCGGCCCACTCGCCGGGCCAGGACCGGCGAACGACCAGCCCGGAACCAGCGATACGCTTCACCCGCGCAACGCCGTCGCGCTCAGCCCACGCTGCGAGGTTCATGCCCTTGTTCCTACAGCGCACCACTGACAACTACCGACCACTCAACCCGCGGCACCTAGCAGCCCTGCGAGGTTACCGTTCTGGTTGCGCGGCGGTGATGGGGTGCACCTGCAGTTGGCAGGCGTCGATCGCCACTGGCACGGTGAACACGTCGATGGTGTTGGGCGCGTTGACCAGTAGCTCGGTGTAGGACGGGCAGCGGTTGCCGCTGCCATCGATCGCCATGCCCTCGACGATGGCCTGCGCCTGCTGCGACAGCGACAGGGTGACGGTGGGCGGCGCGCTGAGCGCGGCCGGCAAGCCGCCCATGTACCCGCGCAGCGTGGGCCGGGCATGAATGAGGGGCCCGCCGGCGCCCGAGTCGACGCCGGGGTAGCCGGTGAGCGTGCACGGCGCCGCGCCACCGGCCAGCGCGAAGGTCAGTGTGAGTGCGCGGTGGCCGACGGCGCCCTGGGTCGGGGAGGCACTCACGGCGAGTTGATCCGACCAGCATGGCGACGGCTCGTCGTCGGTGCCCTGCGGTGCGGCCGATGCCGTGGGGCCCGTTAGGGCGGCGGCGCAACCTGCCGCGGCCAGGGCATAGGTGAGTCGATGCACGGCGAGTGTCATCGGATCGCCATTCGACCGACGATCGCGACGACGCCCAACGCCAGCAGCACGGCGCCGACCAGGATCAGCTTGGTGCCCGACGATCCACCCCCGGCCGGCGGCTTTGACCGGGCCTGCCGCTTCAGGTGGGGTTGCGGGCCGCTGCGCGAGCGCTGCTTCAGCCCGACGATCAGCAAGATCCACCCCACCGTGGGAACGCCGAGCGCCGCAACCAAGTAGGCGGCCTGAAAGGCGGCATCATGCGCGGCGAGATAAGTGACGGCCATTGCGGGATTCTAACGACGTGACCCGAAGGCCTTAGTGTCGCAGTCATGCGTCGGATGTGGGCCGCGCTCATCGCGGTCGCGCTGGTGGCCGGCTCCCTGGCCGGCTGCGGCGGTGGCACGCTCAGCCCCGATGTGGTGGTCGTCAACAGCGGCGAACCGGTCAACCCGTTGATTCCGACCGGCGTCAACGACAGCCTGGGCGGACGGATCCTCGATCGGGTGTTCGCCGGCCTGGTGTCCTATGACGCCGCCGGGCGATCCTCGCTGGAGGTGGCACAGGCGATCGAGACCGCCGATAACGTCAACTACCGGATCACGCTCAAGCCGGGCTGGAAGTTCACCGACGGGTCGCCCGTGACGGCCCGCTCGTTCGTCGAGGCGTGGAACTACGGCGCCCTGAGCGCCAATGCTCAACTGCAGCAGGAGTTTTTCAGCCCGATCGACGGATTCGATGACGTTGCCGGCCCGCCGGGTGACGGAAAGCCGACCACCATGTCCGGGCTGCGGGTGGTCAATGATCTCGAGTTCACGGTGCGGCTCAAGGCGCCGACGGTCGACTTCACGTTACGGCTGGGCCACAACGCGTTCTACCCGTTGCCGGACATGGCATTTCGCGACATGGCGTCCTTTGGCCAGCATCCGGTCGGAGACGGTCCCTATCAGCTTGCCGACGGCCCCGACGGGCCGGCCTGGGAACACAACGTCAGGCTCGACCTGAAACCCAACCCCGGCTACCACGGCAACCGGATGCCGCACAACAAGGGCCTCAGGTTCGAGTTCTACGCCAACCTGGACACCGCCTACGCCGACCTGCTGTCGGGCAACCTCGATGTGCTGGACACGATTCCGTCGAGCGCGCTGACCGTCTACCAGCGCGACCTGGGCGGCAACTCCGCCAGCGGGCCCGTCGCCGTGAGCCAGTCGCTCGACACGCCCCTGCGGCTGCCGCATTTCGGCGGTGAGGAGGGCCGGCTGCGCCGGTTGGCGTTATCGGCGGCCATCAACCGTGCGCAGATCTGCCAGCAGATCTTCAACGGGACCCGCAGCCCGGCACGCGATTTCACCGCGCGGTCGCTGCCGGGTTTCGACCCGAACATCCCCGGCAACGAGGCGTTGGACTTCAACCCCGACCGGGCCCGGCAACTCTGGGCGCAAGCCAACGCGATCTCGCCGTGGAGCGGGCGTTATGCCATCGCCTACAACGCCGACAGCGGTCATCAGGAGTGGGTGGACGCGGTGGCCAACAGCATCAAGAACGTGCTGGGCATCGATGCCGGTGGCGCACCGCAGCCCACCTTCGCGGGGTTCCGCACCCAGATCACGAACCGCACCATCGCCACCGCGTTCCGCGCCGGCTGGATCGGCGACTATCCGTCGATGATCGAGTTCCTCGCCCCGTTGTACCGTACCGGCGCGGGATCAAACGACGTCGGATACACCAATCGGGAGTTCGACGCCGCGCTCGCGACCGCCGAGGCCGCGCCCAGCCTGCATGAGGCGGACGTGCTGGTGAACGTCGCGCAGCGAATCCTGTTGCGCGACATGCCCGCTGTGCCGCTCTGGTATTACATCGCGGTGATCGGGTGGTCGTCGCATATCAGCGGTGTCACGGTCACGTGGAACGGGCTGCCCGACTACGAGAACATCGTCAAGGCCTGAAATGGGTTGGTACATAGCGCGCCGCATCGCCGCAATGGTGCCGGTTTTCCTCGGCGCCACCTTGCTGATCTATGGCATGGTCTTCCTGCTGCCCGGTGATCCGGTGGCCGCGATCGCCGGGGATCGCCCGCTGACTCCGGCGGTGGCCGCCCAACTGCGGGCCCGGTATCACCTCGACGATCCGTTCCTGCTGCAGTACCTGCGCTACCTGGGTGGCATCTTCCGCGGTGACCTGGGGCGGGCCTATTCCGGGCTGCCGGTCAGTGCCGTTCTGGCGCATGCCTTTCCGGTGACCATCAGGCTGGCGCTGATCGCCCTTGTGGTGGAGGCGGTGCTGGGGATCGGATTCGGTGTGATCGCCGGTCTGCGTCAGGGCGGAGTCTTCGATTCGACGGTGCTGATCACCGGGCTCATCATCATCGCGGTGCCCATTTTCGTGCTGGGCTTTCTGGCACAATTCCTGTTCGGGGTGCGGCTGGGGATCGCGCCGGTCACGGTGGGCGAACGAGCGACGTTCACGCGTCTGCTGTTACCCGGGATCGTCTTGGGCGCGGTGTCATTCGCGTACGTGGTCCGGCTGACCCGTTCCGCGGTGGCCGCCAACGCGCACGCCGATTACGTCCGCACCGCCACCGCCAAGGGGTTGTCGCGGCCCCGCGTGGTGACCGTGCACATCCTGCGCAACTCGCTGATCCCAGTGGTGACCTTCCTGGGCGCGGACCTGGGGGCGCTGATGGGCGGAGCGATTGTCACCGAGGGCATCTTCAACATCCATGGCGTCGGCGGCGTGCTGTATCAGGCGGTCACCCGCCAGGAGGCCCCGACGGTGGTGTCGATCGTGACGGTGCTGGTGCTGATCTATCTGATCACGAATCTGCTGGTGGACCTGCTGTACGCGGCCCTGGACCCGCGGATCCGATATGGCTGAGCACAGCGGCTTTTGGGGCGAGACGTGGCGCAAGCTGCGTCGGCGGCCAAAGTTCATCGTGGCCGCCGCGCTGATCCTGCTGGTACTGGTCGTCGCGGCCTTTCCGGCGTTGTTCACCGGGGCGAACCCCGACTATGCCGATCCCAGCCAGAGCCTGCTCGGCCCGTCGGCGGCGCACTGGTTCGGCACCGACCTGCAGGGCCACGACATCTACGCGCGGACGGTTTACGGTGCGCGCGCGTCGGTGACTGTTGGGCTGGGGGCCACCGTGCTGGTGTTCGTCGTCGGCGGGGCGCTGGGCGCGTTGGCGGGTTTTTACGGCGGCTGGCTGGACGCGGTGGTTTCCCGGGTCGCGGACGTGTTTTTCGGATTGCCGCTGCTGCTGGCCGCCATCGTGCTCATGCAGGTCATGCACCACCGCACGGTGTGGACGGTGATTGCGATCCTGGCCCTGTTCGGTTGGCCGCAAGTTGCCAGGATCGCCCGCGGGGCGGTGCTCGAGGTGCGCGGCGGCGATTACGTGTTAGCGGCGAAGGCGTTGGGGATGAGCAGGTTTCAGATTCTGCTGCGGCACGCGCTGCCCAACGCCCTGGGGCCGGTGATCGCGGTGGCCACCATTGCGCTGGGCATCTTCATCGTGACCGAGGCGACGCTGTCCTACCTCGGGGTGGGACTGCCGGCATCGGTGGTGTCCTGGGGCGGCGACATCAACGTGGACCAGACCCGCCTGCGGGCCGGCTCGCCCATCCTGTTCTATCCCGCTGGCGCCCTGGCGATTACGGTGCTGGCCTTCATGATGATGGGCGACGCCTTGCGTGACGCCCTGGATCCAGGATCACGAGAGTGGCGCGCATGAGCACGCTGCTGTCGATTTCGGGCCTGCAGGTCAGGTTCGGTGCCGACGCCCCCGCGGTCAACGGAGTGGATCTGACCGTCGAGCGCGGTCAGACCGTCGCCGTCGTCGGCGAATCCGGATCGGGGAAATCCACTACGGCCGCCGCGATCCTCGGCTTGCTACCGCCGGGTGGACGAATCACCGCCGGGCGCATCGTCTTTGACGGGCGCGACATCGGTTCGGCCGACCAGCGGCTACTGCGTTCGATCAGGGGCCGGCAGATCGGCTTCGTGCCGCAGGACCCGATGACCAACCTGAACCCGGTCTGGAAGGTCGGCTTCCAGATCTCGGAAGCGTTGCGGGCCAATGGCCGCGAGTCGCGCCGGCGCGCGGTCCAGCTGCTGGCCGAGGCCGGTATGCCGGATCCGGCCACGCAGGCGAGGAAATATCCGCACCAGCTGTCCGGCGGCATGTGTCAGCGGGCGCTGATCGCCATTGGCCTGGCGGGCCGGCCGCAGCTGCTGATCGCCGACGAGCCGACGTCCGCGCTGGACGTCACCGTCCAGCGTCAGGTGCTCGACCATCTGCAGCGCCTCACCGACGAATTGGGAACCGCGCTGCTGTTGATCACCCATGATCTCGCGCTGGCCGCCGAGCGGGCCGAGTCCGTCGTCGTCATGCATCGCGGCGCGGTGGTGGAATCCGGTGCGGCGCAAACGATCCTGCAAAGCCCCGAGCACGAGTACACCCAGCGCCTGGTGGCCGCGGCCCCGTCGCTCACCGTCCGCAGCGGGCGACCGCGGCCGGCCAAGGACGCAGACGACGTCGTCGTCGCCACGGACCTCACCAAGGTCTACCGCGAGTCCAACGGCGCACCCTGGCGACGCACGGAATTTCGCGCCGTCGACGGGGTGTCGTTCCGGCTGCGACGCGGCAGCACCGTGGCGATCGTGGGGGAGTCGGGCTCGGGGAAATCCACGCTGGCGCGCATGGTGCTCGGGTTACTGCAACCCACCTCGGGCGCGGTGCTTTTCGACGGCACTGACGTCAGCGCCCTAAACCGAGATCAAGCCTTCGCCTTCCGCCGCCGCGTACAGCCGGTGTTCCAGAACCCGTACAGCAGCCTGGACCCCATGTACTCGGTATTTCGCGCCATCGAGGAGCCGCTGCGCATCCACCGGGTCGGTGACCGCAAGCAGCGCCAGCAGGCGGTGCGCGAGCTCGTCGACCAGGTGGCGCTGCCGCCGTCGGTATTGGGCCGACTGCCCCGCGAGCTGTCGGGCGGTCAGCGGCAACGCGTCG
>Ga0075364_10000443_pt1 | contig 20783 bp, 17 predicted proteins | sample EndMetdeltDD1764_FD_71517 | JGI IMG/M metagenome (GOLD analysis project Ga0075364, IMG submission 71517) | Populus endosphere microbial communities from Tennessee, USA - Endosphere MetaG P. deltoides DD176-4 | ecosystem: Host-associated > Plants > Roots > Endosphere | place: USA: Tennessee...
AAAGCGTTCGAATGGGAATCGCCCTCTGCGCCGTCGAACGCGTCCCAGGCACGTTCCACGCGCGCGAACGCGGCGGCATTGATCGGGGAGCGCGCACGCCACGCGTCGAACTCAGACTGTTCGCGCGGATCGAGTGACCCCGCATCGAGCCGGACGAACCAGTAAGCCGCCGCCTCGTCCGGCGCGAAGCCGCGCTCGGAAAATCGTCGACTGCGCCCGATCATTCCTGTTCGATCCGGCGTGCCAGATGGGTCACCGCGCGCTGCATGTGCTTTTCGACGGCGCTAACGGAGATACCCAGCCGCGCCGCGATTTCGTTGAAGCGCATGCCCTCCAGCCGTCTCAGCACAAAGATCACCCGCGTCCGTTCCGGAAGTTCGAGCAGCACGGCGCTCGCACGCGCGAGCCGCTCCTTGGCAAGCAGAACGTGCTCGGGGGAAAATTCCACATCGGAATGTCGGTCGCAGTCGAAAAGTTCGTGGGCGTCCTGGCGGTGCGTCAGTCGCTTTCGCAATCGGTCCTTGAGAACGCTGCTGGCCGTTTCAAAAACATATCCACTAAGGTTCTCCTTCGCGAGCGCCGACGTATCGCCCCGCCGGATCAGACGCACGAACACTTCCTGGACCATGTCCTCGACATCGGCCCTGTCCTTGGTCCGCCGTCCGAAATAGCGCAACAGCGACTGACGGAAGTCATGACTCAACTGCTCGATCGCCGCGGAATCCTCGGCGCTGAAGGCGATCACCGACTGTTTGCGCATCTTGCGGGCTCCCTCAACCGCGATCAACCGGCCAGCATTTCGCGCGGCTCCTCGAGCGTCTTGAGGATGACGGCCGAAAAGATCGCGATCACCGCGCCCGCCCAATAGATCACGTCATAAGTGCCGAAGCGGTCGTGGATGAAGCTGCCGAGCAACGGCCCCGAAGCGGATGCGAGGACCATCACGCTCGTCAGCGTTCCAAACACGAAGCCGAACTGTTCCTCGCCGAACAGTTGCCGCGTCACGCAGGCGGAAACAGTGTACATCGCACCGATAGTAAAACCCAGCGCACCGCAGACCACGGTCGCCCAGAACAGCGATGTGCCGAACGGCGGGAACAGCGCGCAGGCTGCGGCAAGGATGCCCATCACCGCGGTCGAGACCACACTGAACGGCATGTTGTCGAAAAGCCAACCCGCCACGAGCTTCCCCGCGATCGCGGTGACTCCGGAAAGACCGACGAGCTTCGCGGCAGTCAAAGCCGTGAAGCCCTTGTCGATAAGAGCGGGCGCGAGGTGCACCAGAAACGCCGATTCCACCATGAAGATCGCGAAGATCGCCGTCCCGAATTTGATGAACCGCGGCGATTTCAGGAGCGGAAGCACGGAGGGATGCCTGCGCTTCTCGGCTGCATGCGAAGGCGTCCTTTCCTGGTGGTCGCGGCTATCGAAGAAGAAGAACAGAGTCAGCAGGAGGGCCGCGCCGAACCACAACAATGCCAGGATGCGAAACGCCGCGCGCCAGCCGTAGTCATCGATGAACACCTGCGCCAGCATCGGGGTGACGGCCACCGTCAAGCTGTTGCCGGACAGCACGAAAGCGATCGCCATACTACGGCTCGTCACGAATTTCACGGGGACGACGGAAAGCCATATCACCGGCTCGACCAGCACGGAAAATACGGCGTGCAGTATCCATAGCACGACCCAAAGCGCGACACTGGTCCCGGCAAAAGAAAAGCCGGCATACATGGACCCCGTCAGGACGAGACCGACGATCGCGAAGATGCGGACATTGAGCACATCGCTGTAGCGGCCGATAATCGGCGACAGAGTGAACGACACGAAGGCCGAGAAAGTCAGACCCAGGGTAAGCTCGGTGCGCGTCCAGCCGAGCTCCGCCTCCATCGGCCCCATGAATTGCCCGATCGTGTAGCGACCAAGCAGCGGCGCCGCCATTCCGGCGAAGCAACTGAGCAACAGCGGCCAATTCCTTGCCCATTCCTGCCGTGTCGAGACCGCTTGCATAGACCCCCTCATCTTCGCTTTCTTCGTACCGGGTTCGGAAATCTGAACGATCCCGGCCCCAAAGCCTATTGGCCGAAATTATACCTTATCCGCACGCCATAGGTGCGCGGCTCACCCATATACTTCGAGACGAAGCCGCCGCTCCCTCTAAGGTCGTTCACGGCAGTGTAGTACTTCTCCGCCGTCAGGTTGGTGCCGAACAGGCTCATATCGATCCGGCTGCCCAGGACCGAGGTCCAGCTGATGTTCGCGCTCAGCAAACCGACCCCGTCGATGATACCGAACGGTCCGGTCGTGTACATGATATTGGTCGAGCGCGAATAAGTGGCCGACGCGGTAACGCGGCCGACCTCGTCGGCCAGAGGCAGTCGGTAGGTTCCCGTGATATTCCATTTCCAACGAGGAACGAGCGGCAGCCGGCTGCCGACCGACGCCGTGGGAGCGATCACGTCATAGATACCGCTCGGCAAGTTCTGCACCTCGAGCGACTTCACTCTGGTGTGGAGATATTCAAGGTTTCCATCGATCGTCAGTCCAGGCAGCGGACGGACCGATGCGTCGAGTTCCACCCCCGAAATCTCCGATCTGCCGGCGTTCAGATTGGCGCTTGTCGGCGTCGTGGCGTTGGTCGAGCTGGAAAGGCTGACGCTGAGCTGCTGATTGCGAAGCCTGTTGTAGAAGGCAGCGATATTGAAGTTGCCCGAAACTGCGCCCGAGAAGCTCGTCTTCGCGCCGATTTCATAAGCGTCGACACTTTCGGGACCGACGCTCTGATAGGGCGGCGGCGTCGTGGTGCTTACCGAGCCCTGTCGATAGCCGCGCGTGAACTTCGCATATAGCAGGACATCGTCGTCCGGATTGTAGTCGATCCCCAGGAGCCAAGTGGGCGCTTTCGACTTCAGCGTCGTATCGGTGCGGCAATTGGCGTCGGCGGTATTGAGCGTGCAGGTGTAAGTCGGAGTGGCGAGCGGCGCCCCCGTTACCGAAGAAACCCGGTACGAACGGATTTCCGCGCTGCCGCGCATCCTGTCCCAGGTGTAGCGGAATCCGCCCGTCAGCTTCAGGTTTTCCAGAACCGCATATGTCGCCTGACCATATATCGCACGGTTGAGAAAGAACGCCTCGCCCACTCGGTAGTTGATGAAGCCAGCGGAGCGACGGATAAATGGGCCGATCAGGTCGGTGCATTGGAAGGTAGCGGAATCGGTGCATGCGAGGACGTTCGGCGCCTGCGTCCCCGAAGGTTTGCGCGGGGTGCTATGCTCGAAATAGACGCCGCCCTGCCAGATCAGGTGGCCGTCGACCGCTGTTCCCTGCGCCCGGAACTCCTCGACGAAGTTTTCTTGATCGGAATTGTTCCGGCCAACGCCGTGCGTCGACGCCGCAAAACTGAAATTGCGCCCGGCAGCCGCGCCGGTATCGGGGATCGGCCCGAATGCGCCGGTGGGTATCACGAAATTCGCGCCCAGCACGTCCATCACGAAGTTGCTGCGCACCTGCGAATAGCTGGCGATGTTCTTCAACGTCAGGCTGTCGCTCACTTTCCACGTGGTCGTGTTGATCAACTGCCATTGAGTCGTGCGACTGTGCGGATCGGTAAAGGCGCCCTCGACCTTATAGAACCCCTTCCCCGCGGCACGCGCGATCTGCTGACAGGAGAGCAGACCGAATGGGAAGGCGTTGGTGCAATCGGTCAACTTCGGCATCGGGCCATTGTCGTAACCATAGCTATAACTGGCGACGCTGTAGTTTTCGATATCCGGCGTCACATCCATGACCAGGCTGGCGCGTGCGGCTATATAGTTCTGGTCGCCGTACTTTTCGGGGCCCACGCCCGAGATGTTCGTCAGGAAGCCGTCGCGATCTTGGTAGTCGGCGCCCAGCCTGAGCTTCACCGCCTCGCTGATCGGTATGTTGAGAACGCCCTGCAGGCGCTTGTTGTCGAAATTGCCGTATGTTGCCTCGGCATAGCCTTCGAAGCGGTCGGTCGGGCGCTTGGGCACCAGGATGATTGCGCCGCCGGTGGTGTTGCGGCCGAACAGCGTGCCCTGCGGCCCGTTCACCACCTGTACGTTCTCCAGATCGAAGAACCCGCCGGGTCCGGCGCCGTCGCCGGCCGGAGTGCCGCCGTCACCGCCGCGCGGCGCCACCACGTCGGCGAAATAGACGCCGACCGAAGCAGCCGTGCGCGAAGCTTGCGAGAAACCACGCAGCGAAAAGGTCGCGCCCTTCGACCCGAAGCGCGTGTTCACCGACAGCGAGGGCGCAAACGTCGAGAGATCGGCTACCGAGCGCACATCCCTTTCGTCCAGCCGCTGCTGGTTGAACACGACGATCGATGCCGGCACGTCCTGAAGCCGTTCTTCGATGCGGCGTGCCGTCACGATGATGTCGGCGCTTCCGCTCTCGGCCATGGCGCGCCCGCCGTCACTCGCACCGGCGTCGCCGCCGCCCTGCTTCACGAGATAGGCGCCCTGCGGTGTCCGGCGAACATTGAGCGCAGTGCCGCGCAAGGCGACCTCAAGCGCCTCTCCCGGCGTATAACTGCCACGAACGGCCGGCGCGCGTCTGCCGCGGACGTCGTTGGAACTGAAGATGATGTCAGAGCCGGTCTGCCTTCCGATCTGGTTCAGCGTAATCGACAGCGGCTGTGACGGAACATTAACCTGACCCGCGCCCGCCGCCTGGGCAAAGCCCCTCTCGCTCGACGAAATCGAAATGGCGGCCACGCCGACTAGCAGGGCTGCACGAGCCCTGATTGCATTGTTTCCCCTCACCAGAACATCCTCCCTTGCCCGCCTGCGCCGGAATTCTCCGGTCATCAGAGGGCAGAACGCAGGCGCCTGCGGAATCCGCACCAAGCCGAGCCAAATTTTGTTGGTCAGCCCGCCGCGTCGGCGAGAATGATGTTTCCCGCGTGCCAGCCGAACGCCATCATCGGGCCGTTGAGATTACCCGACACCATGGTGGGGATGACGGACGTGTCGACCACGCGCAGTCCGCGCACACCGCGTACCCGCAAGCGGCCGTCGACCGGCGCGTCGTCCCCCGGTCCCATCGCGGCCGTGCCGATGCTGTGGTAGCCGGCATAGCCGGTTTCGATCGCGCACTTGATCATGCCGTCTTCGTCGTCGCCGGCCGCTTTGCCCGGCCAGGTCTCATGGTCGATCAGGTCGGCGATCGGACCCGTGGAAAACAGCCGGCGAACGACATCGAAGATGCCGACGCCGACCTTGCGATCGTAAGGCGCGGCAAAATAGTTCGGCGCGATCGCCAGCACCGCATCGGGGTCCGCGCTTGTTATATCCAGCCGCCCCTGGCTTTCCGGACGCAAGACATAGCCGATGCAATGCAGGCCCGGTTGGTCCTCTATGGCCGAACTGCCCACAGTCGCCTGCTGCGACATCGAGATCGGACAGACCAGCAATTGCGCGTCGGGACGCGGGCTGTCGGGCAGGGTTCTCACGAAGGCGTTGACCTCGTAGGCGGGCGTCGCCATCGGGCCTCGCCGCGTCAGGTAATAGCCGAGAGCGGTCATCGTCTGACGCGCCTTCGTGCGCAGGAGGTGGTTGTAGCCGAGCTTGCGATTGAGCCGGTAATGAAACGCCACGCAGCGATGTTCGCGCAGGTTGCCGCCGACATTGGGAGAATCGACGACGACATCGACCCCGGCACGGCACAGCACCTCGGCCGGACCGATTCCGGAAAGCTGCAGAAGCTTCGGCGTGCCGATGCTGCCCAGGCACAGCACGACCTCGCGCCGTGCGCGATATTCGGCGAGCGCCCCGTTCTGGCGGACCACGACGCCGTCGATGCGATCGCCGGTCCGCAGCAGCCGCACGGCATGCGCGCCGGTCACGAGGGTGAAATTGGTCTGGCTCCGGATCGGATAGATGAAGGCGCGAGCGGAGCTGAAACGGCGGCCATCCTTTATCGTACACATCGAATAGCCGATGCGTTCGTCATCGCATTCGTTGTAGTCAGCGGCGATCTTCCACCCGAGCTTGCCACCCGCTGCGACGACTTCGGCGCAAACCGGATCGGCGTCGGTCAGTTGCGAAACGTGCAGCGGACCGCCTGCGCCCCTGCTTTCGGTCGCGCCCAGGCAGTTATCCTCGATCGCCTTGAAGGCAGCGAGTACGTTGCGCCAACTCCATTCGGGATTACCGAGTTCGGCCAAGTGATCGTAGTCTGCCTGCGATCCGCGATTGTAGACCATGCCGTTGATCGAACTCGATCCGCCCAGCACTTTGCCGCGAACCCAAGTTTCCTGTGGCTTGGCTGCGTTTCCGAGATCGGCCGGGAACTGCCAGGCATTCTCGGTATCGCCCTGGAGCTTGCCGAAGCCCTTGGGGATGTGGATCATCGGGTGCTTGTCGACCGGTCCGGCCTCCAGCAGCAGGACGGTGACTTTTGGATCCTGCACAAGCCGGTTGGCAAGCGCGCACCCTGCCGAGCCGGCACCGACGACGATGTAATCGAAGTCCACGAATCCTCCCGCGATCGTTGAACCTGTTTTAACGGAAGGTATATTAAGTCAATCACTTTATTCAGCAGCTCTCGGTCATTTCGAGATCAAAGGGGCCGCGACCGGCAATATCGGCAAAGACGCTCTCACACCGGCCAGCGCGGCTTTTTCCAGCTTGATCGTCCGCTTCCTGGGGGCAGCCGCGCTTGCCCGTCCCCCGCCGACCAAGGTCTGCAGGTCTATCAAGGCGCGGGCGAGACCGAGGCCGGGCGAAGCGGCGATGTAGCGCGGCTCCCAGGCCGGCGCGAACTTCTCCTTGTAGGCGCGCAGTCCTTCGAAGCTGTAGAAGGGGTCGCCATGGCGGTAGAGCAATCCCCCGATCCGTGCCCAGATCGGTGCGAGCCGCCGCGTCTCCATCCCCGACAGAGGTGCAAGGCCAAGGTTGAACCAGCGGTAGCCGTGCTCGCGGCCCCAAGCCATGAGTTGCAGGAAGAGGAAATCCATGGTGCCATAGGGCATCGCATCGCCATGGCGCATCAGATCGACCGAGAGCTCTTCGCGGTTGGCCGTCGCCCAGACGTTGGCGAAGGCCACTATGCGGCCACCCTGCCGCACCACCGCACAATCGAAGTTTGCCAGATAGGTGGGATCGAAGCGGCCGATGGAAAACGCCTTCTCGGTCTGCCGCTTGGCTTTGAGCCAGTCATCCGACAGCGCGCGCAGTTCCGGCAGCAGCGCCGGCACTTGCGCGGCGGGGACGATCGCAAAGCTTGCGCCTTCGCGCCGGGCGCGGCGTTCGGCATGGCGTAGATCCTTCATATCCGGGCCTTCGAGCGTGAAGTCGGACAGCGCCACGCGGGCTTCCTCACCGTATTTGACGAGCTGCAGGCCAAGGTCGACCGCCAGTGGCATCGCCGCCACGCCAATCTGGTAGAGCAGTAGCCGGCCCTGCGCGGCATCGGCCATCTCGCGGATGCGCCAGAGAAGTTCGGGCCATTCGGCGTGCGGACCGATCGGATTTCCCATGACGATCCAGCTTCTTCCCTGGACCTGATACATCACCACGGTGCCGCCGGACGGCGAGCGCAGGAAGCGCTTGTCGCCGGTGAGCGCCAGGAAGGCATCGGTCCGCCCGCTGTGGGCCAGCGCCGAACGGCTGGCGTCGATATCCATGTCGCCGGGTGACGCCAGAGTACGGGCATGGCCGAACAAGTGCATGACTGCGACGCAGACCAGCCCGACGGCCACCGCGAAAGTCGCCCGCAGGAAACGCGAAGCGTCGCCGCGCCACGCGAACTGCCACCACAGCTCGGTCTGGTAATCGACGTGACGGTACGCGAAGAAGCCGATCCAGGTTGCCAGGGCGACGCAGGCGGCAATCGCGGTGAGCGAACTCGGGCTGCCGAGCGCGGCGGTAAGCGCGGTGCGGCGATAGAAGGACCGCCGGGCCAGCTGCAGCGCGCCGGCGATCACGACGAGGATGACCGCCTCCTCATAGTCGAAACCCTTGGCCAGCGAGAACGCAGCGCCTGCCAGGAGCAGGGCGCGGGTCAGCAGGAATGCCGCATCGAGCCGGCGATATAGCGCGGGCGCCAGCAGCAGCAGGCCGGTGCCGGCCAGGCTTCCGGCGATATGCGAAGCCTCGACGAAAGGCAGCGGCAGGACGTCACGCAAATCATGGAGCCTGGCCGGGATCGCCGGAAGCGAGCCGGAGATCAGCAGAACGAGGCCGCCCAGGCAGACCATCGCCGCCAGGAACGTCGGAGCGAACCCGCGCAACACGAACCGCACCGCGCTCCAGGTAGCGGTCATCGAACCGCGCAGTCGCTTGCTTTCGTGTATCGCCAGCAGCACCGCGGCGATGGCCAGCGGCAGCAAGTAGTAGATGATCCGGTAGAGGATGAGCGCGGCCAGCAATACCGCATGATCGCTGCCCGGCCATCCCGCTACCATTACCGCCTCGAACACACCGATACCGCCGGGAACATGTGTCAGGAGCGCGACGATCATCGCCAGCGCATAGCTGAGGAAGAACAGTGGAAACGCAGCCGGCGCCGCGCCCGGCATCAGGACGAAGAGCGCCGCGCTCGCCGCGAGTATATCGCAGGCGGCCAGGACAGGCAGCGCGAGGGCCTGGCTCGTGGTGGGTCGCGGTAACGTCCAGCGCCGGACCTTGAGCGCCTGGCCGCGAAGAACCGACGCGGCCACGGCTCCCGCAACGACGGCAAGGAGTATCGCGCCCAGGCAGCGCTGGAGCGTAAGATCGATCATGCCGGAGCCGATCTGCAGCGGCGCGGGATAGACGAGCAGCGCGAGACCGGCCGTGGCGAGCACCCCGCTCCAGAACGTGACGCTTGCGATCGTGATGACACCGACGATATCGGCGGGCTCCAGGCCTGCCGCGATATAGACGCGGTAGCGCGCGGAGCCCCCCGTCAGCAGTGCGAAGCCGAGATTGTGGCTGAGCGTATAACTGGTCAGCGAGGCCAGCGCCGCCGTAGGGTAAGGCAGCGCCTTGCCGATTATCCGAAGCGCCAGCACGTCGTAGAGCGTAAGGACGAAATAGCTCGCCCCGGTCAGCGCCAGGGCAAGTGTGATATGTTGCCAGCCCAGCCCATATAAAGCGATCTTTATATCCCTCGCCCGTACTTCGCCCAGCAGCGCATGCAGCGCCGCCAGGGCCAGCAGTGCGACCGCCCCGGCCGCCAGCGCTTCCAGCAGCTTGCGGCGGCGTTGCAGAAATGTGCGCACGTCCTCTTCCTTTACCCAGCAGCGATCAGGCCCGGTGCCAGTCCTGCGACTTGCAGATCAGTCCGCCCAGGATGCATCCGCTGATCCTGATGTGGTCGGCGTCGCGTTGCACGATCGTCGAATAGAAGCTGTGCCCCATGTCGGGGACATAGACCGTGCCTTCGTAGCGGCCCGGCCCCTTGCCGCGGTAATTGCGCAGCAGCTCGGTGCCGACGAGCTGGGTAACGCCGCTGTCGCGCGCGTCGGCCTCGGCCTTGGGCGCCGCCCACACCACCCAGCCGCACAGATTGCCGGCGCAGTCACCGGTGCGGACCTTCACCGTGCCGCGCGGGTTGATCCAGGTGCCGATCAGTGCAGGCGCCACGCCGAGGGGCGGCCTCGCCGGCGCCGTCGCGGGCAGCAGCGCAAGCACCATCGTCGCCAGTGCCAGAAGCTTCCGGCTCATCGTCCCGTACTCCAGTTGCGCGGGCTTTCCCCTGGCGCGAAGCGGCTTTCCGCGAGATGGCCCGATCTCGAACTTTTCGTAATGTTGGTCGCGGCGATCCCGGCCTTGAGTGCGGCATAAAGCGCGTCCGCGTCGTAATGGAGTGGATGGCCGCCGGGCAGCGCGACCTGCCGGACGTTCGGCAGATCGAGCTGAGGGCAGAGGCTGTCGCGCTCCTCGATGCCGCGGACGCAGATCACCGGTGCCCAGGTCAGTCGGCGTGCGGTAGGCAGGGCCCGGGCATCGGGCTTGGCCCAGTTGAACAGCTCGGCGGGTGACGCACGGTAGATCACCGTGTCGCCGGGCACCACCAGCGCCACCAGCTGGACCCTTGCTCGCAAGTCGCGCGGCAGCCCCTGGGCGCCGACCTGCAACATGTCCGCGCCGAAGGACTGACCGATCAGGATCAGCCGGTCGGCGCGGGCGAAGGCGAGCGCATGCCGCGCCGCATCGTCGATCAGGCGCCCGACGTCGGCCGGCGTCCGCTCGTGCCGGAAATAGACCAGCGAGCTCACCCCCAGCACCGGAATGCCGTCGGCGGCCAGGCGGCTGGCAATCCGGGGACCCATGCCGACGCGAAAGCCCATGTCGCCCGAGAACAGCACGGCGACCGCACGTGACGGCTGGGTACGGACGGGCTTGGCCGGGATCGCGAAATAGAGCTGCCCGCCGAAATAGCCGATATGGGAAAGCCAGGCCGCAAACCCCAGTATGACAATCACGATCAGCATCGGGACCGTCCTGATCCTTGTCTTCGACCGCCCCGGCCGTCGATCCGCACCGATGCATGCACCGGCCATACGCATCCCTTTCGTTCGCTTGGGATCGGGATGTACCATCCGTCGGATAACCGGTGCGTGGCGGGCGGATTAAGTTCCCGTCATCTACCCCCCGCGGCGTGCTTCGATGACCGATAGTTCATGTTAACGGCCATCCGCATTGAAAAGTAATTATATTGTTATTCAATATGATATGCTCGCCCACATGGCCACAACATGACCAAAGGTTAAGTTGAACGGACGATGCTTCGGGGCGAGTTTCCGATGCGGCGATCGGGCGCCGATCCCGGCATGAGCCATCGCCGCAAGTTGAAGGAAACAGGCATATGAACAAGAAGACAATCCTGCTGGTCGCCGCGCTGACTCTGGGCGGTGCCTCGGTCGCCAATGCCGCCACTCCTGCTGCCGGCAGCAGCAAGCCCCAGACTACGCCGACGCATCACCAGAAGCATGTCGCTGCCCACACGACGGCGAAGCCGAAGGCGAAGACCGTCAAGAAGAGCTGAAACCCAAACCCCTTGGTCCTCGCGGGGGCGCCGAAAGCGCCCCCGCAGCACTTCGCAAGTGGATGGAAGGATGCGAGAAACCAGGAGGCCCCTATTTCCGCGGCGCCTGGTGACCGGTCTGGCGCTGCTGCTCCTGCTGCCCGCCGCGGCCATGGCGATGGTCGTTTCGCACGCCGGGCGCCGCTGGCTCGATCATATCGTCCGGCGAGCCGACGCGGCCGCGATCCTTCCCGGAATAACCCTGGAACACGCCGCCCCCCATGCAGTCGGCCTGATCATCACCAGCACCAGGTCCCAAGGCGAGGCGGCGCACCGAGGCCTTGCCGTGGGCGACAGGATCACGGCGATCGACGGACATCCGATCTTCTCGCTGGATCAGGCACGCCACTACCTGCAAAAGGACCGCGCTAGGACCGTGCAACTCCGGGTTGTCCGCGCGGCACGGTCGCGCGATGTCCGGCTCGGCCGCGACGGAGGGTATGGTGGGCCACAAGCTGCTGGTGATCGAGGACGATGAGGCGACGGCGAGCTATATCGCCAAGGGCATGAGCGAGGAAGGCTTTGCCGTCGACCGCGCCGACAACGGCCGCGACGGACTGTTTCTCGCCATCGACGGCGCCTACGATGCGATCGTTCTCGACCGCATGTTGCCGGGCATGGACGGAATGGCGGTGCTCGCCGCGATGCGCGCCGCCAGCATCGAGACGCCGGTGATCATCCTTTCCGCGCTCGACACGCCCGACGATCGCGTCGCCGGACTGACCGCCGGTTCGGACGATTATCTGGTGAAACCGTTCGCCTTCGCCGAGCTGCTCGCGCGGATCCGCCTGCTCCTGCGCAAGCGCGGCGCCGGAGCGCCCGTGGTGACGACGCTCGCCTGCGAGGATCTCGAAATGGATCTGCTGTCGCGCAAGGTGCGCCGTTCGGGCCGGACCGTGGAGCTGCAACCGCGCGAATTCCGCCTGCTCGAATATCTGCTGCGGCATGCCGATCAGGTCGTCACGCGCACCATGCTGCTCGAAGGCGTGTGGGACTATCATTTCGATCCCGGCACCAACGTCATCGACGTGCATGTCAGCCGGTTGCGCCGCAAGCTCGACGACGGCGCCGACCGCCCGCTGCTCCATACCGTGCGCGGAGCCGGCTATCGCCTCGGCGCGCAAGCCTGAACCATCATGCGCGCACGCTCCCTGATCCGGTCGACCACGGCACGCTTCGTCCTGCTCGCTTTCGTGCTGCAGTTCCTCGTGACCTGCGGCGTTCTGCTCTTCGTCCAGCAGGCCAGCCAGCGCGCGCTCGCGACCGAACAGCGGGAACTGGTCGGCGAACTCCGCGACGAGCTGGCCGCTGCCTGGCGCAGCGGCGGCAGCGAGGAACTGCGCCGGCTGATCCACACCCGGCTCGAGACGACGCACGGGGCGGTCGCGGTGATCCTCTATGCCGCGCCTGACGGCACGCCGATCGCCGGCAACCTCGGCGCTTGGCCGACGGTAATCGCCCCGCGCACGCACTGGCGCACGATCGACCTGTACCGCACCGGCAGCGAGCAGCCCGAACACATGGGAATCATGGCGATCCGCCTGCCCGACGGCAGCCGGCTGCTTACCGGCCATGTCATCGAAGCCAACCTGCGCCTTGCCCGGGTGAACCAGGAGGCGATCCTGGGCGCGCTCGTCGCCGGCCTTGTCATGGCGCTGCTGGGCGCGCTGGTTATCGGCCGTGTGCTGTCACGGCGGATCGAGGCTATCGCGGCGACCGCCGATGCGGTCGGCGCGGGCGCGCTCGCCGAACGCGCGCCGATCGACGACAGCGGCGACGCGTTCGATGCGCTCGGCCGCTCGATCAACGCCATGCTCGAACGGATCGAGGCGCTGGTCTTGCAGCTGCGGATGATCACCGATGGCCTCGCGCATGATCTTCGTTCGCCTGTTACGCGAATGAAGGTCCTGATCGAGCGCGCCGTGGCCGAGACCGAAGACGCCCGTACGCTGGCGACGCTCGAACGCGTGTCGCTCGAGGCCGACTCGCTCCTGAAGATGCTGTCGACGGCCCTGCAGATCAGCCGTGCCGAGGCGGGCATCGGGCGCGATCGCTTCGAGACGGTCGATATCGCCGCACTGCTCGAGGACCTGGCGGAAATCTACGGCCCGCTGGCCGAGGAACAGGGGTTCGCGCTGGAGGTCGCCGCGCCATGCGGTCTGCAGGCGCGGCTGCACCGCGAACTCGTCAGCCAGGCGATCGGCAACCTGATCGAGAACGCGCTCAAGTATGCGGATGGCGGCAGCCGTATCTCGCTGTTGGCCGACGAAGGCCACGACTCGGTCCGGCTGACGGTTGCGGACGACGGGCCCGGCATTCCGCCCGCGCGGCATGCCGACGCGCTGAAGCGCTTCGGCCGGCTCGATCCCGCCCGGCAGATCGCCGGTTCCGGGCTTGGCCTGTCACTGGTGGAAGCGGTCGCCCGCCTTCACGATGGAGAAGTCGATCTTGAGGGCAATATGCCGGGCCTGCGCGTCACTCTGCGTATTCGCGGTCGGCGCCACGCCGCCGAGGCAGATTAGACATATAGCCGAAGCATCTTCATTCGGCTTCATCGGGTCAATTGCACTGGATCGAGCAAGGTTGCTTTGACAACTTACGGAGCCTCTTGCGAACGGGCTCATTTCATTTATTTACATATTACCACAAGGTTTTCGCAACTACTGAACAGGGCCTACGCACCGCTATGCAATCTTCCAAACAGGCGACGGCTTGCGACCACATAGAAGTGCCCCGACGCAGCCGGGCCGGACGGCCAACCGCCCAGGAACTGGATCGCCGCAAGCGCCGCGTGATGGAGGTTGCAACCGCGATGTTCATCGAGCGCGGATACGCGGAAACGACCTTGCTCGACATTGCAAAGGAAGCAGCCGTGGCGACGCGGACATTGACGCAGCATTTCGGCGACAAGGAAGACTTGTTCCGCAAAGTGATGTTCATCGGCAATCCGGATGCGTTCGAGCCGCAAGAAGTGGATGAAACAGCCGACCTTCGCTCTTCGCTGATCAAGGGCGGGCGCCACGTCTGCGGCATGACCATGACCGAGCGTTCGATGGCACAGATGCGGCTGATGATCGCCGAGAGCACTCGTTTTCCGGAAATGATCGGCGATGCCGCTACCGCCCTCTATCGACAATTCTTAAAAGAAATCAGTATCTTGTTTCGGGAACTCGCCGCACGGGGCCTCATTCCCGATGCCGATCACGACGAATCGGCCGAGCTGTTTTTGGATCTGCTGGTCGGCAGCCGGATGATCATGACCTTTTTCGGATGGGGCAACGCGTCGAATAAAGAGGGAGAGATCGAACGCAGGGTCGACCTGTTCATAGGCGGACGGTTCAGGGAACGGACGCAATCCCGGTAACCAGGATATCCTGGTAGGCCGCGGCTGCGATTGGACGCCAAAGCCTCTATTCGATCAACTCTTCCCGTCCTCGAACTCCGCAGGCCAGCCGCTGGGACGGTCGGTATCGACCGGAACCAGCGTCCAACGGTAGTTATAGATCTCGGGAAGTTCCGGCTGCCCCGTCCAGACGAGCATGTGCTTGCTCGCCTGGGTCAGGTCTCCGCTGATGTAGCGGCCGTCCACATGGAAGATCCCCGATCGCCCGTCGTCCCCGGTCACGCGGACGGTGCCGTCCTCCAGCTGCTGGAAGAACTGCTTCATCGAAGGATGGCGCCAGCGACGCAGGACGCGCGGTGATTGATCGTTCTTGTCGTTCTTGGTGGTCACAGTCATTTCTCAGGTTGCCACTTCGCCAGATAGTCGCCGTCCTCGAACCCCATCCACTTGTCGTACAGATCGTGGAAGTGCCGAACCGGCGCATCGTTCAGCGACGATAGCAGGACATAACCGGTCTGGGACGACTTCAGGCCAGTCTGGACATAGGGAATGTTGGCGAGATCCTGCGAAAAGATGCGTGCCAACTGCCCCAGTTCCTTCGCGTCCAGGATCGGCTCCCCGAAGTCGATGACATGCGGCGTGGCCGGCGGCGGCATCGGCTTGTCGTCGGGCCAGGGCGCCATCAGCATGACGTCCATTATGCTGCGGTCGGGATCGTTCTTGTAGGGCCGGAACCGATAGCAGAGCCGGCTGAAGCCGTTCCACGGATGGAGGTTCGGGAAGACGTTGTACATCTCGCCCGCGAACAAGTGCACGTCGTGATAATCGTCGATCTTCGGACCGAGCGCCTTGGCGATGGCCTCCCTCTGCGCGCGCATGATGAATTCGCCGGAGCTCTCGCCGGGCTGGAGGAGGATGCGATTGGGATCGTCGATGTGCCAGTCGAAATGCTGATCGACCACCTGCTGATCGGTTTCGGCGGCAATGCCCCATGCCCCCGGCGTCTTGTACTGATCCGTCGGAAGGGCCGCGGCGGCCCGCATGAAGTTGCCGAAGTCGTCCCAGCGTATCCCGCGGACAGCCGACGAATCCGGCGCCCTCACGATCTGCGGATGCGTGAAGGTGACATGCCACGCTTCTAGGAACGCTTCGGCGACGACCTTCCAGTTGGCGTCGAGATAGGCCGTAACGTGGACCTGCTTCCACCGCTTGGCATAATCGTGTCCGGCGTGCTCGAAATGATCGGGTAGCTCTCCCAGAAAGTCCGCCAGCGGCTCGGCCTCGGGATCGGGGTTTATGAATACGAACCCGCCCCAGGTGCCGGTTTTGCATTCCGACAGCTGCTTGACCTCATCGCCCGCTCCAGGAAAATCCCAGCCGCAGGTCATGTTGGTCATCTTGCCGTGTATGTCCCACGCCCAGCCGTGGAACTGGCATTGAAACTGCTCCGCCCGCTTGCCGGCGTGGTCGCAGAGCTGGCGGCCACGATGCAGGCAGGCGTTGGGGAAAGCCTTGAATTCCTTATCCCCGGTGCGGACGACGATGAACGAAAGCGTGCCGATCTCATAGACGATATGATCCCCGACTTCGGGAATCTCGTCCTCGCGGCAGGCATATTGCCAAACCTTCTTCCAGATTCGTTCGACCTCGAGATCGTGATATTCCTGGCGGAAAAAGCGATCGACCGCCACTCGAGCCACGCCTGGCTTGTACGGGGGACGTTCCTTGGCAAGGTGAGCCGGATAGGGCTTGCCGGTCTGGCTTCGTGTCTCGAGGGAGGCGCCGCCGGTCATTTCTTTCGCATCGGTCACTAAGCTTTCCCTCTCAACTGCGTATCATTCCAAGGCTCATCCGTTCGAGTCGCCTCCTGAGCCGCCGAGACGACCGGCCTCGCCCGAATGGACGAATCGTTCCTGCGGCTCCTGCGGATTGTATGTCAATCCGTCTTGAAGTGCATCGGCCCCGAAGGCCGGCTGATGGAAATCGAGTTGCGCCAGCCGAACTGAACCAGCCAGGACTCGCCTGCGTGCAGCATCTGGGCCGACAGCCGTGCCGAACGATGCACCACCGGTGACAGCGGTCCTTCAGCGGCCCGGCTTGCTCTCGTCATGTCCGATGAAGCTGAATTCAGTACCTCGCCCGAATATATATCCACGGTACATGGCCCATATCGAAATGCTCCCGGCTCTCACGATCGAAGAAAGGCGGCTTATGATCACCGACGATCAGAAAGTCGGTTGGAGGCAGCTCCGGTGACATGATCAGGCGATCGAGTGCATCCGCGACGACTTTGTGCTTTTGCAATACCCGGCAAACCCGCGGGAACTCATCGTTCCAACCGGCCGAACCAAGGCTGCATTGCGCCCCCTCCGTTCGCTCGTCGACGATTACGGGCAAGTGGGAATTCAAGGTCAGCCAATAGATGAACTGGGGACGCTTGGCCTCGGCAAGCATCTTGCCGATTATGGCCGGCACATCGCCATCGCAGGCCCCCGGAAACACGCCATCGCAATTCCTGGCGCCCAAGCGTTCGAGATCATCGGCGAACTCGGCCTTGTCGAAAGCGATCTTTGGATACCATTCCATTCGATTGAAGAGATGGCCGCCGAAGCCGTGCAAGGCGACGGTACTGTAGCCGGCAGCCCGAAACAAGCTGGGCAAGCAATCGGCATGGTCAAAATCGTAGTGGGCGTAATCAGACCATCGCCCGCAGAGCTCTCTGAGTTCGCCGCTCGTCGTTGATCCGAAAAACGGCGTACTTCCTTGGGTCACCTGATAGCGCTTCCGCCATTCCGGGCGCAGCCAGAACTGGGCGAATAATCGCTTTTCCTCGGGTGCGACCGGCAGCCCCAGCGCTTCCACGATCACCAGAACAACATGCCGGCGCCTGCCGGGGACGGGCGCCAGATCTACTTGCTTAACTGCGGAGTCGAACGGCGCACCGGCTTCCGGCAGCAACCGGTAGCTATCGCTGGTGCGCGCGGTCACGCTGGAATCCAAGTTGCTGAATGCAAAGACCGTCAGTGCTGCCAGCATAAACTGGAGCGCGTGGTTGAATCGCGGCACCAACGGCGCCCGGCTGAGGCTCAGGACGAATGCGCTCGCCAGGACGAATGCGCCGAGTAGGTATTCGGGCGCCCTAAGCGGACGCACGTCCATGAGGAACTGGAAAAGCAGCTTGAAGTTCAAGCTCGGGATAGAGAACATCGCCGAAAGATAAAATGTGAAAATCCACACCATCAGCGCTGCCACGCCAACCGTTCTCGCCACCCTCCAGGGAAGTTGTGAGATTAAAAGAGCGAACACACCATAGAGCACCAGCACGGCATGCATCGGTGGTCCGCCGATCGGCCACATCAAAATTATGGCAACGTTGGGAATGAGAAGCCAATAGATCAGCCAGTGAATGGGAAACTTTCGGAATATCTCCAGTTTAAGATTCACGACATGATCCCATACCACCCGCGGCAGGGCTAACCGAAGAAAGTTAAAGTATTATTGTCCCTTGCCTGCATCATTCCGGGCAGTGCGGGAGTGTCGGATTTGCGATGACCTGTGCGTTGCGTTCCGGGAGCCAATCCCTGTGAACTGGGTTGATGATTCCGAATGTCCCCGATCGGCAGATTGCACCCTGCTCGACCGGGGCGTGGGTAGAGGAATTGCCGAGAAGAACGCGATATGCCGATCGACCCCCAGGGAGCCCAGAATGAACCGTTCGAACGCCGCCGCCCGCGATGGCGAAAATGGGCAGCTGCGGCGCTTGCCATCCTGATTATCGGCAACCTTGCCTATTGGGTCATGACCCAGCATACACCTGGCTGCAGTTTCTATAGACCCGTCAAAGGCAAAGTGCTCGTCGCCCATGCGGGAGGCGGATTGCCCGACCGTATGTATCCCAATAGCATCGGCGCACTCGAAAGTTCATATGCGCGAGGATTGCGCGGTTTCGAAATGGATTTCCGCGAGCTGCCCCTGGGCCTCATGCGTACAGGCCACGACAAATCGGATCTCCTCGACCCGCGAAGCGCCTGGCTTTCGGAGGTTACGGACTGGTTGAGGCGCCACCCCGATACCTGGCTCCTCGTCGATATGAAGACCGACAACTTGCGGGGGCTCAAAATCATCGCCGACGCCGCGCCCGACCTGCGTCGACGTATTGTCCCCTTCGTCTACGCCGACCACCAATACGATGCCGTGCGATCACTCGATCTGTCGCTTCCGGTCTATGCCCGATTTGCCGATGATGATCCAAACTGGCTTGATTTCGCCAACAGCCATGAGTTTGCCGCAGTGGCCCTTCCAGAATGGCACATTGCCGATATTCCCAAGGTCCGCCACCCTGTAATCGTCTATACATTCGACGTCATGGTCAAAGCGCCTGGAGCGAAAATGGTGATTACAAATTGCATGGTGCCAGCGTAGTTTACCTTGTCGAGGGAGTGCATCGGCTGTCGATGGCTCGATCCAGCGAGCCAAGGTGCAGGCACCGGCCTTGAGGCGATTTGGACCAATTCGACTTCACAAAAAGAGCGAGCACGTGCTGTGCCTTTCGGCAACCGAAGGTCATAGGCACCTTTGACGTAGTCCGATCGCCGGACACAGCGAACTTTGATTTGAATCAAAGACTCATGACCCCATCGAACTAATACGACATAAAGTTCAATGGAGTTCATGATGGCCGAGATTTTTCGCGATCATTTTATCGAAATAGTCACAGCCGCATTCCTTATATTTATGGTTTCTCTCGGTACAGTATCAATACTGGATAATTTTCCGAAACGCCGATAATTTTAAGGCCGTGCACAATACTCGATCCTTGGGTGAAATTTGACAATATATCTAGGATTTTCAAAGCATTAGACTTGCCGATAAACGCGACCTAAGCGGACAACCGCCCTTCACCCAACGCTTATATAGCGCCGCCTGAGAGCGAGGGTCGCACAGCCAATTCGCCCCACGGACTAAAACCCGGTGCTTCGCGCACCTGGTGGGTGCATTCGATTGTCAGGACTCCGCACATGTGGTTTAAACCGCATGATAGTCTGTGCCGTGGAAATGGCGCTCATAAGGGCGGGGAAAATGCAGGCGGCAATAACCTCTCGACTGCCTATGGGCGTCGCGGAAATCACCGGCGATTGGGTCACGAGCGCCTTGCAAGAGCGCTACCCTGGGGTCGAAGTGACCTCGCTCCAGCAAAACGGAACACTGGGCGGCACGGCCACCAAGGTGCTGTTGCAGTTGGAATACAACGCGATGGGCGATACAATCGGCCTGCCGCCATCCTTGTATGCCAAGGGGGGATTCGAGTGGCACAAGGTCTCGTTCGCCAACTCGTTCCGAGCCGAGGGACGCTTCTATCGGGATTGGGCACCTCGATTCCACGCCAACATTCCAAAAGGTTTCTATGGCGGCTGGAATGACGAGCAAGGGATCGCCCTGATTGAAAACCTAGATCTGCGCGGGGGCGTGAGCTATGGCGGAGGCGATCCCAATCCGCTTCCCGTCGACCTCGTCTTTAAAGTGGTAGGCCTCCTGGCCGAGATCCACGCGTCTTTTTGGGATGATCCCGAAGTGATGACGCTACGCACGCTGGGCGAGCGTGTCGGAACCAATTTCATCGACTACATGCTTGTTCCCAGTTATTGGGCACAGTGCTGTAGCGAGCCCCGCGGGTCGACCATCCCCAAGGCATTCCATGACACGGATCGGGTATTCAAGGGGCTTCAGACAATGTGGGCCATGGTCGACGATGGCCCTCAGACATTTTGTCACGGCGACCCGCACCAGGGAAATCTGTTCTTCGAAGCCGATGGCACTCCGGGCTATTTGGACTTCCAGGCCTACATCCACAGCAGTTCGCTTCACGACGTAAACTATTTCATTATCGGGTCGCTCAGCGTCGAGGACCGACAAAAGCATGATCGCGATCTGCTGAAATTCTACCTGTCGGAACTGCAGCGCCGCGGTGTGAAGAATGTCTGGTCCTTCGATGAAGCCTGGGAACGCTTCCGCCGCCACACCATGCACGGGCTGCTTTGGTTCACGACTCCGCCGGAGATGCAGCCGATGGAGGTGGTCACGGCACATGGCATCCGGTTCGGTGCGGCTGCACAGGACTACCAGACTGCCGAAGCTCTGGGCGTTTGATTCAACGCGCTACGATACCACGCTGGTCGCTTTCGGCATAAAAGGTCTCGCGTTCGATCGCCTTCCAGCCTTTGGTGTGCGAGGGCGCAGCACCAGACCGCCCCGCCCTCGCTCCTTTGCCATGATCGATTGGCGCCGTAGGCAGTTCTATTCACCGAAGCGCCACTTCAGCCGCGCGCCGTACATCCGCGGGCGGCCGAGGTAGCGGGCATCGAAGCCGAAACTGTTGTACAGCGCCGCGACACCGGTCGCGGTGAAC
>Ga0075364_10000444_pt1 | contig 20779 bp, 20 predicted proteins | sample EndMetdeltDD1764_FD_71517 | JGI IMG/M metagenome (GOLD analysis project Ga0075364, IMG submission 71517) | Populus endosphere microbial communities from Tennessee, USA - Endosphere MetaG P. deltoides DD176-4 | ecosystem: Host-associated > Plants > Roots > Endosphere | place: USA: Tennessee...
ACACCTCACCGTTGGCCAAGGCCTTCTCGGTCGCCGATCCAGATTTGAGGCGATTGGCCCGTCTGACCATCGTGGCCGCCTCGAACTCGTCGCCACCGAAGACGTTTGCCATCGCCGCGGCCGTCGATGTCGCGCCCATGGTCGAGCCGGCCCCGGACGTATCGGCCGCTCGTGCCGCCGCCAGCTGGTGCGCTTTGACCCGAGCTTCCAACCTCGCCAATTGCTCACAGGCAGCGATCTGCTCGGCAGGGGTCATCAGCGCGTAGGACTCGAGCCGCACCTGACTTAGCGCCTGCGCGGCGGTGGCGATAGCGGACTCGAACATGTGTTCGACTGTACCGTTGGTGCGAACCTTTCGCAAGGGGTTCATGGAGGTTTTTACCTGCCGTTGCAGTAAAAGATGCCGTCGAGCGCCGCGCTCTCCCAGACTAGAGGACACCACAGACATCGACCTTCAACAGCTCGCTGTTGTCCACAGGGATGCGGCATGTAGCGGTCCTTGGCCCGCGCAGAGCTCCCGATGCCGTCAGAACGACCGACCGATTCGCGGCGGCCGCGCAATGGTCGCTATCCTGTTCCGGTTGCACGTTTCGGCGTGCGGCGGGGAGGTGTCGCATAGTGGCCTAGTGCGCCCGCCTGCTAAGCGGGTTGAGGTTTAAACCTCTCGCGAGTTCAAATCTCGCCACCTCCGCCCCAGCAAGGAGCAGAGCCCATCTCGGACTCTGCTCCTTGTGCGTACTTCTCGATCCAACCCACTGGCACCCAACCTCGGGATACTCTAGAAATCCGGTCAGGATCCAGGGGAGGACCATGACGCCCACGGAACCGCTCGGACTGCAGAGCCTTGCAGCCATGGCGCATGTACTGGCGGCGTCGCATCCGCTGACCGACCTGCTCGAGATTGCGGCCGACCGAGCCTGTGAGGCGCTTGCCGCTGCGACGGTCTCCATCAGCCGGGTTGAGGCCGACCGCGATCTCGTCCGTACCGTCATCAACGTCGGTGACCTCGCTCCCGGGGAGGTGCGGCATCCCGTCGACGAGACCTACCCGATCGTGGGCGACCGGAGACTCATGTCGGCGATGGACGAGCGCAAGAGCTGGGTCGACAGCATCACCGATCCTGACTGCGATGACAACGAGCGCGACCTGCTCGAACTTCTCGGCAAGGGGTGCTCACTGAGCGTCGCGATTGTGGTCGACGGACGTACGTGGGGCGAGTTCTACGCGACCCGCCATGTGGGCGCACCGGTGTTCGACGACGACGCCGTTGCCTACGCCGAGGTCGTCGTCGCCATCTTGGCCGCGGCGGTGGAGCGCACGATTCGCGAAGCGGCGCTCGAAGATCTTGCGTTCCATGATCCCCTCACCGGCCTGTTCAACCGGCGTGCGCTCGACCAGCACTCGGCGAAGCTGTTCGACTCCAGCAATCTGATCGCCTCATGTCCGGTCGCCGTCGTGGCGGTAGACATCAACGGGCTCAAGCGCGTCAACGACACCGAGGGGCATGCCGAGGGTGATCAGGCCATCCGGGCCGTCGCGACGACCCTTCGCAAGGCGTTCGGGGCACTCTCCAGCAGCTTGGTCGCGCGCGTCGGCGGCGACGAGTTCACCATCATGGTGTCAGGCGACGATGTCGCGCGCGTCGAGGCAACGATCAACTGGGTGTGCCATGAGGTCCGCACCAAGAGCCACCGGGTTGAGTTGTCGGCGGGCATCGCCTTCGGCGAAGTGGGTCCGGGGTGGGGGTCGGTGGTGACGGATCTGCTGGTTGCCGCAGACCAGGCGCAATATGTGGCGAAGCGCCGGCAGATGTCAGTGGCCGCGGTGGCCGACCGGGTCGCTGACTGATCGCCGAAGAACCAGGACGAGCAGGGCTCCGAGAGCCCCGCCAACTGTGTTCGCGGCGACATCGCTCAGGCTCGAGAAACGTTCAGGGCGCAGCACTTGCTGGAGCACCTCGATCGTCGCGGTGACCGAGAAGGCAAAACCGACGGCCTGGATCCAGCGCCAGCGCGGACGCCACAGCATCACCAACGCCCCGAGCGGCGCGAAAAGTGCGACGTTGGCCGAGAACTCGACGAGGTGATATGTCTGCGAGACGTCCAGACTCAGCACATCGCCCATCCGTGCCACGGGTCCCCACTGCACGACGGTGAGGTTCCGGTCGACCGGAGTAGGCCACAGACCCACCATTGCGAGCGCGAGGCCATACGCGGTCGCTGTGAGGAGTAGCCAGTGTCCGCGCATCTGTCGATCGTAGTGAGCCGCTGGTGGTCCGACACGTTCTGACGTGTGTCTACTCGGACACGTCAGGGCGGGGCGGATGAGCGACAGACACTAGGATCGCCGGGTGAGCAAGTTCGCGCAGCGCCTCTTTCTGGTCGCCTTCGTCGTGGTCGACATCGTGCTGATCATCGGAGCGATGCGCCATGTGAACGGCACTCCTCCCTCGTCCGACCTCCCCGCAGCCGCGACAGCCAGTTCCGCACCGACCCCGTCGGCTGACGAGTCCGAGACACCTGACGCGACGCTCCAGCTGCCCTACGATTTCAGCGCGGCCGACGCCGTATCTCTGTCAACCGCCAACGACGGCACGGTGGTCTACGGTTCGCGTGGTCGATGCGGCGACACACCGGCGACCGTGCAGGTGTCGACCGACGCCGGGGCGGACTTCGCGCCGGCCACCACCGGACTGACGACGACGCTCGTGGTCAAGGCGGCCAGTGCCGCGTCCATCTCGGTGGTTGGCACCGACGCCGACTGCGACGTCCGCCAGGTGACCTCGACCGATGGTGGACAGTCGTGGACTGCGGCTCCCGAGGTCACGCTCTGGTACCCGGCAGCCCGCGGTTCATCCGCGGTGGTCACGCCGGCGGGTTCGAGTGAGCCCGGTGAGGGATGCGTGGTGACATCGGTCAGTCAGGTCACGGCTGAGTCGGGCCGGGTGTCGTGCAGCGACGGGACGATCTTCGGCTCAGGCGACAACGGCGACACCTGGGTGCGCCTGGGCAGACTCGACAACATCCGGGTCAGCACGTTCTTGACCCCGAGCGCTGGCTTTGCCCTGGCCCGATTCACGGGCTGCGCGGCCAACGCCTTCACAACCAATGACGGCGGAGTGACATGGTCACCGGGCGGATGTATCTCGGGCGAGCCTGCCCAGGCGATCGCGGCGACGTCCAGCCGACTGGTGGCGGTTGTCGCCGACGAAACCTATTCCAGCGATGACAAGGGTGCCGCCTGGAGCCAGCCTTAGGGTTGGGCGGGCCGGTGGGCCGCGCTCAGCCTCCGCTGGGATCGCGCTGGCGGATCGCCCGCTGCGCCGCGACGCGATGCGCGGGATGCACGAACACGGTCGAGCGTCCCTCCTCGACGCTCAGGAAGTAGGCGTCAGGCCTGATCGCGGTGACGTAGACGATCTGGATGGTGGGGTCATCGGCGATGAGTCGCGCGAGGAGCTGTTCGATTCTGGCCGGAATGTCGCTCGACCCTCTCCGTGAGTTCCGCGTATCGCGTTGACGGGCGATACGCGGAACAGCATAGAGAAGGTCATGATCGACAGGCGACGCGACTGTCGTCAGCTGTGCCCTCAGCAGGCGCTGCGAATCGTCGAACTCTTCGAGCCGGAGTTGATCGACGGAGTCGCCAGCAGCTGGGTTGCAGCGCGCTGATCCAGCCCAGACTTGATGGTGCTCTCTACGGTCACGGTCTGGCCCGGGTCGAGCTGCACCGTCACCAACTGGACGCCTCGGCCCTCCTGGGTCAGTTCGAACGAGACCGTCTCTTCGCCGTCGATCGTCAGCTCGGTGACCTTGCCGGCATCGGGGGCATAGACGTAGAGGTTCATCAGCATGGACCCGGGCTGAGCGCCGAATCCAGGCCCCCGAATCGACTCCGGCAGATTCGCCGAGTCGGCCGGCGCCGTCGACGTGAGGGTCGTGACGGTTTGGTAGGTCTGGGCGCCCGCGTCACTGCACTTGGTTGCCTTTGCCGCGATGTCGTAGTCAAGGTAGTACTGCATCTTCGCGCCGGTCGCGTCGTTCATATAGAACCCCAGGGAGTTCTTCGCGTCCTCGCCCAGCGGGAGTTTGCCGGCCAGGGCCGAGTTGCCGAGCTGGTTCGTGATGGCCGAGTCCTTCGTCCACACCTGCACGCGGCGCTCGTTTGTAGCCCGCGTCAGGGCCTTCAGCAGCGCCGTCGGGTCGCCGCCGCCCGACAGCACCTGGTCGAAGATCTTCGATGTGGCCGAGGCGAAGAACTCATCCTGCGTGTCGGGATCTGGGTAGGTGACGTAGACGCCGTTGAGAAGGACGTCGACCGCGTTCTCCGAGGTCAACGTCGACCCGTCGTCGAGCGTGATCGGTCCGAGGCCCTGCAGCACGTACGACAGCGTCACAGGATCGACGGAGAGCACACCGTCGACCTCGACGTTCTGCTCGCGGGCCAAGATCGCCGTCCCGATCTCGGCGGCACGCGGAAAGTCAGGGGTGAAGTTGATGTCGCGGAAGTCACTGACCAACTTGGTGTCGAAGAGCTCGGTCTCTTCGTCGGAGATCGGGGTCGCCTCGTACGGAAGATTGCCGAGTGCTGCGCCGGCGCCTTGCTGACCGAGCGAGATCTCTCCGTCGTCGACCTCGAGCACGGCGTACGCTCCGGGGAGCCCGCCCGTCGCACGGATCTCGGCATTGTTCTGGAAGATCAACAGGTACCGGTGCTTGCCGCTCAGCATCTGCGGAACGATCTGGGATGCCTGCGAGGCGCGCTGGGCGACCTCGGCGGCGTGGCCGAGCTTGTCTTGGACGTCCTCGACCGGATCCTGCAGCGACCCCATGAGGCTGGAGGCGTCGATGCTGGCGAGGTCGGTCGAGGCTTCGCTGATGACCTCGGCCGACTCAGCCACGTTTGGCCCGATGGCGGCGATGGCCTCGACGTCGATGGCCCCGTCCTGGGGGTTGAACGTCTTACCGTTGAACTGGTCGGCAATCCCGACCAGCGGTGGCAGGCCAGTGTCGGCGACACGTTCGAGCGTTGAGGTTACGGTGCGTACGGCGTCGATGTTTTTGCCATAGACGGGCAGCTTCGCAACTGCCGAGAACAGGGCACTGCCCAGAGTCGAGTCGGCGTCGCCGATGCTCTGCTGTAGTGAGACGAGCGATCGCTGCGCCGCCACCTGGTCGCCCGACTCCAGCGCGGTCTGGAGCTCGGTGGCACTCGTGCGGGCCTGGTCGATGTCGTCACGTGCAGACGACAGCTGAGTGTAGGTGTAGACGCCGACTCCGGCGAGAACCACCACAACGACGCCGATGGCCCCGAGGATGATGCGGTTGCGCCTCTTAGTGTCTTTCGGCGGGCGCGTCTGCTGAGAGTCGGTCACCGGTTCATCTTTCCCATAGTCACACCTGCATTAGACAGCAAGAGTGGGGCTGCCGAAGGGCAACCCCACTCCTGTGTTGAACGCCGGAGCGTTCGATGGCTACTTCTTGATCTTGATCTTCGCCTTGCCGCTGCTCTTCTTGAAGACCGAGCCCTTGGCGGGCTTGAAGGTGTACTTGATGGTCTTGGTGCCGGTCGCCTTGGGCGCCTTGCCCTTAAACTTCGCGACGCCGTTCTTGACCTTGACCTTGTAGGTCTTGCCGTTGAACTTGACGGTCAGGGTGCCGTTGACCTTGCCGTTGCCGGCCTTGATCTTGATCGTCAGCTTGAAGTTGTCGCCGGGCTCGACCGTCTTGGTCGGCGGGGTCGAGGGCTTGGTCGGGACGGTGCCGGGGTAGTCGACTGCCGAAGCGCCACTGACCAGGGCGCCCGAGCCGAGAACCAAGGCGATTGACGCGAAGAGCGCAATCACAATCTTCTTCATGGTTTTCCTTGTCCTGGCATCAGTTGCCATGATCATTGGGGTTTGGGGAAGTGCTGGCTTTGCTGATGGAAACCTTAGGGGACTCCCAGGGCCTTTGGTCCCGAAAAGGTCATATTTTCATGAGCCGGAAACAAATCGTCTCCCCATGTGGCTCTACCGAGCAGCTTTCTGCCCGGTATTTCGGAGCTCTCGACTCCTCCTTGTGACGGAAGTCACCGGGAGCCTAGGGCTTAGCGTCGGCTGCGTCCGGTGCGTACCCGTAGCCGTACCCGTAACCCTCCCCGCCCTTGGCGGGTGTCATGTTGAAGATGACGCCGACGGGCGACGCCCCCACTGACTCGAGACGATCGACGGCGAGACCTACTTGGTCGACAGTGGTCTTGCCATGACGGACCACCAACAAGGCTCCATCGGCCTGCGCGGCCAGCAGCGCCCCATCGGTCACCGGAAGGAGTGGGGGCGCATCGATGAGCACGATGTCGTAGTCGGCCCGCAACGACGCGATGAGAGTTGCCATGGAACTCGATTTGAGGAGTTCGGCTGGGTTCGGCGGCGTGGATCCGCTGGTCAGCACCGTGAGATGCTCACTCCCGACGTTCTGGATCGCGTCGGCAAGAGGAAGCTTGCCAATCAACACGGTCGTGAGGCCAACCGCAGACTCCAAACGCAAATACTCGCTGATCTTCGGCCGACGGAGATCGCCCTCCACCAAAGCGATGCGTTCGCCGCCTTCGGCTAGAGCTAATGCGAGGTTGACCGCGGTAGTGGTCTTGCCCTCTCCGGGCAGGGAGCTGGTGATGACGAAAACCTTGTGGTGAGCATCAGGGTCGATGAACTGCAAGTTGGTACGAAGCACCCGGAAGGCTTCGGCGCGGGGCGCGTACGTGTCGAGACTCGTGATCAACGGTGTGCCGACGGCGTCCGTGTCATAGCTGATGGTGCCGATTATGGGAGCCGGCACGAGGGTCTCGAGCTGTTTGGTCGACTTGATCGTGGTGTCGAGCGTTTCGCGAAGAATAGCGGCTCCGGCTCCCAGCAGGAGGCCGAGGATCAACCCGAGTCCGATATTGCGCACCGGCTGGGGCGAGATCGGTGAGGTCGGTTCTGAAGCCGGGTCGACCACCGTCGCCTTGATAGTTGCCTCATCGCGGCCGGGGGGCGTCTCCAGCTCTGCGACGTAGGTGACCAGCGCCTTGGCCACGCCGTCTGCGAGCATTCGCGCGCGCGCGGGATCGGGATCGGTCACTGAAACGGTGAGGATAACGGTGTCGAGCTTTGAACTGGCGGAGATCTGGTCGGCAAGAGCATCGGGTGACTCGTCCAGTCCCAGGTCATCGATGACCCGCCGTGCGATTTCGCGCCCTGTCAGCAGATCGGCGTAGGACTTGACGCGTTGGAGCGAAAATTGACCGCCCTGGTTCGCCTGCGCGTCATCGGACGATCCTTGTGTCGATACGAACAGTCGAGCAGCCGAAGCATATTGGGGCGTGGCGCTCCAGGTGAGCAGCGCGGAGAATGCAACCGCGACCAGCGTGCATGACAGGACTAGAACCCAGCGAGCCTTGAGCACCCTGAAGTAGTCGCGAAGTTCCACAAGTGCTCCGTCCGGAATGGATGGCGGCGTGAGCCGCGGTCCCAGATTCTAACCAGAACGGCCGGCACACGTAGACCGCGCTCGATCTTTGTGAGTGATGTGACGCACGTGTGGAATGCGGATCCCCACCAGGACTCATGGGTAGCGTCGCATGCATGAAGTGGCATCCATCGACTGGTCGGTCCGCGGTCAAACCGATGTTGGCGACTGTCGCGAGTGTTGATACGTTGTGGCGATCTCGGACTGAGCCTGCCCGAAGTTCATCCCTCCACCAACGTCAAAGCGAACCGTTCGGCCAACTGGGACGTGAGCAAGGAGGATCCTGTGCCTAGGCGTCTTTTGGTGGTGACGCCGTACGCTCCAGGCGGGTCACATTTTCACGCGGCGGCCGACTTGGCCGGACACCTGGCCGATGGCCTCGCCCGTGACTTCGAGCTCCACGTTGCCGCTCCGATGGGGGAGCCGGCCGAGGCGGTCGGATTTCGCTTACACACACTGCCCGCCCCGGCGTTCACGAAGCGTGATTATTTTGGTCTCCTGCCGGCAGCGACTCGCATGGACTGGCCCGCCGCGGCTACGGCGGCCGTGCTGCGCCTCGTTCGAGAGATTGAACCCGACCACATCCATTTCGAGTATCTGCAATCGGCGGAAGCGGCCTTGGGTCTCGACGACGGAACATGGAGTCTGACCCTGCACGATGTGGGCGAGCGCGTTTTCTCCGATCGCGCCAAGGCAGCTACGGGTCTGGAAGGCGTGTACCGGAGGCTCGAGTCGGTTCGAGTGAGGAGAATCGAACGACGTGTGATCAGATCCGCGGGGCGTGTGTTCGTCTTCGCGGAGCGCGACGCCAGTCATGTACGAAACCTCGGGGGGAATCCCCAGGTGATCCGTGTCGGGACCAGCCTGCCGCCAGTCGAGTGGTCCCACCCAGCGGACGGGCACCCAGTGCTTCTCTTCGCGGCTGCGATGTCTCGCGATGTAAACGCTCGCGCCGCGCGATGGCTGGTCCATGAGGTCATGCCCCACGTCTGGGCGAACATCCCAGAAGTGCGACTCCGTCTGGTCGGGGACGGTTCGGATCAGATATTGGCAGGCGATCCGGTGGATGATCGGATCGAGCAGGTGGGCCGCGTGACATCCTTCGACGCTGAGTTCGTCGCTGCGTCAGTGGTGTTGGCGCCCTCGCTTGTTGGGGCGGGAGTCTTACTCAAGGCAGTAAAGGGCATGGCAGCGGGAGCTCCCGTGGTCCTGACATCGCATTCTGCGGCTCCGTTTCTCTCAGCTAACGGTGAGATCGCACTCGTCGGAGACACCAGTAAGCAGTTCGCCTCCGCAGCTGTGTACTTGATTCAGAACCCAGAGGAAGCATCGGCTATGGGCAAGCGTGCGCGGGCTTTCGTCGCGGAGAATCATTCCTGGCCCGCAGCGGTGCGAGCTGTCTCAGATGGACTGGTGGGGCTGTCGTGAGCGCGAAGATTACCGGATTGATTGTGACGTTTAATTCAGATGCCCTCATCGAACGATGTGTCGAACGATCGTTCGCAGCAGGCGTTGACCGTCTCGTGATCTGGGACAACTCAGAAGACAACCGCACTCGGTCAGTGGTGAGAAGTCTTAACGACAGTAGAATCAGCGTCGGTTTTGACGGGTCGAATCACGGTTTCGGCGGCGGGGTGAATCGGGCCTTTGCGATGTCGGACCGCTCCGGACTACTCGTCATGGTCAATCCGGACTGCGAGCCGAACCGGGATGCCATCGAGAGCATGGCGAAGCTCTGCCGTGATAAGTCCGTCGGAGTGGTGGCGCCCCGGATGGTCTATCCGGACGGGCGTGGTGGAATCGCTGGTGGTCCCCGGCCAAGTATTCTGAAAGAACTGCTCGCGGCCACGCACTTCGATGAGCATCTGCCTCTCAGGTTCCGACAGTGGTTAATAGCAAGGTTCAAGAATCCGATCAAAGCGGGCGGAAGTTTAGGGGAAACCCTCCAGGCGGGAGGCCCGCTGCAGGTCGAGTGGGTCTCGGCATTCTGCGCGATGACTTCGGCGGAGACCTTTCTCGCTGTCGGTGGGATGGATGAAGAATATTTTCTCTACTTCGAGGACGTCGACTTCTCGCTACGGGTATCAGAATCTGGGTTGCGCAATTTTGTCGCCCGTGACGCAGCCGTTCTGCACATCGAGAGCGCGAGTACGGGTCCGGCAAATAAGACAAAGCACTATTGGACCGGATATGCGACCTACTTAAGAAAGCGTGGCGGATTCGTTTCCGTTTGTTTGGCTTGGGTTCTTCGAAGGCGGTACGGATGAAGGTTGTAGTCGTAGTTCCGTGGGCCCCCAATCTGATGCGCCCCCGCAGCCTGCGCTTGATTCAGCACCTCTCTGATCGTCACGAGGTGCACGTGGTTGGGGCGGCGTGGTCGGAGCATGACGAGCGGACTCTTCGGGATCTTGGTGGGTCGTCCTACCGGGTCGTTCGAATGAGCCACTCTTCCGCTGCCCTGAGGGCTGCTTGGTGTTTGGTGACGGGTAAGGGATCGCTCCAGCAGGCGTACATGTCGTCGAAAGAGTTTGCGCTGGCGATAGATAATGAGATCGAAAAGGTTTCCCCCGACTTGGTCTACTTCAACGTCATTCGGTCGGCGCATCTCTTGCCACGTGAGCGTCGATGCGTAGCCGTGATTGACCTTGATGAAACGCGCAGCAACTACTACGGCATGTTGAAAAACATGAGCCGGAACCCCCTCTGGAGATTCGTGGCTAGAACCGAAGAGTCACGCATGAAGCGGGCCGAGGAAGCTGTGTACTGCGACTTCGATGCGGTCCTCCTGTCCTCACCCGCTGACGCCTATACGGCAGGGGAGGGCGCGCACTTGGTCCGCAGCCCGCATCTAGTGGGTCACAACGAATGGACCTTCCACGATGATTCGCGTGAGCAGTCGATTCTTTTCGTTGGCCGGCAGAGCTATCGAGCGAATTTCGAAGCGGTCATCTGGTTCGCTCGTAAGGTCTTTGCTCGCCTCGCAGAGGTTCACCCCAACGTCAAGCTCCGAATTATTGGGGAACGTCCCGTCAGGGCAGTCCGAAGGCTCGCATCTGAACGGGTCGAGGTCAGCGGCAGGGTCCCCGAGGTTGGTTCCTACTACGCCGCCGCAGACGTATCGGTAGTACCAATACAGATGGCGACGGGGGTGCAGATGAAGTTCATCGAATCGTTAGCCTCGGGCGTACCAACTGTCTGTACCCCTGTTGTTGCCAATGGCGCCGGTGCTTCGGCCGGCGCCCATTGTCTCGTAGCGGAGTCGCCCGGGGAGTGGTCGGCTGCCGTTAGCTCGTTACTGACGGACCGTGATCTCGCTATGCGCCTTTCACGGGCTGGTCGGAAGTGGGCTGCTGCGAACTACTCTGACGCGGAGATACTAGCTTCTTTGGACCTTGCTATCGATAAAGCGCGAGTTGTGTACAGGAATCGAAAAGCGACTTGACGGGCAACTCTGCGAGCGACCCATCTTTGGCCTCGACTGCTGCCCACGGGGGTGCAGTCACGATCGCGTTTCAGGCTGCCCGATTCGTGGTGCAGCTCGGTGGCCTTATTGTGCTCGCACGCCTCTTGACACCCGCCGAGTTTGGAATTGTGGCCATGGCCGTAGCTGTGTTCGGTATCGGAGACGTACTTCGCGAGTTTGGTCTGAACTCGGCCGCAGTACAAGCCACGTCGTTGAGCGCTGGTCAGCGCAATAACCTCTTCTGGATTAATGGCGCCCTCGGAGTTGCCCTTTGGGCAATTTTCACGGGTCTGGGCCCGGCTTTGGCTGCCTTCTACGGCCGCGACGAGCTCGTGTTGCTGAGTGCGTTTCTCGCCATTCAGTTCCTGTTCAGCGGTGTGCAGACTCAATTCCAAGCCCATCTGACGCGCGAGCTTCGATTCTTTGCTCTGTCATTGACAGACTTACTAGCCCAGTTCGTGGCTGTACTGGTGGCTATCGCAATGGCCCTGAACGGTCTCGGTTACTGGGCGATTGTTGGGCAACTCGTTGGGCAGCAGATCGTGCTCCTCGCCGGGCGTAGCGTCGCCGCCCATTGGCGGCCCGGTCTGCCTTCGCGTGACGAGGACATGGCATCGCTCCTGCGCTTTGGCCTGAATCTAGCTCTTACGCAACTGCTCGTGTATTCGAGTAGAAGTGCTGACTCGGTACTCGTGGGAGCGCGCTACGGAGCTGTCCAACTGGGTTTCTACAGTCGGGCTTCGCAGTTGTTGATGATGCCACTCAACCAGATCTTGGCACCGATGACTGCCGTCGCTCTCCCAGTCTTGTCTCGAATTCAGAATGAGCAGCCTCGTTACGTAGCCTTTGTTGCGCGTTGCCAGATCGTCGTCGTTTATTTGACGGCGTTTGTTTTCAGCGTCACGGCCGCGAGTGCTGATGATCTGGTCCCTCTCGTATTCGGCGAAAATTGGAGTGAGGTTGCACCCATCTTTCGTATTCTCGCGATTGGTGGAGTGTTTCAGGCGGCCGGCTACGTCGCTTTCTGGGTATTCCTTTCGAAGGGCCTTACCGGGCATCATTTCCGTTACTCCTTAGTCTCCAGATCGGTCATGCTCGCCTCTATTGCCTTCGGAAGCTGGTTCGGCATCGTCGGAGTAGCTTGGGGGTACACGCTGGGAATAGTTCTCACTTGGCCGCTTGCCTGGTGGTGGCTGTACCGCGCGACGCACATCCATCCTGTGCCACTTATGAGCGGGCCTCTGCGCGCGGTCGTGGTTGCGATTGCGGTGTCGGCATTCGGGGCGACCGTGAGTCGGCAAGCCGCTGCCGATAGCCATGCAGCGGGAGTAGGAATCGCGGGAGTTGCGGCCCTTGGAGGCTGGGCAATCGCGATACTGGTTTTCAAGCATGTCAGGTCGGACATGCTGCATCTCGCGCAAACGGGGCATCTGATGCTTAGGCGTCATAAGGGGGATCGATGACAACGAGAGCTAGCCCGGTCCGACTATTCTGGTGGGCTCCGCGCAGGAGCCTCCGACTCCTCGCGCCTGAGGTGCGTGCAAATCCCAGCGCATGGGTTCGACTGATGCGTGGGCCCGGTCGGCCACTGACAAACTTTGGTGACGAGATGTCCGTAATGACGGTGAAGCTGGCTACGGGCCGTAGAGTCGTTTGGTCCTCGCCGGCGAAGGCTGATCTGGTGGCGATCGGTTCAGTTCTAGAGCTGTGCTTCTATGAGGGCTTCAGGGGGCAAATCTGGGGATCGGGCCTGCGACACGGGTCAGGAAACTGGAGCGCCCCAGACCATCTAACTGAACGAGTGCTCGCAGTTCGTGGCCCGAAGACGAGAGACGCGCTCGGACTGGGCGACTCTGTTCCTCTTGGAGACCCCGGTTTGCTCGCGGCGAGTCTCCTTGGCCCGGGCCGGTCTGGGCCTAGACGGAAACTCTTCGTTCCTCACTTCAGGACCTGGGCATCGCCGGAGGGCCTCGACTCAATTCGCCATCTGCACCGTCAGGGCTTTGAAGTTGCCTCTCCAACCTTGAAGCCCAAGGATCTCATCAGGAAAGTAGCCGGGGCCTCGATGCTGGTGACGTCCAGTTTGCACGGTTTGATAGTCGCGCATTCGTTGGGTACACCAGTCCAGCTTGTTACTGTCGGTCGACGACTCGATCAAGAGCCGGACTTTAAGTTCGAGGATCACGTTGCCGCGATAGGCGTATCGCACGTACCCATTGAGTGGTCCGCTGTGAATGGATCAACTGAGTTCAACACCTTAATGGACATTCGCGCAGCAGAGGCCAGTTCGATCGTCAAACGGGCTGAATCTCTGTCAGAAGGCCTCCTGACCGCCTCCGAGAATCTGAAGAGCTAGAGTCCTGCCATCGAGCGTTCAGAGGAGATCTCGTGACCGTACTGTTCTTCGTCGCGGCCGCCGCTCTGGCCTTCTCGATTTTGTACGATCCGGAGCGCGCATGCGTATATGGGGTCGCGTCAGTACTAGCTACGACAGTGCTGTACCCGAAGTTGCTTACCTCGCCGGGCATGTTCCGGCATATCGGGATCTCCGGCTCTGAGCCGGCAGTTACCACGTACGCGCTGGTGATCGCCGTGCTGATTCTCCTTGCGGCTCCGGCTGCTGGCCGGCTATCGGACGCCAGAGTGGTTGGGCCGCTCTTGCTGTGGGTGGTGGTGGGGTCACTATTTTTCTGGCCGCATACATCGGAGGTGCGGGCCGGTGTGTTCCAGTACGGGACGGGCGTGCTCGCTTGGATTCTTGGATTTCGATTCAGCCGAGAGCTCATCCGCAGACCTGAACTGATTCGCTTAGTGTCGTTCGCGATCGCAACCGTGATGGCCGCCGAACTGGCGGTCGTTTCCTTGCAGTTTGCCGGATTCCCTGTGAATCCCATGGAGACTGCTGCAGCAGAGATCCTTTCCGGGAGGCTCAACGGCACTATGGGGCACCCGAACGACCTGGGTAAGGTCACCCTTTTGCTTGCCGCGCTCTCGCTTGCACTAAGTCGTGGGTCGGATTCTCGTGTTCGCTTTGCTAATCGGTTCACGATTGGCGCAGCTCTGGCTATAGCCGTAGCTACTGAGGGCCGGGTTGTCATCGCAAGTATCGTCGCTCTGGTGGTGGTTTGGGCACTCATTCAGCCACGTGACCAGGCGCCATTGAGTCGCAGGTTTGCGATGCTTTCGGCCGCTGCCCTGGGCGCGATGGCGAGCGCTTCGGTGATCATCGCTCGCTTCGCCGAAGACCCGACGGGTGGTGTGAGATCCACAACCCGCGACGTCGCACGACAGCAGATTTCTGAGAACCCGTTCCCAGGTATCGGGCCGAATACCTACGTCTCGACTGTGGGCACGTACGACAGTCTGACAGCCAGCGGTGTTCCAGTGCACAACGCAGCACTCCTGTCGTTTGCGGAGCTTGGAGTCGTAGGGTTCGTGACTCTTTTCGCTCCGCTGTGCTGGATCATTTGTCGGGCCATGTTCCGCCGAGGTGTTCCCGGGTTTGGCGGATCTTTTGCCGCTGCTCTGGTCGCGTTGGCTCCGGGCTTGATCATGATCGGTGCCACCGGGTGGGGCATTCTTGCGGGATCGATGTTCCCGCTCGCGATGTTTGTGTTGGCGTTCTTGCACCAGCCCAACGCAGATTTGAGAAATCCGAGAGGCAGGACTCGGGCCTCCTTGCGGCAGCGAGTGGAGGGCGCCAGTCCGTCTACTCATACAAGGGCGCTCCGGCATGAACCACAGGGCAAACCGTGACGAGGCTCGGTGCTTACTCAGCGCGATTGTACTGGCATCCGCTCGTCAACCTAGTTTGTGGAAGTTTTCTTGTGCCAGACCAAGCCCGCTGGTTGTTCTATCGGTTGTTCGGAATACAGGCCGACCCTTGCTCGATTTCGCGTGGTTGTTTCTTCGGGGGCGGCAACGTTCGCATTGGTAGCAGAACGTTTATCAACTGTGGAGCCTTCTTTGATCCAAGCGCACGCATCGAAATTGGGAGCCATTGCTCGTTCGGTATGCACGTTACGTTGATCACCAGTACACACGAGGTAGGGGAAGGTCAGAAGCGGGCTGGCGCCGCCGTGAGCCGGCCAATTGCCATCGGAGACGGAACCTGGCTCGGCGCTCGTGTGACAGTGCTGCCCGGCGTGACCATCGGTTCAGGTTCGATAGTGGCGGCTGGGTCGCTGGTCACATCCGATTGTGAACCTAATGCGTTGTACGCCGGCGTGCCGGCCAAGTTCGTCAAGAGACTGGCTTGAGAGGAGAAGAGAAGAGCTTCAGATGAGTAGTCGTTCAACCCTCCGGCTTTGTGTTAGTACGCCCCGCTTGAGCCCAGTACTGCACGAAGGGTTCGCCAAAGAATGATCAGGTCTCCAGTCAGCGACCAGTTCTCGACGTAATACGTGTCAAGGCGGATGGCGTCTTCCCACGAGAGATCGGAGCGTCCGGAGACCTGCCACAGGCCCGTCATGCCGGGGCGTACCGTCAGGCGCCGGTATGCGCGATCGTCGTACAGCTCGACCTCGGCTGCGACCTGAGGCCGCGGGCCGACGACACTCATATCCCCTCGCAACACATTGAATAGTTGTGGGAGTTCGTCGATCGAGTAGCGACGCAGGAAGGCGCCGACGCGCGTGAGGCGCGGGTCGTTCTTGACCTTGAACAACGGCTGGTCGGATGTGCCCTGCGCGGCGAGAAGGGCGGCGAGGTCAGTATCTGCGCCCACCCGCATGGAACGGAACTTGAGCATGTCGAATGCTCGGCCGTCCAAACCAATGCGGCGTTGGCGATAGAAGACGGGGCCGGGGCTGGTGAGCTTGACGGCGGCACACACGGCGAGCAGAAGTGGCGAGAAGGCAGTGATCGCGAACAAGGCGAACATCCGGTCGAAGGCTGCCTTCGGCCAGGCGCCGGCTTCGGCGTACTGGGGCTGTTCGAGGTGCATCAGTGGCATCCCGGCGACCGCGCGTACGTGGATGCGAGAGCCGGAAAAGTCCATGACGTTCGGCGAGACCATGAGGTCGACGTCGATGCCCTCAAGTTGCCATGTGAGGTCGCGCAGGGCGCGGTGCCCGAGGTGTTCGGTATCGCTGACGATCACCGTGTCTGCCTCAGTGATGTTGAGCGCCTCGAAGAGGTTGCGTTCATTTCCCATCACCGGGATGAACTGGTCCGGCACGTCGAGCCATTCTTCGTTCTTGGTGTTCGCGTCGGGCACCCAGACCCCGGTCACCCGCAGGCCGGAACCCCGATGCCTGTTGAACCAGAGAGCCATCTCTTGACCCGACCTCGGCCCGCCGACCACCAACACGTTCGATAGCTGATGACCATGGCGCCGCTGGCGGCCGAGCCATACCCGCCACGCCTTTCGGCCGACGAGGAGTCCGACAAGACCTAGGGGAAAAGTGATGGCTAGGTAGCCACGCGACAAGTCTGACTTGAACATCAGTGACCAGATGGCGACCCAGCCAAAGAGAAGGAAAGTCGCGCGGGCGACGCGTCGGTACTCATCAGAGCCGTCGCCGATGATCTCTGGCGCGCGTGTCTGGAACAGGTGCAGCATGACCCACCACGCCACGACCACGCCAGCGCCGAGCTGGAGATACGAGAGGTTCAAGGGGTCAGTGGTACGGGCGTCAGAGTCGATCCCGAATCGCCAGATCTGGGCGCACGCAGTTGTCGCGGCGAGCACCGCGACATCGGTCAGCAATAGCCCTCGGCGGTAGAACGACCGGTCGTCACGCTTGACATTGACAACCGTTCGCTCGACAGAAGGCAGACCCTTGTCGGAGCGGCGTCGACGGTGGTTCGCCGGTGCGGACGAGTCAAGGGGTGGCGAGATATCGCGCACGTCAGTCATCGCAGTTCAGCCCCCTCAAGCTCTCCCAGGTGAACTCTACGGTGAGGTGGACGTGCGCGACATGCTAATCGCTGATCGGCCTACGCGGCATGTGCGACGTCACACGGCGGGCAAGGTGTTCCGATAGCACGATTCGACCATCCCCTGCTGTGACGGGCATCGTGCATGTTGGCAACCCCCAAGGCAATAGGCTTGCGCGGTGAGCACCAAGATCGCAGTTGTCGGGCTCGGCTACGTCGGGCTGTCCATCGCTGTGCTGTTGTCCCAGCACAACGAGGTAGTCGGCCTCGAGATCGACGAGCGCAAGCTGCGCCTGCTCGAGCGGCGCGAGAGCCCGATTCATGATGCCGAGATCGAACAGTTCCTCGAACGGGATGACCTGCGTCTGACCTTCACCGACGATCCGGCCGCGGCATACGCGGACGCTGAATACGTTGTCATCGCCACACCGACGGACTACGACGAGCAGACCAACTACTTCAACACCCGCACCGTCGAGAGCGTCATCGCGGACGTCAAGCAGCTTGCGCCGGAGGCGACGATGGTCATCAAGTCGACGATCCCCGTCGGGTTCGTTCTCGACGTCCGCCAGCGCCTGAGCACGGAGAACGTGATCTTCTCTCCGGAATTCCTGCGTGAGGGCAAGGCTCTCTACGACAACCTGCACCCGTCACGCATCGTCGTCGGAGAGCGCAGCGATCGTGCTCAGCGGTTTGCCGACCTGTTGATGGAAGGTGCCGCGGAGAAGGGGTGCCCGGTCCTGCTGACCGCGCCCACCGAGGCCGAGGCGGTCAAGCTCTTCGCCAACACCTACCTGGCCATGCGGGTGGCCTACTTCAACGAACTCGACTCCTTCGCCATCACACATGGGCTCTCGACGCGCCAGATCATCGACGGCGTCGGGCTCGATCCGCGCATCGGTACCCACTACAACAATCCGTCCTTCGGCTACGGCGGCTACTGCCTGCCGAAAGACACCAAGCAACTGCTCGCCAACTACCAGGACGTCCCGCAGACGCTGATCAGCGCAATCGTGGATGCGAACCGCACCCGCAAGGACTTCATCGCCGACGACATCTTGAGCCGCAAACCCAAGGTCGTTGGTATCCACCGGTTGATCATGAAATCGGGGTCTGACAACTTCCGGGCCAGCAGCGTTCAGGGCATTATGAAGCGGCTTAAGGCCAAGGGCATCCAGGTGGTCCTCTATGAGCCGGAGTTGGCCGAGGACGAGTTCTTCCACTCCCGGGTGATCCGTGACCTCGCTGAGTTCAAGGAGATCTCCGACGTCATCGTCGCCAATCGACGGGTCGACGAGCTGGAAGACGTGCGCGATCGGGTGTACACCAGGGATCTGTTCGGGTCGGACTAGCCGCCCTGACGTCTCCGCTCAGGGCGCAGCGTGCAGGTGTACTGACAGCGGGCCCGAGGCTTGGCCCGACGCTGCGCTGTGCGGCGGGCGCGGGTGCGCGTGGAGGTACGCGCGCTCCTGACGAGCGAAGATGACGATGGCGACCAGGATGCTGAATCCGCAGACAGCGGCCGTGGCAAGCAGGATCTCGTGCATGCTCTGGATGCTAGGCGCCCCGGGCGGCTAGGAGATGAACGTCGGCAGGCAGGCGGGGTAAATCAAGCGGGCGGGCGAACTGAACGGGCGATAGAGACACCGCGGTCTCAGCGGCCGTATAGCGAACGGAACGGAGCCTACCTTTCGCCGGCATCTCATGCCTCTAGGCGAGCGAGCTCTCAACGAGTTGAGCGAACTGCGCATGTCCGGCAGATGTGAGGTGCGCGCGATCGTCGAGGTAGTCGAGGTCCCAAGCGAGGGTTGAGATGTACTTGCGACCGTGCGCGGCGGTCGCTAGAGCCAGCGCAGCGTCGATTTCGATGATCCGCTTGCCTTTGAAATGCGGCGCACTATTCGGTCCAATCACGACGACGGTCGGAACTTCAGCGAGACTAGCCAAGACAGCGTCGGCTGAGGGCGCCACAGTGATCTTCTTCAATAGAGCATCGTTTAGCCCGCCTTGAACGATGACCATCTCAGGTCTCAGAGCGGCGACGCGGTCAGCGCGAGTCGTGTATGCCTGGTCCCCGCAGAACCCACCGTTGACATACCCAGTCCGGCTGACGGAGTTGGTTCGGACCGTCCACCCGAGCGAGTATCCCAGGCGCGAAGCCCACCGGTCAGCCTTGTCCTGTAGATGGTCGCCCGACGTGTACGAATCGCCGATCACCACTACGTCTAGTTCGGCACCTTCCGTGATGAGGCGAGTCTCTCCCAATTCTGCGATTCCTGCCCTGATCACGTCGCACCGAGCGCGATGTGACCGAGCGGGAAGCATCTTGAACTCTAGGAATGCGATGACAGCCGAGACTTTGGCAGCCACCGCAACAAAAGCCATGATCGTTTTACCAAACCGCGATATTTGATTTGCGAAGACCTATGAACCGCTCGGACTCGATTGTCGCTTGGGGGAAAAGTGTCTGCATCTCGCGCTTGGTGAGAAGCTGGACGAAGAGAAACATCATGCGGAACTTGCCATCAGAGTAGTTGCGGAATCGCGGCACCGTGAGGCGCAAGACCCAGGCGCGCGTCGGTTCTGCGAACCAGTGAACGAAAGGGCGCATGTAGTGAACCTCTAGCGGAAACTCGTACGCGGGCACTTGGACCCAACCTCGACGGGCTACTCGAACTAACTCGTTAGCGGCGGCCTGTGCGTTCTGCCAACCATTGACATGCTCGAGTACCGAATTGCAAACAACTAGGTCAAACGCGCCGTCCGCGTACTCGAGATCGGTCGCGTCAGCTATGCCGACCGTCATATTCGCCGGCAGGTCGTGGGCGGACATCTCTTCGAAGGATGAGTGCTCGCCCGCTTCGGAATTGACAATCTCGATTAATCCTGCGGTTTCGGCATGTGGGACTGTCTTCCAAAAGTCAGGCAGTCCGCCAACGTCGAGGATCCGGGGATTGTCGAGCGACGCGATGATTGCACCGAGCCTCTCATTGCGTCGCCGACGGAAGCGATCCGAAGCTCTTGCCCATAGTTTGCTGTTCTTGGTGACGGCCATGCAGCACAGAGTACCGACAGCTAAGCTCGCCTCATCCCGATCTGCGGCGCGAATTCGCCTTCATTGTTCGTTCGCTTGTCTGTTCGAGGGCGCGAGTCCAGCAGGCACCGAATCGGCGCGGACGTGCAGTCAGGCCGGGCGTCGCGCTGGATATGTGTGCCATGTCGAATACGGCGACACCGTCGTCATGGCCTCACGAGAGATGACGATGGTTTCAGTCTGTCGCGAGGTGCTCGAGCCCTAGCTGACGGAGCGGACAGGCGAGGTGCGCAGGCTCTTGGTGGCCTTCGCTGGGGCTTCCTCCGGGGCGTCCTCAGGAACCTTCATGTTGAACTCAGCGCGGATGGCAGCCTGGGTCTCGACGAACTCGTCGATCAGACGCGCTTTCGTTGCTTCGAATGACATACGTCGAGAGTAAGCCTCTGATCGAGGGTTGGGACATCGGGGCATCGGAATAGGGACCAAAGACCTGACGGTACGCGAGAGAATGGACCGTTCTGGCGCGAGAGTCACCTGGAATCGGGGATGATGGCGTGTCGACCTTTCGACAGGCTCAAGGGGCGGTGAGCTGAGAGCTAGCTCAAGGGGCAGGTAGTGGGACAGACCGGACGTCAGCTGCGCACGCGCACCGTCAAGAAGATGCAGCAGGGCGCGAATTCACGGGCCGGGAAGCAAGGCAAGGCCCGCATCGAGCCCACCGGCGGTGCGAAGCTGCGCTACTGGTTCGACGGGACGATGGCCCGCGGGACGTCCGCTCTGGTCGCCTGGCTCGCGGTCGTGACGCTGCTGCTGATCGTGGTGTTCACGATCTTCGTGATGGTCACGGGCATGGAGCCGGGCACCGAGAACGCCAAAGGCGGCGTCTTCGGGCAGCTGCTGGCGACGCTATTC
>Ga0075364_10000445_pt1 | contig 20768 bp, 19 predicted proteins | sample EndMetdeltDD1764_FD_71517 | JGI IMG/M metagenome (GOLD analysis project Ga0075364, IMG submission 71517) | Populus endosphere microbial communities from Tennessee, USA - Endosphere MetaG P. deltoides DD176-4 | ecosystem: Host-associated > Plants > Roots > Endosphere | place: USA: Tennessee...
GTCTAATTCTCTATCCATAATTATCGCTCAATAAAAAAAGAAAAATTGTATAGCTTAATTTTTTATTGATCAACGAAGTTAGTAAAAATACTTTACCAATTTGATAAAAAATCACAATAAAATACTTGAATTCCCCTTTAGAAAAAAATTTTTTTAGGTAGTCAGAATTCAAAGCCTGATGTGCTATCGCCATTACTTCTACGAAAGTTAAGACTGTTCTAGTTGCCGATCTGTGGCAAAATAGAAGTCGTTTACTACTTTGCTAACGTCGCTATGCCATCTCCCTTTATTCATCTACATCTTCATACTGAATATTCTTTGAGCGATGGTTTGCTTCGTATTGATGAGCTGATTGCTAGAGCCGTGGCATTGGCTCAGCCAGCGATTGCAATAACCGATCAATCGAATCTATTTGCGACGATTAAATTTTACCAAGCGGCGATCAAGGCAGGGATTAAACCTATCATAGGGGCTGAATGTTGGATAGAAAATAGTCAATTTCCTGAACAGCCTTTCCGGTTAATTTTATTGTGTCAGAATCAACAAGGTTATCAAAACTTGATCCACTTAATTTCTCGTTCCTATGTAGAAGGGCGAGAAGATAAACCGATTTTGCAACGAAATTGGTTTATGCAATATTCAACGGGTTTAATTGCGTTATCAGGTGGCAGAGAAGGTGATATTGGTCAAGCTTTGCTCAAAGAGAAACCTGCACAGGCAAAGGCATTCTTACAGTCATGGTCATCACTTTTTCCTAATCGTTTTTATTTAGAGCTACAACGTGTGGGTCGCGCGCATGAAGAAGAATATATCATGGCGGTAACGGCTTTAGCGGCTGAGTGCAATATGCCGGTGGTCGCGACGAATGATGTACGATTTTTATTTGCAGCCGATTTCGATGCCCACGAAGCACGGGTTTGTATTAATAGCGGGCATATCTTAAATGATCCCAATCGTCCTAAAGTCTATACCGAACAGCAATTTCTTCGCGCTAGTGAAGAGATGCAGCATTTATTTGCTGATATCCCGTCGGCGTTGAATAATTCAGTCGAGATTGCTAAACGTTGCAATCTAGAATTAACGTTTGGCAGGAGTTTTTTACCTAATTTTCCTATTCCTCAGGGAATGACACCCGAAAGTTTCTTAATCGAAGAAGCTAAAAAGGGATTGTTAACGCGTTTAGAAAAAATGAGTTTGGATTTTGTCAGAGATTCGTTCGATGCCTCACTTTCTTCTACGACAGAAATAGTCACTGAAACCTCTACGGATCGCAAAACAATTTTTTTCGATAGGCTGCATACGGAACTTGATGTCATTAACAGTATGGGCTTTGCCGGCTATTTTCTTATCGTGGCTGACTTTATTCGTTGGGCAAAAGAACAGGGCATTCCTGTAGGGCCAGGGCGAGGTTCGGGTGCCGGTTCATTAGTTGCATACGCTTTACAGATTACTGATTTAGAGCCATTGCAATACGGTTTGCTCTTCGAGCGTTTTTTAAATCCAGAACGTATTTCGATGCCAGATTTTGATATTGATTTCTGTATGGAAGGGCGTGATCGGGTTATCGATTACGTAACAGAGCGCTATGGGCGCGAATCAGTATCACAGATTATTACCTACGGTAGTATGGCGGCACGTGCGGTGGTCAGAGATGTAGGGCGTGTTCTGGGTTATCCCTATGGGATGGTCGATAAACTTGCCAAATTAATTCCTTTTGAATTAGGAATTACCTTGGAAAAAGCGCTTGCTCAAGAAGAGCAGCTTAAGCAGCGCTATGATAATGAAGATGAGATTAAAGTATTAATTGATCTAGCTAAAAAGCTGGAGGGTTTAGTACGTAACGTGGGTAAGCATGCGGGAGGCGTTGTGATTGCGCCTTCTAAGTTGACTGATTTTTCTGCCCTTTATTGTGAAGTAGGCTCAGCCCATTGCCTTACTCAATTTGATAAGGATGATATAGAAAAAGTAGGTCTGGTTAAGTTTGATTTTCTTGGGCTACGTACGTTAACGATTATTGATTGGGCGGTACAGTCAATTAATTTAAAAAAATCCGAAGAGTGCGCATTATTGGATATAACAGCCATTCCACTAGATGATCCTAAGACTTTTGCTTTATTAAAAGCTTATAAAACGGCGGCCGTGTTTCAATTAGAGTCGCGAGGTATGCGAGATCTGGTAAAACGATCACAGCCTGATAACTTTGAAGATATTATTGCCTTGTTAGCGCTGTTTCGTCCGGGACCTTTACAGTCAGGGATGGTGGACGATTTTATTAATCGTAAACAGGGCAAAGCGAAAGTTGAATATCCACATCCTTGTTTAGAACCTATTTTACGTCCCACCTACGGCATTATTCTTTATCAAGAGCAAGTCATGCAAATTGCTCAGGTATTAGCCGGCTTTACGTTAGGCGCGGCGGATTTATTACGTCGCGCGATGGGTAAAAAGAAATCAGAAGAGATGGCAAAACAGCGCGCTATTTTTACACAAGGGGCGCAAGAAAAAGGCGTTGCTATTGATTTGGCGAATCAAATCTTTGATTTGATGGAAAAGTTTGCGGATTATGGATTCAATAAATCACACTCAGCCGCCTATGCACTGGTTTCTTATCAAACCGCTTGGCTTAAGGCGCATTATCCCGCTGAGTTTATGGCGGCTGTTTTATCTTCTGATATGGAACACACTGAAAAAGTCGTGTTTTTTTTAGAAGAGTGCCGATTAATGAAGTTAAAGGTGTTACCGCCGGATATCAATACCAGTTACTATAAATTTACCGTGACTGAAAAAGGCGAACTTCGTTATGGTTTGGGTGCGCTTAAGGGTTTAGGTAGTGCCGTTATAGCCATGCTAATAAAAAAGCGCGAGGAACAATCTTTTAAGAATTTATTTGATCTATGTCATCGTGCGGATTTACATAAATTAAATCGCCGAGGTTTAGAAGCACTTATTTATTCCGGTAGTTTGGATAGCTTTGGCGGTAATCGCGCTACGCTAAAAGGCAGTTTAGAAGCCGCTTTATTAGCGGCAGAGCAGCAATTATCGGCTATAGCTTCAGGGCAACAAGATTTTTTTGGTCTTGCAATGGTGTCAACGGAGCAGGAGATAACGCAGCAAGCGGATTGGCCAACGTTGCAACGTTTACAAGCTGAAAAAGAAGTTTTGGGTTTTTATTTGAGCGGCCACCCTTTAGAAAATTATGCGCAAGAATTAAGCTATTTTGTTACTTCAAATTTGTATGAATGTTCTTTAAAAGTAGGGCATTCACTGACGATTGCTGGTTGGGTGCTTAATATTCGCTCGTTATGGACTAAGCGCGGTGATCGTATGGCGATTTTAAACGTAGAGGATGCGAGTGGCCGCTTAGAAGTGACCTTATTTAGCGATACTTATGCCACCTATAGAGATAAGCTGAATAAAGATAAGTTATTAATTATTGAAGGGGAAAGCCAGCAGGATGAATTAACCGGTAATATTCGTGTGTTAGCGAAGAAAATATTAGATATAAGCGAAGCACGTGAAATTTATGCTAAACGCTTGCTGATAAAACTTTCTAAGCCTTTAATTAAATCCGGCCAACTTGAGAGCTTGAAAGAAAAGATGAGCATTTTTTGTCCAGGACTTTGTTCTACCGTGATTGAATACCATCATCCTGTGCTACATTCACAACTACAGCTCTGTTTAGGGGATGAATGGACGGTCAAACCTTCTGATGATCTCTTAACGATGCTACGGCAACTTTTGGGTGATGAGAGTGTCGTTATCCAATATTAATTGCTGTTATACAAAAAACAGCTTTTTACGTTAAATAGCAGCAAAACTGGCGGAAACACAAGGGATAGATTATCATCCTTTTTTGTTCTGTATTTCAAACGGTTATGTGATGCTTAAAGATGGGAAGGTCATTGACAGCCAACAGTTTCAAAGGCAACGCAATAAACCAAGAATCCATTCTCGTTCTTTTCACGTTCTTAGGCGTTGGTTTTTTAGATTTTCGCTGACGCTACTTATTCTATTGAGTGGAATATTAGCTTGGCAAAAATGCGGTGATCCTACCTTTTTCCCTGTAAAGCATATTAAAATTAGTGGTGATCTGAATCATGTTAAGCGTGATAGCCTACAGCAAATTATTCTCCCTTTTACGCAGAAAGGTTTCTTACGATTAGATAGTCGCCGACTAAAAGATAGATTGTTACAAGAATCGTGGATAGCGGCGGTAACCATAAAACGTTTTTGGCCCGATACCGTCGCAGTGAATTTCACAACAAGAATACCTGTGGCATTGATAGGTAATCATGATTTGCTTGATGAGCAAGGCAATGTGTTTAGTGCAGGTCAAGTGAATACAGCGTCGTTGGATCTTCCAGCGTTTGTTGGTCCCTTAGCTAATCAAAAATATCTATTACAAGCTTATGAAGCGATGCAACCGTTTATTTCGAATTTATCATTAAAAATAAAGCTACTAAAATTAGTTGATCAGCAATATTGGTATTTACGTTTAAATAATGGTTTAGCACTTTATCTAAGTCGTGCAGAACCTGATGTACAACTAAAACGTTTTGTAGCCGTTTATCCCGATGTTATTGAGAGCAAAGTATCTATGATAGATTACGTGGATCTTCGTTATGCACATGGTATGGCAGTAAAGTTTAAAAAGCGGGTGGCTTAATATAAAGAAAAGATAGGTAGGTAATGGATTTAGCGAACAGATTATTGACACTAAGTTATTTAATTGATTGAAGGTAAAGAGATTATGGCAAAGAAACCGACTAAAAATTTGATTGTAGGTTTAGATATCGGTACTTCTAAGGTCAATGCCTTAGTAGGTGAGGTAACGCCAGATGGAATTGAAGTAATAGGATTGGGTGTTTATCCATCGTTAGGGTTAAAGCGGGGCGTGGTTGTTAATATTGATGCGACCGTTGACTCCATTCAACAAGCAGTAGCCGAAGCTGAAGCAATGGCAGGTTGTCCAGTGCGAAGTGTGTATACCGGTATTGCGGGTAATCACATTCGTAGTTTAAATTCACACGGTATCGTAGCGATACAAAATCAAGAAGTAACCCATGCGGATGTTGACCGTGTGATTGATGCGGCAAGAGCGGTTGCTATTCCTGCCGATCAAAAAATACTGCATATTTTACCGCAAGAATTTATCATTGACAGTCAAGAAGGCATTCGTGAACCGATCGGCATGTCGGGCGTTAGACTGGAAGCCAAAGTACATATGGTGACTGGCGCTGTGAGTGCGGCACAAAATATTATTAAATGTATTCAGCGTTGTGGTTTAGAAGTATCTGAAATTATTTTAGAGCAATTAGCGTCTAGCCAGTCTGTACTGACAGAAGATGAAAAAGAATTGGGTGTTTGTTTGATAGATATTGGTGGTGGAACGACCGATATTGCTATTTTTACCGAAGGTGCCATTCGTTTTACTTCGGTTATACCCATTGCCGGTGATCAAGTGACCAATGACATTGCGGTTGCTTTAAGAACACCCACACAAAGTGCTGAGCAGATCAAAAGAAAATATGCCTGTGCCTTAGCAGAGTTAGCGAGTTCAGACGAATTAGTTGAAGTGTCAGGCGTTGGTGATCGTCCAGGTAAAACACTTTCTAAGCGTGCATTAGCTGAAGTTGTGGGCCCACGTTATGAAGAACTTTTTCATTTAGTAAAAACGGAATTGCATCGTAGTGGTTTTGAAGAGTTTCTTGCTGCAGGCGTTGTATTGACTGGCGGGGCATCCAATGTCAGCGGATCCGTTGAATTGGCTGAGAAAATTTTCAAATTGCCCGTTAGATTAGGTAATCCGCAATATATCAATGGAAATACGGAAGTGATGACAAATGGAATGTATGCGACAGGTACAGGTTTATTACTCTATGGCTACCAACAGCAGTGTGAGCAACGTAAACCAAACCAAGCGCTATTGCGTGGAAAGATAACACGTATGAAAAACTGGTTACGTGAAAATTTTTAATTCTAAACAATACCTAAAGTCTTCTGAGGAGTAATATCATGAGTTCCCTATATGGTTTGGTTGATAGCCCTGCGCAAAATGCCGTTATAAAAGTGGTTGGTGTGGGAGGTGGTGGTGGAAATGCGCTTGAACATATGTTGGCCCAAGACATTGAGGGTGTTGAGTTTATCTGTGCTAACACCGATGCACAGGCACTGAAGAATTCATCGGCAAAATGTTTATTGCAATTGGGGCAGCAAATTACTAAAGGATTGGGAGCGGGTGCAAATCCAGATATAGGACGCCAAGCTGCCGAAGCGGATAGAGAACGTATTCGAGCTGCTCTGGAAGGGGCCGATATGGTTTTTATTACGGCGGGTATGGGCGGCGGTACGGGGACGGGTGCCGCACCTGTCGTAGCAGAGATTGCTAAGCAAATGCGCATTTTGACCGTTGCAGTGGTAACGAAGCCATTCATATTTGAAGGTAGGAAGCGGTTACATTTAGCCGAAGAGGGCATAAAACAGCTCAGTCAGTATGTGGATTCCTTAATTACAATACCCAATAACAAGTTAATGAACGTTTTAGGAAAAAATGTTAGCCTTTTAGATGCCTTTAAGGCCGTAAATGATGTATTATTTGGCGCCGTTAAGGGTATTGCTGCGTTAATTACTCGTCCAGGGTTGATTAATGTCGACTTTGCCGACGTTCGTACCGTTATGTCAGAAATGGGTATGGCCATGATGGGAACAGGGATTGGCTCCGGTGAAGACCGAGCACGGTTGGCAGCGGAAGCAGCGATTGCGAGTCCTTTATTGGATGATATCGATTTAGCGGGTGCGCGTGGTGTATTAGTGAATATTACGGCAGGACCTGATTTATCCATTGGTGAGTTTGAAGAAGTAGGCGAAGTGATTAAAGGCTTTACTTCCGAAGGTGCAACCGTGGTTGTCGGAACAGTGATTGATCCTGAGATGAGTGATGAATTGCGGGTTACTATTGTGGTGACTGGCCTTGGAGCGGTTTATGCCAATCCCGTAGGAAGTGCCAGTTTGGCAAGAGCAGCCGATGGCTCTTTAGATTATCATCAACTTGAACGGCCCACGGTATTACGCAAACAGGGTATAACAGCTACAGCTAAGCCTGTAGTGGATTCAAATGCGGCCGATATAGAATATCTTGATATTCCGGCTTTTTTACGTAGACAAGAAGAGGTTTCTTAAGGGTGTACAGTCATAGAAAACATAATTCAACGAAAGCTACTCGTACTATAAAACAACGCGTAAGCAATGATGTTGCTGCGAAAATGGCGCGCGCTTTAAAACAACGCACCTTAAAAAATGTGATTAAAGCCGCTGGCATTACTTTACATAGTGGTGAGACGGCTATTTTGACTTTACGGCCAGCCCCTATTAATACGGGTATCGTTTTTCGTCGAATTGATTTTAACCCGATTGTCGAAGTGCAAGCACGTGCTGAACATGTAGGCGATACCACCTTACAAACGACCTTAGTCAAGAATGGTGTTCGTGTTGCAACGATTGAACATCTGATGTCAGCGATGGCGGGCTTAGGCATTGATAATGCCTACGTTGATATTACCGCTTCAGAAATTCCTATTATGGATGGCAGTGCCGGTCCTTTTATTTTTCTTATTCAGTCAGCGGGTATTGAAGAACAGAGCGCAGCAAAGCGTTTTATTCGTATTAAGCAACCTATTAAAGTGACCGATGGCGATAAATGGGCTTCTTTCGAACCGTTTGATGGTTTTAAAATTTCTTTCGAAATTGATTTTAACCATCCACTGTTTCAAAATCGTAGCCAAAAGGCAAGTATCGATTTTTCAAAGACTTCTTATATTAAAGAAGTGAGTCGTGCGCGTACCTTTGGTTTCATGGCGGATTATGAAAAGTTACGTGAAGTACGTTTGGCTTTAGGCGGAAGCTTAGATAATGCCGTGGTGGTAGATGAATATAGAGTACTGAATGAAGATGGTTTGCGTTATGAAGATGAATTTGTTCGGCATAAAATCCTCGACGCGGTAGGTGATTTATATTTACTTGGCTACAGCCTTATTGGTTCTTTTAGTGGCTATAAATCAGGCCATGCCTTAAATAACTTATTGTTGCGTCGTTTATTAGAGAATGAAGCCGCTTGGGAATATGTAGAGTTTGAGGATGAAGTCAAAGCACCATTAGCTTATAGACGCGCTTTATTACTCGATCCAACCTGATTATTTGAGTAGCTCATCTAGGGCCTCATTGGCCAAGTTGTCGACTCTATCATTTTCAGGATGACCGCTGTGTCCTTTAACCCATTGCCATTGGATGGTATGTCGTGCGGCCTGTTCATCTAGTTGTTTCCATAAATCGCAGTTTTTGACTGGCGTTTTACTGGCAGTTTTCCAACCGCGTCGTTTCCACTGTGGCAACCATTCCGTAATACCTTTTTTTACATACTGCGAATCGGTACTTAATAAAACCTGGCAGGGTTTCTTTAATGCCATTAACGCTTGAATAGCCGCCATGAGTTCCATGCGGTTATTAGTCGTATTGAGTTCAGTACCGGATAACATCTTTTCTTTTTCACGATAACGTAACAATACGGCCCAAGCACCTGGGCCAGGATTTCCTCGGCAAGCACCGTCAGTAAAGATTTCTATTTTAGGCGGTGTAGGCACAGTGAGCTCCTCGTACGTTAGAGGCTAAGGCCTTGTTTGTTAATACCGGTGGAAATTGCCAGGCAAGACCCAAGTGGTTAAGTTGTCGTATATGTTTTTGAGCGATAATTAAATACAGTCCTCCCAGATAAGGAAATAACCACGGCGATATTTGTTCTAACCAAAACAACTTATCAAATAACCAGGTTCCGGATCGGTTGGTAAGTGGGGGACGAAAAAAGAAACTTTCTATGTGGCAAATTTGTCCGCCTAAATGTTGAACCCACTGACAAATAGTGGGAATCGTATAAAAATAACCGTTCCAAGGTGGGGGCTTATATGAAAAAAGTTTATAAAGACCCCATAAGCTAGTTGGGTTAATACCTAAGAGAATTAAATGGCCATTCGGTGTTAATACTCGCCAGACTTCACTGAGGATATGTTTTGCATTTTTATCATGCTCTAAGGTGTGGGGTAAAATGATGAGGTTAATGCTGTCACTAGCAAACGGCAAATCAGCGTAATTACTTTGTAAAAAAGCACAATCGAGTGTGTTGTCAGAAGTGGATACCGGAGTTTCGCTGATACGGATTTTGTGCGGAATAGGGCTAGAGGCGAGACTTGATAAAACGTGGTTACTCAGCAATAGTAAGTGCCGGCCTGGGTAATTAATCAATAAGCGACTTAACCGCTTATTTTCGAGTTTGAGCGCATTGTCGTAATTCAAGGTTTTTTCCCAAGTAGAAAATGATAGTCATTTCGTACACGATGAGGGCAGGATTAACCCCTTATTATGGCACAAGCAGGACTGACACGAAAAGTCGTCATTTTTGGGTTTTTGAGGGTGGCTGAGGCGGCTTGTCTGAGAACTGGCCAAATCACAGCTTGAGAGACCCATTCGGGTACCCTTTTCAGCGCTAAAATCATCTGTTTTTAGCCACTTTGGCTTAAGGTAAAAAGCCCTATAAAAGTAGGTATTTAGCTTACATATAGGTGTATTTCTTTGCTATATGTAAGCCTATTGGCTTGATCTCTGTAGGTCGCTCCCGTAACATCCTATTATGACTTATAAAACGCTTAAAATTTATACATTATTACTCACCCTATTGCTTGTTTTTGCAGTAGGTATTACGGCTTGTGTTCAGTTCCCTCCTTTGAGTGGAACCGCGACAACTGACCAAAATGACCCTAGCAAGGCTGCTAAAACGACCCCTACAGGGGGAAGTTTAGCTCCGCATGATGCTAAGGCGCTTTTTAGTGCAGTTCAAAAGGGAACCTTATGGGACCCTATTCGAGCTCACTTACAGTTAACGTCAAGTGAAGAACATCAGCCTGCCGTACAGGAACAGATTCGATGGTTTGTTAAAAACCCGGCTTATCTGAATGATGCAGTTAGCCGTGCTGCTCCTTATATGGGTTATGTTTATTCGCAGGTTACTAAGCGTAACTTGCCGACCGAATTGGTATTATTGCCTATTATTGAAAGTGGTTATAATCCGTCGGCTACCAACGCTTCCTCAGGCGCAGCGGGTATGTGGCAGTTAATGTCAGCTACAGCGCGTGCTTATGGTGTCCATCAGGATAAAGGCTTTGACGGTCGTCGTGACCTTTCTAGCTCAACCAATGCGGCTTTAGATTATTTAACATATCTAAAGAGTTTCTTTGGTGGAGACTGGTTATTAGCTATTGCAGCTTATGACACAGGTGAAGGTAACGTTCAGAATGCGATACGTCACAATACGCAGCATGATAGAAATACCCATTTCTGGGCGCTGCCATTGGCTTTAGAGACGCGTTCATATATTCCGCGTTTGTTGGCGCTCGCTGCGATTGTTAAAGATCCAGCAAAATATGGCGTGACTTTACCGCCTATTAGTGCCAAGCCTTACCTTGAATTGGTTGACGTAGGTAGAACGGGGATGAGTTTATCGCACGCTGCTAAGTTAGCGGGTATGAACTTATCAGAGCTTCAACAGCTCAACCCGGGTGTTAAGAGCAGTACTGCTGCCTTAACCCAAGGCCAGTTCGCTTTACCGATTGATAGGATAGCTTTATATAGGAAACAGTTAGCGACATTGCCTTCTGGCGATAAGCTTGCTTTACAGCAAACTTCTAAACAGAAGACTGCTCCTAAGAAAACGATACGGTTAGCAAAAAATCAATAAGGATGTAAAACGGGATCGTGGTTTAACCACGCATCCCGTTTTTTTTGGTCTGCAGTATTTTCGTCTTTTTCAACATCTTAAACCTTCCAATCGTGTACTGAGGCTAACGTGGCCTGCTTGTTGTTAAGCTTAATAAAACCTTAATGTCGATATCGTAATCTATGCAAAAAATCATAGTTCTAATTATAGAGATAATGAAAGGTGAACTTCCTTTTTTCCTTGAAAAATATACTTATTAAAATGCTTCGTTTTGTGAGAAATGGAATCATTTCTTTTGTATCAAGTAATAATGTAAAGGGAAATATACTAAATCCTTACTATCTATACGAAGACACAGATATTAGCTTATTGTTAGAATCACTTCGTGACAAGCATGGCGAGCATGTTTTTGACTTTATATCGCCCCTTAGTATGGATTATGATTCGATTTTTTCGTTTAAGAGAGCACCGTTCAAATCTTCCTTGATAGAGATCCTTGAAAGTTATTTTTTAAATAATTCTTCTATTCGATGTCCAGTAATTATTCCTCTATGTGCTTACGGTCATTGGATTTTGGCGATTTTTATTCCGAAAAACGAGAAAGTTAAAGAAAAAATTGATATTTATGATTCTGCAGCTAGTTCACCGGGGAGCAAGCACCGCCTTTATTTAGAATCGCTAATCGACGTTCGATGTAAATTGGGGAAGATTGAAAAAACCGATATCGAGTCTCAGATACATTGTGATGGAAGACAAAAGGATGGTTATAACTGTGGGCCAATTTTGGTGGAAAGAGTAAGCAGAGTAATATGTAATGGCTCTAATGAAAGTCTAACACCGGCAGAAATTCCGCAATTAAGAAAAAAGCAGCAGACAATGCTTGAAGCGTATGAAGATAAAAAATCAAATAAGTCAGAAAAAAGACCATCCATCACGGAAGTAAAAATAAAATCGGGTTTTGAACTGCCAAGTAGTTCAAAATCTTCTGAGTCTATTGCTAAGCCCGAAATAACGATGGCTCAGAAAACACGCAGATATTCTTTGGATAGCAACACGTTAAAGCGAAATATCTTTTTTTCCTCTCAATCGACGGTGTCTATGTCGGAGGGTTCTCCTCACCCTCGACGACTTTCTCTTTGATATTGCCGCGCGCCTGCGGCGCGCTCAAAAAATGATAATATATTATTTAAAGTTTTTTAGATAATTTCCAAAGGCGGTTTTAGTTTCAGGGTGTTTTAGAGCGTAGGCAATAGTTGCCTGTAGATAGCCTAATTTACTTCCACAATCATAACGTGTTCCTTCAAACTCCCACGCATACAGTGGTTCGTTGGCTAATAAGGATGCAATAGCATCCGTTAGTTGAATTTCGCCACCTTTGCCAGGCGGTGTTTTCGCTAGATAAGGGAAAATAGCAGAGGTTAGAATATAACGTCCAACTACCGCTAAATTGGAAGGCGCTTCTTTAATGCTGGGTTTTTCTACAATTTTATCAATGAGGCTTAGCCTATTTTCTTTAGCTTTATAACCAATAATGCCGTATTGATCACTTGCTTCGGGATTGATGGCTTGCACAGCAATCACTGAGTGTTGCTTTTCTTGGTACACCGTTAGCATTTGTTTTAAACATGAAATCGGAGCATCAATTAAATCATCGGCAAGTAGAATAGCGAAAGGTTCATTATCAATCAGTGGTTGCGCACAAAGAATAGCATGACCTAAACCTAAGGTATCTGGTTGGCGTAGGTAAATACAGCTGACCCCTTTAGGCAATATATTTTTAACGATCTGTAATAAATCATCTTTACCCGCTTCAGCAAGTTTGGCTTCTAGTTCATAATTTGAATCAAAGTGATCCTCAATCGCACGTTTACTGCTACTGGTCACAAAAATCAATTCAGTAATACCTGCCGCAATTGCTTCTTCTACCGCATATTGAATTAATGGTTTATCAACAATCGGTAACATTTCTTTTGGGCTTGCTTTAGTAGCGGGCAAAAAGCGCGTACCTAATCCTGCGACGGGAAAAATAGCTTTACTGATTTTTTTCATGGATTGAGTGTTTCCCCACGACCAATGCCGTAATAAGTGAAGCCTAATTGCTGTAAGTAATGTGGATCATAGAGATTTCTACCGTCAAAAATAGTGGGTTCTTTTAATTGCTGTTTGATATTCTCAAAGTCAGGATTAAAAAATAGATTCCATTCCGTGACGATAACCAGTGCATCCGCATTGACGAGTGCGGCCTCTGGACTTTTGCAGCAGCTGAAATTTGGTTTTGCTTTATAAAGACGCTGTGCTTCTGACATCGCAACCGGATCATAGGCTTGTATTTTCATACCGGCCTTGAGTGCCGCATCAATCAATACACGGCTAGGTGCTTCACGCATGTCATCTGTATTGGGTTTGAAGGAAAGTCCCCACAAAGCAATCGTTTTACCGCTTAACTTATTATTAAAATGATGTGTTATTTTTTCAAATAAAACACGTTTTTGCGCATCATTGACTTTATGTACGGCATTAATAAGTTGTGGCGTATAGTGAACGCTTTTTGCGGTTGCTTCTAAAGCCAGTACATCTTTAGGAAAGCAAGAGCCACCATAGCCTGCGCCAGGGTTAATGAAATGATAACCAATACGCGGATCGGAACCGATGCCGATGCGTATCTGTTCGATATCGGCATTTAAGCGTTCTGCCAAGCGGCTTATTTCATTAATAAAACTAATTTTGGTTGCTAAAAAAGCATTCGCCGCATACTTCGTGAGTTCCGCAGAACGAATATCCATCGCGATCAAGCGATCATTATTGCGATTAAAAGGTTTATATAATTGACGCAAATGGTTTTCTGCATCAATACTATCGGTACCAACGATAATGCGATCCGAGCGCATGAAGTCATTAACGGCCGCGCCTTCTCGCAAAAACTCTGGATTAGAAGCCACATTAAAAGCAATAGAAAGCTCTCGTTTGCTGAGTTGTTTTTGAATAACTGCGCTTACTTTATCCGCTGTGCCCACAGGAACAGTGGACTTATTAATAATAAGACGAGGTTCAGTCAGTGAAGCACCAATGGTGTCGGCAACCTCTAAGACATGGCTTAAATCAGCTGAGCCATCTTCATCTTGCGGGGTACCGACAGTAATAAATTGATAAAACCCATGGTGAACGCCTTCCTCTGGATCATGGCTGAAATTCAATCGACCTGCCTCTAAATTTTTTTGTAATAAGGCAGGCAGATCTGGCTCGTGAATAGGGCACTCACCTTGTTTCAAGCGTTTAACTTTTTCCTGATCGATATCGATACAGAGGACCTGATTACCGTGTTCGGCTAGACAAGCGGCAGTGACCAGTCCAACATAACCCGCCCCAAACAGATTAATACGCATAAGAATTTTAATAAATACTAGAAATAGTGCGATGGTACCCTATAAAATGGGATGCAACAACGTAGCTTAATCGCCATACCCAGGAGCTGGGCTTTTAATAGCCATCATCTTATGCAAACCTATCTTAATTTTTTGACGCATATTCTTGAATCAGGTGTATCCAAGACTGATCGGACGGGCACGGGTACTCTCAGTAGTTTCGGGTATCAAATGCGCTTTGATCTGGCGCAAGGTTTTCCATTAGTCACGACTAAAAGGGTGCACCTAAAAAGTATTGTTTACGAATTATTGTGGTTCTTACGCGGCGATACCAACATTCGTTATTTGAATGAACAGGGCGTGACTATTTGGGATGAATGGGCTGATGAGTTAGGAAACTTAGGTCCTGTGTATGGTAAACAGTGGCGTAGCTGGCAAACCGCCGATAATAAAATTATCGATCAGATCAGTCAGTTAATATACCAGATAAAGACCAATCCAGATTCACGGCGTTTAATTGTGAGTGCTTGGAATGTCGGTGATTTAGATCAGATGGCGCTTCCGCCTTGTCATTTACTGTTTCAATTTTATGTAGCAAACGCACGGCTTTCCTGTCAGCTTTATCAGCGCAGTGCCGATGCTTTTTTGGGTGTACCCTTTAATATCGCTTCTTACGCGTTGCTAACACATATGATTGCACAGCAGTGTGGTTTACAAGTGGGTGAATTTGTTTGGACAGGCGGTGATTGCCATATTTATAATAACCATCGTGAACAAGTACAGTTACAGTTATCGCGACAACCACTTTGTTTGCCAAAACTCGTCATACAGCGTAAACCCGATTCTATTTTTGATTATCAGTTTGAAGATTTTGTATTGAGCGATTACCAATATCATCCCGCTATTAAAGCGGCTGTTGCGGTTTAGCGAGAAAAAACTTGATTGTCAGTAAGGCCAGGGACTTTAGTGAATACCCGTGTAAAAAATACTTCGTGCATGCTAACAGAGGATATTGAATCGAGTCCAAATATCTCTGATAAATTGAACTATTATTGTACCCAGATAATCAGCTACTTAAACTTACCTCTTTTTAATAAAGAAGAAACCATAGAGGTGAAGCAGTTAATCGAGCTTGTCCAACAGATGCAAGCTGGAACAATAGAGCCAGAAGATTTTTATAAACAAGCGACGCAATCCATTGAGCAGATACGTTCGCAGATACCGCCACTCTCTTTTGCCTGGAGATTGCTTGATATAATCGCTAGTTTGGTCGTGATAGTCATGATCATTGTTCTGCCTCTAGGAATACCTATCGCGATAGCCTGTGGGTTCTATAATACGGCCGTGAAGGGTAATAAATTTGAGTTTAGTTTTTTTAGCAAAAGTTCAAAAGAAAAAAAGCTTGATAAAATAAAAGTCTTAGTTGATAAAGTAAAAAACGTTAGCGCTAAGGTTGCTTCGGCGACTGAAAATAGTGACGTGGGGGTTGATTCACAGGGCGATAGCATCAAACATGTGCTAGCTTAGCGAAAGCGAGCATTATTAATAAAACTTTAAGCTAATTTGGTTAAGATATTCTTGTATTTCCCTTAGAATGCAACTGAATATGCCTATTGTAGATAATAAAATTATAAGCGTTATTATTGTAGGTAATGTAGAGGCTGGTAAAACGGCTTTAATGAATCGTTTAGTCGGCAAAGAATTCTGCCTTAATTATGCGCCTACTACGGGTGTAGATTTTTTTCTTCTTACGAAAAAACCAATAAAATTCCATATATGGGATTTATCAGGAGAGCTTCGCTTTAGATATATAAGAGCAGCCTATTACCAACAAGCATCAATGGTTGTTTACGTATTAGATTCCACTAAAGACGTGGAAGAAAATAAAAGAATATTTCAAGCGTTTAATCGGGAAATTAACGCCGAAGTTTCTATTTCCGATTGTTTGCAGTTGATTGTTTTTAATAAAAGCGATGATGAAAATTCTAAGCTTTCTCAAGAGTATATCAAGGAATTTAATGTTGCTAATATTCCGTATATTGTTTGTTCTGCGAAGACAGGGATGGGGATTGAGAAGATAGGGGAGTACTTCAATGATGTGAGTGGGTTAGTATCTACAGAAGAATTACTGCTCTCTAAAATTGAAGAATACAGCAAAGTATTAGATAAAAAGCATTCTCAAATAGCTAAAAATAAGTCCACTGCTCTTGAAGCGATTGCTAGTGCATGTCGTTCTAGAGGGATGGGTAAAGGGTCTTTGTCTACAGAGCAGATTGTTGAAATTAAACGCATTATTAGAAATGAAAAAGAAATCGTCAGGCAGCATAGACATTGGTCTGTGTTTAATTGCTTTTTTAATTTAGTTGACGCGGTTAGCCCGTTAGTTCTAGAGCGCCGTGTTACGAGTCATAAGCTGTTGATTGAATTGGATAATTACTTAAATACTCAAAGCGAATCTTTGAGATCATCTTTAAATTATAGAGTTTAGATATATTCTACTTTATCAATCTCTAAATTCAGTAGACCGGCTGGTGTTTGTACATCAACGGTATCACCTTCTTCTTTGCCTATTAAAGCCCTTGCGATAGGTGAGGCCACTGAAATTTTACCGAGTTTGATATTTGCTTCGTCTTCACCAACGATCTGGTAAGAAACTGTTTCATCTGTTTTAGTATTAATAAGCTGAACGGTTGCGCCAAAGATAACTTTGCCATGGTTCGGCATTTTAGTGACATCAATGATTTGCGCAGTCGCTAATTTACTCTCAATATCGGCAATTCTTCCTTCAATAAAACTTTGTGATTCTTTAGCCGCGTGATACTCCGCATTTTCTTTGAGATCGCCATGAGCGCGTGCTTCTGCAATGGCATCAATGACTTGCGGACGTTTTATGGTTTTTAAATCTTGTAGTTCGTGCTCTAAACTTTTAGCACCGGCGGTTGTCATTGGAACTTTCTTCATGATTTTTTTCTCTGAATTTTCAAACCCATATTTTTATGTGTATAAGCATCACAAGATGATCATACCCGTTTTAAATGATTTTTTCGAGCTTAGCTTTTTTGGGTAAAGAATTTTTTAACACTTTCAAACCATTGGCGTGCTTTAGGGTAGTGATTTCCCGTTTGTAGCTCTTTCTCAAGGTTTGTGAGTAGTTCTTTTTGTTGCTTGCTTAAATTAACGGGTGTTTCTACAAAAACACGACATAGTAAATCACCCGTTACTGCAGGCCGTCCCGGAACACCTTTGCCACGTAAACGTAAAATTTTTCCACTCTGGGTTTCGGCGGGAATATGTAGTTTCACAATACCGGTTAATGTCGGTACTTCAATTTCACCGCCTAATATGGCTAAGGTAAAGCTGATAGGAACGTCACAATATAAATGGTTACCTTCGCGCTTAAAGAGTGGATGCGGTTTTAGGTGAATTTGTACATACAGATCACCCGCGGGCGCACCATGCAACCCACCTTCACCTTCTCCACTTAAACGAATTCGATTACCTTCATCAACCCCTGCGGGGATTTTGATGGATAAAGTTTTGGATTCTTGTACTTGACCTTGGCCACGACAATCCGGGCAGGGGTCTTTTATGATTTGGCCATGGCCATGGCACTCAGGGCAGGTTTGTTGAATCGTGAAAAAGCCCTGTTGAATGCGTACCTGTCCTTCGCCAGCACAGGTTTTACAGGTAATGGGTTGGGTTCCTTTGCGCGCACCGGTGCCAGCACAGCTTCGGCAAGCAACCACACGAGGAATACGAATTTCTACTGTCGTGCCATGAATGGCGGATTCTAAGTCGAGTTCTAATGTATAACGTAGATCGGCGCCGCGTTGTGCGCGTTGAGGTCCTTGTTGTCCACCACGACCGCCAAAAATATCACCGAAGACATCGCCCATGTCTCCAAAGACATCACTGAAATTAAACCCGCGTGAGCCTCCTGTAGAACCACTGCCCATGCCACCTGCTAGACCGGCATGACCATATTGATCATAGATAGCGCGTTTCTGTGAGTCGGATAAGACTTCATAAGCTTCTTTAGCTTCTTTGAATTTTTCCTCTGCTGTTTTATCTGATTTGTTCCGATCGGGATGGTATTTCATCGCAAGTTTACGATAAGCTTTTTTTAATTCGCCATCACTCGCATTTCGGGGAACATCTAATACTTTATAATAATCCTGTTTCGCCATAATCAAAGAGCCAAGTAAAGAAAAGTCCCTGTATAAAAAGGGACTTTTAGAAATGTTAATGGAATAGAGTGTTTTTTAAGTGGCGAATGATGGATTTTTATGCGCCATCATTCGCCATAAATAACCAACTATTCTTTATCTTTGTCTTTGTCCTTTTTATCTTGGTCTTTATCTTTTACTTCCTCAAATACTGCATCCTGAATATCTTCTGCGCCCTTATTATCGGATGCTTGAGCAGAGTCAGTCGATTGAGCTGTGTTTCCTGCATCAGCGCCAGGTTGAGCATAAAGACGATCTGCCATTTTCCCCGATACATCGGTTAAGGCTTTAAGTTTTGTTTCCATCGCTTCTTTATCACTGCCTTTAAGCGATTCTTTGAGCTCTTCAATGGCTGTTTCCAATTGTGTTTTTTCATCAGCGCTAATTTTGTCACCCGCTTCTTTAAGTGCTTTGCTGGTACCATGGATTAAGCTGTCGGCTTGGTTACGAACTTGTATGAGTTCATGAAACTTACGATCTTCATCGGCATGTGTTTCAGCATCTTTTACCATTTGCTGAATTTCTGCTTCAGATAAACCGCTGGCAGCTTTAATGACAATTTTTTGCTCTTTGCCAGTGGTTTTGTTTTTCGCAGAGACATTAAGAATACCGTTTGCATCAATATCAAAGGTTACTTCGATTTGCGGTGTGCCGCGTGGTGCCGCTGGAATTTCTGCTAAATCAAAACGTCCTAATGATTTATTGGCAGAAGCCATTTCCCGCTCACCTTGTAATACGTGAATAGTAACAGCGGTTTGATTGTCATCCGCTGTAGAAAAGGTTTGGCTCGCTTTGGTTGGAATGGTGGTATTTTTTTCGATGAGTTTTGTCATTACGCCACCTAGGGTTTCTATTCCTAAAGAGAGCGGAGTGACATCCAATAATAAAACGTCCTTAACATCACCGGCTAATACACCACCTTGAATAGCGGCACCAATGGCAACGGCTTCATCAGGATTCACATCATGACGCGCATCTTTGCCAAAGAAGTTTTTAACCACTTCTTGTACTTTAGGCATACGTGTCTGTCCACCCACTAAGATGACTTGGGTGATTTTATCCTTAGAAATTTTTGCATCTTTAAGTGCTATTTCACAAGGTTTTATCGTACGCTCAATTAAGTCTTCTACTAACGACTCTAATTTTGCACGTGTCAGTTTAATGTGTAGATGTTTTGGACCACTGCTATCTGCGGTGATATAGGGCAGATTAATTTCAGTTTCTTGTGCAGAAGAAAGTTCAATTTTAGCTTTTTCAGCCGCTTCTTTGAGTCGTTGTAACGCTAATGGATCATTATGCAAGTCAATACCTTGATCTTTTTTGAACTCATCCGCCAGATAATTAATAACACGTAGATCAAAGTCTTCACCACCTAGGAAGGTATCACCGTTAGTGGCTAATACTTCAAACTGATGTTCGCCATCAACTTCAGCAATTTCAATGATAGAAATATCAAACGTACCGCCCCCTAGATCGTAGACAGCAACGGTGGAATCACCACGCTTCTTGTCTAAACCATAGGCTAAAGCAGCGGCAGTCGGTTCATTGATAATACGTTTAACTTCAAGTCCTGCAATACGTCCGGCATCTTTGGTTGCTTGACGTTGCGAATCATTGAAATAAGCCGGCACCGTGATCACGGCTTCAGTGACCTCATGGCCTAAATAGGCTTCCGCATCACTTTTTAGTTTCATTAAGATCTGAGCTGAAACTTGTTGAGCGGATAATTTTTTGCCACCTGCTTCTACCCAAGCATCGCCGTTTTCGGCCTTAATAATTTTGTAGGGGACCATCTTAATGTCTTTTTGAACAGCCTCATCTTCAAAGCGACGGCCGATCAAACGCTTTACCGCATAGACGGTATCGGTTGGCTTAGTGACAGATTGTCGTTTTGCTACATCACCGACTTTGATTTCATTGCTGTCATAGCTAACTACGGAAGGAGTTGTTCGTCGCCCTTCTTTGTTTTCTATTACCTTGGGTTTGCCACCTTCCATAATGGCAACACACGAGTTGGTGGTACCCAGGTCGATGCCGATTATTTTTGCACTTGCCATAGTGTTCTCCGCGTAAAATAGCTCTTTTATAAATTTTAAAAAAAACGGTCTGTTAGCTTATAGGCTAACAACACCTTTAAAATTGGGTTTAATGATTGCCTTTTCAAGGTGTAGCTAAAGCTTATTATGAATTTTTCTCAGCTGGTGCCTTTGCCACGATGACTGCAGCAGGGCGTATGAGCCTTCCTTGAAGCAAATAGCCTTTTTGTAGGCTTAAAAGAATGGTATCAGGCTTTTGTTCGCTGGTTTCTTGCATGGACATGGCTTGGTGGTAATCGGGGTCAAATGCATCGCCAGCAGCGGGCGCAATAGTTTTTACACCATTGTTTTCTAATACCTTTTGAAACGCCTGTAGGGTTAATTC
>Ga0075364_10000447_pt1 | contig 20739 bp, 17 predicted proteins | sample EndMetdeltDD1764_FD_71517 | JGI IMG/M metagenome (GOLD analysis project Ga0075364, IMG submission 71517) | Populus endosphere microbial communities from Tennessee, USA - Endosphere MetaG P. deltoides DD176-4 | ecosystem: Host-associated > Plants > Roots > Endosphere | place: USA: Tennessee...
CCCCACTACGTCACGAAGGTCGAGCGCAAGGGGCGCACGAAGGCCGAGCTGGACGAGGTGATCGAGTGGCTCACCGGGTTCGACGAGGCGACGTTGCAGCGGCACCTCGACGACGACACGTCGTTCGAGCAGTTCTTCGCCGACGCGCAGCTCAACCCGAGCGCCGCATCGATCACCGGCGTGGTGTGCGGCGTGCGCGTCGAGGACATCGACGATCCGTTGATGCAGAAGATCCGCTACCTGGACAAGCTCGTGGACGAGCTGGCCAAGGGCAAGGCGATGGCGAAGGTCCTGCGCACCTGAGCGGGCGCACCTGCCCCGGACGGGTGCTCAGCCGATCGGCGCGGCCTGGCCCCGGTTCGAGGCGACGCTGCACACCGCGCTGCGATGCAGGCACAGCTCGACCTGCTCGGCGAGCTCGTGCTCGTCCCAGGCGTTGAGGAAGTCGGCGTGCGCGCCGAACGTCGAGCCGCTGGCGAGCTCGAGCTCGTGGCCCGCACCCGAGATCGGGTAGCGGATCGTGACCGTCAGCTGCGGCAGCACGACCGGGTGCGATGCCGGGCAGCGGCCGTCCTGCGTGCGGGTGAGGTGGGCGCGGTGGTCGGGGCTGTCGAGGTGCTCGCCGTCCCAGCAGTCCGGGAAGGTGATCCGCACCTGGAGCGGTGACGCGGGATCGCACACCGGTGGCTGGCTGCGCAGGTCCGACGAGGTGCCGCACGCCCAACCCGCGATCTCGACCGGTTCGGGCGTGGTCGCCGTCGGCTCGCCCGACAGCATCATGAGCCCCGTCGGGTACGGCGTGAGGGTGCTCGGGTCGACGCCCGGTGCCGGCCGGTAATAGATCACCGCACCGAGGGGTGTCACCGGCGTGCCGTGGTCGATGAGGCTCGGCGCCCAGTACGCCGCGGTGTCGAGCCGCAGGTTGCAGGTCGTGTCGCCCCCGAGCAGCGACGCCGCGGTGGACGTCGAGCTCGTCGCGGTGTTGCCGAAGAAGTCGTGGCGGTGCGACATGCCCGCCATGCCCGGGTGGACGATCGGGTCGTCGGTGGCCGAGTGGCTGTACCCGCACTTGACCACGAACTGGCCGCCGTCACCCTGCGGGCCCCGGTGCACCGCAGGGACGACCTCGCCGGTCGTCGCCGGTGCGGACGGCGACGTGGCGCCCGAGGCCGCGCACCCGCCGGCCGCGACGATCGCGACGATCGCGATCGCCGCGGCACCGAGCGGGACGAGCCTTCCGAGCCGCCGCACCGCGGCCATCAGCTCGCCGGTGCGGCCGGCGTGGTGATCGTGCTGAGGTCGATCTTCATCGGCACGTCCACCGCCGGGCGGGCCGGGGCGGTCGACGCGTCGGGCATGTTCGGCTGCGCGGGCGGCTCGGGCTGGGTCTTGTAGTCGCCCTTGGCGGGCCGCGCCGAGGCCATGAGCGCCAAGAGGTCGAGGGCGCCGTTGTGGGGGTCGGCACCGTTGCCGGTGCCCTCGCACGGCAGCATCGCCGCGAGGTCGGCCGGCGCCGTGCTGCCCGCGGTGTTGCCGGCGAAGCAGTTGCCCGACGCAGGGATCGTCCCGTCGTCGATGGCGCCCACGGCGAGGTCGGCCATGCCGGACCCCTCGACGACGTTGTCGACCACCCTGTTGTTGAGCGGTGGCCAGTAGACCGGGTTCTTCACCTGGCTCTTGTCGGTGGGTGGCTTCTTCTTCGTCTCCTCGCACGGGGTCTTCATCTCGGACTCCGGCGGGATGTTGTCGACCGCGTCGGTCTCGGGGAACGGCACCAGGCCGATGCCCGTGCGCTCGTGGTCGAACACCCGGTTGTGCGTGATCAGGTTGTCGCGCCCACCGGCGACGAGGATGCCGTTGCCCATGGCCAGCAGCGCCACATCGATGGCCGGGGTGTCGCCCTGGTTGTTCGAGTAGACGAGGTTGCCGGCGATCGTGGTCTCGCGCTCGGGGTAGCACTGCTCGTAGCTGCCCGAGTTGGGGACGATGCCGGCCCGGTTGCGTCGGAACGTCGAGTTGACGATGTAGAGGTCGCCGCCGGAGTTCGTCCCCGAGTAGCCGAGGCCGTTGTACTCGGAGATCACGTCGGTGATCACCGCGTCGCAGCGGTAGCACTCGCCGATGTAGAAGCCGGCGTCCGGGCTGCCCGACGCGTAGCTGTGGTCGAACTGGCCCTTGTACGCGTCGAACGCGTAGATGCCGTAGTTGCCGGTGCGCGACGTGGTCAGGTACGACCCGCGGTAGCCGGTGACGCCGGTCCAGAAGAAGCCGTTGCCCGTGTAGTTGCGGGCGGTGAGGTTCTCGATGGCGACGCCGTTGGCGTTGAGGACCCGGATGCCGTTCTCCTGGGTGAACTCGCCGTCGAGGATCGTCGTGTTGCGATCGACGCCGCGGATCGTGAGGTTGTCCGTCGTGACGTTGACGCCCTCCTTGTAGACGCCGGGCGAGATGAGGATCAGGTCGCCGGACTGCGCGGCGTCGACGGCCTTCTGCACCGTGGGTTGGTCCGCCGGGACCTTGATGGTGCGACCCGAGACCACCGCGGTGGTCGCCGTCGTCCCCCCGGAGCTGCTCGTCGTCTCGCTGCTGCAGGCGCCGGCGAGCGTGACCAACGCCAAGGCGACCAGGGCCCAGGTCGCGCCGCGAGCGCCCCTCGGTCGAACGTGCATGGGCTGCGTCCCCCTCATCACGCCGCCGCTCGGCGCGGCGACCTCCCCCGACGCCGGCGCGGTTGCCGTCGTCGCCATCATCGTCGTTGCCGTCATCGTCGTCGTTGCCGTCGACGGGGTCGTTGCGGTCGTGGCCGTCACCTCGCCACCACCTGCACCGTCCCGATCATCCCCTTGTCGGCCGTGCCGTGGATCGAGCAGTAGTACCGGTACGTCCCTGGCGCCTTCGCCACGTACTCGTAGCTGGCCTTGGGCTCGAACTGCGCGGTGTCGACGTGGAACGGCGTCTTGTCCACCGCCACGATGTTGTGGTCGTTGCGGCCGTCGTTGCGCCAGACCAGGGTCGACCCGGCGGCGACCGTGACCGTCTCGGCGACGAAGGAGTTGTCCCGCGCCGAGATCTCGACCGTGCCCGACTGCACCGGCGCCAGCGTGGCGGGCGGCCCGGTGCCGGTGGACGCCGACGTGGTCGACGAGCACCCGATCACCGTGAGGAGCAGCGCGCCGGTGGCCAGCGCCGCGACGGCGATGTGCGCCCGCCCCGATCGCCGGCGCCCGGCCGAATCGTGAACTTGACTCATGTTCACGTTGTGTAGATGCTCGGAGCTGCCATGTCAACGCGGGATGGGACGCGAGCCGTGACCACGAGGGATGGGACGACGACGGGACGGATCGAGGCCGAACCCCCGACCCAGGGGCGCCGGCGCGAACCGCAGCAGGACCGCAGCCGGGCGCGACTCGAGCGCGTGCTGTCGGCCACGAGCGAGGTGCTCGTCGAGCTCGGGCCCGACGAGGTGACGACCAGCGTGATCGCCGAGCGCGCCGGGGTCTCGGTGGCATGGATCTACCGCTACTTCGAGAACCGTGAGGCGATCTTCGACGGGATCGTGCTCGACGCCGTCCACCGCCAGTTCGAGGAGACGCAGGAGGCGCTGATCGCCGCGGCGCAAGGCGATTGGCGCGAGGGCGTGCGCGCCGTGCTCGCGACCAACGTCGAGTTCTTCCTGCGCGAGCCCGCGTTCGCCCGCCTGTGGAGCTCGGAGTTCCGCAGCACGGCGATGCTGGCGGCCAACCGCGTCCACGACGAGGACCAGGCGACGTGGATCTACGAGACGATGAGCAGCCAGGGCCTGCTCGTCACCGGTGACGCGGCGCGGCGCGCCTGTCGGTTGGTCGTGGCGCTCACCGACCGCGGGCTCGAGCTCGCCTTCGACCTCGACCCGCGGGGCGACCCGATCGTCGTGCAGCAGCTCGGCGACGCCCTCATCGCCCTGCTCGAGCCCTTCGTGATCGATCGGTCCTGAGCCGGCGGGCCACCTACGATCCGATGCGATGGACAGCGGGCACGAAGGGTCGGCGTTCGGCTCCATCCCGATGCGCACCGTGGCGACGGTGACCGCGGGGACCTACGAGTACGTCGCGTCCGAACCGATCTCGGTGTGGCACCGCCACAGCGACCTCCACGAGATCGAGTACGTCATGTCGGGGACGGCCGAGCTCCTGACGCCCGACGCGCACCTCGTCCGCCCGGCCGGCCACGCCGCCTGGATCCCGGCGGGGGTCCCCCACTGCCCGATCCTGCAGGACGTCCACACGATCGCGGTGTTCCTCGATCCCGCCCACTTCGAGGCTCCGACCCCGGAGCCGACGACCTTCGCCGTCTCGCCCGTGCTCCACGAGATGATCCGCTACGCGCGCCGGTGGCCGATCACGCGCGACGAACCCGGCGGGCACGAGCCGGCGGTGTTCTTCCAGGCCGTGCACGCGGTTCTCCGGGAGGAGCTGGTCCACCCGACCGCGGGATCGCACGACGTGTCCGCCGACCCCCTGATCGCCGACATCGTCGCCTACACCGCCGCGCACCTGCGCGACGTCACGTCGGCCTCGTTGTGCCGGGCCATCGGCATCAGCGAACGCACCCTCCGCCGCCGGTTCCCCGCAGCGGTCGGCGAGACGTGGCAGGCGCACCTGCGTCGGCTCCGGCTGGGTCAGGCGGTGGCGCTGCTGCGCGATCAGCACCGCAGCATCAGCGACATCGCGGTCATGACCGGCTTCGACAGCTCGAGCTCGTTCACCCGCGCGTTCCGGTCGTGGATGGGCGAGACGCCGTCGTCGTACCGCGAGCAGGTCCTGGCCGGTCTGGCACAGAAGTCGTCCCCGTGAGCCAACCGGTGCGGCCTCGCGCCGACGTACCGTCCCCCGCCATGGATCTCACCAGCTACCGACGAACCGAGCGCGTGCACGTGGCCGCCCCCGCCGAGGCCATCTACGACCTGATCGCCGACGTTTCGCGCATGGGCGACTGGAGCCCGGTCTGCACGGGCGGCGAGTACGACGCCGACGGCGAGTGGTTCACCGGGCACAACGCCATCGACTCCTACACCTGGTCCACGCGGTGCCGCGTCGTCGCAGCCGAGCGGGGTCGCGAGTTCGCCTTCGTCAACCACGGCCAGGACGGCACGCACGAGCTCGTCCGTTGGGGGTTCACCATCGAACCGGTCTCGCCGACGAGCGCCGAGGTCGTCCAGAGCTGGTTGGTCCTGCCCTCGTACGAAGCCGGCTTCGAGGCCGAAGGTCCCGGCCAGGGGACGTTGCGCGACCGGCTCGACATGATGCAGGCGTTCGCCGAGCAGGGGATGCCCGAGACGCTCGCCAACCTCAAGCGGGCCGCCGAGGCGCCCTGACCCTGTTGCCGGCGCCGCTCGACGACAGGAGCCGGCGAGCTTCTCGCCCGTCGATGCGGTCGGCGTCGGTGACGCGCAGGCGAGCGGCGGGCATCGCCTCGTCGGCGAGCGCGAGCCACGACGCCGCCGCCTCCACCTCACCCGCCTCGGCGGCACGCCGTGCGAGCGCGTCCAGGCCGAGCACCTCGACCTCGGGGTCGCCGGCCGACCGGGCATCCGCGACGAGGGCTACGAGGGTGGCGGTCGCGTCGTCGGACGTCGGCGGGGCCAGCGCCGCCACCACGCAGTCCGCGAGGCGCGCGTGGTCGCCGCCCCCGGAGGCCCGGTACCAGTCCTGGGCGGCGCCGGCGTGCGAACGAGCGGCCCCGAGGTCGCCTCGCTCGCGCAGGACCCGGGCGAGGCGGAGCTGAGCGAGCGCGGCGATGCGGAGGTCGCCCGTCGCCCGGGCGGTGTCACCCGCGTGCCGCAGGGTGCCCTCGGCCTCGTCGAGATCGCCTCGTTGGTGGAGCGCTCGACCGAGGTTGGCGAGGTGGTACGCCTCGGTCGACGCGAACCCCTGGTCATGGGCGGACGCGGCTGCGCTCGCCAGGTGCGTGCACGCGTCGTCGTAGCGCTGCTCGGCCTGGGCGATCGCACCGAGCATCGCCTCGGTGTGCACGATCAACCACGGGTCGCCGACGGCGCGCAGGAGCGCCGCCGACTCGAGGCAGGCCTCGACCGCACCTGCTCGGTCGCCGGCCGCGAGCGACACGTGCGCGGTGAGGACCAGGGCCACCGCGTCGTCCCAGTCCGACCCGGCGGCGTGGAACACCGGTCGGGCCTCGTCGAGCAGCCGACGGGCCTCGTCGAACTCGCCCTGCTGGGACCGCACGTACGCCAGGAAGCGGGCGCCCTCGGCGCGGGCACGCTCGTCACCGGCGTCGCCCACCAGCCCGAGGGCGTCCCGGATCGCCTGATGGCCGGCTTCCGCATCACCGACCGCCGCTCGAAGCCAGCCGAGCAGCAGCAAGCCGGCGATCCTGCGGTCGTCGGGACCGGCGGGGCCCGCGGCCTCGAGGGCGGCCCGGAGGCGGTCGGGGCCGAGCGGGTCGCCGTCGAGCACCCACGCCCACCCGAGGTCGCTGGCGATGGTGAGCGAGCGCGCCGGGTCGTTCGCCATCGTCCACTCGAGCGCGGCATCGATGTTGGCCCGTTCCCGGCGCGCGAACGCGAGGTGGATCGGTTGGTCGGGACCTCGGACGCCGACCGCCACCGCCGCCGCGCCTGCTGCGACCCACGCGGCGTGCGCGGCGCGGGCGACGGGCTCGTCGCCGCTCGCGGTGAGCTGATCGAGCGCGAAGGTGCGGACGCTGTCCAACAGCCAGTAGCGCACGGTGCCGTCGGCCCGCCGGTCGACCGTGACGAGCGAACGATCCACCAGGCGACTGACGACGTCGACCGCCGCCCGATCGGGCACGCCGAGCGCGGCGAGACCGTGCTCGACGCCGTCGAGCGGCGCACCGCCGACGAACGTCGCCATCGCCCACAGGCCGCGCTGGTCGTCGGGGAAGAGCAGGTCGTAGCTCCAGGCGATCGCCGACGCCAGGGCCCGCTGGCGCTCCGGACGCCGGCTCTCGGGATCACGCAGCAGGTCGAAGCGGTCGTCGAGGCGGCGCGAGATCTCGGCGAGCGAGAGCGACCGGGTCCGGGCGGCCGCGAGCTCGATGGCGAGCGGGAGGCCGTCGAGCGCTCGACACACCGCGTCCACGGTCACGGCGTCACCGGCATGGCCGGCGCCGGTGGCCTCATCGGTGCCATCGGTGTCATCGGTGCCATCGGTGTCATCGGTGCCGTCGGTGTCATCGGTGCTGTCGCCGCCGAGCGGTCCGGCGGCCCGCTGCCGGAAGAGCTCGACGGCGTCGGCGGGCGACAGCGGGCCGATCGGGATGACGCGCTCGCCGTCGAGACCGAGCGGGCGCTGGCTGGTCGCCAGGAGCCGCACCTCCCGACCGGCGCGCAGCAGGGGATCGACGAGGTCCGCGACGGCGTCGACGACGTGCTCGCAGTTGTCGAGCACGACGAGCACCTCGGCCCCGCCCAGACGCTCGGACAGCGCCCGGTCGTCGACGCCGTTCACGTGCAGCGCGACGGCGATCGTGTCGGCGACGCCGTCCGGGCTGCCTGCGGTGTCGAGGCGTACGAGCCATGACCCGTCGCGTGGCTGGATCCGCCGGGCGACCTCCAGGGCCAGCCGCGTCTTGCCCACGCCGGCGGGGCCCACGAGCGTCACGAGCCGGTGCGCGGCGCACCGCTCGACCACCTCGGCGCACTCGCGTCCGCGCCCGACCAGCGACGACGAGAGCGCCGGCAGGTTGCCGCCGGCCGGCGCGGGCCCGGGCACATCGGCCGGGGCGGCCGTCGCGGGCGCGGTCGTGGGCGCACGGGCGGGGCCGGCGACGTCGAGGTCGGGATCCTGGGCGAGGACCTGCTGCTCGAGCTGGCGGAGCCGGCGGCCGGGTTCGAGGCCGAGCTCCTCGACGAGGTTCGCCCGCACGGTGCGATACGCAGCGAGGGCATCGGCCTGGCGCCCCGAGCGGTAGAGCGCCGTGATCAGCAGGGCCCAGAGCCCCTCCTGCAGCGGGTGCTCGGTCACGAGCACCTCCAGCTCGTCCACGACCTCGCCGGAGGCGCCCAGGTCCAACCGTGCGCGGAGGCGATCTTCGATCAACCGCAGGCGGAGCCCTTCGGCGTGGGCCCGGTGCGGTCGGAGCCAGTCGGCGTCACCGGCGCCGAAGAGGCCCGCACCGCGGAAGAGGGCGAGCGCCGCGTCGCACGCGTCCCGGGCGGCGGCCGCGTCGCCGGACCGCAGGAGGGCGGTGACCTCGTCGGCGCGATGGCCCAGGTCGAGCACGTCGACGGACCGCGGGTCGACGGTCAGCTTGTAGCCGATCGGGCCGCCGTCGATCAGCGCCGGGTCACCGAGCGCCCGCCGCAACCGCGAGACCTTCGAGTGCAGCGTGTTGGCGCTCGTCGAGGCGGCGTCGTCCCCCCACAGGTCCTCGAGCAGCTGCCCTTTGGGCACCACGGTGCCGGCGGCCACCGCGAGGCGCATCAGCAGCTCACCCGACCGACCCGCCGGGACCGGGACCAGCTCGCCGTCGCGGTGGACCTCGACCGGTCCGAGCAGGGCGACGGAGATCACGCGGTGAGCGTACGCGGCACGCGTCGACCGGGCTGTCAGGGCCGTGTCAGCGCGGCGCCACCGGTCGGCCCGACGCTCGTCCCATGCGAGACACCGACCGCCCCGAGCTCGTCCACCGGCTGATCAGGGAGCTCGCCACGCGCGAGGACGCCGCGGCCCAGGTGACCGTCCTCGTCGTGACCGCCCTCCTCGGCGCCTCGCCGGACGACCTGCTGGATGAGGCCGGTTGCGCCGCGGCCACGACGGCGGATCGCCAGTTCGTCGCCATCGCCGTCGCGCACCTCGCCGGGGACCACGAACGGGTGGACGCCCTCGTGCGCGACCACCTCCTCGACCACACCGCCGGACCGGTCCTGACCTGGATCACCGACCGGAGCCGATCGATCGCCACCGACCAAGGAGCCCTCCGATGAGCACCACCGATCACCCCCGCACCGATCACCCCCACACCGTCGACGCCGAGCCGCCGGCACCGCCACCCGGACCACGCCGCAGCCCCGCCGCCCGGTCCACCAGGGTCGCCGTCGCGGCGGCGGCCGTCGTCGGGCTGCTCCTCGCCCTCGGCGTGGCGCGCTCGACCGGATCGAGCACCACGCCGGATGCCGCCGAACCGCCCGCGCCGGCTCCGCGTGCCCGCCCGACGGGGGCGATCGATCGGCTCGTCGACGTCCACGGCGCCCGCATGCACGTGCGCTGCGACGGCGTCGGTGCGACCACGGTCGTGCTCATCGCCGGGTTCGAGAGCCCCGGCGACGTCTGGGACGCGGTCACGCCGACCGTCTCCCGGCAGGCGCGCGTGTGCTCGTCCGATCGGTTCGGCACGGGCACCAGCGCCCCCGCCCCGGCGACGACGCAGACCTTCGCCACGCAAGCCGCGGACCTGCGCACCGCGCTCACGTCGCTCGGCGAGCCCGGGCCGTACCTCGTCGTGGGCCACTCCTTCGGCGGCGCCGAGGCGGTCGCCTTCGCCGCGATGTACCTGGCCGAGGTCGAGGGGCTCGTCCTCGTCGACGCCAGCCCGACGGGCTGGCCCGCCGCGGTGTGCGCGGTGCCCGACGACGGGACGCCCTCGAGCCAGACGTTCGGGCACCTCTGCTCGTACCTCTCGACGCCGGCGGCCAACGCCGAGCACCTCGACGCGCCCGCCGCCTTCGCCGAGGTGGCCCAGATCGACACGCTCCACGACCTCCCCGTCGCCGTCCTCACCGCCGCCGAGCACCCGCACGGGCTCTCCCCCGCCGAGGAAGCCCGACTGGCCGACGTGTGGCGGGCCGGACAGGACCACTGGGCATCGCTGACGACCTCATCGAGGCTCGTCACGGTCGACCACACCGGCCACAACGTCCAGGTCGACCAGCCGGGGGCCGTCATCGGGCAGATCGAGCAGCTGCTGCGCTGACCCGGCACGACGCAACTCAGCTTCTGAGCGAACGTTAAGTTCTGTCGGGCCGCCACCACCGTGAGGAGCAGCCGTGGACTTCGCGATCCCCGCCGACCTGCAGGACTACCTCGACGAGCTCGACGAGTTCATCGAGCGGGAGATCCTGCCGCTGCAGATGGCCGACGACAACAACCGGTTCTTCGACCACCGGCGGGAGGACGCCCGCACCGACTGGGACCGCGGCGGGCTCCCCAACGAGGAGTGGGAGCAGCTCCTCGCCGAGATGCGCCGGCGGGCGGATGCCGCCGGGCACTACCGCTACGCCTTCCCGAAGGAGCACGGCGGACGCGATGGCACCAACCTCGGCATGGCCATCATCCGCGAGCACCTCGCCCGGCGCGGGCTCGGCTTGCACAACGACCTGCAGAACGAGTCGTCGATCGTGGGCAACAACGTCGGCCTGCTGCTGATGCTGCACCACGGCACCGAGGAGCAGAAGGCGGACTGGGTGCCCAAGCTGCTCGCCGGCACCGACGGCTTCGCGTTCGGCATCACCGAACCCGCGCACGGCTCGGACGCCACGCACATGGAGACCACCGCCGTGCGCGACGGCGACGAGTGGGTCATCAACGGCGAGAAGACGTGGAACACCGGCATCCACAAGGCGCCGCACGACCTGATCTTCGCCCGCACGAGCGGCACGGCCGGTGACGGCGACGGGATCACCGCGTTCCTCACGCCGACCAGCAGCCCCGGGTTCGAGATCGTCGAGTTCCTGTGGACGTTCAACATGCCCACCGACCACGCCCACGTCCGGTTCACCGACCTGCGCGTGCCCCACTCGGCGATCTTCGGCGGCGAGGGCCGCGGGCTCGGCGTCGTCCAGATGTTCTTCAACGAGAACCGCATCCGCCAGGCGGCGTCCTCGCTCGGCGCCGCCGAGTACTGCCTCGACCAGGCCGTCGCCTACGCCAACGAGCGCAAGCCGTTCGGCAAGCCGCTGTCGCACAACCAGGGCATCCAGTTCCCGCTCGTCGAGCTCGTGACGCAGTGCGAGATGCTGCGGGCGCTGATCCACAAGACCGCGTGGGAGATGGACACCTACGGCGCGTTCGCCGTGTCGGACAAGGTCTCGATGTGCAACTACGTCGCCAACCGCCTGTGCTGCGACGCCGCCGATCGGGCGATGCAGGTGCACGGCGGGCTCGGGTACTCGCGGCACATGCCGTTCGAGCACATCTACCGCCATCACCGCCGGTACCGCATCACCGAGGGCGCCGAGGAGATCCAGATGCGCCGGGTGGCGGGGTATCTCTTCGGCTTCATGAGCCAGCAGGCGCCCAAGGGCGTCGCCACGCTCGACGGTTGATCCTCGGGCGCGGACGGGCCCGTTTGTAGTTGCCATCTGTCAACTCACGGCTGCCCGATCGGGCCGTACACGCCTTACATCTCCGGGTGTACGGCCCTGACGGGCGCGCGGCCATGTGGTAGACAGCTGTCAACCGATGCACGCGGGCGCCGACCGAGGGGGAACGATGTCCGACACCGGCACGACGCGCGATCGCACACCGCTCGACGGCCGCGACCACGGCGATGGCGACGACGTGCGGGGTCGGGTCGATCTCGGGCGCCGCCGGTTCCTGGGGCTCGTCGTCGCGGCGCCGACGCTGGTGGCGGCCTCGTGGCCCGTGACCCAGTTGACGACCGGTGTGCCGAGCGCCGACGCGCTGCCGTCGCCGCCCGAGCTGGCGGAGATCATCGACCTGACCGACGGGCTCACGCTCGCGGCCCTGCCCACCTCCGGCCTCATCGCCGTGCAGGTCGATCCGGACGGGACCGCGTCCTTCGCGCTTCCCCGCGCCGAGGTCGGCCAGGGCATCACGACCGCCGTGGCGATGACGATCGCCGAGGAGCTCGACCTGCCGCTCGACCGCGTGCACGTGACGCTCGCCGATGCCCGGCCCGAGCTGCTGTGGAACCAGATGACCGGCGGGTCGAACACGATGCACTCGATGTTCACCCCGGTCCGGGTGGCGGCCGCGACCGCGAGGCGGCGCCTGCTCGACGCCGCCGCGACGAGCTTGGGCGTCCCCGTGGCGAGCCTCTCGACGGCGCAGGGCGTGATCCACAGCACGCGCGGCCCGTCGGTGACCTACGGCGAGGTCGCCGTGGCGGCGGCGTCCTCCACGACCGTCGTGGTCGGCGTCCAGCTGAAGTCGCCCGGCCGGTTCCAGGTCGTGACCACGCCCCAGGGGCGGGTGGACGCGATGGACATCGTCACCGGCCGCAAGCGGTTCGGCATGGACGTCGAGGTGCCGGACGCGTGGCCGACCATGGTGTGCCGGCCGCCCACGATCAACGGCACGGTCCGGGCCGTCGGCAACCTCGCGGCGGTGCGAGCGATGCCCGGCGTCACCGACGTCGTCACCATCCCGACGGGTGTCGCCGTGCGCGCGCAGACGTTCGGGCAGTGCATCGACGCCGTGCGGGCGCTGCAGGTGTCGTGGGGGGCGGGCACGGCCGACGGCGCCTCGGACGCCTCGATGCGGGCCAAGTTGGTCGCCGCCGAGCTGCCGATGGCCATCCCGACGTGGCCCCTGCTGACGAGGACGATCGACAAGCGCTTCACCTTCGCCTTCGCCAGCAACAGCCCGCTCGAGACCAACAACGCCATCGCCGACGTGCGGCCCGACCGCGCCGAGATCTGGTCGAGCATGAAGGCGCCGATCATCGTGAAGCAGAGGATCGCCGAAGCGCTCGGACTTCCGTGGGAGCAGGTGACGTGCCACGTCGTCGAGGGCGGAGGGTCCTTCGGGCGCCACCTCTTCCACGACGCCGCGCTCGAGGCGGCGCTCGCGTCGCAGAAGATGGGCAAGCCGGTGAAGCTCATGTGGCACCGCACGGACGACTTCCGGCAGGGCCGGATGCACCCGATGTCGACCACCCGGGTCCGCACCAGCTGGATCGGCAGCGAGGTGCTCAGCTTCGAGGTCCGCCACACCAGCGTCGCCACCGACTACTCGCACGGCCTCGGCGAGGCGCTCACCTCGGTCATCGCCAGCACCCCGATCGGCGGGACGGCGTTCTCGCAGTTCTTCTTCCTGCTCTCGCAGAGCATCCCCTACGACGTGGGCGTCACCGGCCTGCTCCTCAACGAGGTCGACCGTGGCTTCAACACCGGGTCGATGCGCAACGTGTACAGCCCCGACGTCACGACCGCGCGCGAGCTCGTGGTCGACGAGCTGGCACGGCAGATGCGGAAGGACCCGCTCGCGCTGCGACGTGAGATCGTCCAGGACCCGGCGTCGCGTGCGGTGCTCGACCGAGTCGCCGCCGCCGGCCAGTGGGGCCGGCCGATGGAGCCCGGGACCGCGCAGGGCATCGCGATCCACAACGAGTACAAGAGCCGGGTCGCCGTCCTCGCGGAGATCGACTGCCGGCCGGCGACCGTCGCCCGCAGGGTGCGCGACGGCTTCACCGGGCCGCGGGTCACAAAGGTGGTGTGCGCGGTCGACGCCGGCCTGCCGATCAACCCGAAGGGGATCGAGGCGCAGATGCAGGGCGGGATCATGGACGGCATCGGCCTGGCGCTCACCTTCAGCGTGCACATCCGCGACGGCCACTCGCTCGAGAGCAGCTGGGACAACACCTTCTACACGCGGCAGTGGAACGCGCCGGCCAGCTGCGAGGTGATCGTCATGCCGACCACCACCGGCGTGCCCGGTGGCATCGGCGAGCTCGGCGTGGCGCCGTCGATGGCTGCGGTCGCGTGCGCGTACGCGCGGGCCACGGGGACGTTGCCGACGACGTTCCCGATCAACCACGACCGCACCGACCTCGGCTTCGTCCCGCTGCCCACGACCCCGTCGATCCCGCAGTCCCCGACCGACGGCCTCGACTGACCCGGCCGGAACCGGGCATCCCGCCGCGCAAGGAGCAACCGTGTCCCTCCACACCTTCGTCCTCAACGGCACGCGCGTGTCCGTCGACTGCGCCGACGACGTCCGGGTGCTCTGGGTCCTGCGCGACCTGCTCGGCGTCCACGGTCCCAAGTACGGGTGCGGGCTCGGCGTGTGCCAGGCGTGCACGTCGCACCTCAACGGCCGGGCCTTCAACCCGTGCTCCGTGCCGATCGGACGCTTGGGGGCGACCGATCGGGTCACCACCATCGAGGGACTGGCCGACACCGTGTCGGCACCGCTGCACCCGATGCAGCAGGCGTGGATCGATCACGACGTCGCGCAGTGCGGCTACTGCCAACCGGGTCAGATCATGGCTGCCGTCGCGCTCGCCGAGCAGGCGCGGCGCGAGGGGCGGGCCGTGAGCGACGCCGACCTCGACCAGCTGCGCAACGTCTGCCGCTGCGGCACGTACGTGCGCATCCGCGCCGCCGTGAAGGACGGCGCCGGACGCATGTGAGGGCCGTCGGCCGGTGTCGATGGAGAGCGGCGCGCCCCGCGCCGACGCAGACCAAGGAGGAACGCTCATGCCCCTCGACGGCAAATTGCTGCAGAGCAGCCTGGAGCTCGTGAGCGGTCGCGAGGAGCTCGTCACCGCCCGCTTCTACGACGTGCTCTTCGAGCGCCATCCCTCGGTGCGACCCCTCTTCGGGGCCGACGTGCGTCCGCAGGCCGCGATGCTCCAGGAGTCGATCGTCGCCGTCCTCGACCACCTCGAGGAACCCGACTGGCTGCAGGAGCACCTCCACGCGCTCGGCGCCCGCCACGTGGGCTACGGCGCCACCGCCGACCTGTACCCGTTGGTGGCGGCGTGCCTCATCGACACGATGGCCCAGATCGGTGGTGACGACTGGACCCCGGCCATGAGCGACGCGTGGGCGACCGCCCTGACGGCCGTCGCCACCCTCATGCTCGAGGGCGCCGCGGAGACATCCACGCCGTCCGCCTGAGCGGGCTCGATCCTCGGGCGCGTCGGCATCGGCACGACCCCTGCGGGGAAGGCAACCGCTCGTGGACGAGCGAGCCGCGACCGTACGCATCGGATGCTCCGGTTGGAACTACCGGGACTGGCGCGGACCGGTGTACCCGGCCGACCTGCCGGCGCGACGGTGGTTCGAGCACTACGCCTCGATCTTCGACACGGTCGAGATCAACAACACCTTCTACCGGTTGCCCCCTCCTACGACGATGGAGCAGTGGGCCCGCCAGGCGCCGCCGGGGTTCCTGTACGCCGTGAAGCTCGGGCAGTTCGGGTCGCATCGCATGAAGTTGCGGGACGCGGCGTCGTGGCTGCCCAACCACCTCGACCGCGTCGAGCGGCTCGGCGCCGCGCTCGGCCCGAACCTCGTGCAGCTCCCACCTCGCTGGAAGCGCAACACCGAGCGACTCGACGAGTTCCTCACCGTCGCCCCCTCGCACCTGCGTTGGGCCGTCGAGCTGCGCGACCCGAGCTGGATCCACGACGACGTCTTCCAGGTCCTGGCCCGCCACGACGCCGCCCTCGTGCTGCACGACCTCCTGCCCGATCAGCCGTGGGAGCTGACGGCGTCGTGGACCTACCTCCGGTTCCACGGGCCGACGGCGACCGCCGTGAAGTACCGCGGCCGCTACACCGGACGGCGCCTCCGGCCCATCGCCGAGCGCCTCGCCCCGTGGATCGACGCCGGAACCGATGTCTACGGCTACTTCAACAACGACTACGACGGCGACGCGGTCGTCGACGCCCGTTGGTTGCGCGCACGGCTCGGATCCCTCCGGCCACCGGCACCCGAGCGAGGACGCCTCGACCGGGACGCGACGCGTTCGTAACCAGCCGCGCCGGGGACCCGCTCCGGTCGTCGTGCAGCCGCCGCGCCGAACCCGCTCAGGCCTGGTCGAGCACCTCCAGGAGCAGCGCGGCGAACGCGGCCGGATCGTTGTCGGGCGAGTACTCGCTGGCCGTGAAGCCGCCGTGGTCGCCGGGGAAGACCACTGGCTCGACGCCGAGCAGCCGGGCCACCGCCTCGCCGCCCCGCCGGGCCATCCCGCCCTCGCCGAGCGCGCCGATCGCCGGCACGATGCGCACCGACGACGCGCGCAGGGCGTCCCCGTCGGGGGTGAACGGCGGCATGGCGAGGTTGGCGCTCAGCAGCAGGTCGTCGCGGGAGCCGTCGTCCTCGGTGGGGAGACCGAACTGCGCCGGATCCGGCGCCGGCCGGCGCAGGTACTCGTCGTCGAGCACGCCCTGGTGCATGACCAGCTGGATGAACTTCGCCATCGCGGGACCGAAGCCGTCGCGCTGGTACGTGGCGACGATGTCGGCGTTCACCTGGGCGGCGACGGCACCGTCCTCGAGCAGCGTGAGCGCCGGCGCCTCGTGGGACACGAACGTGTGCACGTCCTCGGGATGGGCGACGACCCAGTGCAGCCCGCACAGGCCACCACCGCTCGATCCGAACGCGTCCACCGGGCCGAGTCCCAGGGCCTCGACGACGCGGTGGTAGTCGTCGGCGTGCACCTCGACGGTGAGCTCGGTCCCCGGCTCGCGCGTGCTGCGCTCCATGCCGCGGGGGTCGTAGGTGACGACCGTGCGGTCGGTGATGTGCCCCACGAGCAGATCGAACCCCGAGGCACCCATCGGCGACCCGAAGATGAACAGCGGACGCGCGTCGCCGGGGTGCGCCCGCTCCCGGACGTCGTAGGCCAGCGTGGCGCCGGGAACCTCCAGGGTGTGGGTCGTGGGCTCGGTCATGGGTGCTCCCCGGTCGCAGGACGTGGTGCCATCCTGACGGCCGCGCGCCCCGGAACTCATCGATCGGTCCGGGACGATCGGGCCGGTCCGTCTCCGGCCCCCGGTCCGCCCCGGCCTGCCCGCGGTTCGAGGAGCGCTACGTCGGCACCGGTTCGACGATCACGTGGCCGACCATGCCGTAGCCGAAGTGCCCGGGAGCGTGACAGGCGTAGAGCACCGAGCCGACCTCGTCGAACCGGTAGGTCGTGACCCCGGTGGCACCCGCGTTCACCCCGACCTCCCCGGGCACGGGTGGGTGCTGGCGATCGTGGCCCTGCTCGTGGTGGTCGTGCACGGCCTGCGGCCCGACGATCAGCTCGTGGTGGATCGGGTCGCTGTTGGTGACCACGAACCGCACGAGCGTGCCTTGGTAGACGTGGATCTCGTCGCGGGAGAAGCGGCTGTAGCGCATGTCCAGCTCAACGGTCACCAGACCGGGGCCGACCGGCGGCGGCCGGTCGGCGAGGGCCCGGTCCACGCCGAACGCCGCCAGCATGGGCAGCACGGTCGCCAGCGACACCACGAGCGCCGCCGACCGGGTCGTCCACCGTCGCCGGGCCACCCGGACGAACGGCGGCCGAGCGCGCCGGGCCCCGCTCATCGGGCCGAGGGGATCGGTGCGGCGGGCTCGGAGCGCCGTCGCAGCACGAGGATCGTGACCACCGCGACCAGGCCGGTTGCGAGGCCGACAGCGATGGGCCAGGCGCGGCGCCACGGCGAGGGCGCCTCGAGGTAGCGGGCCTCCGGCGCCGTGATGCCGGCACGCTCGATCGTGGGCAGCGCGTCCTTGTGGGCCGACACCGCGAGGTCGTAGTGCAAGTCACCCGCGGGCGCGTCGACCTGCAGGTACGACAGCCACATCGACGAGGGCACCCACTCCATGCCCTTGTCGCTGCGCAGGTCGCGCAGCAACGGGTTCGAGGCGGCCTCGCTCCGGCCGATCGTGAGACCGGAACCCCCGGCGAGCAGCTTGGGCTCGTCGTCGGTGAGGAGGAACACGTCCGCCTGGACGGCCTGGCTCGACGGGAGGCCGAGCCCGAGGATGCGCAGCGGCACCCACGGCTCGCTCGTCGGGATCGTGAGCATGATCGGCGTGCCCTGGCCGCTGACCTGGTTGAGCTGCTTCGCCCGCGTGGCGTCGAACTTCGCGGCCATGAAGACGGGACTGCGGTTGCCGTAGTACTCGAGCACCTCGGGCGCGTCGGGCGTGAGGATGAAGCCGTTGTTCGTCGCCCACTCGCCGACCTCCCGACCACCGCCCTTGAGGATGGTGATGTCGAGCGCGTCGATCTCCTTCTCGAGGATCACCTCCGCGCCCCCGGCCGCGGAGGTCGCCTGCGCGTCGAACTCCACGCTCCGGTCGACGGGCGGCGCCACCTCGCGGACGAGGCGCTGGAGGGTCCAGTCGCCGCCGCGGGTCACGTCGGTCGGGATGTCGGGCAGCGGGATGATCGAGCCGACCTCCTCACCCTCGCCGGTGAACTCGAACGACGTCACGTACCGCTCGATCCCGTCGTGGTACGCGGCCAGCGTGGTCGTCTTGGCGAGCGTGATCGTCCCGTTCTTGCCGACCAGGCCGCCGCACGCACCGGCCGGCGAGGCGGCCAGCACGGTGGCGCCCATCGCCACGGCGACCCCGGCGATCCCCCGCCGCAGCCGCGGCGACCTCGAACGCGACACCCGGCGGGCACCCTGCTGCTCACGAGCCATCGTCGAACCTCCTCGGTGCCGCCGGCTTCCCGGCGGTTGGACCCTGGATGTGCGGGATCAGACGACGCGCGGTGGCGCATCGGTTCCCACGGATCCCGAGGAATCGCCGATCGGCCGCCGTCGACGCGCGTCGTGCTGCGTCCGGGGGTGCCTGCCGCGGCGAGGTGCACGGCGAGGTCGGCGGCCGTTCCCCGTGGGCGCGGCGCCGCCCGTGCACCACCCGGTTCGGGAAGGTCGGCACGGCGGAGGCGTCGTGGACCCGTCGGTATGCTGCGGCCCGATGCGGTTCCACATGCTCGGCGGGCTCATGGTGACCGACGGCGATGAACCGCTCGACCTCGGGACCCCCAAGCAGCGCGCGGTCGTCGCCGTCCTCCTGCTCGAGCGCGACCAGGTCGTCTCGTCGGACCGCCTGGTCGAGCTCCTCTGGGGCGATGACGCCGACAAGGCGTTGGTCTCGTTGCGCGCCTACGTCTCGCGCCTGCGTGCCGTCCTCGAACCGGACCGTCGCCCGCGGGACCCGGCCGCGATCCTCGTGAGCCAGTCGCCCGGCTACCGCTTGGTGGTGCCGCGGGCCGACGTCGACCTCTACCAGTTCGAGGATGACGTGGCCGCGGGTCGCCGCCTGGTCCGAGCGGGCGACCACGCCGGGGCGGTGGCCGTCCTCGACGCCGCGCTCGAGCGATGGACCGGACCGGTGCTCCCCGAGCTCGCGTCGGAAGCGTTCGTGGTGGATGCCGCGACCCGCGCCGAGGACGTGCGGCTGTCCGCGGCCGAGGCCGTCGCGGAGGCGTGGCTCGGCTTGGGCGACGCGCACGAGGCAAGGATCCGCCTCGAGCGCGAGGCCGAGTCGCACCTCACCCGTGAGCGGCTGCAAGGGCTCCTCGCGCTCGCGCTCTATCGGAGCGAGCGGCAGGCCGATGCGCTGCGGGTCGTCGACCGCTGCCGTCGGGCGCTGCTCGAGGATCACGGCCTCGACCTGGGTGCCGATCTCAAGCGCTTGGAGACGGACCTGCTCACGCAGTCGCCGGTCCTCGACCCGGATCCGGTGCGCATCGTGGCCCGGACCGTCGCGACGGGCAGGGCGTCGTCGGTGGCGGCCCCCACCTCACCCTCGCCGGCGCCCTCACCCACGACCACCGTCGCACCGACGGCGCCCTCGCCCACGACGAGCGTCACGCTCAGTCCCACCGTCGCGCCCACGACGACGATCGTCGGGCGTTCGAGCGAGCAGCGGGTGCTCCACGATGCGCTCGCGGCAGCCGCCGGTGGGCACGGCTCGATCGTCGTCCTCGTGGGCGACGCCGGCATCGGCAAGACGCGCCTGGCCGAGACGGCCGTCGAGGCCGCGAGCCCCGCGGGCTTCGCCACCGCGTGGGCGCGCTGCCCGGAGAGCAGGGCCACGCCGCCCTTCTGGGTCGTCACCCAGCTGCGCGAGCAGCTCGCCGCCCAGCTGCGGACCACCACCTCCCTCGCAGCGAGCGCAGACGCCTCCATGCGTTCGCCCGATCCCGCTGACGAGGGCCCCGCCGGGCGAGCCGATCAGACGGAGGACGGGTTCGGACGCTACCGATCGGTGCTCGGCGAGATCGTCGCGATCGACCACCCGATCCTCGTCGTCGTCGACGACCTGCAGTGGGCCGACCCGGATTCGCTCCGGTTGGTCGAGCAGCTCGCGGCCGACCTGGCGTCCACCCGTGTCGTCGTCGTCGCCACCACTCGGCCGCTCGACGACCACGCCCCCGATGCGCTCGTCGACTGCCTGGCCGAGATCGCCCGCATCCCGAGCTCGCGCCAGCTCGAGGTCGGCGGGCTGACCGTCGCCGACGTGGCCGACTGGCTCGACGGGCGCGACGACGTGGCGGTGCCCGTCGAGGTCGCGGCGCTCGTGCACGACCGCACCGGGGGCAACCCGCTCTTCGTCAAGGAGCTCACCGAGCTGCTCGCCGCCGAGGGCCGGCTCGACGACGTCGCCGCGGTCGCCGACAGCCGGGCGATCCCGCCGGGCGTCCGCTTCGTCGTGCGTCGCCGCGTCTCCCGCCTGCCGCGGTCGACCCAGCAGCTGCTCTCGACGGCCGCCGTCGTCGGCTCGCCGTTCCGCATCGACACGTTGGCTGCGATCGCCGAGGTCGACGAGGCGCAGGTCTTGACCGACCTCGTGCCGGCGCTCGACGAGGGCCTCCTGGTCGAGGCGCGGGGCGACCTCGCGTTCTCGCACGCCCTCGTCGCCGACGCCCTGGCCGGCGAGATCAACCCCGCCCGCAGCGCGGCGATCCACGCCGCCGCAGCGCGGGCCCTCGCCGCCTCGGCGGGCCCCGGCTTCGGCACCGACGCCGCCGTCGTGGCGCACCACGCGCTGGCCGGGATCCTCGCCGGGACCGGCGA
>Ga0075364_10000448_pt1 | contig 20715 bp, 17 predicted proteins | sample EndMetdeltDD1764_FD_71517 | JGI IMG/M metagenome (GOLD analysis project Ga0075364, IMG submission 71517) | Populus endosphere microbial communities from Tennessee, USA - Endosphere MetaG P. deltoides DD176-4 | ecosystem: Host-associated > Plants > Roots > Endosphere | place: USA: Tennessee...
GGACGGCAGCTACGACCCGTCGCGCATCGACTCCCTGCTCAAGGGCCGCCGGCTGACCAAGCCTCTGATCGCCGCCGTCGAAGGCCCCGCGATCGCGGGTGGCACCGAGATTCTGCAGGGCACCGACATCCGCATCGCCGGCGAGAGTGCCAAGTTCGGCGTTTCCGAGGCCAAGTGGAGCCTGTACCCGATGGGTGGCTCCGCGGTGCGGCTGGTCCGGCAGATTCCCTACACGTTGGCGTGCGACATCCTGCTGACGGGACGCCACCTCACCGCGGCCGAAGCCAAGGACATGGGCCTGATCGGCTATGTCGTGCCGGACGGACAGGCGCTGGAGAAGGCGCTCGAGATCGCTGAGGTGATCAACAAGAACGGGCCGCTTGCCGTACAGGCGATCCTGAGGACGATCCACGAGACCGAGGGCATGCACGAGAACGACGCCTTCAAGATCGACACCAAGATCGGTATCGAGGTGTTTGTGTCCGACGACGCCAAGGAAGGCCCGCTGGCGTTCAAGGAGAAGCGCGCCCCCAACTTCAAGATGCGCTAACTGCCGCGAAACGGTATTCCGGCAGGAAAAGTGCGAGTAGAGGCCTGCTGGAATACAGTTTCGGCGATTAAGTCAGGGGCTTGGTGGGCGTGAAGATCACCGGCATCTTCTCAAGGCCGCTGACGAAATTGGCTGGGCGCAGGGGCAACTCGTCGTCGGTGGCCAGTCGCATATCCGGCAGCCGCTGCAGCAGTTTCGTCTGCATGATCGACAGCTCGAGCCGAGCGAGCTGGTTGCCGAGGCAGAAGTGAGTGCCGAAGCCGAACGCGAGGTGGTTGTTCGGGTAGCGCTCGATATTGAAAGACTCAGGGTCCTCGAACACCTTCTCGTCGAAGTTGGCCGACTCGAACAACAGGATCATCTTCTCGCCCTCTTTCAGGGCGGTGCCGTGAAACTCGGTGTCGGCCGTGATCGTTCGCGCCATGTTCTTCACGGGCGCGGTCCAGCGCAACATCTCTTCAATCGCGTTGGGCAGTAGCTCCAGATCGTTGACGAGCCGCTGGTGCTGATCGGGATGCAGCAGCAGCTGCCGTGTCCCCCCGGACAGTGTGTGGCGGGTGGTCTCGTCGCCGCCGATCAGAAGCAGGAGAACCTCGGTGACGATCTGGTGGTCCTCGAGCTTGCTGCCCTCCACCTCCGCATGCACGAGGACACTCACCAGATCGTCTGTCGGCTCCGTCTTGCGGGCTTCGATCATGCCCGTCATGTACGTGCTGTAGGTCGCGAACGCGTCCATGGTGACCTGGATGTCCGCTTCGGCCGCAGTGCTGCTCAAGGAGCTGACCAGGTCGTCGGACCACTTGAGGAACATCTCGCGTTCCTCGGGGCGCACGCCGAGCATGTCGCCGATGACCGCCATCGGAAGCGGCGCGGCGAGGTCCCAGACGAAGTCGCACTCCCCTCGCTCGCACACCGCGTCGATGAGGGTGTCGCACAGCGAACCGATCGACCCCTCAAGGTCTTTCACGCGCTTGCGGGTGAACCCCGAGTTGACGAGCTTGCGCCGCAACAGATGCTGCGGGTCGTCCATCTCGATCATCATCTCGACGCCCGGCTGGTCGGGCCGGATGCCGCCCGCGTTGGAGAACAGCTCGGGTTGCCGCTCGGCCTCGATCACCGCCTGATAAGTCGCCGCCGCGGCCAAGCCGTTGCGGTCACGGAACACCGGCTCGTTCTCGCGCATCCACTTGTAGACCGACCGCGAGTCACCGGCGTAGAAAGCGCCGTCGGTCAGATCCACATCCGGCTTGGTCAGTGTCATCGTGAAACCTCCTGCGCGTCGCCGAACGACATCTCCACGTTGGCGGCCGAACTCGAGACGAGCGCGCGTTTCGGCAAGCCAAGCGCTGCAAGTTCTTTCGCATAGGGGTGATCGCCCAGCCAGATCCGTGCACCACCGAGCCGGTAGCGCACGCCCGTCAGCGACATCTCACCGATCGTTTTGCGCAAGACGCCGTCGCGATACGAATACGTAGGGTTTTCCTGCGTACGCGAGGTGAACGCCGACGGCACGGGCAGGCCAGGCTGGAACTCCATGCCCACCGCCAGCTGACCGTCGATACTGACGTCGAATCCGAACTGCCGACCCTCGCGCACGGTGAAGTCGGCCATCACCTTCGGGTAACCCCAGATCGTCTTTCCCGCTTCCAACGTGAACGCCTGGTCGACGGGAAGGTGATGGATGAAGGCGCCTGCCGATTGCAAGGCGCGGGGTCCGCTCGCGTCCGACCCTGGCGGGTTGACCATTACGTTGGTGCCGTATTCGTAGTACTTGCCTAGGTCGCCGTCGACGTACTGCATCAGCATCAGGACCACGAGTGCCCGCCCCGGGATGTACCGGCAGACCTTGAGGCCGCTGTAGTCGATCATCTGCTGGGCGGCATCGGCGTCCACCGAGAACATCGCCATGTGCTGATTGGCCTTGCGGATCTTCACCGGCATCGTGAGAACCGTGCCGGCGATGGTGTGCTGCGAAGCAGTCATCCGGCCAATCTAGAACGTGTTCTAGACAACTAGCAAGAAGTGTCTACACCAGCGCGGCGAGGTCGCGGATCTGCTCCGGTGACCGAGCGCCGACCACCATCATGGTGACGCCCGCGGCTTCCCAGGCCTTGATCTGCTGTTGCACGTAACCGAGGTCGCCGACGATGGCCGAGTCGTCGACCAGCTCGTCGGGAATGATCGTGGCGGCCTCGTCCTTGCGGTCGCTGCGGAACAACTTGGTGACATCGTCAACGACTTCGGCGTAGCCCATCCGGCGGTAGACGTCGGCGTGGAAGTTGGTGTCCTCTGCGCCCATCCCGCCCATGTAGAGGGCCAGGTGCGGCTTCATCAATTCCATGATCGCCGGGCGGTCGTCGGTGACGACGACTTGGGCCGTCGCGCAGATCTCGAACGTCTCCCTCGTCCGGCGGGCCCCCGGACGGGCGAAGCCTTCGTCGAGCCACTCGTTGTACATGCCCGCGATCCGTGGTGAATAGAAGATCGGCAGCCAGCCGTCACAGATCTCCGCGGCCAGCGCGACATTCTTCGGGCCCTCGGCGCCCAGCATGACCGGGATATCGGCGCGCAGCGGATGGGTGATGGGCTTGAGGTTCTTGCCGAGTCCGGTGGTGCCTTCGCCGGTCAGCGGCAGCGGATAGTGCGGCCCGTCGCTGTGCACCGGAGCCTCGCGGGCCCACACCTGGCGCAGGATGTCGATGTATTCGCGGGTGCGGGCCAGCGGCTTGGGGAACTTCGCGCCGTACCAGCCCTCGACGACCTGCGGCCCCGATACTCCGAGGCCGAGGATATGCCGCCCACCGGACAGGTGATCGAGCGTCAGCGCTGCCATCGCACACGCCGTCGGGGTCCTCGCCGACAGCTGGATAACCGAGGTGCCGAGGCGCATCCGCTTGGTTTCACGCCCCCACCAGGCCAGCGGCGTGTAGGCGTCCGACCCCCACGCCTCGGCCGTGAACACGGTGTCGAAGCCGGCGTCCTCGGCTGCGGCGACCAATTCCGCGTGGTTCTCCGGCGGCTGCGCGCCCCAATAACCCAGCTGAAGACCCAGTTTCATAGCTGCATCCCCTCTGCCTCTCGACCCGTGGTTGAAACCATTCTTAGAACCTGTTCTACTCGATGCCGTGACCACCAGCCAAAGCAGCCCGGTGCAGATCGACCCGCATGAGCCGCCACTTTCAGCTCCGCTGAGGCTCTCATTCGACTACACCCGTTCAGTTGGACCGCTCCTCAGCCAGTTCTTCACCGCCCTGCGCGGGCGGCGCATCGTCGGCGTGCGCGGATCCGACGGGCGAGTGCATGTGCCGCCTGCGGAGTTCGACCCCGTCACCTACGAGCGATTGACCGAGATCGTACCGGTGGCCAGCGTCGGGACCGTGCTGTCGTGGACCTGGCAGCCGGCCCCCCTGGAGGGCCAGCCGCTGGACCGGCCGTTCGCGTGGGCGCTGATCAAGCTCGACGGCGCCGACACTCCGCTGCTCCACGCGGTCGACGCGGGCTCATCCGATGCGGTCAGCTCCGGAGCGCGCGTCCACGCGCACTGGGTCGACGAACCCGTCGGCGCGATCACCGACATCGCCTACTTCAGCCTTGGCGATCAAGTAGAACCGATATCGGAAACAACCGACGACCGTGATCCGGTGACTGTGCAGGTGACACCGTCTGCGATCGAGATCCAGCACACCGCTTCGCTTCCCGAGAGCGCGTATCTGCGGGCGTTGCAGCAGGGCAAGCTCCTCGGCGGCCGCACCGGTAAGGATGGGAAGGTCTACTTCCCTGCACGGGAGGCCGATCCCGCGACCGGCCAGCAGCTCAACGACTTTATCGAGTTGCCGGACAAGGGCACCGTGACGACGTTCGCGGTCATCAACATCCCGTTCGCCGGCCAGCGCATCAAGCCGCCGTACGTCGCGGCCTACGTTCTGCTCGACGGCGCCGACATCGCGTTCCTGCATCTGATCCAGGAGATCGACGCCACCGACGTCCGGATGGGAATGCGGGTGGAGGCGGTGTGGAAACCCCGCGATGAGTGGGGCCTTGGCATCGACAACATCGAATACTTCCGACCGACTGGCGAGCCCGACGCCGATTACGACACCTACAAGCACCACCTGTAAAGGCGACCGATGACAGACATTGCAGTGGTGGGCTTCGCGCACGCACCCCATGTACGACGAACCGAGGGCACTACGAACGGCGTCGAGATGCTGATGCCCTGCTTCGCCCAACTCTACGAAGAGCTGGGTATCAAGCAGACCGACATCGGCTTCTGGTGCTCGGGCTCGTCGGATTACCTTGCGGGCCGCGCCTTTTCCTTCATCTCCGCGATCGACTCGATCGGCGCCGTGCCGCCGATCAACGAGTCCCACGTCGAGATGGACGCGGCATGGGCACTCTACGAGGCCTACATCAAGCTGCTGACCGGCGAGGTCGACACCGCTCTCGTCTACGGGTTCGGCAAGTCGTCGGCCGGCACGCTGCGCAGGGTGCTCGCCCTGCAAACCGACCCGTATTCCGTTGCTCCGCTGTGGCCGGACTCGGTGTCGATCGCCGGCCTGCAGGCGCGGTTCGGCCTTGACGCCGGCAAGTGGACCGCCGAGCAGATGGCCCAGGTGGCGCTGGATTCGTTCGCCGTCGCCGAACGCACCGACTCCGAGAAACCGGCCGAAACCGTCGACGAGCTGCTGTCACGGCCGTTCTTCGCCGATCCGCTGCGCCGCCACGACATCGCCCCCATCACCGACGGCGCCTCCGCGATCGTGCTGGCCGCGGGCGACAAAGCCCGCGAACTCCGCGAGAACCCGGCGTGGATAACCGGTTTCGAGCACCGCATCGAAACTCCGGTGCTCGGCGCTCGGGACCTGACGACCTCACCGTCGACCGAGGCGTCGGCCAAGGCTGCCACGGGCGGTGACGTCGGCTCCATCGACGTGGCCGAGATCTACGCACCCTTCACCCACCAACAGCTGATCCTGAAAGAGGCCATCGGGCTGAATGGGTCGACGAAGGTGAATCCGTCCGGCGGAGCGCTGGCGGCCAATCCGATGTTCTCAGCGGGACTTGAGCGCATCGGCTTCGCTGCCGGGCACATCTTCAACGGATCGGCGCAACGGGTGTTGGCACACGCAACCAGCGGCCCTGCGCTGCAACAGAATCTCGTCGCCGTGCTGGAAGGCCGATGAACGCTTGCGTGAAGAGCAAAGGATTAAGTACTGATGGCTAAAAATCTCGCGGCGGTGCTTGGCACCGGGCAGACGAAGTACGTCGCGAAGCGGCAGGACGTGTCGATGAACGGCCTGGTGCGCGAGGCCATCGACAAGGCACTGGCGGACTCGGGGTCGACGTTCGACGACATCGACGCCGTCGTGGTCGGCAAGGCGCCCGACTTCTTCGAGGGCGTGATGATGCCCGAGCTGTTCATGGCCGACGCCGTTGGCGCGACCGGCAAGCCGCTGATCCGCGTGCACACCGCCGGTTCGGTCGGCGGCTCGACGGCTATCGTGGCCGCCAGCCTGGTGCAGTCCGGTAAGTACCGCCGCGTGCTGGCGATGGCGTGGGAGAAGCAGTCCGAGTCGAATGCCATGTGGGCGTTGTCAATTCCGGTGCCGTTTACCAAGCCGGTCGGCGCCGGTGCTGGCGGCTACTTCGCGCCACACGTGCGGGCCTACATCCGCCGTTCGGGTGCACCCGAACACATCGGCGCGATGGTGGCGGTCAAGGACCGGCTCAACGGCGCCAAGAACCCGCTCGCTCACCTGCACCAGCCCGATATCACGCTGGAGAAGGTGATGGCGTCCCAGATGTTGTGGGATCCCATTCGTTTCGACGAGACCTGCCCGTCGTCCGACGGCGCCTGCGCACTGGTGATCGGCAACGAGGACATCGCCGACAAGCGCGTCGCGGAAGGTCACCCCGTCGCATGGATCCACGCCACCGCGCTGCGCACCGAGCCGCTGGCCTACTCCGGCCGCGACCAGGTCAACCCGCAGGCCGGTCGCGACGCCGCGAAGGCACTCTGGAAAGCGGCAGGGATCACCAGCCCGATCGACGAGATCGACGTGGCCGAGATCTACGTGCCGTTCTCGTGGTTCGAGCCGATGTGGCTGGAGAATCTCGGGTTTGCGCCAGAAGGCGAAGGCTGGAAGCTGACCGAGGCCGGGGAGACCGCGATCGGCGGGCGGATTCCGCTCAACGCGTCCGGCGGTGTGCTTTCGTCCAATCCGATCGGCGCGTCGGGAATGATCCGCTTCGCAGAGGCGGCGATTCAGGTGATGGGCAAGGCGGGCGACCATCAGGTCGAGGGTGCCCGCAAGGCCCTTGGCCACGCATACGGCGGTGGGTCGCAGTACTACTCGATGTGGGTCGTCAGTTCAGATAAACCGGCGGACAAGCCATGACGCGGATGAAGTACAGCTGCAGTGTCGCGATGAGTCCGGTCGAGCAACTCGTCGAACTCGCAAAGACCGCAGAGGAAGTCGGGTTCGACTCGATCGCACTGCCGGATTCGATCTTCTACATGGAGAAGCAGTCGGCGGACTATCCGTATACGGCCGACGGCTCCCGGATGTGGAACGAGGACACGCCCTGGGCAGACCCGCTGATCGTCGCGGGCGCGATGGGTGCGGTGACGTCGACGCTGCGCTTCTACACCAACGTGATGAAGCTGGGCTCCCGCAATCCGCTGCTGCTTGCGCGTCAGGTGGGCTCGGTCGCGAACCTGACCAACAACCGCTTCGGATTCGGCGTCGGCATCGGTTGGGCGCCTGAGGAATTCGAATGGTGCGGCGTCCCGTATGCGAAACGTGGCAAGCGCGTCGACGAGATGATCGAGGTGATCAAGCTCGTCCTCGGCGGCGGGATGGTCGAATTCCGCGGCGAGTTCTACGACTTCGACAAGCTGCAGATGAGTCCGGCACCGAGCGAGCCGGTGCCGTTCTATGTCGGCGGCCACACCGAGGTCGCGCTGAAGCGCGCCGCCCGCATCGGCGACGGCTGGACCAGCGCGATGATGACCTGTGACCAGCTGGCCGAGACCATCGGCAAGCTCAACGCACTGCGCGGCGAGTACGGCCGTGACGACCAGCCATTCGAGTACCAAGCGGTGTGCATCGACAAGTTCGGCGTCGACGGGCATCGCGAGCTCGCCGAGGCCGGCGTCACCGACAACATCGTCATCCCATGGATATTCGAAGGGCTCGGCTTCGACGCGCCGATCGAGGCGAAGAAGGACTCGCTGAAGCGGTTCGCCGACACCTACATCCATTCGGGATGGCAGCAGTGACGGACTCACCGGTTCACCTGGCGGGCAAGCGTTCCCGGGAAGCCGCGATGGCCCGCGACAAGGAGGCGTGGCTGGCGGTGTTCGCCGACGACGCCATCGTTCAGGATCCGATCGGTCCGTCACATTTCGACCCGGAGGGCAAGGGCCACCGCGGCAAAGAGGCGATCGCGAAGTTCTACGACATGGCGATCGCCCCGAGCGGGCTCACGTTCAACTTCGAGAAGACCTACGTGTGCGGCAACGAGGAAGCCAACGTCGGCAACATCGTGATCAGGGCCGCCGGTTACGAGGTGAAAGCCGAGGGCGTGTTCACCTACCGTGTGAACGACGAGGGCAAGATCGTTGCGCTGCGCGCCTATTGGGAACTCGACAAGGCGACTGCCAGCGCCCGCAAGATCTAGCGCGGGTACGTTGGGTGGCGACCGCCAGTACCCACGAGAGCCAAGTCAGATCAGATTGTTCAATGGTTTCAAATCCAGCTCGGCCATTGCTACTGCTGCGCTGATCTGCGCGGCGGCGATCGGCTGCGATTCATCAACGGGTCCAACCGGAAGTACGGGAAGCCCGCCTGCCGCGCTGCCATCGATACCGACCGCTCCGACTACCAGCCAGTCCGCTCCGCCCGACGACAAGAAGCTGGTCGACTACAGCCGTCTGCTGCTCCAGCCGGCCGACCTCAGCGACGACGAGGACACGTTCACGGAGCAGTCGAGCACCCCGTCGGGCCCGGACGGACTGCCCGGTGCGAGTGCCCTGTACGTCAATCAGAACGACACCAGGGCCATCGCCGACACCATCGTGATCTACCCCGATGCCGAGACCGCTGCTGGCACTTTGCAGGCAGCCTTGCCCACGATAGGCACGACGGTTACCGGCGCCACCTCACAACCGGCTCCTGTCGGCACCGATGGCACCATGGCGGTCGGCATGTCGAAAGACGGCAGCAAAGCAATCACCCTGCTGCTGTTCACCGAGGGCCCTGCATTGGTGCGCTTGGAGTTCCAAAGCGCGCCAGGCGACGTCACCACCGACCAGTTCGTCATCAACGTCGGCAAGATGCAGCAGATTGCGCTGAGAACCGGCCTGTCCTAGGTAGTCGCGCGAGGTGGGCCTGGCAAATGCAGGTAGTCGCCTACGGAACGCATCGGCCGCGATGCAGATCAGAGTCGAGATCGATGGCTGACCGCTGAGCGGAGGATGTCGATGGCTGCCACGGATCGCAGGTCAAAGAGCAGGCGCGGTCGCCGGAGGCGGCGTGACACCGATCGGGTGATGCGCTGGCTGCAGTCCGGTGCGGTCGCCGCCGGGGTGGGCGCCGCGCTGATCGCCGGCGAGGGCGTGGCATTCGCCACCACCGGAACCGACACCGGCGCTGACTCCACCGGCGCTGACACCTCCACATCAGGCACCAGTGCATCCGATCCGGGCGCGGCCCCCTCGGGCCAGTCCCCGGCAGGCAGCTCCAACGACAACACCACCGCGCCAGGGGCGGGCAGTTCAGACCCAGATTCCAAGACCGAACCCACCGGCACCGGTGAGGACACCGGCACCAACACCACATCGCCGTCGTCGCAGACCCAGACCGTGTCGGTGGGTGGGTCACCGACAGTGACGGTCAGCGCCCAGACCACCACCTCGGGCCAGCAGCATCCGACCACCGACCCCGACCCGACGACTGATCCCAAGCCTGACCCCGTCGATGACGTCGACACGGTGCCAGTGCTCGATCCTGAGACCGCACCCCCCGACGCCCGGGGCACCAACCTGCAGACACCAGAGCCGCTCGACGGTGGCCATGACCACACCGCACCCCACGCCACACCGCCGACCACAAACCAGACCGGCCCCACAGGAATCCAACCCACGACGTTGTCGGCATCGACGGTCCCCGACAGTGACCCCGTCGACGAACCTGACGATTTCACCGCGTTCTCGACGTTCGCCGCCGCCGACCTCACCGCCACCAGCACACCGCGCCCACCAACAGCCAGCGTGGCCATCACCCAAGTCGATCCCGCACCCGCACCGGTGTGGCGCCCCATTCGCCAACTCGTGGTCGCCATCTTGGGGATGTTCGGATTCGACCCGGCCACCCCCAACGCCAACCCGCTGCTGGGCGCGATCTGGGGGATCTACCGCAGCATCGAATCCTTCTTCTTCAATGAGCGCCCGACCGTGAACGCCGCCGCGGTGACCGACACCAGCCTGTCGGTCGACGGGCACGTGATCGTCACCGGCACAGTCGGATTCGAAGACTCCGACAACGATCCGCTGAGCTACACCGCCACCAACGGCGCCCACGGAACCGTCACCGTCGCGTCCGACGGCACCTACACCTACACCTCGACCGACCCCGGCTACACCGGCACCGACTCGTTCACCATCACCGCCAACGACGCCGGCTTCCACCTGCACGGACTATCCGGGTTGCTGGCACCCGACGGCGGACACACCAGCACCGCCACCCTGAGCCTGACCATCACCGCTCCACCCAACATCGCACCAGTGATCGACAACGTGGACTCTGATCCCGGAATCGGCAACAGCTGGACGGTCACCATCTACACCCGCGACCCCGACGACGACGACGTCACCGTCACCCTGGCCGCCACCGACCCCGACCACGTCACCATCACCGGTGACGCGAGCGGGCCGTACACCGTCACCGTCTCCGACAACGCGTGGGCCCGAGCCAACCCCGGCGCCCAAATCACCGTGACCGCCACCGCCACCGACGCCGAAGGCGCCAGCACGACGTCCACGGTGGCGATCGGCACCGTCAACAACGCCTTCGCCGTCGGCTACAACAACTACGGCCAAATCGACATCCCCGCCCTGCCCGCCGGGCTCACCTACACACAGGTCAGCGCCGGGGAAAATCACACAGTCCTGCTGCGCTCCGACGGAGCCGCCTTCGCCGTCGGCTACAACAACTACGGCCAAATCGACATCCCCGCCCTGCCCGCCGGGCTCACCTACACACAGGTCAGCGCCGGCCGTGATCACACGGTGCTGCTGCGCTCCGACGGCACCGCCATCGCCATCGGCAACACCTTCTTTGGCGCAACCAACATCCCCGCCCTGCCCGCCGGACTCACCTACACCGAAGTGGACGCCAGCGTCTACCGCACGGTGCTGCTGCGCTCCGACGGCACCGCCATCGCCATCGGCATCGGCAGCTATGGGCAGAACAACATCCCCGCCCTACCCGCCGGACTCACCTACACCCAGGTCAGCGCCGGATTGTTACACACGGTGCTGCTGCGCTCCGACGGAACCGCCATCGCCATCGGCAACAACGGCGAGGGCCAAACCGACATCCCCGCCCTACCCGCCGGACTCAGCTACACCCAGGTCGCCGCCGGCTTGAGCCACACGGTGCTGCTGCGCTCCGACGGCACCGCCATCGCCATCGGCAACAACGGCCGAGGCCAAACCGACATCCCCGCGCTGCCCGCCGGACTCACCTACACCCAAGTCGACGCCGGCGGCTTTCAGACGGCGCTGCTGCGCTCCGACGGCACCGCCATCGCCATCGGCAGCAACAGCCTCGGCCAAACCAACATCCCCGCCCTACCCACCGGGGTCGTCTACACCCAGGCCAGCGCCAACGTCTGGAACACGGTCCTGCTCACCGAGCAACAATGAGCGCGGCGTCCGAATACGAGGCGGCGCTGCGCAGCCTCCCCGAGGCTCATTCGCTGGTGCTGCGTCTCAAAGATGCCGATGAGACCGACGAGGCGATCTGCACGCACATGAACATCGAGCCAGAATCCCTGCCCACCCTGCTCGACGTCGCGCGCAGAAAGCTGGAAGCCGCTCTCCGCAACCCCGCGCTATGAGCCGACCCAGCCGTTAGCATCGGCGCATGGCGGAGCGGTGGCCATTAGCGGGCCGCGGGGAAGAGCTTCGCGTCATCAGTGAGGCGCTCGGCGATGATGCGCGCCACGGGATGGTCGTCGCCGGTCTGGCAGGTGTCGGCAAGACCCGGTTGGCTCGCACAGCCGTCGATGCAGCCGCGAACGCCGGGTGGGCCGTACGCCGCATCGCCGGCACCGCAAGTGGACGTCCGGTGACGCTGGGCGCATTCGCGCGCTGGGCCGACAACACCGATACCTCGCCGCAGGCGCTGACGCGCAGCGTGTTCGCAGCCATGGCGGCCAGTGCGAAGGACGCGCCACTGTTGCTGTTCATCGACGATGCGCACCTGCTCGACGAGATGTCCGCCGTCATCGTGCATCAACTCGTTTTGCAGGACATGGCGAAGGTGGTTGCCACGACGCGCACCGGGGAGCCCGCGCCCGATGCCGTGACCGCGTTGTGGAAGGACGACCTCTTAGGGCGACTTGAACTGCAGGCCTTGTCTCACAAGGAATCCGATGACCTCCTGAATACTGTGCTCGACGGCTCGGTGAGCCGCGGCTGCGTCGAACGGATGTGGAAGTTGAGCCGCGGGAACGTACTGTTCTTGCACCATCTTGTCGAGCATGAGCGCGAATCGGGTCGACTGGCCAACATCGACGGTGAATGGCGTTGGACGGGAACACAATCGGTATCGCCGTCGCTGGTTGAGCTGGTAGAACAGCAGATCGGCACGGTGCCCGACGACGTGCGCGACGTCGTTGATTTGGTGGCGATCTCCGAGCCGGTAAGCCGTGAACTATTGGTGGCGTTGACCGACATACCCTCGATCGAGGCCGCCGAACAACGGGAGCTGATCGATGCCGACATCGCCGCTGACGCAATCTGTGTCGGGCATCCTCTCTACGGCGAGATCCGGCTGAGCCAGTGCGGTCCGCTGCGCCTGCGGAGGTTACGCGGACGCGTCGCTGCGGCTATGGCGCAGGCGAACACCGCAGATCCGCTCCGGCTCGGTCTGCTCTGGATGGAATCTGATCTGCCGCCCGACGCCGAGATCCTTTCGCGCGCCGCCAGGACCGCCTCATCGCGGCTCGACCTCAGAGCGGCGGAACGCCTGTGCCGAGCCGCACTGGCCGCGGAACCGAGTCCAGAGATCAAGCTCCTGCTGGCCCACGCGCTGTTTCTTCAGGAGAGGGGTGAAGAAGCAGAGGAGATCCTGAGCTCCCTCGACTCGGACGGCCCCGTCGCGCCCGGCTTTCTCAACCGCACGATTCAGCGCGCGGCGAATTTGATGTGGCCGCTGCGGAGGGCGGAGGACGCCCGAACCGTCATCGAAGAGGCATTGGCTACCGGCGATGATGCATACACCGATTCGCTGATCACGTTTCGAGCCGTCGGACACATCATGGCCGGCGGACCGGCGGAGGCGATCGGGACGATGTCCGCGGTGAACTACGACCATCTGGACAACCTCGGTCGCATCGTCGGTTACACCGTGGAGACGCTTGCGTTCGCAGAATTGGGCCGTCCCGAGGAGGCCACACTCGCAGCGTCGGCGGGAAACCGCGTGCTCGCCGACTCACCGTTCGATTCGTTTCAAAGCACAGGTTTGGCCGAGTTCCATGCCTACGCTCTGCTCGTCGCAGGACACGTCGACGAGGCAGCCGCTGTGGCCGAGCAGGAATTCCAGCGGTGTCTTGCGTATCCCGGCGTCGCAGAGTGGATGGCCTCCACAGCGCTGGGACTGACTGCGGCCGGCAAAGGCGACTTGACTGCTGCTCTGCGGCATTTGCGGTCGGCCAGTGAGAGTTTCGGCGACCACGGCGACATGGCCGGGGTGTTCGACCGAGTCATCATTCCCCAAACCGAGGCATTGGCGCGCAGTGGACAAGTCGACGCGGCGGTCGCGTCACTGCAATCGATGCGGCAAAGCCGACACCCCACGTGGAGATTCCTGGAGTCCGCATACCTGCTGGCCACTGCGTGGGTGAGCGCGGCGCAGGGCCGCATTGCAGAGGCGCGCGAGATCACCTCTCACGCCACTGAATTCGCCCGGACTCACGGACAGCCAGCGCGCGAGGTGCTGTGTCTGCAGACGGCGGTGCAGCTTGGCGACACGAGCGGCGCGGACCGATTGGCCGAACTGGCCACTGTGGTGCAAGGCATTCGAGCGCCGCTGGCAGCCCGGTATGCGCGCGCCCTCGCCCGTGACGACGGCGCAGGCCTGGATGCGGTGTCACACGACTTCGAGGCGATGGGCGACATGTTGGCCGCGGCCGACGCCGCCGCACAGGCAGCCGCTTCCCATCGCCTGGCCGGCCAGCGCGGGAGTGCTCTGACGGCAAGTGCCCGAGCGCAGTCGCTCGCCAAGCAGTGCGGGGACGCGGTAAGCCCCGCACTGCGATCAGCCCGGGTACCGCTCCCGTTCACACGACGCGAGCACGAGATCGCCAACCTGCTCGCAAACGGTCTGTCCAACAAAGAGATCGCCGAAGTGACCACACTGTCGACCCGGACCGTCGAGGGGCACATATACCGGGCCAGCGCCAAGGCGGGCGTGTCGTCGCGGTCGGAATTGGCGGCGTTGGTGAAACAGTTCGGTGAGCTCGCCTAGCGCCAGAGCGCCCGCAAGCTCTAGGAATGTGAACGCTAACATTGTTGGGTGAAGTTCCGGCCCTTGCCCGCGCTCGGCGAACAACATGAGCTGACCCTCGAAGCCGCCGGTCGATCCGTGCGCGCGGTCATCACCGAGGTCGCCGCCGCGATACGGCACCTGTCGGTCGACGGTGTGGAAATCACCGCAGGCTACGACGACGACATTCCCCCGCCCTTCGGCTGTGGAATCGTGCTCGTGCCGTGGCCGAACCGGGTGCGCGACGGGCGGTGGACCCACGAAGGGCGGACGCTGCAACTCGATATCACGGAGCCGCGCCTCGGAAACGCTCTTCACGGCCTCTTGCGCAACACCTCGTACGAGCTCATCGAGCGCAGCGAGGACGCGATCTGCCTGCGGGCGCAGGTCTTTCCGCAGAACGGCTATCCGTTCCGGCTGGACACCCGGGTGCGCTACGCCCTCGTCGCGGACGGCATCCAAGTCACGCACACTGTGCGCAACGTCGGATCCGCCTGCGCGCCAGTCGCGGTCGGCGCCCACCCCTTCCTCGCGATCGGCGACGTGCCCACAGACAGCCTCACCTTGACCGTATCGGCCGACCAACACATCGGTGTCGACGACCGGCTCAATCCGATCGGCATGACTTCGGTACACGGCACCGACTGGGACCTGCGCGAGGGCAAGATCGTGTCGACACTCACCCTCGACGATGCATGGTCGGGCCTCACCATGACTGACGGCGGAAGCACCCACTGGCTCACTGCACCCGATGGGCGAACCGTATCGCTCTGGGCCGATGAACAATTCGGCTATGTGCAGGTCTTCATCACCCGCGAGTTCCCTCGCCGGGCCGAGTTGATCACCGCGGTCGCCATCGAACCGATGACGGCACCCGCGGACGCCTTCAACAGCGGTGAAGGACTGCGATGGGTCGAGCCCGGCGAGTGCTGGTCCATGTCGTGGGCCATCCGGTACCACGACGTCAGGACTCGATGACGACCTTGAGGCCTTGCCGGTCGGCGGCCACGGCGAACGCCTCCGCGGCGCGCTCGAGTGGATACCGATGACTGACGATCGACGAGACGTCGACCAACCCCTGCTCGACGAGTCGAATCGCCCGCGGGTAAGCCTCATTCATCCGCCTGACCAAGACCAGCGTGAGCCCCTTTCGACGCGCCAGTGACGCCTGGAACGACGTTCGGTCACCGTCGGGAATCCCGCCAAGCACAACCCTGGCGCCAGGCCGGGCGGCACGCAGTGCGATCTCAACCGCAGCGTCGGTGCCCGCCAGTTCGAACACCGCGTCGGCGCCAATGTCGTCGGCTCCCTCATCCACATTGAGTACGACGTCGGCGCCGACCCGCATGGCCGCGTCCCTGCGATGCTCTAGCGGCTCGATGACCACGACGCGGACGGCCCCGGCACGCTTTGCGGCCTGCACCAACAGGAGGCCGATGGGGCCGGCGCCGACGACCGCGATGGTTGAGCCAATTCGTAAGTGGCCCAAGTCCAGTGCGTGCAGCGCGACGCCGAGCGGCTCGAGCATCGCACCGTCGACCGCGCTCATCCCGTCGGGCAGCGGATGAAGTGCCCACGACGGCCAGGCGAGGTATTGCTGCAGTCCGCCGTCCCGTCCACCATGACCGGCGAAGACCACATCGGGGCAGAGATTGCGGTACCCGTCCAGGCATATTTCGCATTGCCGGCACGGCAACGCCGGATCGACCGCCACGTACTGTCCGTGACGCGGACCGCCCTCGATCACACCGGCGAATTCATGCCCAGGCACCAGCGGTCGACTGAGCCGCGCATCGCCGATGCCGGCTTCGGTGAACCAGTGCAAGTCGGATCCGCACAGGCCGACGGCGGTGATGCGGACCAGTTCCTCTCCGGCGGCCGTGGCCGGGATGGCCTCGGTGTGCGTCCGGATGTCACGCACGCCGTGGAGTCGGGCGACGGTCATCGCTTCCTGCATGGCTAAATGTTAACGCTAACATTCGGCCAGTCAAAACCACGTGAGCGCTCACATCCGGACTACTATGCGAGCACAAAAGGAGGTCACCCCGATGGCCGAACGGGTCGAGCGCCGACCGGTCAACATGTTCGACGTCGCGAAAGCCGCTGGGGTGTCCCACCAGACCGTCTCACGCGTACTCAACGACTCGGCCGCGGTAAAGGAATCCACCCGCCGCAGGGTCAACGCCGCCATCGACGAGCTGGGTTACCACCGCAATCTCGCGGCACGGGCACTCGCGACTCACCGGTCGAAGACCTTGGGCGTCATCTGCTTTGACAGCACCTTGTACGGCCCGGCGAGCATGCTTTACGCGATCGAGCACGCATCCCGCAGCGCGGGCTATTACGTCAGCGTGGCCAGCGAATCGACCATCGACAGCACGACGTTGCCCATGGCATTGAACCGGCTGGCCGAACAGTCCGTCGAGGGCGTTGTGGTGATCGCGCCGCTATCCGAAACTCGCCACGCCCTCTCGGGGCTGCGCCGCGAGCTGCCAGTTGTGGCCGTCGATGGCACCGGCGGATTGGGACTGCCCGTGGTCAGCGTCGACCAATTCGACGGAGCGCGGCAGGTTACCCGGCATTTGATCGAGCAAGGCGCATCGACTGTATGGCACGTGACCGGCGCCGAGGGGTGGACGGAAACCGACGCCCGTCTTGCCGGGTGGCGTGCCGAGCTCACCGACGGGGGGCGAACGATTCCCGAACCGCTGCATGGCAACTGGTCCGCCGCATCGGGATATCAGGCCGGTGTCGCGCTGGCACGACGCGCCGATGTCGAGGCGGTCTTCGTCGCCAACGATCAGATGGCGCTCGGACTGCTGCGCGCAGTTGCCGAAGCCGGCCGCGTGGTACCCGACGATGTGATGGTGGCGGGTTTCGACGATGTCCCGGAAGCCGAGTTCTACTCGCCGCCACTGACCACTGTCCGCCAGGATTTCGCGACAGTCGGCCGCAGGAGCGTCGAAATGCTCATTGCCCGAATCGAGGACAGCGACGACGAACCGGTCGACGATCAGCCGATACTCGTGCCCGCACAACTCGTCGTTCGGCAGAGCACTCTGCGACGCTGACCTAACGCCCGCCCTTGCGCTTGTTGTAGACGTCGAATCCGACGGCGGCAAGCAGCACGAGCCCCTTGATCATCTGCTGGACATCACTGCCGATTCCGAGGATCGACATGCCGTTGTTCAATACGCCGAGCACCAATCCGCCGACGATCGCGCCGAATACCGTGCCGACACCGCCGCTGGATGACGCGCCGCCGATGAATGCGGCTGCGATCGCCTCAAGCTCGAAGTTGATGCCCGCCTGCGGCGTGGCAGAGTTCAATCGCGCCGCAAACAGCAGTCCGGCGACGGCGGCGAGGACACCCATGTTGACGAAGACCAGCAGCGTGACCCGCTGGTTGCGTATTCCGGAAAGGCGTGCGGCTGCGGAGTTTCCGCCGACCGCATACACCTGGCGCCCGAGAACGGTGTTGCGCATGACGAACGCGTAGATCAGGGTCAGCACCACCAGGATGATTCCGACGATCGGCACACCCCGGTAACTGGCGAGCAGGAGTGTGAACGCACCGAGGGCGGCGACGATCGCCACGCACTTCGCCACGAATAGCGGTGTCGCCGAGACCTGTTGGTCGTATCGGAGCTGCGAACGCCTGCGGCGAATCTGTACCACCACGGCGGCCACCATCATGACGGCACCGAGGATGACCGTGGGCCAGTGGTAGACGGCGTCGGTTCCCATTTCCGGCAGGAAGCCGCTGCTGACCTGTTCCAGTCCGCGCGGCATCGGGGCGATGGATTGCCCCTCGAGCAGATATTGGGTGGCGCCGCGGAAGACGAGCATCCCGCCGAGAGTGACGATGAACGAGGGTATTCCGACGTAGGCGATCCAGAATCCCTGCCAGGCACCGATGAGCGCGCCCATGCCCACGCAAACCGCGACAGCCAGGAGCCACGGCATGTCGTTGCGGACCATCAAAACACCGGACATCGCCCCGATGAAGCCCGCGATTGACCCGACCGACAGGTCGATGTGGCCGGAGATGATCACGATGACCATTCCGATCGCCAGCACGAGGATGTAGCCGTTCTGCTGGACGATGTTGGTGACATTCAGCGGCTTGAGCAGGATGCCGCCGGTCCAGATCTGGAATAGCAACACGATGAGCGCCAGCGCCACCACCATGCCGGACTGACGCACGTGCGACATCAGGAATGACGACACGCGCTCGCGCAGACCCGGGGTGGGTTTACCCGGCATTTGTTGCGCCTCCGGCTTCTGAGAAGACTGTTCGACGGTGGTGGTCACCTAGGCACGTCCTTTCATCATCAACCGCATCAACGTCTCCTGCGTCGCGTCGGCTTGTGTCACTTCGCCGGTGAGGCGCCCCTGGCTGAGGGCGTAAATGCGGTCGCAGATACCAAGTAGCTCGGGCAATTCCGACGAAATGACCAGCACGGCCTTACCGCGCGCGGCGAGTTCGTTGATGATTGTGTAGATCTCGTACTTGGCGCCGACATCGATGCCGCGTGTCGGCTCGTCAAGTATCAGTACATCGGGGTCGGTGAACAGCCACTTGCTCAGCACGACCTTCTGCTGGTTGCCGCCGGACAGCTTGCCCGTGACAGCCGACACGGAAGACGCCTTGATCCGCATCGAGGCGCGAAACCGCTCACCGACGCCGGCTTCCTCATGCTGATTGACCACTCCCCGCTTGCTGATCTTCCGAAGCGAGGGGAGGGTGATGCTCTGGGCGATGCTGTCCATCAGGTTCAAACCGAGGTGCTTGCGGTCCTCGGTGGCATAGGCGATTCCATTGCGAATGGCGTCCGAGACGGTTCGGGTGCTGACTTCGCGTTCGCCCTTGAATACCTTGCCGCTCACGTACTTTCCGTACGTGCGGCCGAACACGCTCATCGCGAGTTCGGTTCGGCCGGCGCCCATCAGCCCGGCGATGCCCACGATCTCACCGGCGCGCACATTCAGCGACACGTCGTCGACGACCCTACGGTGCTGGTCGATTGGGTGAAGGACGGTCCAGTTGGACACCGCGAAAGCGATGTCGCCGATCTCGCGCTCGGGCCGAGGCGGGAAGCGGTGAGTGAGATCGCGGCCGACCATTCCGCGAACGATGCGATCCTCAGCGAGGTCTTCGCTGAGGGTCATGGTCTCGATGGTGTGTCCGTCCCTCAGAATCGTCACGGTGTCCGCCACCTGCATCACCTCGTTCAGTTTGTGCGAGATGATGATCGAGGTGATCCCATGCCCGCGCAGGTCCACGATGAGATCGAGCAGGTGGCGACTGTCCGAATCATTCAGCGCCGCAGTCGGTTCATCCAGAATCAGCAGACGGACCTTCTTCGACAACGCCTTGGCAATCTCTACGAGTTGCTGCTTACCGACGCCGATGTCTGCGACGCGGGTTTGTGGACTCTCCCGCAGACCGACCCGATCGAGCAGCGCCTGCGCCTCGGTGAGCGTCTGGTTCCAGCCGATCACGCCGTAACGGTTGAGTTCATTGCCCAGGAACACGTTTTCGGCAATGGACAGGTACGGCACGAGCGCGAGCTCCTGGTGGATGATCGCGATGCCGGCCCGCTCGCTGGCTCGAATGTCCCTGAACTCGCAGGGTTGTCCGTCGAACAGGATCTCGCCGTCGTAGTCGCCATGCGGGTAGACCCCGCTGAGGATCTTCATCAACGTCGACTTGCCTGCGCCGTTCTCCCCACAGATCGCGTGGATGGCGCCGGTATCCACCGTCAGATCCACGTCGGACAGGGCTGTGACGCCGGGGAACTTCTTGGTGATGCCCCGCATCTCCAGCAGCGTGGAGGTCACTGCACCTGCGCTTCGGTGTAGTAGCCCGAATCGACAAGCACCGCCCTGTAATTCGACTTGTCGACACTGACCGGCTGGAGCAGATACGACGGCACCACCTTGACACCGTTGTCGTACGTCTTCGTGTCGTTGACCTCCGGCTTCCCGCCGGTGAGCACGGCATTGCCTTCCTGCACCGCGGCCTTCGCCAGCTCACGAGTGTCCTTGAACACCGTCTGGGTCTGCTCGCCGGCCACGATCGACTGCACCGACGCCAGCTCGGCGTCCTGGCCGGTGACGATGGGCAACGGCTTCGCCGCGTTCCCGTAACCGGCGCTCTTCAATGCCGACAGGACGCCGCGGGAGATGCCGTCGTAGGGCGAAAGCACGGCATCGACTCTGGCCGTGGTGTAAGCCTGGCTGAGCAGATTGTCCATTCTCGACTGGGCCAACCCGCCGTCCCAACGCAGTGTCGCGATCTGGTCGAAGGACGTCTGGCCGCTCTTGACGACCAGCTTGCCGCTGTCGATGTAGGGCTTGAGCACGCTCATGGCGCCGTCGAAGAAA